>Ga0008837_100020_pt1 | contig 315442 bp, 273 predicted proteins | sample HotLakConsUCCSLE_FD_65500 | JGI IMG/M metagenome (GOLD analysis project Ga0008837, IMG submission 65500) | Hypersaline microbial mat communities from Hot Lake, Washington, USA - Hot Lake Consortium UCC-SLE | ecosystem: Environmental > Aquatic > Non-marine Saline and Alkaline > Hypersaline >...
CATATCCCCCAGAAGGCGCTGCACCATCAGTCACCGATCTCAGCGATGAAAGAATGGCAAATTAAGCGCCCCGAGTTATTTAATAAACGAGCAATTAATCACGCGGGACCCGACAACTACATCTTAAGCACTAGATTGATCGGTCAAAAGCTCTTAATATCGTTTTCTCGCTAATCATGTTGCTACGCAATATAGCGGCTATTTCTATAACAACACGCTTCCCTTCCCACCCAGGAGTTGACGCCATGGCGTTACCAAACAACGCCGCCGACGTTGATGTATTCAACGTATGGGCTGCACGTGCCGAGAAACAGAACGCTGCGTTTGAGGCCATCGCCGCCTATTTGCGCTAGCCACCCAACGCCTCGTAATGAGGCGTTTTTTATAGCCCCGCGAGTTCCGAATGCTCGGTATCGGTCAACTGGGCTAAGAAAGCTTCTTGCAGGATATACATCCGCTTTACGTCGCGATAACGACCATTGATGAAAAACTCCTGCACCAGATGTCCCTCCTCCACAAAGCCGCTTTGTTGATACAAATGAATGGCTTTGACGTTTTCCACCGCCACGATCAAGAACACCTTGTGAAGGTTGAGAATGGTAAATGAGTAGTGCAATGCCTGGTAAATCAGCGTGCGCGCAAAGCCTTTGCCCTGATAGCTCGGTGCGATGATGATCTGAAATTCCGCGCTGCGGTGGATGTAGTCAATCTCGATCAGTTCAACCAGGCCGATGGGATTGCCACTGGCGTCTTCGGCCACAAAGCGGCGTTCGGCGTTATCGTGAATATGCTTGTTGTATAGCTCTTCCAGCTCATCGAAGGATTCGTAGGGTTCCTCGAACCAGTACGACATAATGCTTTGATTATTATTGAGCTCATGCACAAAGCGCAGGTCATTGCGCTCGAGCGCCCGAAGGTGCAGCGTGTCTTGCATGGTGGTCGTTCCCCGACAGATATGCATCCCGACAAGCTACATTGATTGCCTACTTGCTGCCAAGTGTAAGACGTTTGAACGAAAACAGCTCGGCAAGGGGGTGCGGCTTGCCCTCGATAATGGCGCGCAGCAGTTTGGCGCCAATCATGCTGTAGCTGATGCCGTTGCCACCGTAGGCCATGGCGAAATGCACCTTTGGCCCCAGTGAATCGTGAGGGCCGAAATACGGCAGACCATCGTCGGTTTCGGCAAAGGTGCCCGCCCAGCTAAACGTCGGATTAATCACCATATCCGGCCACAGCGCTTCGATTTTGCGCGAAAGCCCCTCCGCTTTACCCAGCACGCGGCCATCGCGTTGCTCGGGTATGTCCTCATCGTCGTCGTCGCCGCCCACCAGCAGTCGCCCATCCCGGGTCGTGCGCAAATATAGATAAGGGCGCGCCGACTCCCAGATCATGGTATGGCGAAGCTTGCCCAATGCTTCAGGGGGTAAGGGGTCGGTAATCAGGGCGTAGCTGCTACGGTTTTCCGCCACCGCTTGAGGAAGCCAGGTTTGAGATTCGTAGCCTGCCGCGATGATCACGTTCTGACAGCGCAACTTGGCGTTGCTGGTCAAGGTAAGCGTGACGCCGGCTTCGTCGGGCGTTATGCGTTCTACCTGGGTGCGGTCGTAGACCTCGCCGCCGCGCTGTACCAGCTGTTCAAAAAGCTGATAGGCCATGCGATATGGGTCCATGCTGGCCGCCACCTGAGTGAGAATCGCCGCCGGCGCCTGGAAACCGTACTCAGCATGAACGTCATCACTTTCAAGCCAGGTGGCCAGAAAACCGTGCTTCTGCCGCAACGCAAATTCTTCCTTGAGCGGCAGGACGTCTTCTTCATTACTGGCATAGTAGAGGCTCTGTTGACGCTCAAAGTCCACGTCGCCCATGCCGGCCGCCAGGGCTTCCAGCTCACCGATGGCGTCAGCGCAGGCCTGATAGGCCAACACGGCGTTGGACTCACCATAACGCCTGGCAAGCTCGGTCATATGCGTATCAATCTCGTACTGAAGCAGCGCCGTGCTTGCCGAGGTACTGCCCCAGCCAATGTCGCGACGTTCCAACACCACCACATGGTGCCCGTGTCGGCTCAATTCATCGGCGATGAGGGCGCCGGTAATGCCGCCACCTATCACGACGACTTCGCTTTGGTGGTCACGGGTCAGCTGTGGAAACGTTTTCAGCAGGCCATTTTTGACCGCCCAAAACGGATAACCGCTTTTCAGATCCATCTGATTGCCTTTGCCGGGTTGCCCTGGAGTAGTCTATGGGTAATAGAAGTATGCTGTTAACCATAGAAGCTTATCGAGAATTGCCCAGGACTATGTCATCAGGAGACGCCATGATCGATTTACGCAGCGATACCGTTACACGCCCCACCGCCGCAATGCTGGCAGCCATGACCTCGGCCCCGCTGGGAGACGACGTGTGGGGCGACGACCCGACAGTGAACGCCTTCCAGGAGCGCCTTGCCGAGCAAACCGGCAAAGACGCCGCCTTGCTGTTTCCCAGCGGCACCCAAAGCAATCTGGTGGCGCTGATGGCCCACTGCGAGCGGGGCGATGAGTATATCGTGGGGCAGTCGGCCCATACCTATCGCTATGAAGGCGGCGGCGCTGCGGTGCTGGGCAGCATTCAACCCCAGCCCATTGAAAACGCCGCTGACGGCAGCCTGCCTCTGGAGAAAATCAGCGCGGCGATCAAAGCCGATGATTTCCACTTCGCCCGCACGCGCCTGCTGGCACTGGAAAACACCATCGGCGGCAAAGTACTGCCCGCAGACTACGTCTTGAAAGCCACCGAACTGGCCCGGGAGCGGGGCCTGGCCACGCACTTGGACGGAGCGCGGCTGTTTAACGCCGCCGTGGCGAGCGACATTCCCCTCAAACAGCTCTGCCTGCCGTTCGACAGCATCTCGCTGTGCTTTTCCAAGGGGCTTGGCACACCCTTCGGCTCGGCACTGGTGGGCTCGCAAGCATTGATCGACCGCGCTCGTCGCTGGCGTAAAGTCGTCGGTGGCGGCATGCGCCAATCGGGCATGATCGCCGCTGCCTGCCAGCATGCGTTAGACCATCACGTGGCAGACCTGGCCGACGATCACCGCCGAGCGGCGCGCTTGGCCGAAGGCTTGGCAAAGCTGCCAGGAGTCGAGATCACCTCCCAGGCGACCAATATGGTATTTGCGCACTTCCCCGACGAGCACGTTCAACCGCTCTCCGCCTGGCTAAAAGAGCACGGCATTTTGATTGAGTTACTTTATGCCACGCGCTTCGTCGCACATCGAGACATTAGCGATGCAGATATCGATAAGGTTATCGCGGTAATGGAAGCCTATTTCAACCGGCATTAAGCGCAAGATGCACGGCGATCCCGGCCATCATCAAGCCAATCAGGCCATCGATAGTGCGCCACGCGATAGGTTTTGAAAGCCAAGGCGAGAGCGCGGCGCCACCCCAGGCCAGCAGGCTAAACCAGAGAATGGACGCGGTTGAGGCCCCCGCCACAAACACACCGGCGCTCTCCTGCTGGGCGCCAATGGCGGGTATCAGCAGCAGCGTATCCAGGTAGACCTGTGGATTGAGCACGGTGACGGCAAGGGTCGCGAAAATCACTTTGGTTAAACTGCGCGCCTTGCCCGCTTCAGCGCTTAGCCCCTGCCGACCACTAAAGGCTCTGAACAACGCCTGTGCCGCCAGCCAGCTCAAAAACACCACGCCCACCCAGCGCATAGCTTCCATAGCGCTGGGCATCGTCAGCAGGAAAGCGCTCACCCCAAACATTCCCGCCGTGAGCAGAAGAATATCCGCGCTGATGCACAGACCCGCCGACCACCAGTGATACTCGCGACGAATCGCCAGCCCCAGAATGTAGGCATTCTGCGCCCCAATCGCCATGATAATCCCGCCGCACACCACCAGCCCGGTGATATAACTCTCCCACATTGCCCAGCTCCCAGCGTCAGAATTAGCGTCGTGTTGATAAATCCTGGCACTAAGGTAACGGGCAGTTTGGATAACTAAAAATCATCCTGCTAATGGGGCATTAGTATTTCTTATCAAAACAGACGCTTCAGACACTGCCAAAATCAGCCGCCGATTGAGCTGATGGCTAGTTAGCCATTACGCTTTCACACATTCACCCTTGCCACCGCATCGCGGCTGGCGGCTTCCCGCTGCTCACCGATAAGTTCGACCAACTGGCCCTGGCGCATTTCCAGCAGGCGGTCGGCCTGGTCGAAGTAATGATCATCGTGGCTGATCACCACCAGCGTCTTGCCCAACGCCCTTAGCTGGGGCAGTAGCTCACGGTAGAACACACGCCGGAACTGGGGGTCTTGGTCGGCGGCCCACTCGTCCAGCAGCAACAGGTCGCGCTGCTCGGCCACCGCCAGCAGCATCGCCAGGCGCTTGCGCTGCCCTTGTGAAAGGTTGGCGTTGGTGACCCGGTCGCCGTCAAAATCGAGCTTGCTGTGCATGCCAAGGGCTGCCAGCCACTCTTCCATGAGCGCTGGGTCGGGTGATTCACCCGCCGGGCCGATCAAGCGATCAAACAGGTGAAGGTCGGTGTAGATCGCCGAAATGTGTTGGCGATAGGTTGTCCAGTCTTCCTCTTGCAGGGGCCTGCCATCGACGCGAATGTGACCGCTCTGGGGCTGATAAAGCCCGGTCAAGAGTCTTGCCAGGGTCGATTTGCCACTGCCGTTACCACCAATCAGGAACACTACTTCCCCGCGCTTCAAAGTGAAGTCGATGGGGCCAATGGCAAACCCCGGCCGCGCCTCTTCAGCGGGGTAACGATAAGTGACCTGATCCAGCGACAGCGTTTGCCACTCATGGCGATGGGAAGCGTGCTCGAATGATTCATGATGTTCAGCGAGCTCTAACGCGCTGATTTTTTCAAACGCCACTCGCGCATTGATCAACGGCGGAAAAGCGCCAATGGCCTGAATCAGCGGCGCGCGCAAGAACAGCAGCGTGAGCGAAAAGGTAGTCGCCACCTGTGCCGACGACCAGCCCAGTCCGTTAGCTAGGAAAAACACCACGCCGATGGCGCCCAGCATCATGATATTGAACCAGTTCACGGCGCTGAGATGGTAGGTATCGCCGCGAATGATATGGTATCGATACGCTTCGGCGTTGGGGGTGTAAACGTCGCGATACAGCCACTCGGCGCGGTCGCGATTGAGCGCGAGTTCTTTGCGCCCCTCGATCACCGACTGGTAGTCCTCGTAGAGACGGTCTTCAGCATCGCGCAGCTTGGCCATGTGCCGATACACCTTTGCCACCAAGCGCGTGCCCACCAGGATCGTAAAGATCACCCAAAGCGCCGTCACGGCCAGCATGGCAGGGGCGAGCCAGGCCAGGTAAAGGGTCACGCCCGCCGTCAGCACCCCGCCCTGCACCAGCTCGGGCAGGCGTACAAAGGCAACGGTGATATAGCGAACATCGCTGGATAGGCTGGCCAGCAAGCGTGCGCTGCCCATCTGCTCGATACGCTCGATATCGGTATCCATAATGCGCTTGATCAACTGACCCCGCAGCCGATAGACAAAGTGATGACCCAGGGTGGTCAAAGCCAACTGCGAGGCCAGGGTAATCGTCAGCAACAGCGCCACCAGGGCTAGAAATTCCGGCAGGATGCGCCAGGGATCGGCGAAGGTGCCCAGCATCCGTTCATTGATATAGGCAATGACGCCGATGCCCAGCCCGGCGCTGACCAAACTGAGTACCACCACGGCCAAGAAGGGCCAGCGGTAATCACGCCAGACAATCCTCAACAACTCCATGACCAGGCTCCTTGGCGCTTAGCAGCGAGTTAGCGCCGACGCTTGGCCGGCTTGTTTTCTGGCTTTAGCGGGCAGCCGCCGCATAGCGGCTCGCCAGGCAGCCGATACTTGATGCAGCACAGGCGCCGCACGCGAGCGGGAGTTTCACCGCCCAGTTCCAGATAGCGCACCGGCTGATAGAGCGGGTTGCGCCGTCCACCAGGGAGCGTCCTGGTGTCGAGATAATCCAGCAGCGGCACACCCGCGCCAACGAAATCAGGGTGCTGGGAGCAGGTCTTTCCCACGAATTCCACATAATGGCCGAGATTGCTCCAGAACACCTTGGCAGACAGCCCGGAAACCTCGGACAGCACTTCGATAAGCGGCGCACAATGGTCATCGAACAGGGTACTGAAGCGCACCTGGAGCGCTTTGGAGGCCAACGGCACACCACCATGGGGCAGCCAGATACGCACGGTCTGGCCCTTATCACACAGCGCCAGCCGCAGCTCATCTCCACCCAACGGCAGGTCATAACCCAATAGCAGGTTGGCCACCAGCGTCGGGATCGAGACACTGCTGAAATGAAATTTCGACCAGATCGACGCCACGGCTTTGCGATCGGCGTCACCGCCATAGGTACGGCCGAAGTATGCCAACTGCTCGTTTAGGACGGCTCTATCCAGCAGTTCAGAGGCCGCCAGTGTCGGCTCACTGGGCGGACCAAACGCGGGGGCCTTCATGGTGTCCAGCGGCGGTTGGCGGTAAAGCGCCAATAACGCCTCCGCAGGATCCGCCGAAGTCCAAAGTCCGCTCGGCTTGGTCGCCACATTACTCATAGCCGTCGCAGCCCCCACATAAAGTAAGCCCCGCCAATCAGGGAGGCGACCAAGCCGGCCGGTATCTCATAAGGGAAAATAATCTGACGGCCGACCCAGTCAGCCAGCACCATCAGCAGCATGCCGATCAATGCCGCCCCAAGCAGGTGCTGCCCTGCGCGGGAGAAGCCCACCAAGCGCGCCATATGGGGTGCCAGTAAGCCAATAAACGATAGCGGCCCCACCACCAGGGTGGCGCAGGCAGTGAGCAGCGCCACCAAAAGCAGCAGCGCTAAACGGGCGCGATTGAGGTTAACGCCCAATGCCCGGGCGGTGGGTGCCCCCAAGGGCAGGATATCCAGCCAGCGGGTAAAGGGCAGCGTGATCAGTGCCAATACGGCGGCAACAACCCCGACCACCACCGCATTGGTAATATCCACGTAGTAGGTGGAACCCGCTAGCCAAGCGATTACCTGCTGACCACGGGGGTCGCCGCCCGCCAGCATCACGCTGCGCACAGCGTCAAACAGCGCGCTGATCGCCACCCCTGTGAGCAACAAACGCTCGGGTAGAAAACCACTTTTACGGTTGATACCCACCAACACCAATAACGTCGCGAAAGCGCCCAGGGTGCCTACCCCGATCAGCATCATGTTGGTCGGCGCGGGCAAAAGAAAAATCCCCAAAATCAACGCAATAGCACAGCCACCGCTGATACCTAATACTTCAGGGCTGGCCATGGGGTTGGCCGATAGGCGCTGAAGAATGGTACCCGCCACCGCCAGCATCAATCCGCTGGCCGCTGCCGCCATCACGCGGGGCAGGCGCCACTGCATCACACTCCAATCGTTGGGCGGCAGCCAATACCAGCCATCAACGCCCTGGCCAAACAATAAGCCAAGCAGCGTGGCGCCTAGCAACGCGAGGATTAAACCGGTGGCCAAGCGCGAAGGTTCAGGATGACGATGAGCAAAAACGCCCGCGCCTTGCGGCGGCTTGTCACCCTGGAGTTTCAGGCGAGGGATCAGCCACATCAGAAGCGGCGCCCCCAGGGCACCGGTAATCGCCCCGGTAGGAATAAAGGCCGCCGCCATGCCCGAAAACTGCTGTAGCAGCAGATCCGTGGTGGCCAGTAACACCGCACCCAATAGCGTCGACCATAGCAGGCGCGACCCCAAGCGCCGCGCACCTGCCATGCGCACGATATTAGGCGCGGCCAAGCCGATAAAACCAATGATCCCCACCACGCTGACGATGCTGCCGGTAATGAACACCGCCAGCCCCATACCCGCAAAGCGCAGATAGGTAAGCGACAAGCCAAGACTCTTGGCGCTGGCGTCGTCCAGCTCCAGTACTGACAGAGGGCGCAGCAAAAACCACGCCGCCACGCAGCTAACTGCCAGCCGAGGCCAGAGCACTTCAGCACCGTCCCAGCCGTTTTGTGCCAGCGAACCCGCGCCCCAGATCAGCAACCCCGAGAGCGCCTCGTGGTTAAACAGCAACAGCGCCGTGGCGAGAGCACCTAAGTACAGATTGACCACGAGCCCGGCCAGCACCACCACCATGGGTGCCAATCCACGACGCCAGGAGAGCAGGAACACCAACCCTACCGCCATTGCGCCGCCCAATAGGGCGATCCATTCACGACCAGCTACCAATAAGCCCGGTGCCAGCAGCGTGGCCGCCATCAGCGCCAGGTTCGCGCCCGACGCCACCCCAAGCGTGGTGGGCGACGCCAACGGGTTGCGAAGTACCTGCTGCATCAACACCCCGGCAAGCCCCAGGCCGGCACCGGCGAGTAACGCCACCGACAGGCGCGGCCACCAAGCGTAATGCAGTAACAATTCATCCACGTTCTCAAACGAGGGGGCCATCAACGCTTGTAGGCCCAGCGCAACACCGCCTTGGCCCTGCAGGCCCAGACAAAACAGCACCACCATCGGCAGGCTAAGCAATAGGCAGGCTTTCGCGGGCGACATGCCTCCCATTCGTTGGGCAACTTGCGCGGCACCTAACATTTTGGGGCGCCTTTTGTGGAGGCCGTGCCGTTCACCCAGCGGGACGTGATAGGCAGCAGAATCATTGTCTTAGCCTTACTGTGTTCTGGAGGTTAATAGCTGAATTATAGATAGCGATTCTAAATGATAATAATTAGCACTACAATTGACTCCTGATATAAAGGAGACCCGCACCATGGCAGCCAAGCCGAGCTATCAGCTTTTTGACATCACCCTTGCGAGACGTACCCAGGTCAGCGCCTCGCTCGTCAGGTTTACCTTTACCGGCCCAGACGTTGGCCATATGGCGACCTACGCCCCGGATCAGCGCGTCAAGCTATTCTTCCCCGAAGGCGGTGGCAGCCTTGATCCACTGTTCGAGATCGCCAAGCTGGAAGAGCACGACTGGTACGGCGCCTATCGCGCTCTACCGGATGCCCAGCGGCCCTCTGCCCGCACTTACACCATCCGCGCCCTGCGCCCGGAAAAAGCCGAAGTGGATGTAGAGTTCGTGCTACATGGCGACAATGGCCCCGCCTCGCGCTGGGCAATGCGCGCCCGCCCCGGCGACCGCCTGGCCATGACAGCCCCCGACGCTAACGTGGAAGGCCCAAAGCTAGGCTACGAGTGGAAGCCGCCCAAGGGCGTACGCCGGATCCTGATTATCGCCGACGAAACCGCCCTCCCCGCGGCGGCTGGCATTCTGGAAACTCTCGATGACCTGCCGCTCAAACCCAGGGTCGAAGCACTGTTCGAAGTACCCCGCAGTGACGACGTTCAGCCGCTGCCCCAAGCCGCCAAGCTGCGCTGGCTGGCCCGCGATGCTGAGTCCAGCTGCCAGCACGGAGAGCTATTGATGAGAGCGCTACGCGATGTCGATTTGCAGCAAGAAATTGTTGCGTTGGGAGGTAACCCGTCGAGCGCGGCCAAGGGTAGTGAGGATGAAAAAAACGAGGATGAAAGTGCTCCACTCTGGGAACCTGCCACTCTGGACGACAGCGCGCCCTTCTACGCCTGGATCGCCGCTGAAACCAAGGTCGCCATGAAGCTGCGCCGCTATTTGGTCAACGAGTGTGGGCTACCCAAGCAATACGTCACCAGCATGGGCTACTGGCGCAAGGAAAAGGCCAATGGCTAAAGGCGCAGCAAACTGCACAGCGCTCAACAGTGATCACCTAAGCATTCCAGCTCAAACACCTATTGGTTGGCGAGACAGCCCCCGCCTCTACGGACGCGCCGCACTCGCGGGTCACGCTTCAATTTACCGTGTTGCTGGCCAGGCGGACATTGGGCCTCATAGCTCGTTAGGTTTTCTGATTCTGATCGTAACCCTGGCGCGTCTTGGCTGGGCATGGGTTAACCACAAGCAGCGTGCGCCCCATCCGCCTGGGCTGGGTGGTCGCTTGGCGCGCCTTGTACATATCACCTTTTATGCGCTGCTGCCGATACCCCAAGTGGCTGGGCATCAGCAGTCCAGGCTCGGCGGCGCTGGAGATCGCCTACATCAGTCTGGGCCGTTCTTGTTGCCTTTTGGTCCCAGGGCGCCAAGCTCGAGTTCTGGGATATCGCCGCGGGCATTTGATTGCCCGAGGAGCAGGCTGCACCGTAACCAATCTCAATGGCGAGCCGAACCCTGAAGAATGGAATAGCGTGATAGCGACACACCCGGATCACCATCATCAGTTGCTGGCATGTTTACGAGCCTGCTGATAACCGCTTACATGCGTTTCTAGCTGCCCTATCTCCTCAGCCTCTCGACCTGGCCGCCATCCCGAGCAAGACCTAGCCGTGATCGTTCTTTTCATTTTTTGTTTAAAAATGAGAACTATTAGCACTAGAATGGAACCATTGTCATTTAACCAATCGCCAGGAGTCATTCATGTTCGAGGTCAAAGGCGCCACCTTTGAAATCAATGGCAAGCCGCTGCTTCAGCCTATTGAGCATAACTTCCATGAAGGCAAGGTATACGGCCTGATTGGCCACAATGGCTCGGGCAAGTCGACCTTGATAAAACTCATGGCCCAGCAGCAGCCCACCAGCCAGGGAGAAATCTACTTTGACCAGCGCCCGTTGAGCGACTGGGGCAACCGCGAGTTCGCTCGCCAAGTCGCCTACCTGCCTCAACATCTACCCAGCGCCGAGAGCCTGACCGGGCGTGAACTGGTGTCCTTTGGCCGCTACCCATGGCACGGCTTACTCGGGCGCCACACCCAAAAAGACAAAGACGCCATTGACCGCGCCATTGCCCTCACCCACACCGAAGACTTCGCCGACCGCCTGGTCGATACGCTTTCCGGCGGCGAGCGCCAGCGGGTCTGGCTGGCGATGCTACTGGCGCAAGGCAGCCGTTTTCTACTCCTCGATGAGCCACTTGCAGCGCTGGATATCGCCCACCAAATCGAAGTCCTGGCGCTGATTCGCAAGCTGTGCGATGAGCTAAACCTCGGGGTGATTATCGTGCTGCACGATATCAATATGGCCTCGCGCTACTGCGATAAACTGATGGCGTTGCATAGCGGCCGTTTACTGGCCTGCGGCTCCCCCAATGACATGATGTGCGATAGCACCCTGGAAGCGATTTACGGGCTCCCCATGCAGGTCATGAAGCACCCGAACGGGGAGCACAATATCGCTGTGGCGCAGTGATATGCTGCTTTTGGGGGTGGTGCTGCTCAAAGCCGCCAGAGTGTCAGCCCTAATGATTCTCAGCCGACTAAACAGGGCTGAAGGTTAGTAGCCGCGTGTCTTGCCAAAAGGCGTCATTCATATTGACTGGCAAGCAGTAGCTTGACAGCAAGATAGCCTGAACCGAAACGCTATACCTTAGAACTCTCTCAAATAACTGTCACGAAGCGCTATGTCAGGTGGTTATCCCAGCGGAGTGCCAGACTGGCAAGCAGTTCAGGCGCTGCCAAGTCAGGCGTTACCCGATAAAGCCCGCCCTGGCCGGAGGAGACCAGAAAGCCGCCGTTGCCGTCGCAGCGGGCACCGGCGGCGTCGGGCAGCGCCAGGTTGGCAACAAGCTTGCCTTTGGCGGCATCCAGCAGCAGTACTTGGTTACCGCGAGGGGCAGTCACTAGAACGTTATCAGATACACGGCTAAACGCCACGCTGGCTATGTAGTGATTCAGGCTGGCAGTCACTTCGTCGGGCAGCGGCAGCTCTGAGAAGCGCCCGGCGGCATCCAGGCGGCAAATCAGCGGATGGGTCTCCCACTCAGGGCCTTCGAACTGATAACCCGCAATCACCGTGCCGTCCGCGGACACGTCCAGATGACGGCAGCTTAACTGGTGATGCGAGGGCCCGTGGCGGGCCAGAATTTCGCCGCTATGGCGATCCATCAGCAGCAGCGCCGGGGCCATGGTGTCCAGATTGAGTTTTACCCGGCCGTAGTCAGGGTGGGTCTGAATGCCGCCCAAGCCAATCACCAGGGTGTCGCCGTCCGGCATCAGCCGCAGCTCGTGAGGGCCGATGCCGTCCAGTGGCATATCGCGCACATGGGCGTAGTCGTTGGCCGCATCGTAAACCCGCACCAGCCCGGCGCTATCCGCCAGACGATTGGCGGTGACATACAGGTAGCGCCCACTCAAGTCGAACACGCCATGGCCGTAGAAGTGATAGCCCTCTCCCGCGGCAATGGTGTGGGCGAGTTGGCGGCTGTCACCATCGATCACATGCATCCGCGTGCCGGGTCGGCGGGCGAACAGCACCGCCTGGCGGGAATCCGGCCGCAAGCAACCGCCGTGGCAGCGCTCGGGCACCTCGATCATAAAGCGGGCCTGGCCATCCAGCGCCACACCGGCGATAAAATGCCCGCCGCTGGGATCATCCACCGCGCTATACAGCCAATCCAGCTCTTCACGGGCGGGCAGCGCCCAGCTCAGCGGGGTCAGCGCCACGGCCATGCTGCTCAGTCCTACCTTGAGTACCTGGCGTCGGTGCATGGCTCAATCCCCGTCGCTGGAATTGAAGCCGCGCACCAGCCCCAGTTCAGCGGCTATCTCGTTACCCAGCAGGTGGCGTAGCTGGCTGATGTCGAGGTAGAGCGACTGCAGGCCGCGAAATGCCTCATCGTCTTCAAGGGAGGGCACCAAGCCCGGCGGCAACTCGCGGGCCTGGGCGAGCGTCTTGTCGAGCTGATCGCGGAACGCCTCGGCGAGGGGCAGCGCATCGGCCTCGCGCAGCAGCGCGGTGAGGCCCGGCAGGAAGCCGGTACGCAGACCCTCCAGGCTACTCGCTACCAAACGAACCGATTGTTCACTGCGCCACGCTTCGGCCAGATAGCCATTAGCAGAAGCGCCTTTGAGGCCCATGGGCTCACCGAGGCGTTTGTCTTCGAGCTGCTCAAGGGTCTGGATGGCGCTGGCCAGGGTAGTTTCGGTGTAGTCAGAAGTTTCAATATAGTGCTCACCAAAGGCCTGCCAGTCGCGATGCAGCGCGTTTGTGGTATCCGCGATATGCGTCGTGATGGCCTGCATCAAGTCGCAGGCGGCAGGATCGCTAAGGGCCTGCTCGCCCATGGCGTCGTCATAGAGCAAGTACTCAAGGGCGGGAAAACCCTGGATCGCCACGCTGTCAGCGGCGATATCCTGGGTATTCGGCGCGTCGGCTGCTTGCAGCCATCCGCCCACTTTGCGGCCCACCAGGTTTTTACGATCCGGCCAGAACTGCAGCTGCCAGCCCCGGCTGTTCTGCTCCACCGGGCCGAACTGGATAAAGCGCACTGCCTGCCAGGCCTGATAGGCACTCAGCCAGTCGTTTTCCAGCCGCTGCCTGTGCGACTCATCGGGGGCTTGGCAAAAGCGCGTGGCGCTAGCCTCCAGGCGCTCGGAGGCGGCACTCAGCTCGGCGTACTGCAGCTCCACCGCGCCGTGCCACATATCCCGCGGCGTGGGAGCGTCCGAAGCAAAAGAGAACGGCGCGGCCAATAGCGTACAGGCCAGCACCCCCAACCGTCGAAACGCAGCCATCATCTAAACTCCTTGGCAATCAAACCTTTCAACCTTTCAACGACCCTTACAGGGATTCAAGAAAACGAATGAGCTCAGCACGCTGATCCTCAGGCAAGTCACGATAGCCCTGTGCGGCCGCTTCCGCCTCGCCGCCGTGCCAGAGAATCGCCTCTTCCAGGGTACGGGCGCGGCCGTCGTGGAGAAAGCCCGCCCGGGGGTTAACCGTCTGTGCAAGGCCGATACCCCACAGCGGCGGGGTTCGCCATTCGCGGCCGTCGGCCTGGAACTCACTGCGATGATCCGCCAGAGCGTCGCCCATATCGTGCAACAACAGGTCGCTATAAGGCCATATGATCTGATCCGCTAGCGCCGGGCGTTCGGCATCCGAAGCGGTGCGATGGCGCGGCGTGTGGCAGCTGGCGCATCCCAGGGTATTGAACCGTTCGGCACCCTGCTTAACCGCCGGGTAGTCCATGTTACGGCGCATCGGCACCGCCAGGCTGGAGGCGTAGAAAGTCACGAAGTCGGCCACATCGTCGCTGACCTCCGGTGTTCCGCCATCGGGAAAGTCATCGCAGCCCTGGCTCGCCATGCAGTCGGTTTGCGGCACCAGGCTGGACGTCAGCCCCATATCGCCAGCAAAGGCGTGCATGCCCTGCTGTTCGATGCTGGGCTCGCCGGCTTTCCAGCCGAAGCGCCCCATAACGGTGCTGCCCGTACGCAGGTCCCAGACCTGATTGGCACGCCCGGAAATACCGTCGCCATCGGCGTCGTCAGGGTCGGCGGCGGCCAGCAGATCGGCTTCGGGAATCGCCGCCAGCAGCCCCAGACCAATCATCGGCGGCGCCAGCCGGGGCGAGATCTGCATATCCTCAGGCAGCTCGCCGTAGGCGGGCTCGGCAATCGAGTAAAGCGGCTCCTGTAGGGTAACGCCCGTGCTATCGGCAAACGTCACCTCCCGAGGACGATACTCGATCAGCATCCTGGCCTCCGGTTCGGCTCCGCCGATGGCCGCCGTTTGTAGCTGTAGGCCGTAGTTGGGCACGGGGAGCGCGCCGCGCTGCTCCAGAACCTTGGGCTCTGCTTGCTGAGCAGGCAGCGAAAGGCGCAGAAAAAGCGCAATGGGACTCTCGTCACCTGTCGGTGGGTGTCCCCGACCATCTTTTATGTGACAGCCCTGGCAGCTATTGGTATTGAGCAGCGGCCCCAGACCATCGCGCGCCTCAGTGCTGGCGGGGGCCGCCACCCAAGGGTTACGGAAGAAGCTGTTGCCGACGCTGAAATCCAGCCGCTTGGTCATCGACATATTACCCAGCGGCAGCGAATAGGCGTTATGGTCGAACTGCTCCACCGACCCATCGCCGCCGCTCATGGGCGTCGTTTGGATGGGGTAATTCTGGGCTGGTGACTCGGCAGCCTGCGCAGGCATTGCCATCAGAGCCAGCAAAAGACCGTTTAGCGAACACCGGCTTAACGAGACACGGAATAAGCGGTACATGGTGATACCTTGAGACGGATGGCACGTGACACGAAGCACAAAAGCCGCACGGTGACGAGGCAACCGGCGGCTCGTGGGCATCAATAGATTGCGTTAAAATTGATGGCCTGCGTCATCCGGCTGCAGCGACGTCACACCCAGCTCGCCCGCGGCCTGTTCGATGGAGCCGGTTTGCGCTACCAGGGTGAGAATCGCGTCGTTGATCAGCTCGCTGCCCGCTTCACTGCCCGGCGCGATCATCATGTCAAACGCCATCGGTGAGCTTTCCGCCTCGGCCGCCTGCTTGATCGCATCGAGGCGCGCCATCGTGGCGTCGAGCTGCTGAGCAAGGGTATCGGCAAGCTCGCTATCGTCCTGAGCCAATAGGTCTTGCAGCGAAGGCCCCTCGACCACGCTGCCGTCAAGGCGCTGGTAGGTGCCGGTGAAGATATTCTGAATACCCTGACCGTTGTAGTAGTGGGAATTGTGAGTGTTGTCGCTGAAGCAGTCGTGCTCATCCTCGAACGAATTGGCTTCCAGCGCCACCTTCAAGCGCTCGCCTGCCAGCTCGCCCAGCGACAGCGAGCCCATGCCGACCAGAGGGCGACGAAGCGTAATGGCGGGCATGGCAGTGTCCTTTAGGCGATAACGTGACAGAAGGTCCGCAAAAGGTACTTATGCAAAGAGGTCTGCCGTACCTTTGACTGGAATGTAATTCATTGCTTTTTGATATTCAATCTTATTTATCGCCTGATCACGGCCGCCTATTTGTCTAATCTTGCCTTTTTGCTTAACGTCACGGCTTCATGCCTTGGGAACACCGTCATGCTGGATTACAAATTACTCAAAGCGCTGGCAACCGTGGTGGAATGCGGGGGGTTCGAACGCGCCGGCGACGTGCTGGGACTGTCGCAGTCGGCCGTTTCGCAACGGGTCAAAGCCCTCGAAGTCCGTCTTGGGCAGCCCGTGCTGATCCGCCATCCTCATTTGGCGCCCACGCCGGCGGGGCAGCGGCTGTTGACGCACTACCAGCAGGTTCAACTCCTTGAACGCGACTTGCGCGGCTCGCTTCCCACCCTGGACGACTCGGCACCCCGCCTGCGGATTGCGATCAATGCCGATAGCGTCGTGACCTGGTGGGCCGATGCCATCGCCGATATCTGCCAGGCCGAAGGGCTGTTGCTTGACCTGGTGATCGAAGACCAGGACGTCGGTCTCAAGCGCCTGCGCGATGGCGATGTCGCAGCATGCCTGTGCGCGACGCCTCATCCTATCGCCGGCGCGCGTTGCCTGGCATTGGGCGACATGCATTACCACCCGCTTGCTTCGCCCGACTACGTGGCGCGCCACTTTCCCCATGGCCCCAGCGCAGACGCTTTCCTTCAAGCACCCGCCATTGTCTATGGCCCACACGACCAGCTGCAGCACCAGTTTCTTGCCCAGTGTGGCTATCATGGCCGCTTCCCCTATCACTTATGCCCCTCATCGGAGGGCTTTATTCGCCTGGCAGCGGCGGGCATCGGCTACGGCATGATGCCGCAGTTACAGACCCATGCGCTGATGCAAAGCGGCCAACTGGTCAGCATTGCGCCCGGGCAGACCCTGAGTGTTCCGCTCTATTGGCATTACTGGCGGCATAGCGGCAATCTGGTCGAGCGATTGACCGAGCGGCTGGCACAGGTCGCCTTGATTTAGATCATGCATTTTTCCAATGCCACCGCCGAAACCCTCCTACACTTTTACTTATCATCACTTGCACAAGCCGGGTAGTCGGGAATAGCTGAATTACCGTTGACCTATTACGTGTCATCAGAACGAAGTAGATGCCAGAGTTAACTAAGTAGCCTTTACATTCATCACACGCGGGCGAAGCGCGTGCGATAGCCAGGATGACAAGTCCCGACAGCGGTAATGGCCTTTAGGGAAGGGGCCACGGAGGGGAGAGAAAAACATAACCAAAGCGACCTCTATGCAGGCTTCTTGCTTATCTAACAACCTATACGCTCGCATCCTACTGTTGCTGGTGGGATGCCTGCTGTGCTTGCAGGAAGCGAACGCATCGCTTTCGATTTCGCCGGAAAAATCGCGCTACTCGCTTACCCCCCATACCCAGTTTCTGCACAGCGACGAACCGCTGACGCTTGAAGAGCTTCTGACACGCGCCCCTGCGTTTACCCAGGCTCATGACAAAAGTGACCTGAACTTTGGCTACACGCCCAATGAGGTATGGCTGCGTACCCAGATTGAAAACCCTACCCAGCATTCCAGAGACTGGATTGTCGAGTTTGAATACCCCTTCCTGGATCGCGTCACGCTGCATGTGTTGCGCGAGCATTTCAGCGAACAAATGACCAGCGGCAGCGCCGTGCCGAAATCCCAACGCGAACTTGCCCATCGCCAACCGGTGTTCCCGCTGACGCTCGCGCCTGGTGAAACGGTCACGCTGTATGCGCGAATTGAAGCGGCGGGCAGCAAAATGCTCAACGCCAATCTGCTTTCAGACCAGGCCTTCTACACGCAGAACGATCGCCATAACTTCTGGCTGGCGACCTATTTCGGCATGCTCCTCGCGCTTGGTCTTTACAACTTCATGCTGTTTTTCGGCCTCAAAGAACGCGTATTCCTGTATTACTCGCTGTTTGCGCTCGGCTTTACCGTTGCCATCCTGACGTTCAACGGCATCGGTACGCTGATGTTCTGGAGCATCCTCGGCGACAACACCGCGCGGCTGGTCGCCATCGGGTTCACCTTTGCCTCCACCATGGGCACCCTGTTTGCCCAGAGCTTTCTCAACACGCGCCAGTTCACGCCCCGCTGGCATCGCGCGCTGAGTTTTTTTCGCACTTACTGCGCCACGGCCCTCGTCGCGACGCTGATACTGCCTATTCAACCTGCCCTTAGGCTGATGGACATTACCGGCTTCATGGCGGCGCTGCTGATGCTGGTCTGCGGGGCATACTGCGTGTCACGACGCGTACCTAGCGCCCGGCTGTTCGTGCTGGCATGGTCGCTTTTTCTGGTCGGCGCCTGCGTCTTTGCGTTGCGCAATCTGGGCGTCTTGCCCGCCAATTTCATTACCCTGCACGGCATACAGATTGGCTCGGCGCTGGAAATGCTGTTGCTGTCGTTTGCCCTGGCCGCCCGCTTCAATAAGCTCAAACGCCAAAAGGAGCGCGCTCAGGCGGACATGTTGATGACGCTCAAACGCCAGGAAGCCGTGCTGGAACAGAAAGTGGCCGACCGAACTAGGGCGCTCGAGCAACTGGCCAGTCGTGATGTATTGACGGGGCTATTGAACCGCAATGGCTTGACCGATTGTGCCAAGAAAGCCCTCCGACGCAGTCAGCAGACCGGCCAGCCGGTGGCGCTATTCATGCTGGATCTGGACCGCTTTAAACCGATCAATGACCAGTTTGGGCACGAAGCTGGGGACTTTGTGCTGCAACAGGTCGCCAGGCGTATCGATCACCTGGCGCGCGCCCACGATCACGCCGCCCGCTTTGGCGGCGACGAGTTCATTCTGCTGATCGAGGGTATTGACGATCGCAACACGCTCAATGACATTCGCCACCGCCTGAATTCAGCGATACGCGCGCCCATCAAGTTGCCCTGCGGCGAGCTGGTCAGCGTCGAAGTCAGTATCGGGATGAGCGTCAGCCACGCTGACGGCAAAAACCTCGAGTGTTTGATGCGCGAAGCCGACGGTCAGATGTACGACGTGAAAGCGCGCCAAGCCGACAGCGATGTGCGCTACGGCTCGGCGCCGTCCTAGGGCCTAATCGAACAGACTCATTCGCGTCATCACGTGATCACGCTTGATGCGCCAGTGATAAAGCGCCCCAAGCACATGCAGCGTGATCAGTACGACAATTGCCCAGCCAAGCCAGCCGTGCCAGATGAAGAGTCGCTCTGACAGCGCCGGGTGCTCACCGATGAAGCCAGGCAAATGCCACTTGAAGAACTCCACGGGGAAGCCACCGCTGGCCGTTGCTGCCCAGCCAAGCAGCGGCATTACCACCAGCGCCGCATAGAGCAGATGATGCACGCTGGTACTGACGATGCGCTCGAAGGCGTTGAGGGGCGGATCATGGTCGGGCACGACAAACGCCACCCGGGTGATGATACGCAGCGTCATCAGCAACAGTATCGTCACTCCCAGGGTCTTGTGGCTGGTATAGAGCAGATTGGTGAGCCCTGTTCCGATCAGCGAAACCGTTCGCTCAAAGCCCAGAAAACCGAGCGTCAAACCGCTCGCCAGTGACAGCAGCGCAGCCCCCGCCACCAGCCAGTGAAGTACCCGGTGCGGGTAAATATAGTGGTCCAACTCATGCATGCCCTGCTCCTTTCGCCCGCTCAAAAATCGCTTATGTGAGCTTAGTTTAGCCATTTCCAGCCGGCTTCGCCGATAAAGCCGTCCGTCATCGTCAACGCTTGGCGCTAGGGTGCCCAGGCATCGACCGGTGCTGCCAACTGCTCGCGAATCAACTCGCCCAGGCGTCGCGCGGGTTCCGACGGGCGGTGCGGCGCGCGGTGCAGGGCCAGTTCGATCATTGGCAACGACGGCAAACCACTGGCCTCGTCGAGGGGCCTTAACAGCGGCGTCAGCATGCTCCGCGTGACCACGACCACCGCCAGCCCCGCCGTGACAATAGGTGCCAGGCCGGCCATCGATTGACTGGTATAGGCTACGCGCCAGTCGCGGCCGGCATTGCGCAATGCCTGTTCGGCGATCTCGCGGAAGACATCCGCGCCCGGGGAATACAGCGCCAGCGGCAGCGGATCGGTTAGCGATGGCTGCTGATTGACGCCCACCGCCCAGATCAGCGGCTCGCGGCGAATCACCTCGCCGCCCGGCGAGTTGCGCTGCCGGGTCACCAGCGCCAGGTCCAGCTCGGCGCGTTTGACGCGCTCTACAAGATCGCCGCTGGTACCGCAGCGAACCTGCAATCCCACGCCGGGGTAAAGCTGATGAAAGTACGCAAACACCGACGGCAATAGCGACGCATAGTCCTCCGGGATACCCAGCGTCAGTTCACCACTGACCTGATGCGCCTGCATGTCACTCCAGGCTTCATCGTTGAGCATCAACAGACGCCGCGCGTGATTCAGCAGACGTTCACCATCGGGGGTGAAACGCAGCCGCCGCCCTTCGCGTTCGTGAAGCGTCAATGCCAGCTGCGCTTCCAGACGCTGTAGCTGCATGCTCACCGTCGACTGGGTATAGGCCAGACGCTTGGCAGCCGCCGTCACGCTGCCGGTATCGGCAATCGTCACTAAGGTGCGCAAAAGCGTCAGGTCCAGCGTGGGCGCTCGCATACATCATATTCCTTGATAAGAACGATCAATAAACATCGATATTGTGATGTGTTGCGGATGAGTATGCTGTGCAGGTCACTTCAAGGCAAGTCACTTCAAGGCAAGATCAGGAGATCGTCTATGCATCACGTCAATCCACTCGTTGTGTTTCCACGAAGCTACAGTGTTGGCGCGGCGTTAGTGGCCGTGATGCTTTGGAGCGTCGCCCCGCTGCTGGCCGATTATGCCCGCGCCACGCCGCCGCTTCAGCTCACCGCCTTGACACTGTTGGCGGGTGCTCTGGCTACGCTTCCATTGAGCCGGCGGGTTAACGTCGCGACCTGCGGCCGCGTTTGGCAGCTGAGTATCTGGCTGGGGGTTCCGCTGCTGATTATCGGTGCCGTCAGCACCTACTTTATCGGCATGCGGCTTGCGCCTGCCGCCGAAGCCGCCTTGATTACCTATACCTGGCCGGTGCTGTTCGTGCTGCTCAGCCAATGGAGCCGGTTCGGCCGTTTACGCATGGGCGGCCTGGTAGGCGCATTGATTGCCTTTGCCGGTGCCGCCGTGCTGCTGATTCCTCAAGCGTCCGGCGGTGGCACGGATACCGCGCTCACCGGTTATGCGCTGGCACTTTTAGCGGCCTGCTGCTGGGCGCTTTATTCCTGGCTCAGCCAGGTGGCGCCGGTACCGCTGACGCCCTTGCTACCCCGCTTGCTGCTGATGGCCTGCGTGATGGCGGCAGCGGCCAGCGCCATACTGGAAGGCCAACTGGCGTTACCCAGCAGCGAAGCGGTCCTGACTGGCATGGCCCTGGGCCTCGGCCCTTACGGCATCGCCATGGTGGCCTGGGACAAGGCACTGCGCTGGGGACATACCAGCTTGGTGGGCAGTCTGGCCTACGGCGTGCCGATACTGGCGGCGCTGCTGCTCGTACTGGCCGGCATGAGCACCCTGGACTGGCGGTTACCGATGGCGGCTCTGCTGGTGGCAGTAGGCTGTCTCAAGGCCAGCCGATAGCGCGGAAGGCGTCGGCCGCCTGGCTAACCAGGCGGCCATCCAGCTTAAAGCTCGGGTTCTCCCTCGCTTGGTTCGGTGCGGGTGGTCAGCTCGAACAGACCACTGGCCGACAGGTTATAGCCCCGGGCAGTGACCGTATAAGTGCCGGGCAGCAATTGCTCGCTGAGACGCGAATCCGTGCCGCCAGCTCCGTCATCATCGCTCAACGTCACCCCGTTCCCCTCGACTTCCAGGAAGGTATCAAAATCGCTGGAGCGCATTTCAAGCGTTACGTCTGACGTTTCCTCCAGGGTGAGTTCGTAGGTCAGTGCCTCTCCGCTGTACCAGCCATTAATGGGCTCATCGGGCGTCAGTTCACCAGAGTTACGCAGTTCGGTATCGCTTGGCAACTCGCGAGGCGCAAGCGCCAGGGTAAACACCCCCTCGCCATCGCCGTAAGCGGAACGTGCCGTCAGCTGATACTCGCCAGGCGCCAGAAAATCGGCGATGCGCGCATTCAGATTGCCGGCGCTGTCATCGTCTTCGCGGTAGTAGTCATTCGGTCCTTCCAGTTCCAGAAAGGTATCGAACTCATCGGAACGCATGTCGATTTCGTACATGCCGGCTTCGTCAATGGTGAAACTGTATTCACGCTCGTCCTGTTGCAGCCAGCTATCCAGCGGCGACTCCAGGGTAAGGGTCTCGCTATCGCTGAGCTCAACGCGACGGCTCTCCAGAGAGAAAGGCCCGTAGCTTTGCGCATCCGCTCCGCTTACTACCAGCATGTAGTCACCGCTCTGCTCGATGCGTTGGCGCATGGCCTCGCCGCTGCTCACCAACTGACGCTGATCATCATAGAGGGACACGGTGCCCTGTAGCGCGCCATCCAGCGTTACCTCGACCAGTTCGTCTTCCTCAAGCGCCATGACATAGCGCTCGTAACGGCTACCGTCATTGCCGTTAAGCTCGCTTCCCGAGGTGACTTCACCCCGCAGGCGCTCGCCCAGAGTGACACGCTCAAGGTCCGCAAGGCGCTCCGATTGACCGTCATCGTCGTCGGTTTGCGAGGCAGGCGCTGAATCGGGCGGTACGCTGGGCGTGATCGCCTGCGCCGCTAAAAAGCCGATAACGCCACCGCCTACGGCAACGAGCAGGTAACTTAAGGGAGACGATTTAGCCATGAGTACATCCTTGATCCTGTGGCAAAAAAGAACAGATTGAGCCCGGCATTATAAGCCCTTCTGCGTCTTGATGGGGGGATCGTCTGGCCGGGCGTTGCGTTTTTCTGTAAGCAAGATGCCAGCGTCGCCCTGAATAAGCCACTGAATTCAAAGGCGCCAAACATACGGGTTAACGTTGGCCAATATGAAGCCAACTGCACCGAACGTCTAAAAGCTTGCTCAGCACGTCGGACAACGCTACTATCCGATAGCCAAATTGGCACCTCATCGATGAATGCGAAACCCGCGACACGACACACTGGGGTACTCCTATGGGAGCTATCAAACACAGGTTATTGAGTTTTTGCTTTGCCATAGCCGTATTCACCATGGCAGTGAATAGCGCTCTGGCACACGGTACACAAACAGATACACAGCGAGGCGTTGCGTCCTTCTACAGCGACCGCTTCCAGGGCGCGACCACTGCCAGTGGTGAAGCCTTTGACCAGAAAGCGCTTACCGCCGCGCACCCAAGCCTGCCCTTTGGCAGCAAGGTGCGGGTGTCTCGCCCGGACACCGGGCAAGAGGTAGAAGTACTGATCAACGACCGCGGCCCCTACGTGGAAGGCCGTATCATTGATCTGTCGAAAAGCGCCGCGCGTGAGCTGGGCATTATCAGCAGCGGGGTTGCCCCGGTCATGGTCACGCTGCTCGACCAGTAACGGCCCAGGCGCTCGACGCATATCAGTCAGCATCATCCTACCTATCCACAACGGGCGCCCTGGCGCCCGTTGTGCGTTTCACCTCCTCGGCATTTCCCCTTGCGTTGACGGCGAACTATCAAGCACGCTAACGGTCTTTACAAAGCACGGACCGTATTACCAACGCATACGCAGGAGGCCCCATGCAATCACGCTTTTTCACTTTGAGCCGCTATCCGGAAGGACGCCCCGAGCGCGAGCTTTTTGAGATGGAAACCCAAACCCTGCCCGACCTCGCCCCTGGCGAAGTACGCATTCGCAACCACTGGCTCTCGGTCGACCCGTACATGCGCGGGCGAATGACGGGAGTGCATACCTACGTGGCGCCTTTTGAGCTGGGCAAGCCCATGGAAGGCGGTGCGGTAGGCGAAATCATTGCCTCCGAAGACAAGCGCTTCAAGGAAGGCGACCTGGTGGGCCATATGGGCGGCTGGCGCGACATCGCGCAAATCTCCGCCGAAGGCGTCCAGGCGTTGCCCGACTTCGGCGTCGACGAGCAGGCCTATCTTGGCGTGCTGGGAATGCCCGGCATGACCGCCTGGACCGGCCTCAACCTGATTGCCAACTGCCAACCCGGCGATCAGGTACTGGTCAGCGCGGCCAGCGGTGCAGTGGGGTCGCTGGCGGTTCAACTGGCCAAGGCCAAAGGCTGCCACGTCGTCGGCATAGCCGGCGCGGCCAACAAGCTGGCCTGGCTTGAGTCCCTGGGAGTCGAGCCGGTGAGCTACCGCAATCGCAACGCCCAGGAACTGAGCGATGCGATTCAGCTTGCCAGCCCCAAAGGCATTGACGTGGTGTTTGAAAACGTGGGCGGCATTTGCCTTGAAGCCGCCCTCAGCCAGCTTAATGAAGGGGCGAGAATCGCGGTATGTGGCATGATCGGTAGCTACAACGCCAAAACCCCGGTGCCCGGCCCCAGCAACCTGTCGCAACTCGTGGTGCGCAAGGCCATGATGCAGGGCTTTATCGTCACCGACCATTGGCAGCACTATCAGTATTTCCTCAACGAAGTGGCTCCCCAGGTAGTCGCCGGCAAGCTCGCCTACAAGGAGACCGTCAAGCAAGGACTCGAAAGTACGCCTGACGCCTTCCTGGCGTTATTTGAAGGCGCCAATACCGGTAAAATGCTGGTCAAGCTGGACCACTAACCGCGACGCTCTATCTCGTTTTCTGCCAAACCGCGCGGGTTCGCCCAGCGCGGTTTTTGGTTGCGGCGCAGCCGCCAAGGCCCTCTTTGCTAAAATCATTAGACCATCGCCGCATTGACCCCTAAGCTAATTAGCGTGTTAAGCGTTTTATCCGCATAACGATAAAGCGCACGATGGACCGTGGGTGCAGCGACTGGCGGTTCGGGATCGTGTACAAGGGGACCTTTCATGGAAGAACAGAAGCGATACAAATGGCCTGCGATACTCCTCGGCGCCGTGCTGATCATTGCCGGACTTGTGTTGGCGATCGGTGGCGGGAAGCTGCTCAGTCTGGGCGGCAGCGCCTATTACCTGATCGCGGGCGTTGGCATCATGGCCAGCGGCATCTTGCTGGCGCTGCGCAAAGGCGCCGCGCTGTGGCTTTACGCGCTTATCCTGTCGGCCACTCTGCTATGGGCATTGTGGGAAGTCGGCCTCGACTGGTGGCAGCTTGTTCCCCGGGTGGCCATCCCCTGCCTGATCGGTATTGTGTTGCTGCTGCCGTGGTGGCGAAAACCCCTCGCCTCCCGCGGCGGCAGTCTGGCGTTGGGGCTCAGCGTCCTGGCCGCCATCGGCGTGGCACTGGCGAGTCAGTTCGACGACCCGGCTGCGCTCGACGGCACGCTCGACACTCAGCGCAGCGAACACCAGGAAACCGTCAACCCCGCCCAGGTAGCCGATGAGGACTGGCCGGCCTACGGCGGTACGAATGCCGGCACGCATTACTCATCCCTCGATCAGATTACGCCGGAGAATATCGGCGAGCTGGAAGAAGTCTGGCGCATCGAAACCGGCGACGAAGCGGGCCCCAATGCGCCGCCGGAAATCACCAACCAGAACACCCCACTGAAAGTGAACGACAGCCTGTATATCTGCACGTCTCACAGCCGTGCGATGTCGCTTGACCCGGAAACCGGCGAGACGAACTGGTCCTTCGACCCAGACATCAGCACCATGGGTGCCGACGATTTCTCCGGCTGGGCGCACATGACCTGTCGCGGCCTTGCCTATTACGACGCCGCCCACTACGCAGACGGTGAGCTGGCTAGCAACGACGGTGCCGAGCCGGACTCGGACAATGCGCCCGTGCTGTTTGACGACCGCGACAACTTCGATATCGATCTGGCCTTTCTGCTGTTTCTGAACCTCGGCATCCGTGACCTCGAGGACGGCACGCCGCTCATGCCCAGCGCCGCCGATGTGATGTGCCCGCGCCGGCTCTTTCTTCCCACCGCCGATGCGCGCCTGATCGCGCTGGACGCGGATACCGGTCAACGCTGCGAAGCGTTTGGCGATGCCGGCGAGATCGACCTCACGCGTAACATCGGCGATTTCGCCCCCGGCGGCTACTATTCCACCTCGCCCCCCACCGTGACCGAGAACCTGGTGATTCTGGGCGGCCACGTCACCGACAACCGTTCCACCGATGAGCCGTCCGGAGTGATTCGCGCCTTTGACGTGCATACCGGCGAGCTGGTCTGGAACTGGGATAGCGGCAATCCCCGCGACACCGAACCGCTTGACGAGGGGGAGACCTACACGCGCAACTCCCCCAACGTGTGGGCGCCGATCAGCGTCGATGAAGACCTGGGCATGGTGTATCTGCCCATGGGCAACGCCACCCCCGACCAGTACGGCGCCAACCGTAGCCAAAACGATGAAACCTATAGCGCAGGGCTGGTGGCGCTGGACCTTGCCAATGGTCAGGTCGAGTGGGTCTATCAGTTTGTTCACCACGACCTGTGGGACATGGACACGCCCGCCCAGCCGGTGTTGATTGACCTCGCCACCGACGAAGGCACCCAGCCAGCGGTGGTGCAACCCACCAAACAGGGCAGCCTCTATGTGCTGAACCGCGAAACCGGCGAGCCCATCGTGCCCATCGACGAATTCGCCGCGCCGCTGGGAGCCGTTAAGGGTGACTGGACCTCGGAGACGCAGCCGCGCTCGGCGCTCAACCTGCTGCCCCCGCCGCTGACCGAGCGGGACATGTGGGGCGCCTCGCCGTTCGATCAGATGATGTGTCGCATTCAGTTCAACTCCCTGCGCTACGACGGTCAGTACACGCCGCCGTCGCTGGAGGGCAGCATGGTCTACCCAGGAAACGTGGGTGTGATGAACTGGGGCGGGGTCGCGGTCGACCCCGAGCGCCAGGCGCTGTTTACCGGCGCCAAGTACCTGGCGTTTGTCTCAACGCTGGTTCCCCGTGAAGAGGTCGAAGAGGGCCAGGGCTCGGCCAGCGAACAGGGGCTGCAAGTCAATGCCGGCGCGCCCTACGCCGTCAAGCTGGGGCCGCTATTGTCAGTCCTCGGCCTGCCCTGCCAAGCGCCCTCCTGGGGTGATGTGGCGGGTATCGACTTACAGGAAGCCGAGGTTGTTTGGAAGCATCGTAACGGCACCACCCGGGACAGCATGCCCTTCGACCTGCCGATTGGCTTGAACGTGGGCGTGCCGGCGCTGGGCGGCCCGCTGACCACCGGCGGCGGCGTGTCGCTCCTGAGCGGCACGCTGGATCAGTACCTGCGCGGCTACGATATCGCCACCGGCGAAGAGCTGTTCAAAGCGCGCCTGCCGGCTGGCGGCCAGGCAACGCCGATGACCTACACCGGCGACGACGGCCGCCAGTACGTGGTGGTCACGGCGGGCGGACACGGCACCTTTGGCACCAAGATGGGCGATTACGTGATTGGCTACGCCCTGCCAGAATAGTCGATTGACTAACGCAAGCGTCTAAACAAACCGGGCGGCCAAAAGGCCGCCCGGTTTTATTTCATGCAGGCAAAGGGCTAAAAACTCACTTCCAGCCCGCCGTATACGCTGCGCCCCGGCGCGGGTTCGTAAAAGCGCCCGAAGCTCGCGTTCAAGCGTACGTTGGCGTAGTGCTCTTCATCGAGCAGATTGCGCACGCCGACATAGGCGTTAAGACGCGTCTTATCCGTCAATTGCCAGCCGTCCCCCGCCCGCAGGTTTACCAGCCAGTAGCTATCGACCTCTGTCTCGTTGGCGTTATCGGCCACCATATCGCCCACGTACTGGGTTTCCAGCATGGCGAAGCGCTCGTCGCGGCCTTCCCAAGTCAGCTGATTGACCCAGGTTTGCTCGGGCAGGCCCGGAATACGATTGCCGTCATATTGCTCGCCGGGCGTCGAGAAACGGTCAAACTCGTAGCGCGCCAGCGTCAGGGCGCTGTCCAGCCGCCACTGGTCGGCAAACTGCCAGCCCAGCGCCAGCTCGATGCCGTCGCGGTTGGTATCGCCGGCGTTCTGATAAAAAGTACGGCCACCCTCGTCGTACGGCACCAATTCATCGCGTACGCGCACCGAAAACAGCGTCAGGTCGTAATCCAGCGCCAGCGGTGCAAGATAGCCTCGCGCCCCAACTTCACGGTTCCAGGCCTTTTGCGGCTCGATCGAGGCGTTGAACCCACCGCCCGCCGGGTTGGCAAACTCACTGAATGTTGGTGTTTCAAACGCCGTGCCGGTGTTTACATAGACCTGATGCTGTGGGCGATAACGATAGCTTAAGCCTGCCGATCCGCTCCACTCATTAAAGGTTTGCTCGCCGCTTTGATCACCACCCTCGTCTTCCAAATAGCGATCATCTATTTCTAAGTCAACACGATCAAAACGCGCGCCAAGCGAAAGTGTTAGCTGCTCGGTCAGTGATAGATCGCCTTGGGCAAACGCGCCGGTGGAGGTCGCCGTCTGGGTCTCTTCAGCTACTTGCTCGCCGACGACGCCTTGCGGGTTTACATCGTTGCGAAAGCGTTCATCATCCTGCCGGGCAACTTCAATACCAGTGATGTAGCTCAAAGGCAGGCTGCCCAGGCTAATCTCGTGGTGGTACTCGGTGCTCGCTCCCAGGTAGTCACGCTGATAGCCCAACCGACTGTCGCCCACATACGGTAGCTGCTGCTCAAAATCGCGCTGGGAGACAAATCCCTTGAGGTAAAACTCGCCGGGGCCCGCAGACAGATCCTCGTACTGAAGGCCAAGAAGCTGCTGATCCACGTTCTGGCCCGCGTCCAGCGCTAGCGAGTTGGGCGCGGCCTGATCACGCCCTTCTGCTACTTCATCAGCGTTCAAGGCACCGGGATCCTCCGAGCGCGGGTTATCCAATAGATTGACGATGGCGATCAATGCCCGCTCGCTACCCAGCTCCCGGCGCAGCTTGGCGTTCAACAGGTACTTCTCCGTGGAACTTTGCTCACGGTAGCCATCCGCGTTGAGCGCCGAGAGGCTGACGTGGTGCGACCAATCTCCATCACTGCCGCCGGTCTGCAGCGACGTTTTGCGGTAGCCATCGCTGCCGGCTTCGGCGCGCAGGCTCGTGCCGGGATTTTCGCGGCCATCGGCGGTGGTCACATCGATCACCCCGCCCGCCGCATTGCCGTAAAGCACCGACGACGGCCCGCGAATCACTTCGATACGCTCGGCGCTGTCCAGGTCGATCGCGTCCAGTTGCGCCTGGCCGTCGGGCAGGGTGTAAGGAATACCGTCGACCATCACGGTAATGCCGCGCACACCAAAGGGCGCCCTAGCACCAAAGCCGCGAATCGAGATCCGCTGGCCCTGGGCAAAGTTATCGCGGTTTTGCAGAAACATCCCGGGCACGCGCACCAGGGACTCATCGAGCCGCGCACGCTGCTGGCCCTGGGCGATGGCATCACTTTCGAGCGTGGAAACGGCGGCGGGTGTTGCGTACAGCTCGCGGGCCAGCCGGGGGGCGGTCACCTCAAGCGTTGCCATAGCCGGCTCGCTGGATTGCGCCCAGGTGGGGCCTGATAGCGCGCAGCCCGCCAGGCAAACCGAGGTGATCAATTTTTTCACGGGCCCCTCCCAGTATATTAAATAATACTTAAATAATAGCATTGTACCGTACAACGGAACGTTTTCCCGCGGCCCGCGTCACAGGGGCTCACATCAGCATCGATAAAAACGCTGAGCATGGCTACACTAATGGCGTATTTGCATGACCGTTGCGGTTAACACGGTTGTGTAAAATAACCGTTAAGGCATTTTAAAACGTTTGTAAACGTTACTTTTACTGAAACGGATGCGAGCACCACTACCCTGCAAGCAAAGGAGGCTTCATGGCGTTTACCGCGACTGATCCGATCAAGATGATATTTGCGGTCATTTTACCGCCCCTCGGCGTATTCTTTGAGGTCGGTTTTAAAGGGCATTTCTGGCTGAACATCATCCTGACGCTATTTGGCTTTGTGCCGGGCATCATTCACGCGTTCTACGTGATACTGAAACACTAGCCGACAACGGCAACCAAAACACCGCCTGAGCTTTACTCAGGCGGTTTTTTTATACCCAGCGCTTATACCGCGTGGCGACGCTGGTGCAGCGCATGAACCTTGTCGTCCCAGCCTGCCACCGGGCCCGCCACTGGAAGCCCGGGCACGATCTGCTGAATGGGCAGGGTGGCCACCGGCGGCGGCGCCACGCCCAGGTCGGCAAGCCAACGGCTCAACTGCTCTGACGAACTGGCGTAGACAATACGCCCAAGCCCCACCCAACCGTGGGCCGCTGCACACATCGGGCAGTGCTCGCCGGACGTATAGACAGTCGCCCTCGCCCGGGCCTCCGGCGTCATATGCTGGGCCGCCCAGCGGGCCAGGGCAAACTCAGGGTGCTGGGTGGAATCGCCGCCGGCAATCCGGTTGCGGTCCTCCGCCAGCACCTCGCCGTCACCGCTGACCAGCACGCTGCCAAAGGGCTCATCCCCCGCGTCAAGGGCTTCTTCGGCCAGCGCCACGGCACGGGCGATGTGGGCGGTTTCCTGATCATCCAGCATATATCCTCCTGATTGTGATGGTGTTTCAGCATTCTTCTATTGTGGCATAGCCATGGCGTCGCGCGCCCGCCCACCACCGACGCCAGGCATCGAGAATCGCCCATTGAAAATCGGCGCGATACCGAGCAACCTCCACCTGACGCCTTCCCCAGGTGTTTCCCTCGAACCGGAGCCCCCATGCACACGATCAACCCCAGCAAATTGCATCACAGCAAATGGACCGCCGTGACGCCACGCGATAAAGAGAAGCACTTCATCGTCACCCAGTTACTGCGCGACGAAGAAGACAATGTCGTGGACGTCGTGATAGAGGCCGTTCACTCCCATCGCGAAACGGTCCTCCCCTGGCAGCGCTTGAAAGATGACAGCGTATGGAAAATGGGTTGGCAATAGCTGTCGACCGTCAGGCGGCCTTTAGAAAATAAACGGGAAAGGCTTTGACACATCCGCTGATCCATGACACTGTGTGCTCAGTGGTTAGCAAGCAGCATGGTTTCAGAAGTGTACGATCTATTTCGGCAGCCTGACATTGTATTCCTTGTTTCACCCGCTACTTCAATCTGGGTAATACCAGGAACTTAATTAAGGCGCTTTTGCGCGAAAGGATCTACATCATGGCAACTGGCACAGTTAAATGGTTTAACGACACTAAAGGCTTCGGTTTCATCGCTCCTTCTGACGGCGGCGACGACCTCTTTGCCCACTTCTCTGAGATTCAAGCCGACGGCTTCAAATCTCTGCAGGAAGGCGCTAGCGTCTCTTTTGACGTTACCCAAGGCAAGAAAGGCCTACAAGCTTCAAACATCAAGCAAACTTCCTAACATCCGTTAGCAGTTTGCTCGAACCCTCCGGGGTTCGAATAACAAGGCCCGCTCAAGCGGGCCTTGTTGCGTTTGTGGCCTGCCCATTTTTTGTTCACCGCCGGCTAGACCCGCTCCCACCGCACGATCCGCACATCCACCGTTAGCGTAATGGCCTTGAGCTGCGCTGCCTGCTCGCGCCCCTCTGCGGACGCCCGGTAAAAATGCGGCGTCATCACCAGCAGATCCGCAACGGCTTCCCCATCATCCAGCGTCAACGCATAGCGCAAGGTCTCTGTGCCGAGGTGCCTGAATCCCTCCGGTTGTTCAACTGGGCTGTCACGCTCAGGCCTCAGGCTCGGGTAAATGATATCGCGCAGCTCGCGCAGATGATCCGTCCCGGCCTCGACCTGTATCAGCAAGCCACCTGGCTTGAGCACACGGGCAAATTCTCGATGGACCGGAAAGCCAAACATGCACAGCACGCGGTCAAGCGTCCCGCTCGTCACCGGCAGATTGGCATTACTGCCCACCACCCAGCGACTTTGCGGTGAGGCTTTATCGTCCTGCTTGGCCGCAGCCTGTACCGCCCATTTGGAAATATCCAACCCCATCAGCGCAAGCGATACCGCCTCGGGCACCGCTCTTGCCAGGCCGCGCAGGTAATAGCCTTCACCGCAGCCGGCATCCAGGCAGCAAAGCGGTGCGTCACCTTCTTCCCGCGGCGCGTGGCTGAAAACCGCCGTGCTGACCGCGTCGGCAATCGGCTGATAGTAACCCGCATCGAGAAAACGCTGCCGCGCCGCCACCATGGCCTTGCTATCACCGGGATCCGCTGAGCGTTTTTGCTGCACGGGGAGCAGATTGACATAGCCCTGCTTGGCAACGTCAAAGCTATGCCCAGCAGCACAACGCCAGACGCGGCCGTCCACTTGTAACGGCTCGCCATCCAACGGGCAGGCCAGCGCCTGAAACGGAGAAATACTCATGCGATTCGTGCCTTTCGCCTAGGTAAGAAGAGCCAACGCAGCGCAGCATGGTACCGCACCAACATGGGAAAGCCAGCCGGGCTTCACAGAAGACCTTAACTGATAACGATTTGCATTAGTTAATGCGTCATGCAATCATCGCTCGCCATATGTTTGGCGTCTTACACCGCAACTATCTCCCGCCACCTTCGTTTAAAGACAGCGTCCGCCAGGAAGCCAACATGACGACTCGTCCTCTGCCCATATCCCCGTTGCTATTGGCGCTGCTGCTTGTGCTCTGGAGTACCGATACGTTAGCGACCAGCAACGCTGAACGCCAGCGTATCCAGCCTCAGGGCGATCAGTTCGCACCTGACACCGCATCGCCTCGTATCATCACCCTTTATCAAGGCGCGACAGATAGTGCCGTCGCACTGGGCATCACCCCCGTAGGCGTCGTCGAGTCGTGGCTGGAAAAGCCGATGTATCGCTATCTGCGCGCCCCCTTGGCCGATGTGGCGCAAGTAGGGTTGGAAACCCAGCCCAACCTGGAAAAGATTGCCTGGCTTGACCCGGACCTGATTGTGGCCACGCGTTTTCGCCATCAGCGGGTGATGCCCTTGCTGGAGAAGACAGCGCCCACGCTGGTGGCGGGGAAAGTCTATGACTTCAAAGCAAGTCTCATGCAAATTGCCGAGGCGACAGGCCGCCAGCCCACCGCCCGTGCATTACTGGCGAGATGGGACCGGCGCGTGGCGGATTTCCGCGACAAGATCAGCGATGCGCCAGGCATCCCCTGGCCCCAGAAAGCCGCCGTCGTGCGTTTCAAAAGTGACCACGTGCGCATTTACTCATCGGGGTTTGCGGGCTCCATTCTCGACGAGCTCGGGTTTGAGCAGCCCCGCGCCCTCGACGACCAGGGATGGGGAATGAAGCTGACCAGCGAGGAGAACATTCCCGCCATCAACGCCGACGTGATCTTTGTGCTGCTGGAACCGGACGACCCTGCCATCCACCAGAACTACCAACGCTGGACCTCGCATCCCCTGTGGCAGCAGCTCGATGCGGTCGCCAACGGGCGCGTTTTTGAAGTCGATGCCGTGAACTGGATCATGGGTGGCGGCATTCTGGCCGCCAATGCCATGCTGGATGACCTTTATGCGCATTATGATCTGACGCCCTCCGCTGATGGTGAGGCGATGGCATGCGCATCAGGCGACATGGAGCCTGATGCATGCTGACCGAGCAAGCCCGCCACGGCGCAGGATTATCGCTAGCGGCCCTGGTCACACTGGGTGCTTTTCTGGCTAACGTCATGCTTGGCACCACCGACATTGCCTGGTCGACTCTGCCGGCGTCCTTCACCCACTACGACCCGACCCAGGTGGCGCATATCGTGCTGCGCACCGAGCGTTTCCCCCGTGCGGTGATCGCTACCCTGGTGGGGTCAAGCCTGGCGGTGGCCGGCGCGCTCATGCAGACCCTGACCCGTAACCCGCTGGCGTCACCAGGCCTGTTGGGCATCAATGCAGGGGCCATGTTTTTCGTTGTCGTTGCCGTGTCGCTATTGCCGCTGCATTCACCCGCCGACTACGTTTGGGCCGCTCTGCTCGGGGCGCTGGTGGCCGCCTTGCTGGTCGTGGCGCTCAGTCGCGGTCCGCTTGGCGAGTTTGCCCCGCTTCGCGTGATCCTGGCGGGCGTGGCGGTCACGGCCATGTTTGTATCGCTCAGCCAGGGCCTGCTGATTGTTGACCAGCAGAGTTTCCAGAGCGTGCTGTACTGGCTGGCAGGCTCCGTGTCGGGGCGTGAACTCTCGCTGGTCGCTCCGCTGCTGCCCCTGTTTGGCCTGGCCCTGGTGCTGTGTGGCTTGCTGGTAAAGCACGCAAATGCGCTCATGCTGGGTGACGACATGGTCGCAGGGCTTGGCTTGCGCGCGGGCACGATCAAGCTGCTATTGGGGCTGGCGGTGATTTTGTTGGCAGGGGCATCAGTGGCGCTTGCGGGGATGATCGGTTTTATCGGCCTCATCGTGCCGCACATGGCGCGCGGCCTGTTTGGCGTCGATCATCGCTGGCTGCTGCCGTCTTCTGCCTTGTTGGGAGCAAGCCTTTTGCTGCTGGCGGACGTACTGTCACGCTTTGTCATGCCGCCTCAGGAGGTGCCTGTGGGTGTCATCACCGCGCTGATCGGTACCCCATGGTTTATCTATCTGGCACGTCGTCAACAGGTTTCCTCATGACCGCCCCGCTTCTCTCAAACCGCCAAACTCATCGGGTAAACACAGGTCTATTAGAACGCCACTGGATAGTCATTGGACTGCTATCGATCGGTTTGATGGCCAGTATCGGGCTTTCGCTCAGCCTTGGCAGTTTCCCCACACCGCCCGGGCAGGTCGCGGGGGCACTGGTCTCTCCGCTGGAAAGCGACATCGCTTTTATTATCTGGGAGCTACGCCTTCCCCGCATCCTGTTGGCGGTATTGGTGGGGGCAGCACTGGCGGTTGCCGGTGCCATCCTGCAGGGCATTGTGCGCAACCCGCTGGTGTCGCCGGATGTGATCGGTATCACCAGCGGTGCTGCCATGGCATCGGTGCTGTTTCTGGCGCTGTTAAGCGCCCACCTGAGCCTTGGCTGGCTTCCCCTTGCCGCCCTCAGCGGCGCACTGTTTGCCGCCTTACTGGTGTTTTTTTTCGCCTGGAAAGGCAGTGTCAGCCCTACTCGCATGGTGCTGGTGGGTATTGGCCTTTCCGCGGCGATGGGCGCGGTGACCACGCTGCTGATCGTGATCAGCGATGACAGCGCCGCCATGACCGCCTATGTGTGGCTTACCGGCAGCCTCTATGCCGCCCAGTGGCATGATGTGATGGGCATGCTGCCCTGGTTGGCACTGGCAATGCCGCTCTGCCTGGGCCATGCACGGCATCTGGACACCTTGGCACTGGGCGACGCCGTGGCCCAGGGGCTGGGGGTGAACTTATTGCGCAGTCGACTGCTGCTACTGGCCTGCAGCGTGGCGCTGGCGGGTGCAGCCGTGGCGTTCGCCGGGGGCCTGAGTTTTGTCGGGCTGATGGCACCGCACATGGCCGCCAAGCTGGTGGGGCGACAGTTTGCAAGGCTTGCGCCCGCTTCCGCCTTAATTGGCGCACTCATCGTGCTATACGCCGACCTGCTGGGAAGGGTCGCCTTTTTGCCCAGAGATCTGCCGGCGGGCATCTTTGTTTCCGGCATCGGTGCGCCCTGTTTTGTTTATTTACTGCATAGAACGCGCCATCGTCGTGACTGAAACGCATCCATTGATAAAAAAGCGGCACCCGTAGGTGCCGCCCATCAGCTAGCTAAGTAAAGCGAGATACCCGCTTAGAAATCCAGTTGGTAACCCAGTGTGAAGGTGCGGCCACGGCCGGTGAAGTAGTACTCGTCGCTGACCCGCGCCGACTGGGAATAATAGGTCAGGTAATCTTCGTCGGTGAGGTTTTCGACCCCTACGGAGACCCTGCCAACGGGCAGGCGATAAGCCAGTGAAGCATCGACGAGCCCATAGCCGTCGAAATCGAGCTCAGGATTGTCGACGCTGCGATCAAAGTAGTAAGTGCTCTGCAACCGGCTGGAGAGACGGTCACTCCAGGCAGCGTTCCAGCCGAGCTTGAGCGTATCTGGTGCAATGTTGATGCCGGTGAGGTCGGTATCCACGCGACCGTCACCATCCTGATCGGACTCGCCTTCCGCATGGGTATACGAAAGCGAGACGTCGTGATTGTCCGTCACCTGCATATCGCCGGTAATTTCAACGCCCTGAATCTCGGTCTTCTCACGGTTGCCCACCCAGCTTCCGTTTTCCTCGGTCAGACGCTGGCCGAAGTCAGAATTTGACTCGTAGTAGCTTAGCTCCAGGCCGTAGCGATCCCAATCAAAACGGGCGCCAATTTCACGGTTGTCGGTGACGATGGGCTGTAGCTGCAACAGATTATTCACGTCCTGCCCCGGGGTGCCGATACCACGCAGCACCCGGCCGACGTCGGGCATACCGAAGCCCTCGGAGTAGTTGGCATAAAGCTGCGCCCACTCGGTGGCTTGATAGGTCAAACCAGCGTTATATAGCGTCTCGTCAAAGCTGGGCTTACCGCCCTCAACGGTCACGTTATCCTGGGTGACATTGTCGCGGTCGATACTCTGATAGGTATCTACTTCCAGATCGGCATGCTCGTGCCTGACGCCAGCGTGGAGGGTCAGCGGCTCGGCCAACTCGAACTCGCCCTGGAGGAAAGGGGCAATGTTATCGAACTGGCTTTCCGGCACGTAGGTGCGCCCGGTTTCCACCAGCATTTGACGCGTTTCATCGCGTACGATGTCCAACCCCGCCGTGAGGCCGAGGCGGTCGTCCAAAAACCCATCACGGTTGATGGTGAACTTGGCGCCCACCTTGTCAGACTCGTTACGCGTTTGGTCGTACTGGGTGTTACCGGCACTATCCAGGTAAGGGAAGAAAGGCGTGGTGGCGAAACGGGCGCGGAAGCGCTGGTTGTAGACCTGTGCATCTACCTCGTTGCCATACCAATCCTCATGAGAGTAGGAAAGCCGCGCGGTGGTGACCTCATTGAAGCCAGGCTCACCATCACGCGTGCCCTTGCGTGCGGTGGTCGGAATCCCCGCTTCGCGATCGCCCGGCTCCGGCACGTAGTCGTCGCTTTCTTCCAGATCGAAATGGTTGAGCGATAGCTCGAGGTTCTGGTTATCATCTATCCAGTACCCCAGTTTACCGAATAGATCATAGCTTTCAGAATTCTGTAGTTCGCCTGGGTAGGCAATCCCGACGACGTCGTCATTGCCATCATAAAATGTACCGCGCTCCTGGCGGGTAGCGGCAGCGACGAAATCCCAGTCTCCCTGTTGGCCGCTGATTCGGTAGTCCAGCTTATGGCCGAATCCGTCGGACTCGAAATCGTCATCCGTGGTCAGCCGGACACCCGCATGCTGACGGATGCCCTCACCCTCGCCGCGACGGGTGACAAAATTAATCAGCCCACCAGTAGCGCCAAGACCATGCTCAGCGCTGGCCCCGTGGATCACCTCGATGCGCTCAACCATGGAAAGGTCGATAGTGTAGCTGTCACGCGAGCTATCGCGCAGCGGGTTGGACTGCGGCACGCCGTCAATCAGGAACGCCGCGTCTCGACCCCGAAAGGTTTCCCCAGCATTGGAGAGCTTCTGCCGGCTGGGCGAATAAGACGGAATCAGATTGCTCAGTACCTGGCCCGGGTCATCGGTAATCGCCATCTGCTGATCGATCTGCTCTCGGCTGATAACCGTCATTTTCTGCGGTGTTTGACCCGCTTCACTGCGGCTGCGCGAGGCAGTGACTACCATGGTTGAGTCAGCATCATCAGCGCCATTCTGCGACGCGGTAGCGGTCGCCTCCTGCCCGTATGCATGACTGACTGTCACCAGACTCGCGAGCGTCAACGTGGGCCAGCATACCGACCGTTTCTTTAGGTACATCTTTTTTTATCCCCTTGCGTTTGAATGATCCCGCCTAATATAAATGCGCATCTAAATGATAATTATTATAATATAGAAAAACAACAATCGATGCGAATGCCTTTGGCCGCCTGGCTTATGACAAAGCAGGAGCATGCTTTCCGATGAAAAACTGTGACTTGAGGATGGCGGGCGATAAAAGAAAGTAAGTAATCACTTATAGCGGACGATTATTGTAAATGAGAATTTTTTGCCTTACGGTAAGCGCTGCCTCGATAAACCTTGAGTTCCCTCATGCCTCACTCTTTAGCGCCACACTCTCGACTGGCAGGTGATCATCTCTACGCCGGTTATGCGTCTCGACGGGTACTGAATGATGTCAGTCTAGCGGTGGCGGAGGGTCAGTTAACCGTGCTGCTGGGGCCAAACGGAAGCGGTAAATCGACGCTGCTGAAAACACTCGCCCGAACGCTCACCCCGAGCGCCGGGCATGTTTACCTGGACGGCAAGGATATTCATCATCGCAATACCCGCGAGGTAGCAACGCAGTTAGGCATTCTTCCCCAGGGGCCTGTCGCGCCCGAGGGTCTGAGCGTCAAGCAGCTGGTGAGTATGGGGCGCTTTCCGCATCAGCGATTATGGCGGCGGAATACGATTGAAGATGCGACGGCCATTCGCGAGGCCATGGCATTCACCGACGTCACTGACTTTGCCGACCAAAGCATCGACACGCTTTCCGGCGGGCAGCGCCAGCGCTGCTGGATTGCCATGGTGCTGGCCCAGCAGACCGACTTGATGCTCCTCGATGAACCCACCACCTTCCTGGACCTCAAGGTACAGGTTGACCTGCTGGAACTCCTTTCTCGGTTGGCCCATGAACGTGGCCGTACCTTGCTGCTGGTGCTCCACGACCTGAATCTGGCCGCCGCCTACGCCGACCAACTGGTGATGATGCGCGACGGCCATATCGTGACCAGCGGCACGCCCAATGAGGTGTTTACCGCCCACAACCTCAAGCGCGTCTTCGACCTGGACGCCCAGGTGATCCAAGACCCGGAAACTAACCGCCCGATTTGCGTACCCCGTAAACGGCACCAAGTCATCACCGAGTCTTGTCTTTTTGCTCAGGAACATAGTGCGCTATGAATCATTTATTTGTGCAGACTTAAGCTAACACCCTGGATTCATAGAATAACCGCAGCCCTTTTCCTTTCGAGCAGGAGTAATGAGTGACAGTGGGGATTCGCGGTAGCTTCAAGCGCGGGCTCCCCGACCAAACCTGGCGTGGTGATGGTCCTAATATTGAAAACCGAGATGAAAAAGGGGGCTAGGCACTCACTCGCTCGCTAGTGACATATTCCGCGACGCAAGCGCAGCAACCAACTCACGAGCAAAACGCTGAGCAGACGGCAGCGCGCCAAAAACCCTCACATGACGGGGGCAATTCTCTCCAGACGCTCCGTCAAACTGGCGAACATCGGCGAAATGAACGTTTGCGTCGGTGGCGATTGCGCCATGAGCTTGAAGTTGGGCTGTGAACGCAGGCCAAGATCTGCAACGCCGCCCGGGATACTTGGCTCCCCTACCCACTCATGGTAGCCATTTTGTTGAGCGGTACCACTCAGCGGCGCGTCAATGGCTAGCAGCGTTTCGGTAATGGTCCAGTTGATAGTGGCCCACTGCGCATGGGCATTCGACATGGGCAGCAAGCAAGTGGCCGTTAAACAGCAGCGAGCCAAGAAAGAGAGCATCGACCGGGGGTACATAGCAGCGAGAGCATCAGTAAAAAGGATCACATTGAGACGTCAATGCGCATTGTTTGCAAGGCAGTACGGAAAATATGTCATCCGCAGGTGTTAATAAGTCTCATTTTGTTTATCATATAGATCCATGTCGGAAAAGTAATCATGACACGACAGCCAAGCCTTCCGCTTTCTTACATCGGCTTCATAAAAACGCGGCGGCTGGGTGCTGCTGTAAAAACGATAGGATCGACACTATGCCTCTTGGGAACACCTCCAACACAGCGCGCAAAGCACGGCTTCTGCGCGCGCTGACGTTGATCGCGATGGGTATCACACCGGCGAGCGCCTGGGCTCAGACTAATGCTGACGATCAGTCCCTGGATACCGTCACCGTAACGGGCTCCGTACCGACCTATGGAGATACGCCACCTCCGGCCTTCGCCGGTGGCCAAATCGCTGCGGGTGGCCGCGTAGGATTGATCGGTGAAAAAGACGCGCTGGACGTGCCTTTCAACGTCACCAGTTATACGAGTGAGCTGGTGGAGAATCAGCAATCTCAGACACTGGGCGATACCCTGCAAAACGATGCCTCGGTGTCGACTGGGCTGGGCTTTGGCATCTATGGCGAAGCGTACAAGGTACGCGGCTTTAACCTGACTGGTGACGACGTGGCTTATGGCGGCCTCTACGGCGTACTACCACGCCAGATCATCAACAGCGACCTTGCCGAGCGCGTCGAAGTTTTCAAAGGCGCCAGCGCCTTTACATCGGGCATTCCCATCGGCGGGAGCGGCGGAATCGGTGGCACCATCAACATCGAGCCCAAGCATGCGGGGGATGACCCGATGCTCAAGCTATCCAGTGATTATCGCTCCGATGGCTTCGGCGAAGTGGGCGTCGATGCTAGCCAGCGTTATGGTGATCAGAAGCAATGGGGAGCACGCGTAAGTGCTACGCGCGGCCGTGGTGATACAGCCATTGATGACGAAACCCGGCGCGATACCTCCGTCGTGGTTGGGCTCGACTATCGTGGGGATCGAGGCCGGTTATTGTTCGATTTCGGTCATCAAAAGCTCACCCTGGATGGTGGCCGTTCAAGCGTCAACACCGGCACAGCCACTCAGGTGCCCGCTGCGCCGGACTCCTCTTTGAACTACACCCCCTCTTTCGGTGGAACCGAGCTAGAAACCAATTTCGGCATGGTCAGGGGCGAATATGACCTCACCGACACCTGGACCGCTTTCGCGGCCTTGGGGGGTAACCGCACGCTCGAAGGCATCGTGTCGGCGACTCCGACCCTTACCGATGACGCGGGTAACGCCAGTGTCACCGACTTCGAGACCGACAACCATATCGACAACTTCGCAAGCCAAGCCGGGCTCCGTGGCTACGTGCTGACTGGCCCGGTTAGCCATGACATTACCGTTGGCTACTCTAGCGCCTATCGAAAGTTCGACACGGACTTTAATTTCCTCTCGGCAGGCACGACCAACATCTACGATCCCGCCGATTTATCTCGCCCGGATGGCACGCCTGGCGCGGGGGGGAACGTGACACGCACACGCTCCCAAGGGGTCACGCTGAGCGATACGCTTGGATTCATCGATGACCGACTGTTGCTGACGCTTGGCGCACGCTATCAGGAACTCGAGATCGACGAACGACCTAACGAGGGCAGCAGCAATCGCTATGCCGATCGTCGGGTAACCCCCGCCGTTGGCGCGGTGTTCAAGACCACGGATAACATCTCGCTCTACGCCAACTACGTCGAAGCTTTGCGGGATGGTGGCACGGTCACCGATACCACAGCGATGAACTTTGGTCAGTACTTGGGCATTGCCCATGCCGAGCAGCACGAGATGGGTGCCAAGTTCGACTATGGTGACTTGGGCGGCGGCATTAGTCTGTTCCAGATCGAGCTGCCCTCTGCAGCGGTCGTCGATGGTGTTGGCAACCTGGATAACGAGCAGCGTAATCGCGGTCTGGAGCTAAGCCTGTACGGTGAGCCGACGACAGGAGTGCGTCTATTCAGCAGCGCGACCTGGATAGATGCCGAACTCACTAAAACACAGGATGGCAACGAAGGAAATGACGCCACAGGCGTTCCTGAGTATCGCTTTGTGCTCGGTGGCGAATGGGATACGCCCTTTGTCGAGCGCCTCACTGCCACTGGACGCATCCTGCATACGGGCTCGCAGTATGCCGATGTGGCCAACGACTTGGAGCTGGATTCCTCGACACGCCTCGATCTTGGCCTGCGCTACACCACCCCGGTCGGTGGCGCTGATTGGATCTGGCGCGCAGGTATCGACAACGTTACCGACGAAGATTACTGGTCAGGTGCCTCGACGTCCTTTGCGAATTATTTGATTCAAGGCGAACCGCGCACATTCAAGCTTTCGGCGACCATCGAGTTTTAAGTAACACTCTTGTATTTGTTGCAATGGGAGCGCTTTAGGAAGCGCTCCCATTTTTTTGTGCAGTTTGTAGCTTACTCGTGTTAATGAGGTTATTTTGCAAGCTTGCTATATCGTTACCGAAGGCAAGTTCAGCCTAGGATTCATGGAATGAAAGCAGCAATTTGAACAACAAAGTAGAGGCCAAATGGACAGTACGAGAAGGACCTTGGAATGAAGAGGAAGCGTATAGTTATAGTAAAGCGAATGATACGAATTTTTTACGCTTCACAATGGTGATCAATACGCAAAACCATTCCTGACCGTGAGGCCGCACATTTTCTCTGATGCCTCACGGGGACGTTCATGCTGTGGAGTAGCTTTAAAAGCGCCTAATGATGACGCGGCGCCAGTTGCTGTTGCAGATTGGGGCGGTCCGGGCCGAGCAATACACCGAAATGGGTTGCCGACAGCGGCTTGCTCAACCAGAACCCTTGAGCACCATCGCAGCCCTGCATTTCGAGGTAGTTCAACTGCGCGAGAGTTTCCACGCCTTTGGCGTTAACGCGCATGGAGAGGTTCTGGCCAAAATTGATCAGCGCCTTGATGAACACGGCATCGTCCAGATTGCTGAGCATGTCATGCACAAAACAGGGCGCCAGATTGACCGTGTTGATGGGAAAACACTGCAGCTGCTTCAGGCTGGCGCGCCCATCACCGAAGTCGTCGATGGCAATGCGTATCCCCATACGACTCAGCTCGCTCAGCGTCGAAATCGAGTCATCAGTATGCAGATGCATCAGGCTGCCTTCGGTCACTTCCATCTCCAGAAACCGCGCTTCTAACTCGGTCCTGGCCAATATTTCCGCCACCCGGGCGGGCAGTGACTTATCGCGCAGCTGCATCACCGACATATTCACCGCGATGGGCACGATATCCCCCCCTTCCCGCCGCCACGCCTGCAACCGTCGGCAGGTCTCGCCCAGCACCCAGTAACCGATAGGCACTATCATCCCGCGGGCTTCCGCCACGGGAAGAAATGCTGAAGGCTGCATGAGCCCCAGCGTCGGGTTGTGCCAACGTATCAGCGCTTCGGCACTCATCATATAGCCGGTGGCGAGATCTATCCGGGGCTGGAAGTCGAGAAACAGCGCGTCTGCCTTGAGCGCCAGGTGCAGTTGGGATTCCAGATTACTGTTTTGCGTTTTCAGGGCATTCATTTCGGCACTGAACAACTGGTACTTGTTACGACCGCTTTTCTTGGCGTGATACATCGCCGTGTCGGCATTATTGAGCAAGGTGGGCTCATCGTTGCCGTGGCCAGGGTAAATGCTGATCCCGATGCTTGCGGTGACGTGCAGCTCGTTATGGAAGATGTGGTAGGGCTCGGCCAGCGCAACAAGGATTTTCTCCGCCACGCCGACGGCATCCTGGGGCCTTTCAATTTCGCTCAGCAGCACCACGAACTCATCACCCCCCTGGCGACAGATCGTGTCCGTATTACGCACACATTGGGTGAGACGCTCCGCCACTGACTGGAGAAGAAAATCGCCGATGGCATGGCCGAGTGAATCGTTGATGGCCTTGAACGCATCAAGGTCCAGGTACAACAGCCCGGCCTGATGATGTTGGCGTTTAGCAAGGCCAATCGCCCGGGAGAGGCGTTCCGAGAACAGCACTCGATTGGGCAGCTCGGTGAGGGCATCGTGCTGCGCCTGGTAAGCCAGCTTGGATGCATGGATGGACGAATGGCGGGCATCATGAAAGACGATTACCGCCCCCTGAAGGAAACCTCCCCGGTCGTGGATCGGTGCCGCTGAATCCTCGATCAGCAACTGGCTGCCGTCCTTGCGGATCAGTACGCAATCCATTGCCAGCCCGACGGTTCGGTTCTCTTCCATGGCGCGCTGCGCCGGGTTAGTGGCGGTTTCCAGCGTCTGGCCGTCGATGAGCGTCAACACCTGATCCAGCGGCTTGCCGATGGCATCGTGGCTTGACCAACCCGTCAGTGACTCGGCGACCCGATTCATATAGGTAACGCGAGATTCCAGATCAGTAGTGACCACGGCGTCGCCGATCGAATTCAAGGTTACCTGAGCCCATTCGGGCGTAGCCTCCAAGGCGGCTTCGGCCTCGCGAAGACGCGCGTCGATGATGATGTGCTGCTTCTTTTCCGCGACACCATCTGCTCCCCGCTTGCGGGCAAGACGATGCTTAACGCGCTGCATCATCTTGCCTCTTTCCTGCATAACTGAACGCTGCTGGGGTTACAGCGCCTTTCTTGGCCGTTTCAGAGATGACATCCACCCCCATGAGACACGCTCCTTTTTCACCACCCCCTCACACTTCGCTATCAAAAACCGTTACGCGGGCAAAGGTAATATCGGTGTTTTATTTCGACCTTAAGGGAAGCAAGCGACACGCTTCTGTGCGCCACCGAACATAAACGCTATTTTCAATTTAGCGATCAGCACAGGCTGAGCATGGGAGGAGGACTAGGGCCAGGTAACGACGGCCAGGCAGTGATGATACTGAAACAATGAGGAGTGGCGCTGCATTCCCTGCAGCGCAAAGTGTGACATCCTGTCCAGGCAACTCCGTTGCCACACTCATACGAACACTAAAGGGTAAGCTTGCCGCCGACTGTGCGTTGGCACACGCAAGGGAACTATTTTTCGCATCATCCCATCAGGCTGATGACGGTATAGATGGCTTTCTTTGAGCGGGTTAACCACGCCTATGTGCGCTAGCGTACAGAGCTTACCTTGCGGCGTTCTATACTAAAATTGTCTACCACCACGCCCTGTAATACCCGATAAAAAGCGCCTGACATCATAAGTCAACTGTGAGCATGACGATCAGAAATTGTGCGCCACACAGGGACAAGGATAGATTTACAATGCTAGAAGCGACAGTTTTGCAGCAAAACGCACTGCTTGGCCTGCTACCGCGTGAAGAGCTTGAAAGGCTATTGCCATCTTTCGAAAAGGTGACGCTGACCTTGGGGCAATCACTGAGCGAATCCGGCCAGCAAATGAGCCACGTCTACTTTCCGATTGATGCCATTGTCTCGCTGCTATGTGTGATGGAGGACGGCGCCTCGACGGAAATTGCCGTCGTGGGCCATGAAGGGGTCGTCGGCGTATCGCTTTTCATGGGCGGCGAAACCACCCCCAGCCGCGCGATCGTTCAGAGTGCAGGCACGGCCTACCGCCTCAAGGGCAATCTGCTCAAAAACGAATTCTACCGCGCCGGGCCCATGCAGCGACTGCTATTGCGCTATACCCAAGCCTTGCTGACGCAAATGGCGCAGACAGCCGTATGTAACCGCCACCATAGCGTCGACAAGCAGCTATGTCGCTGGCTACTGCTCAGCCTCGACCGACTGCCAGGCGACAAACTGGTCATGACCCAGGAATTGATCGCCAATATGCTGGGCGTACGCCGCGAAGGGGTCACCGAATCGGCGGGTAAACTCCAAAGGGCCGGCCTGATTTCCTATAACCGTGGTCATATCACTGTGACCAACCGGCCTGGGCTCGAAGCGCGCGTCTGCGAATGTTACGCAGTGGTCAAGCGCGAGTACGACCGCCTGCTCAAACACCAGGAAGTCGTGTAAGGGGCCGCATTGCCGTTGCTCGCACCACCGTCGAAACCATTACGTCAGCCTATGTACGCTAGCGTGCCGACGGGTGATTTACCGAATGTTAATATGCAGGCGTACCGTCAGATAGTCTGATGACGGCATCTCGATCTGCAGCCGACATCGAAATGATAGGTTCCTCATTGTGCCGTTTGCCAGGTTTTATAACCGGAGAGGCACATGACGTCTATTTTGCATACTCCCCATGTCAATCAACTACTAGCCGAGCTTCCGGACGTCGAGCGAAAGGCATTTATGGCCGAGTGCGAGACCGTCGAGCTCGTCTTTGGCGACGTCCTGCTGCAGCCCACCGAGGCCATTACCCACGTCTACTTCCCGATCGATAGTTTCATTTCACTGATTGTGGTGATCAATAACGACAGCCGTCTGGAAGTGACCATGGCGGGCTGCGAAGGCATGCTGGGGAGCTCCCTGGTGCTGGGCATCGCCGAGGCACCGTTGCTCGCCCTGGTACAAGGCGCGGGCTCGGCGCTTCGCATGAGCGCCGCCAGTTTCCAACGGCTGCTACTCGACAGCCCCGTCTTGCATCAGCGTCTGAAGCACTACCTTTACGTCATCATGAAGCAGCTGGCCCATTCAACCGCCTGCATCCATTTTCATCAGATAGAGGCCCGCCTCGCCCGCTGGCTGCTGATGACCCAGGACCGCGCGCGCACTGACCAGTTGAAACTAACCCATGAGTTTCTCGCCATGATGCTTGGCGTTAGACGCGCCGGCATCACCATGGCGGCGATCGCCCTGCAGACGCGCGGGCTGATCGGTTATCACCGCGGCGAAATCAAGGTGCTCGACCGCGCCGGCCTTATCGACGCCGCCTGCGAGTGCTATACCGAAGACCGCGCGCTATATGCCAAGATGATGACGCCCTGCTAAGGAGAAGATAGCGATATACGCCCGACGTCACCCCTTTCTCAGTAGCACCTGGGTTTAGAGTCAGAAGTAACTTTATCGTGTTTTACCACCAGTTGCTGGGCATAGGCTGACGGTGTCAGCCCTACAAGACTCTTCTTCGGTCTTTCTTCGTTGTACTCCCGCCGCCATGCCTTGATGACAACCTTGGCGTGATGAAGTCTGGTGAACCAATGCTCATTCAGACATTCATCTCGAAAGCGCCTATTGAACGATTCGATACAGGCGGTTTGGTTGGGTTTTCCAGCTTCAATTAAAAACAATGCAACGCCACGTAGATGAGCCCATGACAGCATGGCGCGCCCACAGAACTCCTTACCATTATCCGTACGAATGGCGCTAGGTAGGTCATGTTCTTCAGCCAGATGACCCAGAATCCGTATTAAAGACAACCCACCAATGGCACGTTCAGGCACGATAGCCACGGCTTCTTCATGGATAGCGTCGTCGACAACGGTGAGGCTCTTTATCACTTGCCCAACTGCCGTACGGTCAAACACAAAATCCATTGACCTAACCTGATTGGCGGCATAAGGGCGACCAAGGGGCAACCGAGCAGCCGCGTAGAGGCGTTCGACGCGCTTATGATTGACCTGTTCAACCGCTTGACGCAGCTTCAGGTAGATCATGCCAGCGCCATAGCGACGATGCCGGTGTGCCAAGGCAACGATACGTTCACGCTATGCTTCATTGCGGTCAGGGACCGGTTCTGATTCGCCCAGGAAACCAATGATCTGTTCTTCGCTGAAACGCTTCTTCATGTCCAATCACCTTACGCATAGGGTCGGACTCTAAAGTGTAGCGCTACTCAATCAGGGGAGGCATCGAAACTACCGAGATCGACTGCAACCCCATCAGCTGCGTCTACGTCTGCGAGGAAAGCTTGTTCCATTCAATGAAAGTGGAGGTCATTGACTACGAGCTCAAACCCATTGCTAACCAAGTGTCCGTTTCAGCGGGGCAGATAAAATGTGCGATAGCGTACAGAAGAGAAACCATGCATCACATACCCTTACCTTGTAACGGCTAGTACCGGAAGTTAGCAAACGCGAATTGCGACACCACCAGGATACGAACCTCTATCAACATCCTAAGCATAGGGATGAGTGAGTTTATTTAGCTTGAAAAAGTTAGCTGTCCAGCTTCTAAGCCTTTTACGTCATGGCCTGTCGACAACCCCTATGAAGCAAAGACCATGAAACGGCGCATTAACAAGGAGTAACCGGGAAAATGAAGATCACAATTTTCGCTTGTGGTTATGTGGGCCTCGTAACGGGCGCCTGCCTAGCCGAAGTCGGTCATGACGTTATTTGCGTTGACGTGGACAAGGACAAAGTGTCTAGGCTTCAAGCTGGCGAAATACCCATTTTTGAGCCCGGTTTGGAGCTGCTTGTTCGGCATAATCAGGCCGCTGGTCGATTAAAGTTCACCACTGATGCCGCAGAGGCGGTCAAATTTGGCCTGCTCCAGTTCATCGCCGTTGGCACCCCTTCCGACGAAGATGGCAGTGCCGATCTCAAGTATGTGCTTAAGGTTGCTGAGACTATCGGCCAGCACATGGATGATTACAAAATCATCGTCGACAAATCGACCGTGCCCGTTGGTACTGCTGGAAAGGTGGAACGTGCTGTTGCTATAGAGCTTGAAAAACGCGGCCTTGACCTTGAATTCGATGTTTGTTCAAACCCGGAATTCCTCAAGGAAGGTGCGGCAATAGAGGACTTCTCGCGCGGTTCCCGAATCATCGTCGGCACCGACTCTGAACGAGTCAGGGACGCCATGCGTGAATGTTATGGCCCTTACAATCGCCAGCGCGACAAAATGATGTTTATGGGCGTGCGCAGTGCCGAATTGACCAAATATGCTGCTAATACGCTGCTTGCGACCAAGATAAGTTTCATCAATGAGATCGCCAGCCTCGCTGAGCATCTCGGCGCCGATGTTGAGGAGGTTCGTCACGGAATCGGTTCCGACCCGCGCATTGGTTACAGCTTCATCTACCCTGGCTGCGGCTATGGTGGTTCCTGCTTCCCCAAAGACGTAAGGGCTCTGGCAAATACTGCCGAAGAAATCGGCCATCCCGCTTACATAGTTGAGGCGGTGGAACAGGTCAATGCCCGACAGAAGAACAAGCTGTTCGAAAAACTCTACCAAGCCTTCGACGGTCGGCTGGCAGGCAAAACCATTGCCGTGTGGGGACTTACCTTCAAACCCAACACCGACGATATGCGCGAGGCTCCCAGCCGAGTTCTGATGGAGGCCCTTTGGGATGCAGGCGCGCAAATTCAGGCATTTGACCCCGAGGCCAGCGACGAGTGCCGTCGCATTTACGGAGAACGTGACGACTTGGTGCTCGCTGAGCAACGTGACGATACGCTGGAAGGCGCCCATGCACTGGTCATCTGCACCGAGTGGAAAGCCTTTCGCACCGTCGACTTTTCGTTGTTAAGCAAGACGCTACTTGAGCCAATAGTGGTCGATGGCCGTAATCTCTTCCACCCCGACAGCGTCAAGGCGGCAGGACTTGCCTACTACGCCATCGGCCGGGGTGATTCCGTGCGCCCCGTTCTAGCTTGAGGGATTCCCATGGTAGCTACTCGCCGTAACCATTCCTCTGCCAGTTGGATGACGGAACTGACCACTTTCCTGTTCGGACTGGCGCTGATGATCCTCGTCGTCAGGGGACTGCCATCGGATGTGTTCTCGCCCGAGTCGAAGAGCTTCTTTTTCGTCATCGGGTGGATCGCTATCTGGCGATACTCATGGTGGGGTGTACAGGCTGCTCGCTCGCTGTGGTACAACCGCATTGTCTTTCCGAACTTACGCGCTGAGGCCGATGCAGTCGGTAACCACGAAAAGCCTCCTGAGTTGTTCGTGCTTTGCACCTCTTTTCGTATCGACAAGCGTGTCAACTTTCAAGTCTATGATGCCTTGGTACGTGAAGCCCACCAATACGGCGTGCCAACCACCATCTTCGCCTCTGTGTCGGACCGTACTGACGTGGATATCATCAATCACGTCTTGGACGACAATGACTGGCCACAGAATGTCAACGTGCGCTACATGTTCCAAAAGGGAGACGGTAAGCGCTCGGCTATGGCCGAGGTGCTGCGGGCGATCTCCAGGTGCCTGCCAACGCCGGGATCGATGCTGATCTCAATGGATGGCGATATCCGTCTTGAACCAAACACGCTGTCACGCACCCTCTCCTTCTTTATTGCCCAAGATGATCTGGGGGCGCTGACAACCAACAACCGGGCCGAGGTGACCGGCAATGATGTCACCTGCGAGTGGTACGACCTGCGCTATGCACAGCGCCATCTGATGATGAGTTCAATGTCGCTATCGAGACGTCTGCTGGTTCTCACGGGCCGTTACAGCGTCTTTCGTACCGACCTCGCCATTCAGCCGGACTTCATTGAGCTGATCGAGAACGACCACGTTGATCACTGGCGCTTTGGTAATTTCAAGTTCCTGTCAGGGGACGATAAGTCATCGTGGTATTGGCTGCTGAAGAACGGCTGGTCCATGCTCTACATTCCCGATGTCTTCGTCACTGGGTTCGAGGAGTTACCCAACCGGCATCGCTTCTTCGCTTCGACTACTGATCTGATGCGGCGCTGGTTTGGCAACATGCTGCGCACCAGCAATCGCGCCATCGCCCTGGGTCCTCGTCCTATGGGAATGTTCACTTGGTGGTGCTTGATCGACCAGCGCATCTCCATGTGGACAACGCTGGTGGGGCCCACGGTGGTAGCCCTGGTGGCGTTTTTGATAAGACCCTCGTTTTTCTTCACTTATGTGCTGTGGATCATTTTTACCCGCGGTATTGCGGTGTTGATTCTGGCTTGGCAACGCGGACGTTTCAGTCTGCTATGGATTCCGCTGCTTTATTACAACCAGGTTTGGGGTGCGATGGTTAAGACCTATGTCAGCTTTCGCTTCAATCGCCAGGCATGGTCGCGCCAGAAGATCTCCGCTGGCGAGCCAGCCGATCCGGTGGCAGCGCGCAGGCAGCGACGCGTCGGCCATGCATTGCATGGTCTCGTCTATGGCACGCTTCTCTTCATTCTGATTATCTCGACTGGCGACATGAGGCCTCCCGACGGGACCACACTGCATATCGCCATTGATCAGGTCCTGGAGGGCGCTCTCAAAGACCAAGTGCCATAAAGACGCTGGATCAAGCCTATAACGCCACTCAAGATGCCTACGACGAATCCCTGACGCAAGGAGCAATCTACGGATGGAAGATGATCATTTAAATGATTCCCATAAGTCGCATGAGCCCACTCTCGGCGAAAAGCAGGAACGAACGCAAAACGATACATCAACCCACTCAGAAAGCGTCAATCAAGAAAACGAACGCCTGGCCCCAGGTAACCAACTACAGCACGAGCGTCGCGACGAACGAGGGTATATCCGGGTTGCGATACCGTTTCGCGTCGTCCTTGACGATAGCGATACTGAGTTGGACGGCAATGATGTCTCCATGGGCGGCTTCTCGGCCCAAAGCGAACGTGCTTTCGAACCTGGCGAGCATGTTTCCGCTTCACTGATCATGGCGGCGGGCAGCTTTGACGTCATTGTGGCAGTCAAAGCCGAATGCCTGGAAACCGTTCCCAGAGCGCACGGCAACGGATATGACGTCAGATTCAAGATCACTGCGGTTGAGCCGCAGCACTATGAGTCGCTACGTCAGATCATTCGCAGCGGATTAAGTGGTCGCTCACCCAATATCGAGGGCCAAATGCTCAGCGAGGATCCTCAGACGCCACGCGAGCGGAAGGCAACCAACCCCATACACCCTAAGCGCCCACCAAAGCCTATTGGGCGCTATCTTCTTCTGTTCCTTGCCATCGGCGTGCTGTTGTTAGTAAGTGCAGCGACGGCCTATCGCAACTTTATTCTGATTGAACCCAGCTTCGCCGCCGTGACAGCACCCCGTATTGATATTCGCGCCCCCAGTCCTGGTGTGCTTGGCGAGCACGAGTTCACCGCCGGAGATCAAGTCGAGCGCGATCAGTTATTGACCAACGTTAACAATAGCGACCTCGAGTCAGACCTAATCCTGGCAGAGGCCGCAATCGACTATAACGAACAACTGATAGAGAACCTGAGTGACCACCTTGAGGGCGACACCGAAGAGATCAGCCTAGCCAACTCCGCACAGCCCGACAGCGGTGATACCACCACTTTCGAGACGGTCTCGCCAGATATTGCCGAGGCTCGTATAAGTCAGTTTGAGGAGGTGCGCGATTATGAGCACTCGCGTATAACCTCCCTTAAAAAGCTTAAGTCCAGCAACGAAATCTACAGCCCCTGTGACTGCCGCGTGGCCTGGGCGCTGAGTGGGGCCGCAGGGGTCTACATCGACGAGAGCGAGCGGATTATGACCCTAATCCGTACCGGTGAAGACGACGTGATGGTCGAGGCACTGGTGCATATGGATGACATTAGCCGCATCGAGCCCGATCAGCAGGCCTACGTCACACTAGCCGATGCAAACCAGCCGATTCGCGCCCAGGTGCGCAATGTCGCCCTTGATATTGACCCTCAGCCTCGTGCCGGTTTCCCCAAATGGGTAAGGCAGCAGCAAAACATGGCCAGTGTACTGCTGTCTCCAGAAGAGCCACTGCCCCCAGAAAGCGTGGGCAAGCCGGTAGATGTTCGCTTTTCCGAGACCATGCTGCTGAGCGCTACCTCGGAAAAAATATGGCAGGGCCTGAACTGGATCAAACAGTCCAGCAATGACCTCTATGACACAGCCCTGGATGAAATAAACCATTACAGGAAAGATACCGATGAAACCAGCGATGAAGGGTAACCGCCATACCCTACACAGCAGGTTACGGCACAAGAGTCTGCTATTGAGCGTGCTAACGCTGCTGCCGTTTGCGGCCAGCAGCGCAGACGAGGCCGAGGAGGCTTCCGTCAGCACCCCACAAGTGGAGCCTTGCTCCCAGCGCTATAGCCTTGCCGAAGCCCCGAGCCCGGCAGCCGATGAAGACATCAAGAAGGCCGTTCGCCAGGGTTTTGATACCACCCGGCAATGGGGTATCGAAGAGAACGCAGAGCGCTTGGCCGCTAATGAGACCGGCATCAATGAAGCTGGTCTGCGTATCCACTATCCTGCTGGCAGTTCCTCGCCAAGTGACGATCCACGTGGCGGGGCCGGCTTCTACAACACTCCCTCTTCGCTCCAGGAGGCCGACCGTGCCTGCCTGAGCTACAAGGTGCGTTTCCCAGGCGACTTCGATTTCGTGAAGGGAGGAAAACTTCCTGGGTTATACGGAGGTGAAGCCCCATCCGGCGGAGAGAAAGTCGATGGCGAGAGCGGCTTTTCCATGCGCTTGATGTGGCGCGAGGATGGAAAAGGCGAGCTCTATCCTTATGTGGTCGGCTTCGAGGGAAAGTCAGTCGGTCGGGGCCTCTGGCGCTACCCGGTCGGGCAGTGGGTGACCATCGAGCAGGAAATCGTGCTTAACGACCCAAAACAGGAGAACGGTGTTGCTCGTATCTGGATAGACAGCCGGCCTGTACTGGAACAGAAAAACATTGTCTTTCGTACCACACCGGATATCACCATTGATGGCTTGATGTTTTCCACTTTCTTTGGCGGGACGGGAGAAGGTTGGCGCACACCACGTGACCAGCACGTGGATTTTGCCGACTTCCGTTTCTATACCTCGAAATCCTGAGCGTCGCTGGAGCAATCACGATCATGCCTCTTGCCCTAGAAAAAGGACTTTCCGCACGGTTTCTGTTTGCATTGCCCATTGCCTTGATGGCAATGGGCAGTACCGACCTGTCGGCGGATCCGAACCTGGACGACACCCTCTCAAGAGAGGAACGCCTAAAACTCGATCTTTCCGAATATCGCGTCACCGATACGGATGCCAGCTACTTTGATGTAAAAGCGCGCATGGCGCTACTTGAGCAAACCGATAACGCTATTTTGCTGCAGTTGAGAGACAAGCTTTCGCTGGGCCCCAGCTGCCGCCAAGAGACCAACTCGGAGCCCATCACTACGCGGGGTGCGATACCCGGTTTTTACCCCAATCGCGCAGAGTGGGAGCAGGCCACCGGGCCGTTATTTGATTTCGAGGATAGCGTATCGAACCTGGCCGGTTCTTTCGTTGCGAGCGGTGACATTTACTATGCGGAATGCCTGGTGGATTACTTGTATCGCTGGGCCGAGGCCGGGGCACTGACCGACTTTGTCTATGATACGGCAGAACCGCAAGCCTGGTTCTCCTCCGAGTCGATGTTGTTCGCGGCAGCCATGGCTTATTCTATTGTGCGTCCTTTCATTGACGGCCTCGAGGAAGAGCAGGCCGAGATTGAGCAATGGTTGCAAGACTTGGCCTTGCGGCACTCAGAAGTTTCTGGCCCTCCAAAAGATAGCTGCTGTAATAACCACTTATATCGTCGTGCGCTTTACGCCAGCATGATTGGCGTGCTGGTCGAAGACAATGACCTGTTTCGCTTTGGCGTTAGTGCTATCTACTCGGCCCTACACGACATGACAGAGGAAGGCGCTCTGCCCCTCGAGATGAGTCGCGGTCGACGCGCGACTCACTACCAAAACTACGCACTCAGCTACCTCATCACCAATATGCAGATCATCCATCGCCAAGGCTACGACATCTTCAATCTGGAATACGAGAACCGCAACATTCATGAAGGCGTCGACTACCTGTTTGAGATCCTTGAGGATCCCGCAGCGTTGGGCGATTACGCTCCCCAGGAACAGTACTCGGGTTTCCTGCGTGACCCACAGTACTTCACCTGGATGGAGATCTACCTTTCTCACTTCGAACATCAAAGAATGTCGAGTTTTATCAAACAGATAAGACCCGTCTTCAGCCGCAGCGCGGGCGGCCACATCACACTTTACTTTATGGATCCCGACGCTCAGCAACACATCCACACTGATGAACAGCGCCAAGAGACCGAGGCTTTCCAGGGTTTGGACAACTGAGCCGTAACAGCACCACCCAAGACAGAGGTGAGCATATGAAGAGGACAACGATCAGGACACTACACACACCTCCGCTAAAGCTTACCGCGGCATTGACCTTATCGGTATGGCTCGCGGGCTGCGCGACCACCTCTGAAGAACCTTCTGCCAAAAAGCATGCAGGCCCTGTTCCCGAAAAATATGCTGACTGGTTCGCCAGCGGCCCCCCGGACGATACCGATGGCTCAGACTGGGACGCTATCAACCTCGCCCAGAAACGCATTGAAGAGGGCCGTTACAAAAAAGCCATCTCGCAGCTACATCCGTTGATGGACCGCTATGTGCCCATTGCCTTTTATGAGATGGCCAAGCTCTATGAGGAGGGACTTGGCGTCGAACAAGACCTCACCGAAGCAGCACAATTGTACGGCGAGGCTATCAAAGATCCTTCCTCGATACGCGGCCATGCCTCGCTCAATCTCGCTCAGCTTTATCTCGAAGGCCGAGGCGTACAACAAAACGATGTGCTCGCCTATCACCTACTGTGGCAAGCCAAAGAGGCCAACCTGGATCGGACAGCAGAAATTGAGCTAGCCAAACTGCTGTCTGAAGGCGGCGAAGGCGTTGAGGCGGACCCCGCGCTTGCCCGTCAGCTTTACGAGCAAGCTGCCTCAAAAGATAAGGAACAGGCTCTGCTGGCCCTGGCCGAAGCGCATGCACCAGGCGGATGGCTAGAAGAATATTCAGAAAAATCAATGGATTATGCCAAAAAATACGCCAGGCAACTCAAGGCTTCCGCTGAACAAGGCGACGTGGATGCCATGCTCCGGCTGGCATCGCTCTATTCACCTGACGGACTGCTCAGCGAGCAGTCCGAGCAGCAAATCACCTGGCTGCAGCGAGCCGCCCAAGAGGGTGACCTAGACACCATCGCCCGTGCTGGGCACGAGATGATCAAAGCCGGGGAGTTCCACCTGGGTATTTCTGTACTGGAGGATGCTGCCCGCCAGGACCACGTCGAGGCGATGACCTACCTCGGCCAAGCCCTGCTGAGCCCCGAAAATGGCGGTCAACCTGAACCACATCGCGCTGAACGTTGGCTGAGCAAAGCAATCCAGGCTGGTTCGGACGATGCTCGAGTAATTCTCGGCCGCGCTCTCGTCAATGACCAGTCGGGCCCCGAGGACCTGTCCCGCGGCATTAGACTGCTCGAACAGGCGGCAGAGAGTAACGACCCTCTGGCCCTGGCGCAGCTTGGCTCGCTATTCATGGACGACGAGAGGGTCGAAAGTCAGCCTACCACCGCCGCCGACTATCTGAAGCGCGGCCACGAGCAGGGCCATCCATGGGCTACCCAGCAGCTGGGCGCCGCTTATCTAGAGGGCCGTGGTGTATCGCAGGACCCCGAGCGGGGCCAAGAATTGTTGCTAAATGCCGCCGAGCAAGGCCAGACCAGTGCTATGCGTCTTCTCGGTGAGGCCTATTTGAAAGGCGATGCCTTGCCCTCAAAGCCTGGTCGCGGCAAGGAGTTGCTTACAAAAGCAGCCGAGGCGGAAGACACCACCGCCATGACCACCCTCGGCGAAGCCTATCTGGAAGGCACGCTGGACGGCAACTCTTCAAAGGGCATTCGCCTACTGACCCAGGCCGCCCAACAGGATGATAGCTATGCGATGGTTGTGCTTGGTCGCGCTTACCGTGAAGGTACCGGCGTTGAACGCGACCTCAACGAGGCCAAGCGATGGCTGACCCGGGCGCAGGAAGCAGGACACGATTCCGCTGCCGATGCACTCATCTATGTACAGCACGACCTGGGTACTGAAGGCGATATGGATGCCCTTATCGCCGCAGCAGAAGGCGGCCATCCTGGTTCCATGGCCGATCTTGGTCAAGCTTATCTCGACGGGGAGGGGGTAGAGCGTGACCAGGAGCAAGCCGAGCACTGGCTGAAGCAGGCATACCAGGAGGGGCATGCCGGTGCCGCTGCAAGCCTTGGCCGGATGTACCTTGATAAAGACGAAAGTGAGCGAGGCATTGACTATCTTAAAACCGCCGTGTCCCGTGGTCATGAGGGTGCCCGCACAGACTTGGGCGAAGCCTACTTGACCGGCAAACACGCCGAACAAGACGTGGAGCGCGGCCTAGAACTGCTAAACGCTGCGGCCAAATCAGGCGAGCCACATGCGGCCTTCCTCCTGGGCGATGCTTATCAGCACGGTAAAGGCGTCGAAAAAGATGCCGAGCGGGCAAAGCGCTGGTACCAGCAAGCCAGTGATGCTGACGCCATCTATGCGCGAGCCACACTAGGCATTGCCTTTATGCGCGGCGAAGGCGCTATTGACCAGGACGTACAACAAGGCTACGAACTACTCCAGGACGCAGCTAAGCATGGCCACACAGGTGCTCAGGCCGCGCTCGGACGTGAATACCTAAGTGGGAGTAACATCGAGAAGGATCCCGAGCGTGGTGCACGCTACCTCTATGAGGCAGCAAGCCAAGGACATCGCAGCGCCCGCCTCGCTTTAGCAGGTGCCTATCTCTCGGCTCGCGGCTACGAGAACCCCAATCAAGAGGAGGCGCTGTTATGGCTCGATAATCTAATCGATAGCGAGGGCCAGCTTGCCGTCGAGACACTGCGCCAACTGCTCACCGATGAGGATGCTTTTGCTGCCGTCGACGCTGAGCTGGGAACAGAATCCGGAGAATGACATATATAAATTGCCGGAAGGCAAGTGGTGTCCCAGCGAGGTCGTCCGGCAATCAGATAAAACGCGTCTTTCTAGTATTGTGTTTCATGAATCCCACAGCACTGCAGAAGGTATGATGATCAAGAGGGCTCGGCTCATGACTATCAGTAACTAAAGATCCTCGCCCTTCCGCCCGTCTGGTTCCTTTTAATCGTCTGAACGTGACCCGCGAGTGCTTGGCTTTCGCTCAAGATACAGCCAATAAGGGGGTACCATAAAGGCACTCCCTTATTGGCACCTTACACCTCATAACCTGCTTCACGTGCCAAGCTAACATTGGCCTGCAGCCAGCCTTCAATATGGCCGCAGTCAAAGGTGCGACCGAGCATGCGAAATGCTTGTACGTTACTGCCTTCCTGCATTAACCGATCAATCGCATCCGTTAACTGAATCTCGTTGCCTGCTCCTGGCGGTTGATCACTCAATAGCGCCATGATACGGCAAGGAAGAACGTAGCGGCCAATGACAGAAAGGCATGAAGGCGCTTCTTCGGGGCCCGGTTTTTCTACTACACCACGCATGTCAGCACTTTCACCGGCGGCGGGTTCATCGCAATCAACGATACCGTAGCGCTGGACCTCCTCTTTAGGTACGTCTTCCACCATCACCTGTGCAGCACCTGTGGCAGTCCAACGCTCAACCATACTTCCCAGGTCACAACCATCCTCTCCTGCTTGAGGCTTAACCAACACATCCGGCAGGATAACGGCGAAGGGCTCGTCATTATCCAACAGGTGAGCAGCGCAGTAAATCGCGTGCCCCAAGCCTTGCGCGTTGGCCTGACGAACACTGGTCACTTTCAAATGCTCCGGGGAAATGGCAAAAAGGGTTTCCAACAGCGCATTTTTCTCCTTGCTTGCCAGAGAATGCTCAAGTTCGAAGTCCGCGTCGAAATGATCTTCAATCGCCGACTTACCTTCCCGGGTCACGAGAATAATCTCGTTGATACCTGCCGCCAGTGCCTCCTCCACTACATGCTGAATCAGCGGACGGTCCACAACCGGCACCATCTCCTTGGGAATCGCTTTGCTGATGGGCAAAAGTCGTGTGCCGAAGCCGGCAACCGGGATAATCGCCTTACGTACCTGATTCATTCATCGCTCCTTTCTTATCTGATTGATCACGCTACGTATTCACTTTGTGCAACAGCTGAACCGTGCCGCTGTCCTCTACGTTCTGTTGTGCTTACAGTTCACCGGCCAATGTCTGATATAAGCTGGTCGGCAGGCATTGACGGTGCGCTGAATGTTCCAATCTTTTAAAACCAGTTTTTACACACGGATAAACAACCGATCGGAACCGAGCAGCGCGAGAAAATCTGTTGCCGATAACGGCTTGCTGAACAAAAAGCCTTGAGCGCCATCGCAGCCTTGCTGCTCCAGATGGTCTGACTGGGCAAGCGTTTCAATACCCTTGGCATTGACTCGTAAGGATAAATTCTGGCCAAGATGGATAAGCGATTTGATAAATAATGAATTTTCACGGTTTCCCAGCATGTAATTCACAAAACGAGGCGCTAGGCTGATCGAGTTGACGGGGAAGCACTGAAGTTGCTTCAAGCTGGCGCCTCCCTCGCCTAAGTCATCGATGGCAATGTGTATTCTCATATGACTCAACTCGATCGGTGTCAAAATCGAGGCATCAGATTGAAGGTGGAAAAGGCTGCTTTCAGATACGTCCAGTTCCAGAAAATGGGCATCCCGCCCGGTTCTGGTCGCCTCCTGCGCCCCGCCGGCAGGTAGGGGCTTGTCACGTAACTGCATGTCACTGAACAACCAATGCTTGTTGTGGCCGCTTTTTTTGGCGTGATACATAGCCTTATCAGCATTATTCAACAAGGTAGGTTCGTCTTTACCATGGTCAGGATAGAGGCTAATGCCGATACTGGCGGTAATGTGCAGCTCATGTTGGTAAATAAGATAGGGCTCGACTAACGCGGCAAGGATCTTCTCGGCCACTCGAGTGGCATCCTCTGGCTTTTTAATCTCACCCAGAAGCACCACGAACTCATCTCCCCCTTGGCGACAAACCGTGTCGGTGTCACGAACACATTCGCTTAGACGATCCGCTACCAACTGTAAAAGAATATCGCCAATCGCATGGCCAAGGGAGTCGTTGATGGTCTTGAAATCATCGAGATCCAGATAGAGTAGCGCCACCTGAAACCGGTGCCGTTTTGCCAACCCGATGGCTCGGGATAGTCGCTCCGAGAGCAGCACGCGATTGGGCAGCTCGGTGAGGGCATCATGGTGGGCCTGATACGCCAGCTTGGACGAATGGACAGGTGAGTGGCTAGCATCGTGGAACACGATCACCGCGCCCTGGAGACGGCCGTCACCGTCCTGGATAGGGGCAGCTGAATCGTCGATCCGCAATTGGCTACCATCCTTGCGAATTAGCACGCAATCCATGGCAAGCCCCACGGTGCGGTTTTCTTCCATGGCGCGCTGCCCCGGATTGGTCGCTGCCTCTTGCGTCTCGCCATCAATGAGCTTCAACACCTGAGTCAACGGTTTGCCAAGCGCGTCTGCACATGACCAGCCGGTCAAGGTTTCAGCCGCCCGGTTAAGATAGGTGACTCGGCACGCAAGGTCAGTCGTTACCACGCCATCGCCAATGGAGTTCAGGGTTATCTGGGCCCATTTCGACGCGGCTGGCAAGGCAGCTTCGTCATCGCGCCTACACGAGTAGGCCTGTTCATGTTCCACGTAACCATCGAATGCCTGAACCTCATTGTTATGGTCGTTAGAACGCCGCATTATCTCGACCTCTCAGTTCATCAGCCAGGGCGCGACCTGTTAGCTTATGGGTTTCGCACGAGAGCACGGCCCGCCATGCCGCCATGGATCCATTTTCAAGATGGCTTCTCTTCCCATGAGCTTCCCTCCGTTTTGAAACTACGTCCTTCCGTCATCACCAGCGGCTGATAAATGGATACACACCTACTTTAAAGGATAAACAGGCTCTGCTTCTGTGCGTATTCGAACACATCAACATTTTCAATACGGCACTGAAACAGAAGGCGACTGCTTGAGAGTTAGAAATGGATTCAAAGGCTATCTCAGCTGTCTCATTGAGGCTGATACGAGGCGCTAAGCCAACCTTTCACAGTGCACTGACAAACACGGGTGGAAAGCTTCGAAAAGACGGTAATTATTATTAAGCATGGTAACATCATGAATTAAAAAATAACGTTTGTTCGCTACCGCACAGATACGCCTCTCGAGCCTTCTATACTCAATACGAGTAAACAAGGATGAAAAAGGTAATGCACGCCACATATAGCTAATGCCATCGATAGGGAAAGTATCAATGTTAAGGCCCAGCAATCTCACCCAAAATGCTTTGCTTAGCTTTTTGCCTGAAGAAGAAATGAATCGTCTGTTACCTCATTTAGAAAGGGTGATATTAAAGTCAGGCCAATCGCTGAGTGAATCCGGACAGCCGATGTACTATGTCTACTTTCCTCTGGATTCGATCATCTCGCTGTTGTGCGTTACAGAGAGTGGTTCTTCGACAGAAATTGCAGTGGTAGGCAACGAAGGGATGGTGGGAGTCTCACTGTTCATGGGAGGTGATACGTCGCCCAGCCGAGCAATCGTGCATAGCGGTGGACAGGCATTACGCTTGGCAAGCCATCATCTTAAAAACGAATTTTACCGTGCCGGTTCCATGCAGCGTCTGCTCCTTCGCTATACCCAAGCCCTCTTGACGCAGATGGCACAAACAGCGGTATGCAATTGCCATCACAACCTTGATCAGCAGCTATGTCGCTGGTTGCTCCTCAGCATTGACCGGTTGCCGAATAATGAATTGTTCATGACCCATGAGTGGATTGCCAATATGCTTGGTGTGCGTCGCGAAGGGGTCACCGAGTCGGCGGGTAAACTACAGAAGGCTGGTTTGATCAGCTACCATCGTGGACATATCTGTGTGCTTGACCAGCTTGGTTTAGAGGAGCATGCCTGTGAATGCTATACGGTTGTCAAGGAAGAGTACGACCGATTGCTAGACCAACGTCAGCCCATTCTCAGTGGCAGAGCGATGTAGAGTCCAAGCTAAACATGGCGGTCTTTATAGCTAGTTGCTTGGCGTATGCATGGCGGAAGCATATCTCAGCTGCAGCTTGGAATTTGTGCAAATTGACAACACCAGGCTGCGGCGGGCTAAGCCGCTGAAATTAATGCGGCCAGCGAAGTCTTCCGCGAACATTGCTGCCGCCATAGCGGCAAAACTACGCTGGCGTCTGCTGTCGGGCAGGCGTTCGATACCGTAGAGAATCTCAGCGACCGTAATGGCCGAAATTGCCACTTCAGTAGCATCCTGCCGATCCAACCAATCGACAACCCTGGCATCTGGCACAGGCCGCATCAGCTCGGATAGAAGATGCATCATGCGCTAAAGCCCGGATCACGAGGCTTATCAGACCTAGGTGCCACTTCCAGTTCGATGCCTCCCGCATCTGCGAATCGACCCCATATGCGACTCCCCATTCCCGCTCTCTGAGGCTGGTTCATAGCGTTGCGCAGAATGAGGCGAAACTCCTCTTCCATGGAATGGCCATGCCTCTCTGCCTGTATATGTTCCACTGGAACAGAGCTTCCCTGCCATTCGCCATGTCATCTCCTGCACGTAGCGTAATTATGCGTAACAGCCTAGCGTTTAAAGGATATAAGGAGAAGTCTACTTAAGACGGTACGTCGCAGGGCTATTGGGCATTAGCTCCGAAGACCACCCAGAGCCTGCTCCAAGAGCACCAGAGACTGACGATGCTTGTCAGCCCCCATCTTCTGGATGTTAGCGAGCTTCCAGCGCACGGCAGGCAGTCGATCGACGCCCGTCAGCGGAAGCAGTGCCCAGTCAGGCGCCCCCTGCTTGAAGGACAGAAGGAAGCGAACGTCTTCATCCGTCATCAGCTGGCCCAGCCGCGTCAGAAGTTCGTGCCGAACGTCCTCGAGCTGCTGCAACGGGATATCGGCCCTGGCCATCCCGACAAACTCCTGTCGGTAGACGTCGCCCAGCGGTTTTAGTCGCGGGTTGATCACTTCGTTCAAGGGTCTGGGATGCCCCAGCAAATAGACCAGGAAGCCTTCGAATACGCTTCGATCCAGGCCGCCCTGATTCAGAAGCAGCTTCACATCGAAAAGGTCCCGGGGGTGCTGGCGATCCAGCGCGGCGCAGATCTTACCGCCATACAGGTCCGGCAGTGACACCACCTGCACCGCAGCAAAGCCGTAATCGTCTTCCACGGCTTCAACGACATCACGCTCCTGAGGCGGGTGCAGAGTGCCACGCAGTACTGGCGATACCTCCACCTTCACCTGGCTACGCCCCCGGCGCACCAGGATCCTCAGCTCGTCTCGGCGATTATCCTGAAGCTCGGCGCGCACCCCTGGCAGTCGGGCGCTGAAGGTCTCTGCCAGCCGCTGTAGCGCCTCGCAACAGCGTCGCAGTGCCTCGTCACGGGGCTCCAGCGGCAGGTAGGCCAGGTCGATGTCGACCGAAAGGCGGGGTAATGGCTGCACGAAGAGGTTGATGGCCGTGCCTCCTTTGAGGGCGAAGCACGGCTCGTCATTGAGAAAAGGCAGCAGCGAGACCAGCAGCCTGACCTGTTCGTGGTAGCGAGCTTCAATCGGCATGTAGGAACGCCTCCGGCACCGTCACGTGATATTCCCTGTCCAGCTTGCCGCCCTGGAAGAGCTGCCGCTTGCCTTTGCCGAGGTCCAGTCGACGTGGTTTCAGACGACCGTACCAGGCATGTCCGGCGTGACGAGCCAGTACCAGGAAAGCCCGCTTGGTTCTCACCGAACGACATCCCTCCAGCAATGCCTGCAGCCGGCGCGGACGCAGCGTATTGAGCCCGCTGAAGGTGTCGACCAGCTCACTGCTGAACAGCAGCTCATTCGGCGTCACGGCGATCCACTCTAGGACCGCTCGCTCTGGGGTCGATACCTGCAGGCTGAAGGCTCTGCCATCCGGCGCGTAGTCCGCGAAGCTGCCGGGAAGCTGCACCGGCAGGCCCTTTTCGGAGTGGAACACCATCCGCCCTGCCCACTCGGCATCATTCAACCACCGGGGCAGCCGAGCGGCCTCCTTGCCATACAGGTGCGTCGTGCTCTCCCCCATGGGTAGATAGTGGGCAAAGCCATGCAGTGCCAGGGCCGTCTGGCCACCCGGCCAAAGCGGTGGTAAGCCCGTATCGACGCTCGCCTGCAAGGCGAAAACAGCGCTCTCCCAGGTAAGCGGCTCCCCCGCTTGGCAGTAGGCGCCGTGTCCCACGCGTTGCAGCCAGCCACTGCCGGCCAGCTTACGCGCCTGATCTGAGGTGACGCCGTGTGATGCAAGCCAGTCGGTCGTAACGACGGCGCCATACGGGATCTTCTGTAGCAGCTGGTTTATTTTCACGTCAAAAAGCGGCCTTAAATTCCGGCTTCAGAGTAAAGAATAAACCAAGTTGGTTTATCTTCAAGAATAAAATCGCCATTAATGGCCGCTTTTAGCAAGGAATTTAAACCGAAAGCTGAGTCTCCGGCCCTGTTTGAGCCCAAATTCAGCGGGAGGAAGCCAGGCAGAGAAGGCCGCTGCAGAGAACAAAGTGGCCACACATCACATTAATCCTGATAGTGCGTGTACTTTTTCGCACTTCCCTTCACTTGGTCGGCGGGATATTTCTCCGCATTCTTCTCCATCTTCGCCCAGCATGCTGCTCCGATATCCACGCCAAGCTTGCCCGCCAGCCGGATCAGATAGAGCTGAACATCGGCAATTTCGTCACGCACGGCAGCCAGTTGCTGCTCATCCAGCTCCCTGGACTGCGCCTCGGTCAACCACTGAAAGCACTCCTGCAGCTCTGCCGCCTCCACTGTCAGCGCCATGGCGAGGTTCTTGGGCGAGTGGAACTGGTCCCAGTCGCGCTCGGTGGCGAACTGGTCCATGGCGTCGTGGAGCTGCTTGAATGTGTCTGACATGAGGGATTCACCTGATTCTGCTGCATTGGATTGCTGTGAGCATGACTACTCTACTGCGCGTTATCCAGAAGGCATAGGCATAGGCTTTCATCAGATCGCCCACCCCCTCACAGCACAGATAGGAACTCGCCGATGACCTTCAGGTCCTCAAGCTCGTCCTCAAGCACGATGTCCTTGTAACCGAAGGCATTAGTCAGGGGCTTCAGTACGATGCGCTGGTTAACGAACTCTCCGTATTCCTCGATCTTCTCGCTCTGATACTGCTTAACCGTGAAGCTGCCTCCATGGTCAGGGTCCTCTATGGCGCGATGCTGCACTACGACGACCTTGCCTTGCCGTGTGCCGCCTGGGTTCGCGCGGAACAGGCACCAGGCGCCATTGGGAATACGGCGGTTCATTGACTCACCCACTACCCGGCTGACGAACAGGTCAGGGCTCACCTTCATGAAGTCCGGCAGCTCGACCCAATGCTCGGCTTCAGCGATCTGCATATCACTGAACTCCCCTGCGGCGATGCTCAAGTCGTATACGGGCACATGGCGCTCGAACGGCGCTGCCTCATCACGCGTCACGATGGGAAGATGCAAGCCATCCAGCATCTCGTCATCCGCAGACACGTTCAGTCGCTCGGTCGCTGCTTGAGCTTGGGCAAAGCCCGCGAAGTACTCACGAGTCTCAGGGTCGGTGGCATAGACGTAACAGCCCTTCTGACCCCGCGTCATAAGCGTGCGATAGGTGTTCTTAATGATCTGGTCCGCTAGTGCGCGTGCATGCTCGGGCTGTTCCTTAAGCATTTTCTTGTAGCCATGCACTGAACGATCCTGTCCTGCCCGTTCCTTGGCATCTGTCACCACGCGACCATCACGAATAACGAAGTCGTCGCCGATGATGACGCCGACGTAGTCGAATTCGAGTCCCTGGCAGGTGTGTATACAGCCGACTTGATCGACAGAATCATCGGCGATGGCCCACAGCATACCGTCGTCATCCAGGTTCCACTGGGCGGCAAAGTCATGCTCAGGAAAGACAATATCCATGGCCTGTTTGTCCTTCTTACTCGCCCAGGGCCAGCAGTAGCCCGCCACCATGCGCGCTTTATTAGCCTTGTGGTTCTTCTCAAGAATAGCCTGACGCATCGCACTGGGGTCATCGAACACTTGGAACTCGTAGTCGATGTCATCCAGATCGGTGTTGGCCGTGGTGCGAATCTGAAGAGCATGATCGAGCCAGGCCAGGTAGCCATCCGAACCGTTGCAGCGAAACTGCGACGCCAGCTCTAGCTCGTGGAAGTCGGCTCCGCACTCCGCTGCTCGCTGCCTAATCTCTTCAACCGTCCCCACATCCTTCAGCGTCACGCGCTGAGCCTCATCAATGAAGAAGATGGAGAACCGTGACGCAGCGATTATCTCCCTGATCTGGCTCTCACCCAGGTTCTGATACATACCGGACTTTTCGTTCAAACGATGCGCTTCGTCCACGATTAAGGCATGGAAGATGTCTGGCTCAGCGTTGACGTAGCTGCCCGAGCCCTTGAACAGATTATCGATGTGGGTCTTCTTACGTGTCCCGGTCAGTTTCTTCTTGAAGACCTCTCGAGGAGCCGAGTTGCGCGACACGTACTGCGTCATCATCTCCCGATTAGTCAGCTCCACTAGCAGGTTAATAGCCACCACCGACTTGCCTGTGCCCGGCCCACCTTTGACTATCAAGCACTGCTTGTTGCCACTATCTGCCCGGTGGGCTAGATCAAGCGCGGTTTCGTAGACCAGTTTCTGCTCGTCAATCATCAGGAACTCGGCACTGCCCTGCATCATTGACGCCAGCGCATCTGCCAAGTTTTTGCTCGGTTTGATCACACCGTGTTCGATGCGATACATGATGTCGTTACTGTCACCGTACTTGATGTGCTGGCTCAGAAACGCCGAGAGTTTCAGGGCTTCCTGCGAAATGAAAACCGGTGCTCGGCTCGTATGGTGCTCGTAGAAGGGATCATTGATAGCGCCCGCCTGCTTCATGTTATGCAAGTAGGCGCAGGGCACCAGGCGGATTGACTCGGAACGCACTGTCTCGTTGTAGTCCTCTATCAGCGCGCCATAAGACCATGCCTGATAAGACGGATGGTTAGTCTCACGTATTCCGCCGCCCAACTGGGTCCGCACGATGGCGTCCTTCTTCGTCACCTCGACGGACTGCCACTGTTTCAGTTCAACGATAACCGCTGCATCGTCCTGCTGATGATTCTTGCCGGTCAGGATGAAATCCACGCGGCGATTGGTCAGCGGAATGTTGTATTCGATGGCCACTCCCGCCGATGCGGGAATTCCTTCATCAAGCAGAACACTCATCATGAAACGAAGGGAGTTCTCCCAGGATGTCACCTCACTGCGAGGCGAGTTGCGGCTCAGCTTGCGAGACACCTCGTTCTCTATGATGTCGCTAATGGCGTTTGCACGTACGGCATCGATGAATTGCTGTTTGGTGGAGCTATAGACCAGCATTAGCCAGACATTCCTAATGTGTTCAACAAGAGCATGCACGAAAGCAATGTGAAATCCATTAACGCACACGAATTTTCAACAAGATAACGCGATGATAGCGACACTAATAGACAGGAGAGTAAAAAATAAAAGGAGGGATAAAGCTGAGAATTTTGCCGCGGCAGCGAAATAAAAGGCTGCAACAAGCCAGTATCTTACCGACAGAAATAGAGGGAATGGTGGGCCCAGTAGGACTTGAACCTACGACCAAGGGATTATGAGTCCCCTGCTCTAACCAACTGAGCTATAGGCCCGAAAAGCGTGCATATCATAGCGAATGTGGTGGGGCGAGGCCAGCCCCGGGTGGGCTATCTTGCCTTGCAAACGGCACTTTTTGACGATGAGCGGGTCTTGAAGTGAGCCCTTAGAGAAAGGGCTCTGATAAGGAGATACGCTTTGAAAGCATTGATGGCGCTTTTTTCGCTGCTGTTGGCGGTGCCAGCACAGGCGGACTGGCAGCTGGACCCTGACCGCTCGAACGTTCAAGCCTCCATTACCCAGTTGGATGGCGAGGAACCGCAAACCCATCACCACCAGGTTCGCGACCTTCAAGGCGATATTTCCGCTGACGGGACGCTGCGCCTGCCGCTCAAGCTCAGCCAGACCGATGTCCTCACCCGGTTTGGGGAAATGCCCACCTGGGCCGAGATGCTGGCCAACACCACCCTGGTCACGCTGGTGGCGCAGATGCCGCCGGAGCGGTTGGACGAGCTGGATATGGGCGAGTCGCTGGTGGAAACGCTGACTTTCCGGGTACAGAGCGACCTGGTCAATCAGGAAGAAAGCGTGCCGCTACGCTTTACCCGTGAAGGCCTGAACGAAGTGCGCGTGACCCACGCCGAGCCCATGGCGATGGATGGCCGTGCGCTGATGGCCAACGCCACCGTGCGCAGCGTGCTTTCACTGTTGGGCTACCAGGAGATCGACGAACACGTGCCGATCACCCTGGATGCGTTATTGGTTAACCGCTAACCGCCTCGGCGTCCCCCGCCTGGGCCTCGCCGGTTTGTACCCGCCACTGGGCGGCATAATGGCCATTGGCGGCGATCAGGCTTGGGTGCGTACCGCGCTCCGCCACCCGGCCCTTTTCGATCACCACGATCTCATCGGCATGCACGATGGTGGATAGCCGGTGGGCAATCATGATCACCGTGCGCCCATGGACGATGCGTTTCAGCGAGCGCTGAATGGCCGCTTCGGTTTCGTTGTCTACTGCGCTGGTGGCCTCGTCGAGCACCAGAATTGGCGGGTCTTTCAGCAGCGCCCGGGCAAGCGAAAGCCGCTGACGCTGGCCGCCGGAAAGCCGCACGCCCCGCTCTCCCACCGGCGTGTCCAGCCCCTGGGGCAGCGTTTCTATGAAGCTCCAGGCCTCCGCCGTTTGCGCGGCGTCGATAATCTCAGCGTCGTCGGCATCGGGCTTGCCGTAGGCGATGTTGTCACGAATGCTGCCCTCGAACAGATAGACGTCCTGGCTGACCAGCCCGATCGCCTGGCGAAGCGAGTGCATGCTGACCTCGCTCACCGGCTGACCATCGACTAGCACGCGCCCGCTTTCCGGGTCGTAAAAGCGCAGCAGCAGCTTGACCAGGGTGGACTTGCCCGAGCCTGTGGCGCCCACCAGCGCCAGCGTATGCCCCGCCGGAGCGTGAAGGTCTATCCTATCCACGCCGACGTGGCTGGCGGCGTAGTGAAAACTCACTGACTCAAAGCGCACCTCGCCTTTAACCGGTTGAGCCAGCGGCGTGGCGCTGTCGTCCTTTACGGTTATCGGCTCTTCCAGCAGGTCCAGAATCCGCTTGGTGCTGGCCATGGCGCGTTCGAACAGGTCGATTACCTGGGCCAGGCCGGTCAGCGGCCACAGCAGGCGCTGGGTCAGAAATACCAGTACGCCGTAGGCGCCTACGTTGAGCGAGCCGTTCAGCGCCATCATGCCACCGACCGTAAAGGTGGCCAGAAAGCCTGCCAGAATCGCCATGCGGATGATGGGAATAAACGCGGAGCTCACCTGGATCGCCCGGCGGTTGGCATCAACGTAGGCTTCGCTGGCATCGCGCAGACGCGCGGCTTCGCGGTCTTCGCTGGTAAAGCTCTTGATGGTGGCAATGCCGCTCAGGTTATTGGAGAGCCGGCTGCCCAGGTCGCCGACCTTTTCGCGCACGTCGCTGTACAGCGGCCCGGCCTTGCGCTGGAAGTAGAACGCGCCCCAGATAATCAGCGGGATAGGCGTGAACGCCAGCAGCGCAATCAACGGCGAGAGCACAAAGAACACCGCGCCCACGGCCACCACGGTCACCCCCACTTGAATCAGGGCGTTGGCGCCACCGTCGAGAAACCGCTCCAACTGGTTGACGTCGTCGTTCATGGTCGCGACCAGCTGGCCGGAGCTTTTCGACTCGAAAAACGCCATATCCAGCCGCTGAGCGTGCTCGTAGGCGTCCTGGCGCATATCGGCCTGAAGCCGTTGAGCGAGGTTGCGCCAGAGGATCTGGAACAGATACTCGAACAGCGACTCCCCCGCCCAGATCACGAAGGTCAGCACCGCCAGCATGGTGATCTGCTCCTGGGGCGTTTCAAAGCCCAGGCTCGCCACAAAGCTCTGTTCCTGATTGACCACCACGTCGATGGCCACGCCGATGAGGATTTCGGGGGCAATATCAAACAGCTTGTTGATGATCGAGCAAACGCTCGCGGCGATGATCCGCCGCCGGTAACCTTTGGCGTAGCGCAAAAGGCGCATCAAGGCCTGAAAACTCTGATTCTGAGCGCGGGGCATGGAAGAAGCCACGAGTATTCCTTACTGTATGGTGGGCGTCGAATAGCGCGGCCTATGCTAACACTTTCACGGCTCAGGCATGAGGCCTAGCCACCCGCCCGGCGCACGTTGGCCAACAGCGGGCTGCCGGTATCGGGGTCGATCATCAGCGTGCAGTCGACCTGGTAAAGCGTGCGCACAAGCGCGGGCGTCACCACCTCGGCGGGCGCGCCCTGGGCGACGATCTGCCCGTCACACAGGGCGATCAGGTGATCCGCATAGCGGCAGGCACTGGCCAGATCGTGGAGAACCATCACCACGGTACGGCCATGGCAGGCCAGATGGCGCACCAGCTCGAACACCTCGATCTGGTGGCCCAGATCCAACGCGGACGTCGGCTCGTCGAGCAGTAACAGCGGCGTTTGCTGGGCGATGGTCATGGCGATCCACGCGCGTTGGCGCTGCCCGCCGGAAAGCGCTTCCAGCGGCCGCTCGGCCAAGGCGTCGAGCCCGGCAGCGGCAAGCGCGTGCTCAACCACACGCTGGTCCTCCGCCGACCATTGGCGCAGCCAGCCCTGGTGAGGCTGGCGGCCAAAGCGAATCAGCTCGCTGACGGTGAGTCCTTCCGGCGCGACGGCCTCTTGCGGCAGCAGCGCCAGCTGAGTGGCAAGCGTCCGGGCGGGCAGGCGCTGAATGTCCGCGCCGTTCAGCAATACCGCGCCGCTTTCCGGTTTGTGCAGCCGGGCAAGGCCCGACAACAGCGTGGACTTGCCGCAGCCGTTGGGGCCGACAATCGCCGTGACCTGGCCGCTGGGCAGGCTGACATCCAGCGAATCGATAACACGCCGGGCGCCATAGCTCAGCGCGAGCGACTCGGTGGCAAGCGTGGGGGATGGTTCAGCAGACGTCATGCGTGGCTCCGTTGCGGGCGCATTAGTATCCATAATAACCAGGGGCCGCCGATCACCGTGGTCACGATGCCGACGGGAATTTCAATCGGCGCCAGCAAGGTGCGCCCGGCGAGGTCTGCCAGCGCCATCACCAGCGCCCCTGACAATAGCGATGCCACAAGAGGCACCTGGCGTGAGCTTGAAAGCGAACGGGCGATTTCCGGGCCGATAAGCCCGACCATGCCCACCGGCCCGGCCACGGCGACCGCCAGCGCGGTCAATACCACAGACAGCATCAGCACCTGAAAGCGGCGCGCCTTGACGTTAACGCCCAGCCCGAAGGCCGTGGCGTCTTTAAAGCGCATCAGCGATAGCGGACGCGCGATAAACCCAGCGGCGATCACGCCCACAGCTAACCCGACGGCAAGCAAGCCTACCGCGCCGCCAGGGCGGGCATTGAGCGACCCGACGGTCCAGGGGTAGGCGGCATTGGCGGTATCGATGGCCACCCGCGCCAGCATCAGTTGGGTGAACGCGCCAAACACCGCGCCCACGCCTATCCCCGCGACGATAAAGCGATAGCCCTGGGTGCCGCCGCCCGCCACCAGGCCAAAGGTCAGCGCAGCGGCCGTGGCCGCCCCTGCCAGCGCCATGGCCGGTGGCGCCAGCGAGACGCCCATGCCCACCACCGAGGCCACGGCAAAGGCGGTTGCGCCGTTATCGATACCGATAATCCCCGGCGTCGCGAGCCGGTTGCGCGCCAGGGTCTGCATCAACACCCCCGCAAGCGCAAAGGCAGCGCCAGTCAGGCAGGCGGCAACCAGCCGAGGCAGACGCAGCTCTTGAACGGTAAACACGCTGATCATCTCGCCTCGGCCAAACAGTGCCGGGAGGACTGCGCTCGGCGCCAGCGCCATGCTGCCCAGGCTCAGATAAAGGATGCAGGCACACATCAGCGCGACGAAAAGTCCCGCACTGACGGCAACGCCCCGCCGCTCGATCAGCAGGCTGCAGGCCTTGCCGCGCGGGGACGTCCAGGCAAATCGCCAGTAGCCCGGCGGTGCCGCGACCGGCACCGAGCGACGCTCAGCTACAAAGGCCGACATGGGAAGCTCATTGGCGTTCGATTTCATGGCATTCACGTTAGAGGTCACAGCGTTGGAAGCCGCCGGGCGCGAACCACGGCGACCAGCACTGGGGCGCCGCATAACGCGGTCAGCACGCCAATGGGTAGCTCCGAGGGGGCCACCGCCACGCGGGCAATGATATCCGCCGCCAGCACCATCAACGGGCCGATCGGCAGGCAGAACCACAGCGTGCGGCGAATATCCGGCCCCGCCAGCGCCCGGGCGGCAAACGGCACCACTAAGCCAACAAAGGCAATCGGCCCTGCGATCGCCGTGGCAGCGCCCACCAGCAAGGCCACGCAGGCCACGACCAACCAACGTATCAGCCCAGGGCGATGGCCCAAGCCAGACGCCGCACGCTCGCCCAAGGCCAATGCCGCCAGCGGGCGCGCAATGAACACCACCGCCACCGCCGCGACCAGCATGCTGGGCAGCATCGCCACCACATCGTCGAGGCGGCGTCCGGCGAGGCTGCCAATCACCCAGAAACGAATTTCATCCGCCGCACGCTGATCAAACAACAGCATCAGCGAAGTGAGCGAGCCGAGCAGCCCGGAAAACGCCGCGCCTGCCAATACCAGCCGCACCGGGTCGCTGCCCACGCCGCGAACGCGGGTAACGCTCAGCACGCACATGCAGCCGAGCAACGCGCCCAGCTGGGCCACCGAAATACGCAGAGTGGCGGCACTAGCGCCCATGACCAGCGTCAGCGCCACCGCAAAGGCGGCGCCAGCGCTGACGCCAAGCAGGCCGGGTTCGGCGAGCGGGTTACGCGACACCGCCTGCAATAGCGCCCCCGCCACGCCAAGCGCCATGCCGACGATAATGCCGATCAAGGTGCGCGGCGCACGCAATTGCCAGACCACAAAGTTTGCGTCGCCATCCTGACTGCCGCCCAGCACCGCCAGGGCGCGCAGTGGGCCGACACTACCGGCGCCAATCAACAGGCTAACGAGACTCGCCGCCACAAGGGCGGTGAGCAGTAACGTCATCTGCGTTCGTTGGTTATCAACGCTCAACGGCATCACGGCAGCAGGGCGGCGTCGATATCGTCAAGAATCGCCAGCGCCGCCAGCGGGCCGTTGGCGCTGGTCCATAGCTGACCATTCACCGGCACCACCTGCTCGCGCTGAACCACGTCTAGCCGGGTGAAGGCGCGGCTTTGCCTGGCAGATGCCAGGGCCTTCTGGCCGTCGTCATTGAGTGTGGCCAGGAACAGCCAGTCGCCATCCACCTGGGAGAGGTTTTCAAGGCTTAAGATATCGCTATGCACGCCGCCCTCGCCCACAAGTCCCGCGTCTTCCACCGTTAAACCCACTTGAGCAAGCAGCCCGGCGGCGAACAGGTTTTTCGACATGACCATCGGCCCGCCCGGCATCCAGCGCACCACGAAAGCATTGCCACCCACGTCGGCCTCGTCCAGAGCGCTCGCTAATTCCGCAGCGCGTTGGTCAACGGCGCTAATGGCGTCTTCGATGGCGTCCTGGCGATTCAGCGCGTCGCCGTACAGGCGGGCTTCGGCTTTCCAGTTATCCGGAGCAAGCGGCTGAGTGGGAGGCACCACGGTGGGCGCAATTTGCGACAGCAGCTGATACTGCTCCTCGGAGAGCCGAGCGGGTGCCAGGATCAAATCCGGGCGCTGTTCAAGCACCGCCTCAATGTTGATTTCGCGCACCACCCCCATGATGGCGGGCCGTTCGTCGCCTAGATGCGCGTCCACGTACTCGGCGACGTTATCACCGCCGCGGGTGGTCACCGCGCCCAGCGGCGTGACACCCGCAGCAAGCGAGGCATCCAACGCGCCTTCGTATAGCGTGACCACACGCTCAGGCGTGCCGGTCACTTCGACCTCGCCATAGGCGGTATCAAGCGTGCGCGCCTGGGCGGCGCTCACCAACACCCCACTGAGTAGTAGTCCCACCATGCCATTGCGTAACGCTGCAGCCCGCATCAGGTATCCTCGCTGTTGAACCAGGCGAAGATAATAACGATTATCAGAAGCACTTGCATCAGCCTTCCAGCGAATACGTTGTTCCCTCCCACGCAACGCCCGCCGGGTTCGCGCCGCCTGGGGCCAGTCGTTCCCTAATATGCAACGTACCGTTCCGTTTTATCACCTCGTATTTGGGAACTTAAGTTTTTAGACTCTGCATCTCATTTGATAATGAATATCATTAAAAAGTTAACAGCTTCATCAAGGGGATGCCCATGCCACGCTACACTCGCACCATTTTGAGCAGCGCTGTTGCGCTCGCCATGTCGTCCACCGCAGCGGTTGCCCAGCAGAACGATCAACTGGATAACATCGTGGTGTCGGCCAGCGGTTTCGAACAGGCTATGGTCGATGCGCCGGCAAGTATTTCCGTCATCTCTCGCGAAGAACTCGAACGCAAGCGCGTCACCAGCATTGCCGATGCCCTGCGTGATGTGGAAGGAGTCGACGTGGGCGGCTCTGTAGGCAAAACCGGCGGGCGCAATATCAGTATGCGCGGCATGCCCAGCGACTACACGCTGATCCTGATTGACGGCCGCCGCCAGAATACCGCCGGTAGCGTGACCCCCAACGGCTTTGGCGAAACCTCGACCAGTTACTTTCCGCCAGTGGCCAGCATCGAGCGTATCGAAGTCATTCGCGGGCCGATGTCGACGCTTTACGGTTCCGACGCCATGGGCGGTGTGATCAACATCATTACCCGCAAGGTCGACCGCGAGTGGACTGGCTCCATCGGCGTCGAGAATACCTTCAACGAAGACCGCGACTTTGGCGACCGCCGCGAGATCAACCTCTACACCAGCGGCCCGCTGGTGGAAGACACCCTAGGTATACAGCTGCGCGGACGCTTCTATGAGCGCGACGCTTCCGAACTCCAATACAGCGACCAGAATGGGGATCCCATCGAGGTCAGCCAGCGTGGCCCGAGCCCGGTGGAAGGCGATACCTACAACCTGGGCGGCAAGCTGACCTGGACGCCGACCGACGACCACGACCTGTGGCTCGACGGCGAAGTGAATCGCCAGCGCTACACCAACGACGAGTGCCAGCTAGGCACTCTGGATGGGCGTACCCGCAGCTGCGAACCCGACCCCGGCGTCGCCAACGGCTATGCGGATGAGCTGCGCTTTGAGCGCGAGCAGCTGGCCATTGGCCACACCGGCCGATTTGCCTCGGGCACCCTGGACTCCAGCCTAATGCGCAATACCACCGAGACCACCGGCCGCACCATCCCCGGCACTCAGGGTGAGGCATACGCCGGCTTCCCCGGCATTGTTGGCGGTGACCCGCGGGAGCTTGAAACCACCAACACGGTGCTTGATAGCAAATTCACCATGCCGCTGGGCGATCATATGACCACCTTAGGTGGCCAATGGATGGATTCGGAGTTGGACGACGGTTTAGCGGGCGAGACGTTCGAGCAAACCACTACCGCCCTGTTTGCCGAAGACGAATGGATGTTGCGCGACGATCTGGCACTTACGCTCGGCGGTCGTTACGACCACCACGACGCCTTTGGCAGCCAGTTCAGCCCGCGTGGTTACTTAGTGTGGAACACGACCCCCAACTGGACGCTGAAAGGTGGTGTGAGCCGCGGCTACAAGACGCCGTCGCTTAACGACCTGCACGACGGCATCAACGGCGTAACGGGCCAGGGTACGATTCTTACCATCGGCAACCCGGACCTCGAGCCGGAAACCAGCACTAGCAGCGAGATCGGTGCGCATTACGATAACCAGCACGGCTTTACCGCCAGCGCGACGCTGTTCCACAACCAGTTTGACGATAAAATCGCCAGCGGTAACGATAGGCAGGTATCCAATGACCCCTTGATTCCTGACGGCGTTTACAGCCAGCAGGTCAACGTCGACGAGGCGATTACCCAGGGTGTTGAGCTTTCCACCGGCTACCAGTTCAACCCCGACTGGAGCCTGAACGCCAACTACACCTACACCGATAGCGAACAGAAAAGCGGTGAAAACGAGGGCGACCCGCTCACCGATACGCCCGAGCACGCCGTCAACGCGACGCTGCGCTGGCAGGCCACCGCCAAGCTGGACGCCTGGTTCTCGGCGGAGTATCGCAGCGAGCGCTACCGGAACCGCGAAAGCGTGCGCGGCGCGCCCTCCTTTGACGACCTGGGCGACTTTAAAGCCTACTCGCTGTTCAGCCTGGGCGGTAATTACGCAGTCACCGACCAGCTTAATCTGAGCGCGACGATTGATAACCTCTTCGACAAGGACTTCGTCGATTACCGCGCCTACGGTGATGGCACAAGCTTTGGCAACGTTTATGCCAATAGCGAGGAAGGCCGTCGTCTGTGGCTCTCGGCGCGCTACGAATTCTAATCGCCAAGCGTGCTCGCTGATGCTTTAACTGGCTTCAATGCTGATCTTTACCCCGGCCAAGTGCCGGGGTTTTTTAGACGAGTCATCAGGTTGCGGCCATGGTGGTTAACTCACTTTCACTGGCCTGATGCCGCTCACTCATCACGCCAACCAGGCCATAAAGAGGTGGAACAATGCGCTCAGCAACATGCAACAGCAAATCACAATAATTTTCATTCACTAAAATTACTGGCACAATGAGCGCGTTTCCCGTACTGCGGTGCTCATCATGTATGATTTCGACGAACTCAACGCCTTTGCGGAGGTGATGGAGACCGGTAGTCTCACGCTCAGCGCGCGTAAGCTGGGGCTGGCTAAATCCACGCTCAGCCGCCGGATCAGCCACCTGGAAGCACGGCTCGAGCAGCCGTTGCTGCGCCGTCAGGCCAACCGGCTATTGCCCACCGAGGCCGGACTGCTGTTTCACCGCTACTGTCAGGACATGCTGGCCCTCGCGGCGCGCAGCCATGAAGCGCTGGCGGAATTACGCGAGGATATCAGCGGCACGGTAACGCTGGAGGTGCACTGCGCGCTGGCCCGGGGCTGGATGGGCCAGATCATGGATACGTTCATGGCGCGTTACCCCAAAGTGGAGCTCACTCTGCGCACCCGCGAGGCGCCGCCCACCTCGCTCAATAGCCATTGCGTGCACGTCTGCCTGGGGCGGGTACCGGAAAGTGGCCTTCACCAGGAGCCACTGGGCATGCTCAGCAGAGGCCTGTACGCCAGCCCCGATTACCTCAGCCAGCAGCCGCTTCTCAAGCATCCCCGCGACCTGGCCGCCCACCCCTGGATCGACCTGCTGGGGACCACCCAGGACGGCCTGCTGCTGCATCACCAAAACCACGGCAGCTATCATTTCTACCCGCCCCGTTCGCGCTTGCGGGTCGACCTCACCGCGCTTCACCTGGATGCCATCGCGCGTGGCAAAGGCATAGGCCTGCTGCCCCACTGGCTCGCCGACAAACGCGAAGCCCATCATCCCGGCGAACTGACGCCCTGCCTGCCCAACTGGAAACCGGCGCCCCTGCCGATCACGCTGCTGTATGCCTACGGCCACCAGCCCCGGCGGATACAGGCGCTGCTGACGTTCCTGCGCGAGCAGATGCCCCATCAGTGGCAGCACAGCGACGTCGCGGCCTAGATAAATCAACCTCGACTTGCCAGTTAGTCCGCTTACTATTCACAATAGTCGGCCACTCATTGCCAAGGGCTCGTCATGCTGGCGGAACTCTTTGCGGTCATGGCGCCCGTACTGGCGGGTGCCGGCCTTGGATTTACCTGGGTGCGCCTGGGTCATCCCTACCCCGTCGATTTTGTGACGCGGTTGGTTTTCAACATCGGAACGCCCTCGCTGGTGCTTGCTTCGCTTGCAGGGGCGGAGATCGACGCCAGCACTTTTGGCCGCACTATGCTAGCGACCGCGCTTGTGATCATCTGCATGGCCGGAGCGACATTTTTTGTGGCCAAGCTATTACGCCGCGACTGGCGCGTTTTGCTGTCGCCGATGATGTACCCCAACACCGGCAACATGGGTCTACCCGTAGTGCTTTACGCTTTTGGCAGCGCCGGGTTTGTGTACGGTATTACCGTGATGGCCACGGTTTCCCTGTTTCAATTTACCGTAGGTACCATGCTGGCCAGTCGGGGCAATCCGTTCAAGGCGCTGGCCAAGACGCCAACGGTCTATGCCATCGCCATTGCCATGGCGCTGTTGCTCACCGACACCCAGTTGCCGCTGTGGATCGCCAACAGCGTGGATCTGATGTCGGGCTTTACCGTGCCGCTGATGCTGATCACCCTCGGCGTATCGCTGGCCAGCATTCAGGTCAGAAGCCTGCGCTCGGGGCTGGGCTTTAGTCTGGTCCGCATACCGCTTGCCGCGGGGGCTGCCTGGCTGATTGCCGGGTGGCTGGGGCTGCCGCCGCTGGCCCAGGGCATTCTGGTGTTGCAAATGAGCATGCCGGTGGCGGTATTCAACTACCTGTTTGCCCAGCGCGCCCAGCGCGAGCCGGCCTATGTAGCCAGCCTGGTATTCTGCTCTACCCTGCTGGCGCTGGTGTATTTGCCCCTGATGCTTGCCTGGTTGATGCCATAGCACAGGGAACCTCTCGGGCTATAAAGCGTCACTGCTTGATAAACCCAATATCACCGACTGTCCGGGAGCATTCTCTATGCGTCCATTATCTACCCAGGTGCTGCGTCAGCGCTGGCTAACCGCCGCCCTTGCCGGTTTACTTGGCAGCGCCTCTGTCAGCGCCGCCGATATGGTTGAGGAACGTATCGAGAGCGACCAGTTGGCCTTTTCCATCGAGAAAGTCGCCGAAGACCTCGAACACCCCTGGGCGGTTGCGTTTCTACCCGACGGCCGCTATCTGGTCAGCGAACGCCCCGGGCGGCTTAACCTGATCGATGATGAAGGTGGCGAGCGCCGCACGCTGGAAGGGCTCCCCGATGTCAGTCAGCGCGGCCAGGGCGGGCTGCTGGATATCGCCCTGCATCCCCAATTTGGCGACGGTGATCACGACTGGATCTACTTCACCTGGAGCAAGCCAGACGGCAGCAACAGCCGCGCAGCGCTCTCCAGAGTAGAATGGCAGGGCGACGGATTGGGCGACGTCGAGCATTTATTTGAACAGGACCGCGCCTCTTCGCCGGGGCGCCATTACGGCTCACGCATTGCCTGGCTGCCCGACGATACTCTGCTGATGAGCATTGGCGACCGCGGCAGCGAACCGCCGCGCGCCCAGGCGGATGACGACCACGCGGGCTCCACCCTGCGCCTCACCGCTACCGGCGGCGTGCCCGACGACAATCCGTTTGTGGACGACACGGCCACGCTGGATCAAATTTACACTCAGGGTAACCGAAACATTCAGGGCATGGTGGTTAGACAAGACGGCGAGCCCTGGGCCACAGAACACGGCCCCAGAACCGGTGACGAGCTGAACCGGCTCACCGCCGGCGACAACTACGGCTGGCCCGAGGTCAGCCGGGGCAATGACTACGCCACCAACGAACCGATCGGCGAGACGTCCAAGCCGGGCATGGTCGACCCGGTGCATGTCTTTGAAGGCCGCTTTGCGCCGTCAGGCCTGGCGGAAGTCACCAGCGACGCCTTTGGCGAGTGGCAGGGGCAACTGCTGGCGGGAGGTTTGGGCAGCCAACAGCTGATCAGGCTTCAGCTGGAAGACAATGAAGTAACCCAACGCGAAGTCGTCCTCGACGGCGAACTTGGCCGTATTCGCGACGTGCGCCAGGGGCCGAATGATGCCATCTACGTGCTGACCGACGCCGCCGACGGCGCTCTTTATCGCTTACGCCCCGTCGAATAAGGGCCGTCCGCTATTGATGTTTCATAACCCCGGTTAGCGCATGCGTTTACGAAATCTGATTATCTTGACGGTCATCGTCCCGCTCTTCGTGATCCTGGTAGTGTTCAGCCTGGTCGCCATCAAATCACTGGAGGATAACGTTCGCTCCAAGTTGCAGAATGAAGTCGACATGATCACCCACGCGTTAAGCACAACGCTTGGCTATGCCGTTGTCCGTGAAAATGATGCATCGCTCGAGGAGGCGCTGGAGGGTGCGTTCTCCTTCCACCGTATCTACGGGGCCTATGTGTTCGACACCAAAGGCCGCGAAATACACGGCCTGGGGCTGGGCCGTGAACTGTTCAGCCGCGAGGATATTCAGTGGGTCATCGAAGAGGATGAACTGCATGGTGAATATCGCCAATTTGAAGGCTGGACCTACTATTCCGCGCTCAAGCCCTTACGCACGCCGGACGGTGAAATAAGCGGTGTGCTGCAGGTCAATCGCCTGAACACCGGCATCGAAAACTATACCGGCTTTCTGAGTATCGTTGCGGTGCTGGTGTTTGTGGTCGGCGCCGCCGGGATTGTACTGAGTATCTGGTGGGGGTTCCGTCACTATATCGAACGGCCGTTGAATCGCCTGCTGACGGTCATGCAGCGCGTCGAAGAAGGTGACCGAGAGCAGCGCGCCAACATTGAAGGGCCCGCGGAATACCGCCGGCTGGCGGCCGGGCTGAACGGCATGCTGGATGCCATGGCCGAGAAGGATCACGACATCAAGGACCGCCAACTGCGGGAAATCGAGCTTGAAAAGCGCCTGCGCAAATCCAAGAAACTGGCTGAGCTTGGCGTCCTGGCGGCCGGCGTCGCCCATGAGATCGGTGCGCCGCTGACCGTGATCAACGGCCAGGCCCAGCGGCTGGCTCGGCGCGATGTAATTGGAGAAGACGAGCGCGCCCGCCTGAGCCGCATTCGCGGTGAAGTGGAGCGCATCGTCGAAATCGTTCGCCAGCTGATGGAGCTGGGCCGCCAGCATAACGTCGAGAAAGACGAACAGCCGCTGGACGAGCTGATGCAGAGTGCCAGCGCCCTGGTGGAAGACGAGCTTGAGCCGCGCGGGGTTCACCTGGAAACCACCCTGCCCAGCCCGGCGCCTACGCTGCTCGCCAACGGCCAGCAAATTGTCCAGGTGCTGACCAATCTGCTGCGCAACGCGGCGCAGGCTGACGGCGTCAGCCGCGTTCGGGTTCATGCCGAGCAACAGCAGCACGAACTGCATTTATGGGTTGAGGATGACGGGCCGGGCATTCCCGCCTCGCACCATCAGCAGGTATTTGACCCGTTCTTTACCACCAAGCCCGTGGGTCAGGGCAGCGGGCTTGGCCTGTCGATGGTACACCGGATCATCAACGATCACGGCGGTACTATCGGCGTTTTCGACAGTCCGCTGGGCGGCGCCGGTTTTGAAATTACGCTGCCCCTTTACGACACCACACCTGCATGAGGACCATGTTTGTGAAGCATACGGAACATTTTTTACCTTTGTTGGTAGTGGAAGATGACAGCGCCATACGTGAGCTGCTGGAAGAAGAGCTACACGACGCGGGCTACGCCACGCACGGGGTATCCAGCGCAGAGGAAGGAATTGCCCTGCTGAGTCATACGGCGGTATCGCTGATCATCACGGACGTGCGCTTGCCGGGCATCAGCGGTATCCAACTGCTCCAACAGCTACGCCATGAGGGCAGTGAGCTGGGCATTATCGTGATTACCGCCTTTGGCACCATCGACCAGGCGGTGGAAGCGCTCAAGCTGGGCGCCGATGATTTCCTGACCAAGCCGCTGGATCTGGACGCCGTGCGCGAATCGGTATTTCGCGTATTGGAGCGCCAGCGTATGGCGGTTTCCCAGGCAACGGAGGTTGGCCACTTCCACGGTATTGTGGGTAAAAGCGATGCCATGCAAGCGCTGTTTCATGATGCCTCGCGGCTGGCCAAAAGCGATGCACCCATCTTGCTGCTGGGGGAAAGCGGCACCGGCAAGGAGCTGCTGGCACGGGCGATTCATCAGGAAAGCCTGCGCCACGACGCCCCCTTCGTGGCAGTCAACTGCGCCAGCATCCCTGCCGATCTGATGGAAAGTGAGTTTTTCGGTCACGTAAAAGGGGCCTTTACCGGCGCCAACGAGGCGCGTCAGGGCCTTTTTCACAGCGCCCAGGGCGGGAGCCTGTTTCTCGACGAGATTGGTGAGATGCCGATCAATCTCCAGGCCAAACTTCTCCGCGCGCTGCAGGAGAAAACCGTGCGCCCGGTGGGCGGTGAGCGCGAGGAACCCGTCGATGTGCGAATTATCGCCGCCACGCATCGCCATCTGGAAAAGGAAATCGAGCAGGCCAACTTCAGGAGCGACTTGTTCTACCGCCTGGAAACCTTCTCGCTGCGTATCCCCCCGTTGCGCGACCGCGGTCCCGACATCGAGCATCTGGTGTTCAGCCTGATCGACAAGCATGCCGACGCGCAGCACAAGCAGATCGAGCAAATTGAGCCGGATGCGCTCCATTGCCTGCTGCATTATCCCTATCCCGGCAACGTGCGCGAGCTTGAAAACGCCATCATGCGCGCCGTTACGCTCAGTGAGGACGGCACGCTTCGCCATCAGAACCTGCCGGAGCGGCTGCGCGAACAGCTCAACCAGACGTCAGCGCAAAACACGGCCACACTCACCGGCGAAGTCCTCTCTACGCCGCAATTGCCAACGTCTACGGCCGCCGCTGCCCCCTGGCCGAGCCTTGAAGAAGTGGAGAAACGCTATATCCGCAAGGTGCTGGAAGCCACCGGCGGCAACAAGCGCCGGACAGCGGAAGTGTTGGGCATTGCCCGGCGTACGCTTTATCGCCGCCTGGAAGATAGCAGCGAAGAACCTTGACCGTACTAGCAAAAAAAAACCCCCGCGGGCGCGGGGGCTGAAGGGATGATAAACCGTGTAAACAGCCGCAGGGAACAAACAGCTGAAGCGACTTACCATCGTAGGGACCTACACTTTCTACGCTACTACTCCCACCACAACGTAGGGCTTACTCGCTACGATCTTCACTTTCCTGACTATCTTCGCTTTCCTCTTCGTCCTGACTATCCTCTTCGTCCTGGCCGTCAGTGGTTTCGGACTCTTCACTGGACTCATCGCCGTTGTCTGTCAGGTCGCTAGCATCTTCACCATCCCCCGGCATGGGGTCAGTACCGTCGCCGAAACCAGGCTCTTCATTGGCATCGCCGCTGAGAGGCTCCTCTTCCGGCGCGGTGGCGCTATCACTGGACTCGCCATTCATCTGCTCGTCATCGCTGTCCGATTCTTCCTCGGAAACAAACTGATCATCTTGAGCTGGTGCATCTTCTTCATCGACAGCAGCATCTTGTTGATCCTGAGCGCTTTGCTCTTGATTCGTATCTTCGTCTGGTACAGCCGTTCCTTCAGCGTCGTCTTCCTGACCGCAACCCGCCAGCAAGAAACCACTCAACAGCAACGCTGCCCAGGCACTTTTCTGACCGTTAAAACGAATTAACTTCACTCGCTTACTCCCTATGTGACTAAAAACATTGCTGCCCTGTGACGTGGTGCTGGACAACAAGTTCACTCTTGGCGGCTTCCTGCCTGTTAAAAATAATAACCGCTTGTTGCTAATTCGTTTGTACTGCGTTTAATGAGAAATCTTTGCTTTACATGCTGGCTTTGCATGCTGCGAAACAGCCAATTCATCGAGTTACTTACATATACTGTGCCACCGCAGCATTAATTTCATATAAATACTTTTATTTCAATAACTTATTATAGAAAAGCCGTGTCAACCACCCTCCTTTTACGCGGTGCGGAGGCGGGTAAAAAATGACACATGAGACGCTATGCTACCGCTCACGCCGGGGCGTTGTGACACACCACAGCCATATATGTATAATAATTGATAATCCTTTTAGCATTTCATTATCTCTTTCTTTTATGAGTAACAGTGCTCGCTGGCCTCGCGGGCGGCCTATACATGTGCCCAAACAGGCGGCGCCACTCCGCTCAGCTGACAAAAGGCAACGCCGATGGACGAGACACGTAACGTCAAAATTCAGGTGCGAGGGGTAAGCAAAGTCTTTGGAAAAAACCCCAAAAGCGCACTTGAGCTTCGTGACCAGGGCTTGAATCGCTCTGAAATTCTTGAAAAAACCGGACAGACTCTCGGACTTTCCAACATCTCTTTTGATGTCTATGAAGGCGAGCTACTGGTGATTATGGGGCTTTCGGGGTCGGGCAAATCCACCCTGATTCGCTGCCTCAACCGGCTAATCGACACCAGCGAAGGCGACATCGTCATCGACGACGAGCACATCCCCTCGTTGAGCGATAAGGCCCTGCTCGAGTGCCGTCGCCGGCATTTTTCGATGGTGTTCCAGAATTTCGCCCTTTTCCCCCATAAGACCGTGTTGCAAAACGCCCAGTTCGGTCTGGAAATCCGCGGTATTGCCCCGGCTGAGCGGGACAAGACGGCACGGGAGTCGCTCACTCAGGTAGGCCTGGATGGCTGGGAAGATGCTTACCCCAACCAGCTTTCAGGCGGTATGCAGCAGCGGGTTGGTCTCGCCCGGGCGCTGGCCAATGACGCCAGCGTGCTGCTGATGGACGAAGCCTTCTCGGCGCTCGACCCTTTGATCCGCAAGGACATGCAGCAGGAGCTTTTACAGCTGCAGGCCCGGATGCAGAAAACCACCGTCTTCATCACCCACGATCTGGACGAGGCGCTGAATATCGGCGACCGCATCGTGCTACTCAAGGACGGCGCCGTCGTGCAAATCGGCACGCCCGAGGAAATCCTCACCAAGCCCGCCGATGATTATGTACGTCGCTTTATTGAAGGGGTCGACCGCGCGCGCATCCTGACCGCCGAGAGCGCCATGCGCCCGGTGCGTTCAACCGCCCGTGAAAGCGACGGCCCGCGCACCGCGCTTCGCCGTATGCGTGACCACAGCATCGACTCCATTTACGTCACCGACCGGGACCGCAAGCTGCTCGGGCTTCTGGAAGCCGACGCGGCCAGCCGGGCCATCGAGGCCGGTGCGGACACGATCAACGATTACATGACCCAGGACTTTCGCAAGGTCACGACCGACGAGGCGCTGCATAACCTGTTCGCCATGTTCAGCGAAAAGAGCTTCCCGATCGCCGTTGTTGACGATGAACAGCGGCTGCTCGGTGTCGTGGTCAAAGGGGCAGTACTAGACGAACTAGCTCGGGCGGGAGAATAAGTATGGAAATTCCAAGCATTCCATTAGGTTACTGGATCGAAAGCAGTCTTACCTGGCTGACGAGCGAATACTCGTTGGTGACGCGCGCCATCTCCAAGGTCACTCAAACCGGTATTGGCGGGCTCAACGATGGTCTGATGTGGCTGCCCGAATGGGCACTGCTGGCCATCGTGGCGGTGCTCTGCTGGAAGGCAGCCTCTGTACGCCTGGCGATCGGTGCAGCCGCCGGCATGGCCTTGATCTGGAACCTGGGGCTCTGGGATCCGATGATCGAGACCTTGACTCTGGTGGTTATCGCCACCCTGGTCGCGGTGGTCATTGCCATACCGGTGGGCATTGCAGCAGCCCTCTCTGAACGACTGTACCGCATCATCATGCCGGTACTCGATTTCATGCAGACCATGCCGGCATTTGTCTATCTGATCCCAGCGATTCCCTTCTTTGGTATCGGCTCGGTATCAGCGATCTTTGCCACGGTCATTTTCTCCATGCCCCCGGCCATTCGCTTCACGACCCTGGGGATTCGCCAGGTACCGGTAGAGCTGATTGAAGCCGCCGATGCCTACGGGGCAACCCGCGGCCAGAAGCTGATCAAGGTTCAGCTTCCCCTGTCATTACCGACCGTCATGGCGGGCATCAACCAGACCATCATGCTGGCACTCTCCATGGTGGTTATTGCCGCCATGATCGGCGCCGATGGCCTGGGCAGCGAAGTATGGCGCGCCATCCAACGCCTGCGTCCGGGTGACGGCTTTGAAGCGGGTATCGCGGTTGTTATTCTCGCCATGGTGCTCGACCGATTGACCCAGTCACTCAGCAAATCGCGCCGATAAAACCTGTACCGCCCCTTTACGTCGAAGGGGCGTTAAGGGGCAACACTTGCACAGCATGGGATACATGCGCATGCTGTAAGTAACATTAATAAAGCACGATTTTGTTTGAGGTGGCGACTGCCTCCTCTCCAGCACCCAAGGGAGCAAGTGAATGAAAACTCGTATGCTGAATAACCGCATCCGCCTCGCCTCGCTGGCGCTCGTCTCAAGCGCTGGTCTTGCCGTGGGCGGTATGGCCCAGGCGCAAGACAAAGGCACCATCAACCTGGCTTACGTTGAGTGGTCGTCTGAAGTGGCGTCGACCAACGTGGTACGCGCCGTGCTCGAGCAGGCTGGCTACGAAGTCGAAATGACGTCACTGTCCGCCGCCGCCATGTTCCAGGCGCTGTCGACTGGCGATGCCGACGCTATCGTCGCCGCTTGGCTACCAACCACCCATGAAAATTACATGGAAAGTGTCGGCGACAACGTTGAAGACCTTGGCCCCAACCTTGACGGCACCAAGCTCGGCCTTGTGGTTCCTGAAGATAGCGATATTGATTCTATCGCTGATCTTAACGACAACGCTGACGACTTTAACGGCGAGATTATCGGTATTGATCCTGGTGCGGGCCTGATGTCCCTCACCGAAGAGGTAGTGGATACCTATGATCTTGATCTGCAGCTACGCAGCGGTAGCGACGCTACCATGGTCGCGGCACTTAGCAACGCGATGTCAAATGATGAGGATGTTGTCGTTACTGGCTGGACACCCCACTGGATGTTCTCGCGTTGGGATCTGAAATATCTGGAAGACCCCGAGAACGTTTACGGTGGCGCTGAGCAGATCCATACCGTCGTCCGTGATGGCCTGGAAGACGACATGTCCGAAGCCTACGCCATTCTTGACGCGTTCGAGTGGACGCCTGAGCATATGGGCGAAGTCATGCTCATGAACCAGGAAGAAGACAGCGACCCCTATGAAGATGCCAAGCAGTGGGTCGAAGACAACCAGGACGTGGTTGAGGAATGGCTCGAGGGCTGATTATCATTCCTTGAGATCGTCATGAGCTGGTGCGTATGGACGCGCCAGCTCACTTGCATCTATCTCGTCTGAACCATAGCGATGACCGGCATATATTTTGATAATGTTGATCATTTCAAAAGTACAGTAAGGAGTCTGCCGTGTTTAATAACATTATGGTACCCGTAGACCTTGCCCATCTGGATACGCTTGAACCTGCGTTAAGCATTGTGGCGGACATGGCCAAACAATATGACGCACGGATCACCTATGTCAGCGTTACGGCCAATACCCCCACCAGCGTCGCTCGAACCCCGCAGGAATATGAGCAAAAGCTCGACGCTTTTGCCCAGGAGCGCCATCAGGTGCATGGTCAGCCTATCAGCATCAAGGTCTACAGCTCGACCGACCCGATTGCCAATGTTGACGACTTGCTAGTGAAGGCTATCGATGAAATTGGCGCAGACCTGGTCATAATGGCAACGCATTTACCACGCCACCTGGATATTGTCGTGCCCTCTCATGGCGGCAAGGTAGCCACGCACACTGACGCGTCTGTCTTCCTGCTTCGTGTGACCCAGTAAATCGGCGTACCGTTCTAATCGTTTAGGGAGCAACTTTGTGGATAATAAACCGCAAGACCAATCGCCTGATGACAAGGCCCCCTCGGAAGGTATTCCTGCCCCGGAGGGCCCGGCCAACCTGATCGATACCGATTACGTTATCGGCCAGGACAACATCACCACCACAACGATGGGCGTGAACCTCGACCTGCACGGCAAGGTTTTCACGATTTCTTCCGTCGTCGTACTGCTCTTCGTGATCCTCACGTTGGCCCTGCAAGACACCATTGCGCCCATTTATGACGCCGTCTTTGGCTTTCTAACCGGCAATCTTGCCTGGTTCTTTATTCTGGCGGCCAACATTTTCGTCATTCTGTGTATCGGCCTGATTTTCTCTCCATTGGGTAAAATCCGTATCGGTGGGGCCGACGCAAAACCCGACTTTACGTATATGGGCTGGTTCTCGATGCTGTTCGCGGCAGGCATGGGCATTGGCCTGATGTTCTATGGCGTGAATGAACCGCTGACCCATTTTGGCACTTCTTTGGATGGCGACAGTTGGGCGCCGCTGGCAGGTGCTGAAGGCGACGAGGCCGGGGCAGCGACGCTTGGCATGGCCGCAACCATCTTTCACTGGGGGCTGCACCCTTGGGCCATTTACTCCGTAGTGGCATTGTCATTGGCGCTGTTCGCCTTTAACAAGGGGCTTCCCCTTTCCATGCGCTCGGTGTTTTATCCCATTCTGGGTGAGCGTGTGTGGGGTTGGCCTGGCCACGTGATCGATATCCTGGCCGTGTTCGCCACGCTGTTTGGCCTGACCACTTCGCTGGGTCTGGGCGCGACGCAGGCGGCCGCTGGTTTGAGCTACCTTTTCGGCGCGCCGGAAACCGACGTGACCATGATTCTGCTGATCATTGGCATCACGATTATTGCGATTTGCTCCATCATGGCAGGTGTCGATAAAGGCGTTCAGCTACTCTCCAAAATCAACATTGCCCTTGCTGCATTACTGTTGTTCTTTGTCATTGCTGTGGGTCCAACCATGCTGATCGCGACCGGCTTCTTCGAGAACCTGGTCAACTACGCCACGCACTTACCGGCACTTTCCAATCCATTTGGCCGTGAAGACGCCAACTTCAGCCAAGGCTGGACGGCCTTCTACTGGGCCTGGTGGATTTCCTGGTCGCCGTACGTCGGCATGTTTATCGCCCGCGTTTCGCGCGGCCGCACCGTACGCGAATTTCTCATCTCTGTCATGCTGGTGCCCTCGACGGTATCGGTACTGTGGATGACCACCTTTGGTGGCACGGCAATTGATCAGTACGTTAGCCAGGGTATTGAGTCCGTCCGCGATGCGGGTATCGACCTGCAGTTGTTCATTATGCTGGAACAGTTGCCGCTATCGCAGATCACCTCATTCCTTGCCATTGTGCTGGTCATCGTGTTCTTCGTGACATCTTCTGACTCGGGTTCGCTGGTGATCGATTCGATTACCGCTGGCGGTAAAGTCGACGCGCCGAAGCCACAGCGTTTGTTCTGGGCGATTATCGAAGGCGCCCTCGCCATTGCGCTGCTGTTGGGGGGTGGCCTTACTGCCCTGCAAACCATGGCCGTCTCGACCGGCTTCCCGTTCACGTTCATCCTGTTGGTGGCCTGCTATGCCATCATCAAGGGCTTGATGAGCGAGCCAAAAGCGGTCTAACCATCGTTGATCGCAGTAAAAACGGGCAGCCACCTGGCTGCCCGTTTTTTTATGCCTGGACGTTGATCAGATCAACTCCACAGCGCCCCCAATGGCGTCGTGGGCTCGTAGTGGGTGGCGATCTGCGCCTGGAGTAACTCGGCCGTTGCCAGGGCGTCGACCAGCGCATGGTGGCCTTGATAGCTCGGCAGTCCATAGCGACGCCGACTGGCATCAAGCCGGATAGACACCGGCGGGCGACCCAGCCAGCGGCGAAACCGTGCCCAAAGTTTCTGACGGTGCAGGCGCGCCTCAAGCGACATTGTGTCGATCATCGGAAACATAACCCCCTCTCCGCGGCGCGCTTTAATAGCCGCATCCAAAAAAGGACGCTCAATATGGCGGAAGTGGACGACCGCAATCCGCCCTGCCAATGCCGCTAACAAGGGGTCGAGAATGTCTTCGATATCCGGAGCGTGGGCAATCTCAGAGTGGGTGATGTGATGGAAGGTAATGGAAGCTTCATCCAGCGGGCGCGGTGGCTTCACTACCCAATAGCGCCGTTCAGCCAGCTTAATGCGATCTAACGAAAACGGCACCAATCCGATACTAACAATGGCATGGCGACGCTCATCGAGCCCTGTGGTTTCCATATCCAGGGCGACCATAGGCACGTCGCTAATTGGCGTATCAAGACTGGGCATCGGCGTGGCAAAGAAGCGCTGAATGGCCGGGTCCTTGGCCAGCGGTTCACGCTTTTGCATGTACGCGGTCCAGTCGGCCTGGCTAATTTTTCGACGCGGGCGAATAAGTGTCATGTCATCGCCCCGCCCGATTGCTGGGTACCGGATAGCGGAATTTCAGAAATTTTTGCGCATTGCTGAGCACCTGGAAAGCATCCTTGAGCGTGTGTCGCTCGCTGTCGGCGACGTTCTCCGGCTCGATATTGTTATCGGGCTGACGCTCTTCCTGCAGATCGATCATCTGGTGGCGCAACCGCGACATACACATGAACTCGAAGGCATAGCTCAGCTTGTCGCTCATGCCGGTCGCCAAAAGCTGGGTATTGGCAATCGCATCGAGCCGCTGAAAGGTGTTCTGCGCCTTGGAACCGCAGGCCAACGCATGTATTCGGACCAAGTCGACCATCGGTGCCGTGCCGCGCCGTTTTAAGTTAATGGAGTTATTGTGCTTGCCGTCCTTTTCCATCACGAAGGTGCGGAAAAACCCCAGCGGCGGCGTACGATTCAGAGCGTTGCGGGCCATAGCCGCCAGGAAGAGCGGCGACTTGGGTGCCTGCTCGGCGATCAGGTCCTGAAGCGCTTCGACGAACAGGTCTTCGCCGTAGAGACTATCCAGATCAAAGAAGATCGAGCTATGCAGCAGTCTTTCCGGGGTCGGGTTGGCAATCCAGTCGGTGAAATAGCTTTTCCACACGCTCAGTGGCTGCCGCCACTGGGTGTTGGTGGCCATGACGTCGCCTTTGCAATAGCTATAGCCGCAGGCATCCAGGCCATCGCTGACAAAGGTCGCCAGCGCCTTGAAGTAGCCGTCGTGCTCCTCGGGAATAAAGTCATCCGAGAGTATCAGCGCGTTGTCCTGGTCGGTGACGATGCTCTGCTCGTTGCGCGCCATCGAGCCGTTAACCATGAAACAGTAGTCCACCGGCGGCGGACCCAGCGACTCCTCTGCGAGCTCGAGCAGACGACGGGTAAAGCTGCGCCCGATGGTCGACAGCGCACTGCCCACCATGTGCGAGTTGGCGCCTTCCTGAACCATGCGGACAAAGGCGGCGCTCACGTCCGGAGCCAGACGCGCCAGGCCCTCGACGTTCGACTGGTGAAAGATATTGCTCACCAGATAAAGCCCGTTGTGGGTTTCGTAGCGGATAATGTCAGAAAGGTGCACCACGCCCATTGGCCGCTGACGGTAAAGCACCGGCAGATGGTGAACGTTGTTGCGCAGCATGGTGAGCATCGCCTCATAGATGGAGGCGTCCGACTGAATGGTGATCAGCCGCGGCGATACGACGTCTCCCGCTGGGGTTTGCGGCGAGAGGCCTTCCGCCACTATCCGGGTACGAAAATCGCTGTCGGTCAAGATGCCGCATACCTGCCAGGTGCGTCCTTCGCTGTCCTGAAAGCTGTAGCGGGGATGAGTGCTACCCTCCTGGAGCACCAATACCGCCGAGGCCTGCGACTGACTGACCTGCTTCGCCGCTTGTTGCACCGTTGTGGACTCTTCCACCATGACCGGATAGCGGGTCACCAGCTTGCGAATCCGGGTGACCATCATGTCGTTGGCTTTCTTTTGCTGCTCGGCGGCGGTTTCCAGGCGCGGTCGTTCCAGTTCGACGAAATCGGCAAAGTGGTCGTCTTCTTCGCAGAGTTTTTGGAAGACATCCAAGGGAATGAAATAAAGCAGGGTGTCTTCAATGGCCCGGGCAGGAAAACGCACTTTCTGGTTGCGCAGCAGGTTGAAGTGGCCAAAGATATCGCCCTCACCCAACCGGTTGTAGAGTTCCCCCTGACGCCGGTACACCTCCACCGCACCGCTGCGGATATAGCACAGGTCGGTCATGGTTTCGTTGAGCGTGAGGATTTCCGTACCGGTTTTGAAGTAGCTGACTTCGACCCGACTGGCGATTTCGTCCAGCAATTCGTCTGACAGCCCATCAAAGGGCGGAAACTGCCCCATGTGCTGGCGTATTTCTAATAGTTCGACGTCCATGCGTTCTCCTCAGGCCTTGATGGCCACCCATCGCCGCTTGGGCCCGCGACCCTATCGGCACAGGCATCATCATGGAAGTGTGGCGCGAAGCGCGAAAGGCGTAAACCCCAGGCATGCAAAAGCCCGACGCTTTCGCGCCGGGCTTCGGGTATCGTCTTATGAGTCAACGATCATGCTGCATCACATATCGTGCAACATCGTATGACTGCTTACGATTCAGCCATTTCCTGAACACGCTCCATCATTTCAGGATCTTGCTGAATGGTTTGACCAATCTCGTTGAAGGTATCAACATCTAGGCCGCTATCTTCAACCACTTCGATCATGCGGTCGTTGGCTTCAGTGCGAACTTCCTCTTGGGCAGATTCATCTTCAGCTTCTTGTAAGCGCTCAGTGTACTCTTGAGAGATAGTCGCGATTTCCTGCGAAGCTTCAGCGAATTGTTCAAGCTCTTCATCAGAAAAGTCTTGAGCTGGCGCCGATTCTTGCTGCGTAGACATAGAATCCTCAGTGGATTCTTGATCTTGCTGGGCGTGTGCAGTGGCAGTCATTAGGCCAGTAGCGAGCAGTGCGGCAGAGAACAGAGCAGTCATACGTTGCATAAAAGGTACCTCAATTAACGCGTTATGAATGTGCTTACTGTGACGCGGCTATTTCCATGAGGTTCAACTTTTTGTGTAAAGTTATGTAACAAAAAGAACATTATGCAAAATCGCCACCCACATTTGAGAGCTATATGCGCATGGTTTCATCATTGGTAAGCAAACGAGACGCGGCTGCATGGGGGTTACTCGCCATGCCCGTGGTCTTTGTACTGCTGTGGAGCACGGGGTTTATTGGTGCCAAGTTCGGCCTGCCCTACGCCGAACCCTTCACGTTTTTATTCATTCGCTTTGTGCTCACCGTGACGCTGTTAACGCCACTGGTGTGGATGCTGAAAATAGCCTGGCCTTCATCACCTGTGTTATGGACACACATTGCCGTTTCGGGTCTGCTGGTACATGGCACCTACCTCGGGGGCGTTTTCTACGGAATTTCCTTGGGTATGCCGGCGGGGCTCGCCGCCCTACTGGTTGGCCTGCAACCGCTGCTCACCGCGGCCTGCGCGGGCCCGCTCCTGGGTGAACGCCTGGCCATGCAACAGTGGTTGGGGCTGGTACTGGGCTTGGTCGGCATCAGCGCCGTGCTCGGCAGCCAGTTTGAACCGGGGCAAACGTTGTTCAGCGGCTTTGGTATCGGCGCTTTATTGAGCGTGATGGCCGCCCTGCTGGGTATTTCGCTGGGCACGCTGTATCAAAAACGCTTTTGTACACAGATGCCGCTACTGTCTGGCGCCGTTATTCAATACCTGGCCGCGGGCGGGGTCCTGGGCATCGGCGCTTTGCTGTTTGAAACCCGCGAAGTGAACTGGACGATCACTTTCGTCTTGACGCTCAGCTGGTTAGTCCTGATTCTATCAATAGCCGCGATCTTGCTATTGATGGCGCTGATCAAGCGGGGCGAAGCGTCGCGGGTGGCGAGCCTGTTTTATCTGGTGCCCCCCGTCACGGCACTTCAGGCGTGGTGGCTATTCGGCGAGCGGCTCTCCTGGTTAGGACTGGGTGGGATGTTCGTGGCCATCGCCGGTGTCGTGCTGACGGTGCGTAAACCCGCTGTAAAAGCATCAACAACATAACGATATTGAACACCCAGGGCTTGTATGAAGACGTCTCAACATCATCACTGCGCACGGGTAGACGGCCGCTGCAACCGTTGCGATACCCCGGTCCCCTTTGCCTTCACCATGGCCTTCCAGCCCATTGTCGATGTCGCGGCTCGGCGGGTGGTCTATTACGAAGCGCTGGTTCGTGGCCCGGAGGGAGAATCGGCGGGCACGATACTCGGCCAGGTCACCGACGAGCTGCTGTACCGATTTGATCAGGCGTGCCGGATAAAGGCCATCGAACTGGCCAGCGCCCTGGATATGCAGGCGCGTCTGTCGATCAACTTCCTGCCTAACGCCGTTTACGAACCCGAAGCATGCATTCAGGCAACGCTGGAAACGTCTCAGCGGGTTGGCTGGCCCATCGAGCGGCTCAACTTCGAAATTACCGAAACCGAGCGGGTCCAGGACCGTCAGCACATGCGCAATATCATCGAAAGTTACCGTGCGATGGGGTTCACCACGTCACTCGACGACTTTGGTAACGGCTACGCCAACCTGGACCTGCTGACCGACCTGCGCCCCGACACCCTGAAGATAGACCGCGAAATTGTCATGGACTGCGATAGCAATTCGCGTCGCCGGGCCATCCTGCGCAGCCTCGTGGCACTCGCCAGCACCCTGGGAACCCGGCTGGTGGCGGAAGGCGTTGAAACCCGGGAGGAGTCGCGCTGCCTGCTGGACATCGGCATCCCCGTACAGCAGGGCTTCTACTTTGCCCGCCCGCAGCTTGAAGCCCTTCCGCTGATCGACGACGCGCTTTACGACTGACACGGCAGGCGGTGTTGGTGCCGTCTGCATGGGTCCCCCGTTATCAGCGATCGCCAGCAATCTGCTGAAGATAATCGGCGCCGCCCAGATTGCGCATCTGCTGGCGTATCCACACGCTACGTTGCTCTACCTCCGGACCCGGCAGTGAGGCACTGCGGGTCAGCGGACTGGGCAGAATTGCCGCCAGCAGACTGGCCTGGCGCTCATTCAATGCGCCTGCCGACACCCCGAAGTAGTGCTGGGAAGCGGCTTCAAGCCCGAATACCCCGGTGTCCCACTCGGCCACGTTGAGATAGACCTCCAGAATACGCTGCTTGCCCCATATCAGCTCGATAAGCAAGGTAAACCACGCTTCCAGTCCCTTGCGTACCCAGCTTCTTCCCGTCCACAAAAAGACGTTCTTGGCGGTTTGCTGACTGAGGGTGCTCGCCCCGCGCAGACGCCCTCCGTCGCGGCTGGCCTGCAGGGCGCGCCGGAGCTCGACGATGTCGAAGCCATGATGTTCGGGAAACCGCTGGTCCTCAGCCGCCATGACCGCGACCTTGGCTGAGTCAGCGAGTTGCGACCAGCTACGCCATTCCCGCTGCAGCTGTATCGGTTCACTGTGCACCCAGCTCTGAACCTTTCGCTCGACCATGACCATGGAGCCCGGTGGCGGTACCACGCGGAACAGCATCACCAGGCTCAGCGAAACCACCACGAACAGAAACACGCCACGCCAGACCCACCACCAAAGCAGGCTTGCCGAGCGACGCAGCGTGCGTTTCAACATGGAAGTCCCCTTAGCGCTTCAACAAATGGTCCGCATGGTAACGCAGGTGGTCATCAATGAAGGAGGCAATAAAGAAGTAGCTGTGGTCATACCCCGGTTGACGACGAAGCGTCAGCGGGTGGTCGTGGGTTTCGCACACTGCTTCCAACTGTTCGGGCTTGAGCTGCTCTTCCAGGAACTGATCGGCTTCCCCCTGGTCGATAAACAGCCGCTGGCGCGAGGCGCCGTTGGCCACCAGTTCGCAGGCATCGTATTGACGCCAGTGCGCCGGGTCGTCCCCCAGGTAACTGGAAAACGCCTTTTGCCCCCACGGGCAATTCATGGGATTCACCACCGGCGAAAACGCCGACACGGAACGGAAGCGCCCGGGGTGGCGCAGCGCCAGAATCAACGCCCCGTGGCCCCCCATCGAATGGCCGCTGATCGATTCGCGGCCATTCACCGGAAAGTGCTGGCGAACCACCGACGGCAATTCCTCGATCACGTAATCGTACATGCGGTAGTGCGACTTCCATGGCGCCTGGGTGGCGTTGACGTAAAAGCCGGCCCCTGACCCCAGGTCATAGCCGTCATCCTCGCCGGGCACCTCGGTGCCACGCGGGCTGGTGTCCGGGCATACGATGGCAATCCCCAACTCGGCTGCCAGACGGTGGGCGCCGGCTTTCTGCATGAAATTTTCGTCCGTGCAGGTCAGCCCCGACAGCCACCACAATAGCGGCACGCGTTCCTCTTCAGCCTGGGGCGGCAGATAAACGGCAAATACCATGTCGCAGTCCAGCGCACGCGAGTAGTGCCGGTAGCGCTTATGCCAGCCGCCGAAGCTGCGGTTGGCCGAGACGAGCTCGAGGGTTTCACTCATGCTCATGGGCAAGCTCCTTTAAAGCAGCAAGCGCGGCGGGTAACCCCGCCGCGCCTTTGGTATACATCACTATCATACTCAGTAATGCAGAACGGTACGAATACTCTTGCCCGCGTGCAGCAGGTCGAAGGCTTCATTGATCTTCTCGAACGGCATGTCGTGGGTGATGAAGTCGTCGATATTGATCTCGCCGTTCATGTAACGCTCTACGTAGCCGGGCAGCTCGGTGCGCCCTTTCACGCCGCCAAACGCCGACCCTTTCCAGACCCGGCCAGTGACCAGTTGGAATGGCCGCGTGGAGATTTCTTCACCGGCGCCGGCGACCCCAATGACGATCGATTCACCCCAGCCTTTGTGGCAGCACTCAAGCGCCGAGCGCATGACATTGACGTTGCCGATACACTCGAACGAGTAATCCACCCCGCCGTCGGTCATATCGACGATCACTTGCTGAATCGGATCGCTGTAATCTTTGGGGTTGACGAAATCCGTGGCGCCGAACTGCTTGGCCAGCTCGAATTTATCGGGATTGACGTCAATGGCGATGATTTTCGACGCCTTGGCCATGGCGGCCCCCTGAATGACCGCCAGGCCAATCGCGCCCAGACCGAAGACGGCGATCGTCGCGCCGGGTTCCACCTTGGCGGTATTGAGCACCGCGCCAATACCGGTGGTCACCCCGCAACCCAGCAGACAGATCTTGTCCATCGGCGCTTCCTTGGAAACCACCGCCAGGGAGACCTCGGGCAGTACGGTATATTCGCTGAACGTGGAAGTGCCCATGTAATGGTGGAGCATCTTGCCATCCAGCGAGAAGCGCGAGGTACCATCCGGCATGACGCCCTTGCCCTGGGTGGCGCGTACGCTGCCGCACAGGTTGGTCTTGCCCGACAGGCAGAATTTACATTGGCCGCATTCAGCGGTGTAAAGCGGAATCACATGATCGCCGGGCTTGAGGCTGGTAACGCCTTCGCCGACTTCCTGGACGATGCCGGCGCCTTCGTGGCCCAGCACGGCGGGAAAGTTGCCTTCGGGGTCAGCGCCGGAAAGCGTATAGGCGTCAGTATGACAAACGCTGGTCGCGGCCATCTTGACCAATACTTCGCCCGCCTTGGGGCCCTCGACGTCAATCTCGACCAGTTCCAGGGGCTTGCCTGCTTCCAGTGCTACCGCAGCACGTGACTTCATTCTATTGCTCCTTTACTACCTGTCGGCTCCGCGCCTTTCAGCGCGGGCGTATGATTTACTCTTCGTCGGACGTGACCGGTTGATACTCAATGGGAAGCCACTGATAACCGTCGCCGTCCTCGATAATATGCCCGATCCCCGGGAACGGCATATGTGCGCCAGCGACCCAATGCTTGTCGTTGACCGCCGCTTCGAGCAGGGCTTCGCGGGTTTCAATGGCCTGGGCAGGATCGGAATCAAACTCGATGGCCACCGTGGGATCGTCAAACTGGACGCCGTAACTATGCACCACGTCGCCCCACACCAGCATGGCGTCGTCGTCACCGTGCAGCATGAAGCTGGTATGCCCCGGAGTATGGCCGTGGGTGTCCTGGGCCACAATGCCCATCAGCATCTCATCACCTGGCTCAAAGGGGGTGAAGCGCTCGTCTTCCTGATAGGGCGCAACGGCGTCCCGGGCCATCTCGAAAAACGCCTGCTGGCCTTCTTCAGCCTCTTCCGCACGCGATTCGCTCAGCCAGAAATCAGCGTCCTGCTGGCTTGCGCGCAGTTCGGCATTGGGATAGACCGGCTCACCGTCGCGGGTCAACCCGCACACATGGTCCGGGTGGAGGTGAGTCATCAGAATGGTATCCACGTCTTCGGGCTGATAGCCGGAAGCGCGCAGATTATCTTCTACATTCCCAAGCGTGGGGCCGAAGCAGGCGGCCGAACCGGCATCCACCAGGACGAGGTTGTCACCAGTATTGATCAAAAAGGCGTTAACGGCGGTTTGTACGCCGTCTTCGGTGTCGATGAACAGCGCATCGAGGTGCTCACGAATGTCGTCCTGCCCCATGCCCTTGAGCAGTTGGGTGTCAATCGCCGTATGGCCGTCGTATAGGGCCGTGACTTCGTGGTCGTCGACCATCATACGAAACCATCCCGACACCTGTTCGGGCCGTTGATCGGGGGCCGCTACGGCGTTGAGCGATACCCCCATGGTCAGCAGCAGCGCTGCCTTGCCTGCGTTTGGCACCCATAAATGCTGAGACACACATCACCTCCTGGATTGAATAAGACGGGCTCGCCCGTTGGATCGAGGTTGTCCACGACACCTAACCACTCGCTCTACAAAGCCAGTACACAACGCTCAACTCATCACAGTGTAGGTCAGGTAGGCGATAGGGATAAAGCGGGATACACTCACAAGATTATTGCTACTGAACAACAATCTATTCAATCAGGATGGTGACATGCAGCGCTGGGACCGTATCGAAGCCTTCATTGAAGTTGTGCGCCTTGAGAGCTTCTCGGCGGCGGCGCGCCACCTCAAGGTCTCGACCTCGCACATTAGCCGACTGGTCAGCCAGCTGGAAAATCAGTTGGGTGTTCAACTGCTATACCGCACCACCCGGCAAATCCGCCTGACCGATGCCGGGGCGCTTTACGTGGACCACTGCCGACACCTGTTTGACGGCCTGCGCGATGCCGAACAGGCGCTCAGTGAGCAGCAGGCCAAACCCCACGGGGTCTTGAAGCTCACCTCGGCCACCACCTTCGGAGAGCGCTACATCGCCCCGCTGGTCAACGATTTTCAATGCCTGCACCCGCAGCTCGAGGTGCACATGCATTTCACCAACCGTCCGGTCGAGCTGATTGACGAGGGCTTTGATATTGCCATTCGCATGGGCGTTCTCAGAGATTCAAGCCTGATCGCGCGACGGCTGTGCGATCGCCGCGAATACATTGTCGGCTCTCAGGCCTACTTTCGCCAGGCGACGCGCCCGCACACTCTGAGCGAGCTGAGCCAGCATCGCTGTCTGGTGGGGTCACGACCCAACTGGCTGTTTGAAGTGAACGGGCAGCGGCGCGAAGTTAAAATCGCCGGCTGCTGGCAGGCCAACTCCGGACCTGCGCTGCTTGACGCAACGCTCAAGGGCCTGGGGATCGCCCAGCTGCCCGACTATTATGTGGCGCCCTATCTTGCCAGCGGCGAACTGGTGGCCGTGCTGGAGCCCTTCCAGCACCACGATACCGGCGTCTGGGCCGTTTACCCGCGCCACCGCCACTTATCGCCCAAGATACGCCAGCTGGTGGATCATCTTGTCGCGCATATTGGCCAGGTGCTGCCCGATACCCAATGGCGTTAACCGGTCAGACGTGTCGCCTCGCTAGCACCCCCTAAACAATCGTGGCGTGCTAACACAAAACAGTGACGATATAATGAACCTAGTTTACTAATCGTTTGCTTACGCCCGCCTTACTGACACAAGACGAGATAAGGATGTTGTATGTCTGATGCCCCCCGTGCCTGGCCGCTTGGGTTCCGCACTACCTTGATCAAGGCCATTCTATATGTGCTGGGGATTGGCGCCATTGCCCAGGGTGCTTTCCTTGAAGCGCTCTATCTCCCCGAAGTGCGCTTCAGTGAGCTTGGCTTTACCGAGCTGACCCAAACCCTGACGCTTGCCGTGAGCTGCGTCCTGCTGCTGTACGTACGCCAAGTCCTCAAGGTATGGCCCACGGTGACGCTACTGCTGCTGGCGTTTATCGGCTCGTCACTGGTTCGCGAGCAGGATGCCTTTCTTGACCAGTACATCGCTGACGGTACCTGGCAAATCATTGTCTCGATCATCGTGGTGCCCTCATTGATCTGGGTCGTCATGCATCGGCGCCGCTTTCTGGACGAGTTCGTGTATTACAGCAACTCGTTTTCCTTCGGCCTGTTCACCGCCGGCGTATTGACCACCTATATCTTTTCGCGGCTGTACGGTCGTCAGGACTTCTGGAGAGCGGTGTTGCAGGATAGTTTCGTGAGAGAGTTCAAGGATGTCGCCGAGGAAGTGGTCGAGCTGCTGGGCTATTCCCTGATCCTTATCGCCACGATTGAGCTGATGTTGCTCGCCCGCCGCGTGCATAAAGTGCGCCTCGAACGCGCCTAGCTATATGGCTGCATAAATTTCTGCAGCTGCATAAATGACCAAAAAAAAAGCCCGCCGTTGGAAACGGCGGGCTTTTTGACGTATGGCGCTGGGCGCTATTCGTCGAGGAAGGAACGTAGCGGCTCGGAGCGGCTTGGGTGGCGTAGCTTGCGCAGCGCCTTCGCTTCGATCTGACGGATTCGCTCGCGCGTCACGTCAAACTGCTTACCGACTTCTTCCAGCGTGTGGTCGGTATTCATGTCGATACCGAAACGCATGCGCAGCACCTTGGCCTCACGCGCTGTCAAACCGCCCAGCACGTTACGGGTCGCCTCGATCAGGCCTTCTCCGGTGGCCATATCGATCGGCAGCAGCATGGTGCCATCCTCAATGAAGTCGCCGAGATGCGAGTCATCGTCGTCACCAATCGGCGTCTCCATGGAGATCGGCTCTTTGGCGATCTTGAGCACCTTGCGAACTTTATCTTCCGGCATTTCCAGACGTTCGCCCAGCTCTTCCGGCGTCGGCTCGCGGCCCATTTCCTGAAGCATCTGGCGGGATACGCGGTTGAGCTTATTGATCGTTTCGATCATGTGCACCGGGATACGAATGGTGCGGGCCTGGTCGGCAATCGAGCGGGTAATGGCCTGACGAATCCACCAGGTGGCGTAGGTCGAAAACTTGTAGCCACGGCGGTATTCGAACTTATCGACCGCTTTCATCAAGCCGATGTTGCCTTCCTGGATCAAATCGAGGAACTGCAGGCCACGGTTGGTGTACTTCTTGGCAATCGAGATCACCAGACGCAGGTTGGCCTCGACCATTTCCTTCTTGGCGCGGCGGGCTTTTGCCTCACCAATCGACAGCTTGCGGTTGACCTCTTTCAGGTCGGCCACCCTGAGCTGCACCATGTCCTCCTCGAACGCGATCTTGCGCTGAGAGCGGGCAATATCGGCGCGCAGCGGTTCCAGCCGGTCGGCGTACTTGGGCTGTTCCGACTGAAAAGTATCCAGCCATTTGGGGTTCGACTCGCTGCCCGGGAACGACTTGATGAAGGTCTTGCGCGGCACTTTGGCTTTTTTCACGCACAGCTGCATGACCGCTTTTTCCTGAGCGCGGACCTGCTCAACGCTGATGCGCACTTGACCGACTAGACGCTCAAAATGCTTGGGCACCAGCTTGATGGGCGAGAACAGCACTGCCAAACGCGCTTGCTCGGCTTTCACCTCTGCACTGCCACGACCGTGCTTGGCAAAGGCAGCTTCTACAGACGCATTTTGCTCACGGATCTGCTCAAAGCGCGCACGCGCCTCTTCAGGATCCGGACCACCCTCGCTGGCGGTGGAATCATCGTCCTCGTCGTCGTCGCCTTCAACATCGTCATCCGCCTCAGATTCAGGCTCTGGTTCGGGCACTTCAGCTTCAGCCACGCCAGGAATACCCTCATCAGGGTCAATAAACCCAGAGAAGAGGTCGGACAGTCGGCCCGGCGCTTCCTCATCCTGGGTCGCGTCGTAGGCGTCCAAAATAGAGGCCACGGCACCTGGCAGATAGGCCAGCGCCGACATGACTTCGCGGGTACCCTCTTCGATCCGCTTGGCGATTTCGATTTCGCCTTCGCGGGTCAAGAGTTCAACCGTGCCCATCTCGCGCATGTACATGCGCACTGGGTCGGTGGTGCGACCGACGTCGCTTTCCACGGCGGCAAGGGCCGCAACGGCCTCTTCCGCAGCGGACTCGTCCGTGGAGTGATCCGACATCATCAAAGTGTCTTCATCTGGCGCTTCCTCAACGACACTGATACCCATGTCGTTGATCATGCCAATGATGTCTTCCACTTGATCCGGGTCGGCGATATCCTCGGGTAGATGGTCGTTGACCTCGGCATAGGTCAGGTAGCCCTGTTCCTTGCCGCGCGCGATCAACTCCTTCAGACGTGACTGCTGCTGCGCATTTCCAGCCATAGAAACCCTATCTCGACGAAGAAGAATGAAGCACCTGAAGCGCTGATGTAAAAAAACCTAACAAGCCGAACAGTATAGCGCGATCGACTCGAGTTTTTCCAGTTTGTGTATTTGCGCTGTCAATCAGGTGTGTTAGTTTGATTGGTTTGCCATTTTTTAACCATGGCTATTACTTTGAGGCGATGCGGCGTTTTTTCAACCCGCGCCCGCCGCGTAACGTCACTGTTGGCGCTGGGACAGCTCCATGACCAGGCTCGCCAGGCGCTGTCGCTGGGCCTTGTCTAGCTTCTGCCCGTCGCGCTCCTGCGCGAGCAATGCCTCATATTCCTCACGCGGCGATTGCTGTCGCTGAACGTGACTCAAATGAGCCACCAAACCAGCCAGCTCGGTCTCCCGCGCCGCTTTGGGAATCAGCAGCTCTCGCTGAGCAAAGGCCGCCAACTGAGCGCCTTCAGCACTGCCCTGAAAGTGCGCCAGAATGACCTGGGGGCTGCGATAACGCCCGGCCCGCAGAAGCGCCAGCAATTCCTGACACAGACGCACTTCATCACCCTGCGGCCCTTCGCTGTCCGACAGCCAGGTGTCTTTTTCCGGCAGGCTTGCCACCAGCCCTGGCTCGTGGAGCAACAGCTGGATGATGCGCCCGACCGGCGACAGCGCCTGTCTATGCCCGCCTTTGCGCGGTGAAGCGGATGCCGATGACGGCTGAGAAACCGTCGCGTCAGCCGTTTCGGCCGGCTTGCCTCGGGCCTGCTGCTGGCGTGCCTGCGCCGCGACGCGTTTTTCAAGCAGCCCTCTGAGCTGCTCCTGGGCCAAACCGCTACGCTTGGCCAACGCTTCCAGCATTAACGATTTGAGCATGCCCTCGGGCACTTTGTTCAATGCTTCGAGCACTTGGCTTGCAAACCGCTCGCGGCCTTCCACGGTGTTGAGGTCGCGCCCCTGGGCGGCCTGCTCAAACAGAAACTCAGAGAGCGGCATCGCACAGGTAACACGGTCCTGGAAGGCCTCGGTACCCTCGCGGCGCACCAGAGTATCCGGATCATCGCCTTCCGGCAGAAACAGAAAGCGGGCCTCGCGGCCGTCGATCATCATCGGCAGCGCGGTTTCCAGCGCCCGGCTTGCCGCCTGACGCCCGGCACGGTCACCGTCGAAACAAAACACCACGCGACTCACCAGCCGGAAAAGACGGCTCAAATGGTCTTCGGTGGTGGCGGTTCCCAGCGTGGCAACGGCGTTGTGAATGCCGTACTGCGCCAACGCCACGACGTCCATGTAGCCCTCCACCATGACCAACTGCTCGAGCCTGTTGGACGCCTGGCGAGCTTCATAGAGGCCGTAAAGCTCGCGCCCCTTGTGAAACACCGGCGTCTCGGGGGAGTTGAGATATTTGGGCTGATCATCGCCCATCACCCGCCCGCCGAAGGCAATGGTGCGCCCGCGCAGATCGCGAATCGGGAACATCACCCGGTCACGAAAGCGGTCGTAGGTACGCCCGGCATCTTCACGATGAATCAGCAGGCCGTATTCCGTCTGAACCGGCTCGCTGATCCCGCGTTCACTCAAGTGTTGCTTGAGCGCCTCCCACCCTCCTGGCGCGTAGCCAATGCCGTAGGCGTCGATCACTTCGCTGGAGAGACCACGCTCGTGCAGATACTGCTTGGCGCCCTGCCCTTCCTGCATCTTCAGTCGTTCACGATAGAAACTCGCGGCAAGCTCAAGCAGGTTGACGCCTTCCTTACGCTTTTTCTCGCGCTGCTGGGCGCGGGGGTCGTCGGCGCCCTCGCGGGGGACTTCAATCCCGAGGCGTCCGGCCAACTGGTCGACGGCCTCGGGAAACGGCAGCTTGTCGTACTCCATCAGGAAACGCAGCGCATTGCCATGAGCCCCGCAACCAAAACAGTGGTAGAACTGCTTGTCGGCACTCACCGTAAACGACGGTGTTTTTTCCTGGTGGAAGGGGCACAGGCCCGAATAGTTGCGACCTGCCTTTTTGAGCTGCACACGCTCGCCGACCACTTCCACCACATCAACGCGGCCGAGCAGATCGTCGATAAAACGCTGTGGAATTTGGCCAGCCATGGACGCGGGCATCCTCGCGCGGGGCGCTGATTTGCGAACCTAACGTCATCAGACCATGCGTCCGATCACCTTAGACACGCTCAGGTAAAACGCAAAACAAGCGGCCACCTAGGTGGCGGCCGCTTGGCATCCCTCTTGAAACACGCAAAGCGTTAACAGCGTGTTCCGGTACGGATCAATAGAGCCGTTCGAAACGCTTTTGCTCACGCTGAACTTTCTTGGCGTGACGTTTTACGGCAGCTGCCGCTTTGCGCTTGCGCTCAGCAGTCGGCTTCTCGTAGTGCTCGCGGCGGCGTACTTCAGAGAGCACACCGGCTTTTTCGCAAGAACGCTTGAAGCGACGCAGGGCGACGTCAAACGGCTCGTTATCACGTACTTTTACAGAAGGCATTAAGCACTCACCTACCTTAAGGAGTCTTGAGTTCGGATAGTACGCGCACCGTTAAAGCATGTTTGCGAGTACAGTGCACGACCCAGTTTTACAGCGCACAACAGTCTAATCCTGCTTGCCTGGCTTTGCAAATGCTAACGCCCACCCGGCGCCTGGGATGCTAGACTACGGCGACTATTTTTTTACAGAGTTACTGTCCTATGCGCGTACTGGGCATTGAAACGTCCTGCGATGAAACCGGCGTTGCCATTTACGATACCTCGCTGAGCGGCGGCCAGGGCCTGCTGGCCGATGCGCTCTACAGCCAGATCGCCATGCACACCGACTACGGCGGTGTGGTCCCCGAACTCGCGTCGCGGGATCATACCCGCAAGCTGTTGCCGCTGATCGAACAGGTGCTCAGCGACGCCAAGCTGACGCGTCAGGACCTGGACGGCATCGCCTACACCGCGGGCCCTGGGCTTGTCGGCGCGCTCATGGTGGGCGCCAGCACCGCTCATGGCATGGCCCGTGGGCTGGGCATTCCGGTGCTTGGTGTGCATCACATGGAAGGCCATTTATTGGCGCCCATGCTGGAGGACAACGCCCCGGCGTTTCCGTTTGTGGCACTGCTGGTATCCGGCGGTCACACCCAACTGGTCGATGTTCAGGGCCTCGGGCACTACCAACTGCTGGGCGAATCGGTGGACGACGCAGCCGGCGAAGCCTTCGACAAGGCCGCCAAAATGCTCGGCCTCGCCTACCCGGGCGGGCCTCACGTGGCCGCGCTGGCCGAACAGGGGGACCCCGAGCGTTTTCGTTTCCCCCGCCCGATGACCGACCGGCCGGGACTGGATTTCAGCTTCTCGGGCCTGAAGACCCATACCCTGACGGCCATTCGCCAACTGGATGCGGCGGGCGAGCTCGACGATCAGGCCCGCGCCGACGTGGCCCGTGCGTTTGAAGAAGCAGTGGTCGACACCCTGGTCATCAAGTGCCGCCGCGCGCTGGATCAAACCGGCCTCAAACGGCTGGTGGTCGCAGGAGGGGTGAGCGCCAATCATCGGCTGCGCGAGCGGCTTGCCCAGGCCTGCGAAAAGCGCCAGGCAACGGCGTATTATCCACGCGGGCGTTTTTGCACCGATAACGGCGCCATGATTGCCTACGTGGGCGCCCAGCGACTCGCCGCCGGCGAGCACGACGCAAGCGGCATCATGCAGGCCACACCGCGCTGGCCACTCGCCGATCTGGCGGCACCGGTCGCGCCCTAGCCGCTCTCAGGAGCCGCCAAAAGGCGGCTCCTCGCCACGCCGAAGCCGGCGGATATTGAGCGCATGACGGGCCAGCACCAGCAGACTGAACCCGCCAACCACGACGACATAAGACGGCGCAAGCCAGGCACATACCAGCGGTGCCGCCAGCGCGCTCATCAGCGAGGCCAGCGCGGCCGTTCTCAGCCGCCATGCCAGAAGTGCCCAGATCAGCGCACTGATAAGCGCCACCTCAGGCACCAACACCAGCAGCACGCCGAACGCACTGGCAACGGCCTTGCCGCCGCGAAACCCATGCCATAGCGGATAGCTGTGACCCAGCAGCACGGCCAGCCCGACCAGCCCCTGTAACCATACCGGCAAGCCCGAGAGCTTGGCCGCAAGCACGGCCGGCATGCCTTTCAGCGCATCCAGCAGCAGGGTCATCGCGGCCAGGCGCGGGCCGTACAGGCGCAGCACGTTGGAAAAGCCGGGATTACGCGACCCGCACTGGCGCGGATCGGGCACGCCTGACCAGCGGCAGACGCTCAGCGCCGCCAGCCAACTACCGCTGACATACCCCACCACTATCCATATCATGCCATTGTGCTCACTTTGCCCCGCAGCGGCTGTTGCTCAGCGCTTTGCTCACGTACAATCGCTCGCTCGTTGGCTTTTGGGGAAGGCCCATGGACCGCATTTTCATCGAAGCGCTTGAGGTCGACACCATCATCGGTGTCTACGATTGGGAGCGCACCATCCATCAGTCGCTGCGGCTCGACTTGACGCTGGCGACCGACATTCGCCCGGCGGCGGCCACCGATGACCTGCGTCTGACGCTGGATTACGCGGCTATTTGCCAGCGAATTCACCAGTTCGCCGATACCCATGAATTTGCCCTGGTAGAAACCTTTGCCGAACGGCTAACAGACTGCCTGCGCAATGACTTCCCCATCAGTTGGCTGCGCCTGACCGTACGCAAGCCCGGCGCGGTACCCAGCGCCGGCAGCGTCGGCCTTGAGATTACCCGTGGCACGCTACCCGAGACCCATGGAGCGCCGCAACCATGAGCTTAGTGACCGTTAGCCTGGGCAGCAATATCGAACCTGCCCGACATATTCGCTTGTGCCTAGACGCGCTGGCCGAAACCTTCGGCAGTCTGGCCATCTCGCGGGTATTCGAGAGCGAACCCGTCGGCTTCGACGACCAGCGTAACTTCTATAATCTGGTGGTGGCGTTTCACAGCGACTGGACGCCGGGCGAGCTTCAGGCGTGGGCCAAACAGCTGGAAATCGACCACGGCCGAACCCCGGCCATGACCAAGTACAGCCCCCGCGCGCTGGACATCGACCTACTGACCGTAGGCAACGCCTGCGGCGTTATCGACGACATCGCCCTGCCCCGCGCCGAAATCGACTATAACGCCTTTGTTCTGCAGCCGCTGGCTGAACTGCTACCGACGACACCGCATCCCCGCTGCCATACCCCCTACGCTACGCTGTGGGCGAATTTTTCGCTGGGCAGCCAGCGCCTGTGGGCAATCGATTTTGTCTGGCAGGATCGCTGGGTGTCCCAAGCCGATCCGCTGCCGCGCCAGGCGATGGCCCGCTAGCGTGCGCGCTACCCCAGCGCCTCGGCGATCGCCAGCCGCCGGCGCTCCTTGAGCGCCGCGCCCAACGCGGCGCCCCGATAGCCTTCCGCTATCAGCGATTGCGGGCTTACGTGACGCGCGGCCTGCCAGGCCGCCTGCAACGTGTCCACCTGCTTGGGCGCCAACTCCCGGACAAGCATCAACTGGGCGTCCACCTGGCGGGGCTTGCGCCAGGCATCCAGACGCTCAAACCAATCAGCAACCGCCGACGGCGCTTGATGCTCCGCTACCATTGCCTGGGTAAGCGCCACATGACGCGCTAGCGCTGCGACGGCATTGGGCAGACGCAACCGCTCAGCGAGGGCATCGCGCTGCGCCTCGCTCAAGGGCGACACCATCAGTGCATAACGCCAGTCGCCGTGGGCCAGGGCGTCGCTTTCAAGCGCCGGCGCCATGGCAGCGATGCCTGTACGCAACGCCTCACCGGAAAGCTCCGGCCACCACGTGGTCGAGGCGCCGCACTCGTCGAGCGCCCTGAAGTAGCTCGCTGGTGCCGCCTCGCCTAGCGCCTTGGCGGTTTCCTGCCAGACCCGCTCAGCGGCCAGATAAGCCAGCTCGCCGCTGGTGCTGACCTCCGCCATCAGCGCCCGTGTTTCCGGGGCAATGGTAAAATCAAGCGGCTGGTAACGGGACAGGAAGCGCGCCGTGCGCAGCACCCGAAGCGGGTCCTCGCTGAACGCCGGCGATACATGCCGCAACCGCCGCGCCTGGATATCCTGCTGCCCGTTAAAGGGGTCAATCAGCGTGCCGTCGGGCGCTTCGGCAATCGCATTGATGGTCAGATCGCGGCGCAGCAGGTCGTCTTCCAGCGTTACCTCGGGGCTGGCAATCACCTGAAAGCCGGCGTAGCCGTGCCCGGCTTTACGCTCGGTGCGCGCCAAGGCGTACTCTTCGGCGCTGTCAGGGTGAAGAAATACCGGAAAGTCACGGCCTACTGGCTTGAAGCCTCGCTGCAACATGATCTCGGGCGTCGCACCCACGACCACCCAATCGTTGTCGTAGACCGGCCAGCCCAGCAGCCGGTCGCGAACGGCGCCGCCCACGCGGTAGACCTCGAGCCCGGCAATCCTGGGGTCCTCATGCGCTATCGTCATGGCGCCACCTCCGCTGAGGCGCGGCTGGGCACACAGGTTCGCTCGCCGGTCGCCAGATCGAGCGCGGTCAGCGACCCTCCCCAGGCGCAGCCGGTATCCAGGGCGCTGACACGCACCCGGGCATCGGGCGTGCGTCCCTCAAGGGCCGCCCAGTGACCGAACAGCAGGTGAGGGTCATCGTCACGCGGGAACTGAAACCAGGGCGCAAACCCTGGAGGCCCGCTATCCGGGCCCTGATTGGCGGTAAAATCCAGGCATCCTTCGGGGTCGATAAAGCGCATCCGCGTCAGCACGTTGACCACGCAGCGCAAGCGGTCCATGCCGTCAAGCGCATCGTCCCAGCGGTCGGGGTGGTTACCGTACAGCTGGCGCAAAAAGTCACCCGACTGCTCTCCGGCTAACGCGGCCTGCACCTCTTGCGACAGCGCTTCCACCTGATCAAGGCCCCACTGGGGTAGCAGCCCGGCGTGGGTCATCAGCCAGTCATCCTGGCGAACCGCCAAGGGTCGACTCTGCAACCAGTCAAGCAGCCGTTCCCGGTCGGGGGCCTCAAGCACCGTCTTGAGGCTGTCGTTTTTTTTGAGCTTGCCACCGCCCCGCGCGGCCACCAGCAAATGAAAATCGTGGTTACCCAATACGCAATGCACGGCACTGCCCAGACGTTCGGCTTCGCGCAGACAGGCGAGCGAATCGGGCCCGCGATTGACCAGATCGCCAACCAGCCAGAGCACATCGCGCCCGGGGTCGAAGCTGAGCTGCTCCAGCAGCGTCACAAACTCGGCGTGGCAGCCGTGCAAATCACCGATGGCGTAAGTGCTCATGCAGTGGCCTTGTAAAAGAATGAGGAGTTAAATACTACCATCTCGACGCCCTGCCATGCCCGCCGCCCTATCCTTCCGTTGGCGGGTCAGGTCGCAATATCACTGGTGCAAACGGCCAAGCTGAACCACTATTAAGACAGTCGTCAATACGAGCTCGACCTGTCGATCTCGCCCACGCGCCGTCAAGGATAACGTCACCGCTATGCCTATTGATCCCATCCGCCGCGCGCTGTTGCGCGTTTCGAGCCTCGCCGGACTCGGCGCGTTATTGCCGCTGATACCTTCCGGCCAGGCCGCTGATCACCGGGCTTCACCGCCCCCCGCAAGCGTCCAGGTGGACGGCTGGCTGCTACGCACCAGCGATCGCTGATGTATCGCGCATTCGAAACCATCAGCGAGGCGGTGGACGTGTGCATTATCGGCGGCGGCGCGGCCGGCATCGCCATGGCGGTCACCCTGGCCGAGCAGGGGCACCATATTCTGCTCTGCGAGGGAGGTGACGCCGACTACAGCGAACGCTCCCAGGACAGCTACCGGGGTGACCTCGTCGGCGATCCGTACCACCCGCTGGAGACCACGCGCCTGCGCCACCTGGGGGGTTCGACCAATCATTGGGGCGGCATCTGTCGCCCGCTGGATGACTATGACTTCGCCGCCAAGCCAGCGGCCAGCGAGACCGCCTGGCCCATTGAACACGCGACGCTAAGTCCCTACTTACCTGCGGCCATGCGCCTGCTCGACCTGACGAGTGTGCCGCCGGACGAGCCCATCGACGATGCACCGTTCAAGCGCACCTATTTTTCACTGGGCCCGGCCACCCGGCTGAAAGACAAATACGCCGCCACGCTCAGTGAGTCCGCTCGCCTGGAATGCTGCCTGACGGCCAACCTGGTCGCCCTGGACACCGAGAGCGGCAAGGTCAGGCGTGCCACGTTCAGAAACTACCGGGGCGATTCTCGCCAAGTGACGGCACGCTACTTTGTGCTGGCCTGCGGCGGTATCGATAACTCACGCCTGCTGCTGTGGTGCAACCAGCAGGCCCAGGGAAAGCTGATTCCCAAAGACGCCACCCTGGGGCGCTACTGGATGGAGCACCCCCACGCCACGGTGGGCAGGGCGCTGTTCTTCGAACCAGCTGCGCTGGGCCTGGATGAGGAACACAATATTTTCCTCTCGCCCACGGCTCCGGCCATCAACTCGCGGCAGATACTCAACTGCGGCCTGCGGCTGCACCGAATGAACACCGAGGTTACTCAGCAGTTGATTGACGAGCTGGCCCACCAGGCGCCGACGCTGGCGGGCCGACTGAGCACCTGGCAAGCCCAGGGGCGCGTCATGCACGGCGCCCTGCTGAGAGCTGCCTGGGAGCAGGAGCCGCGCCATGAAAACCGTATTGAACTGAGCGATGAGCGCGACGCGTTTGGCATTCCGCGCACGCGCCTGGTGTGGCGGCAGTCTGAGCTGGACCGTCGCACCATTCGCGAAAGCATGTTGCTGTTTGGAGAATATCTGCGTGATAGCGATGTGGGACGGCTACAGCTGGCGGACTGGCTTGCCGATACGCCGGTGCAGCTGCCCGCCGAAGGCGAGCTCGCCGGTCGCCATCACATGGGCGGCACGCGGATGAGTACCGATCCAGCGCACGGCATCGTGAATACCGACTGTCGCCTGTTTGCCCAGGATAATGTCTACGTGGCGGGCTCAAGCGTGTTCGCAAGCGGCGGTCACGCCAACCCTACCTTGACGCTGGTGCAGTTGGCCCTGCGACTGTGTGACCACTTGAGCAGCCGGCTGACCAAGAGCGCCTAGTGCAGCTGAAGCGGCACCGCCAGCCTGAAAGGGGAAATGGCGACTTCAAAGACACGCTGGGTTGAGGTATCCAGAAGGGTATAGACGCCCTCCATGACCCCCACCGGGGTCTGCAGCATGGCACGGCTGGTGTAGCGAAACTGCTGACCCGGACCGATCAACGGCTGCTGGCCTACCACGCCTTTGCCGCGCACTTCCTGATATTCGCCCCCGCCCTGGGTGATTTTCCAGTAGCGAGCCATCAACTGAACGCTGTGCGGGCTTTTGTTGTGTACGCTCACGGTATAGCTGAATACGTAGCGCGATTCGGCCTCGCTGGACTCATCGGCGCGGTATTCGGGCGTCACCGTGACGTCAATCGCCAGGTCACTCACGGTGTTGCACCTCCTTCATCGGCCGCCACGCGGTTGGCGATCGCCACATATTCGGCGACGGTAAGCGTTTGCGGGCGCCGCGTCGGGTCAATGCCCAGCGCTTCCAGCACATCGGTGCTGACACGTCCTTTCAGGTTATTGCGCAGGGTCTTGCGGCGCTGGCCAAACGCCAGCTTGACGAGTTCAAACAGCAACGCCGGGTCATCGGCGGGGTGCGGCAGCGCCGCGTGGGGCGTCAGGCGCACGATGGCCGAGTCCACGCTGGGGCGCGGCACAAAGGCCTCGGGCGGCACGATAAACAGCTGTTCAACCTGGCAGTAATATTGCGCCATCACCGACAGGCGGCCCCAGTCAGGGCCACCCGGCTCGGCCGCCAGCCGCTCGACGACTTCCTTTTGCAACATGAAGTGCATGTCGGCAATGGCGTCGCCCATGGTCAGCAAGTGCACGATCAAGGGGGTAGAGATGTTGTAGGGCAGGTTGCCCACCACGCGTAACCCCGGCCCTTCGCCTTTCAAGGCAGTGAAGTCGAACTTCAGCGCATCGCCTTCGTGGATGACAAAATCCGGGTAGTTGAAAAACTGCACCCGAAGCCCCGGAATCAGATCGCGATCGAGCTCGATGACTTCCAGCGACCCCGCCGCCTCGAGCAGCGGCTCGGTCAAGGCGCCCTGGCCGGGGCCGATTTCGATCAGCCGGTCGCCTTCACGTGGCCCAATGGCGCGAACGATGCGCGAAATGATCCCCAGGTCACGGAGAAAGTTCTGACCGAAGCGTTTGCGAGCGCGGTGCTGCTGGGGCGCGTGAGACATCTAGCACGTATCCTTGGGGCTATCGTTGGGCAAAAGAGCTAAGCAAACATTTGGACGCACGCGCCGGCTCAGCGGCGCGCGGCGTTGCGCTGGTCGGCCAGCCGTCTGGCCAGCGAAAGGGCCACCTGCAGGCTGCCGGCATCCGCCACGCCCTTGCCTGCCAGCGTCAGCGCCGTGCCATGATCCACGGACGTGCGCACCAGGGGCAGACCCAGGGTGATATTGGCGGCCTGGCCGAAGCCTGCGTATTTTAACACCGCCAAGCCCTGGTCATGATACATGGCAAGGACCGCATCGACATCGGCCAAATGGCGCGGGGTAAACAGGGTATCGGCAGGGAAAGGCCCGCTGATCGCCATGCCCTCCTGGCGCAGCTTATCGAGGGCGGGAATAATGATATCCAACTCTTCGCGCCCGAGATGGCCGTCTTCCCCGGCATGGGGATTTAGGCCGCACACCGCAATGCGCGGGGATTCCAGGCCGAACTGATGGCGTAAATCGGCCTCAAGCAGGCGGCTGATACGTATCACACGCTCATGGGTAATGGCCTCGGCCACCTCGCGCAGTGGCAAATGGGTGGTCACCAGGGCAACACGCAGGTCGCCGCTGCCCTGCCAGCCTGGGGCTTGCGCATGCAGGGCATTGTCGGTCGCCAGCATCATGACCACCTCGTCAACGCCGCAGGCATCGCGCAGCCACTCGGTATGTCCGGTAAACCCGGCGACGCCAGCCTCAATGATCACCCCTTTGTGCAGCGGCGCGGTGACCATGGCCGCCGCCTGCCCCGATCGGCAGGCATCCACCGCGAGCGCCAGGGTCTCGAGCACATACTGACTGTTCGCTGGATTGAGCGTACCGGGCACCGCGGGTGCCTTCAGCGCAACCGGCCAGACTGGCAGCGTGGGCGCCTCCGGTTCCGGCAGCACTTGCCCAGGCGTCGCTTCGACGATCGCCACCTTGAGCGACAGGGCCTCGGCGCGCTGACGCAGCATACCCGGGTCGCCAATCGCCACGGCGCCACTCGGCAAAGCGCCCCGGGCGGCCAGCATCAGCACAAGCTCGGGCCCGATACCAGCGGGCTCACCGGTGGTAATCACCACCGGTGGTGCATGGGCAGGTTTCATTAAAGGCGGATATCAACGAAGGCCTGCGAGCGGATTTGTTGCTCCCAGGTTTCAAGCTCTTCATTGGCGCGGCGCTGGAAAATGGCTTGACGCGCCTCCTCACGCTGGGCTTCTTGGTTCGCGCCCTGCCCACCCAATTGGCCCACCTGCGGGCCGATCATACGATCAACCTCGCTCTCGCTGACATTGACGCGACTGCCGACCTGGCGCTGCTGAACCTGACGCAGCAGCATTTGGCGGCGCACGTTGTCGCGTACGCTTTCCAGCGTCATACCGTCGGCTTCTACCGCATCGGCAAACTCCTCAAGGGTCATGTTGTTCGACTCGGCAATCGAGCGAACCTGACGGTTGAGTTCGGTATCGTCGACGCTGAGGTTGGCGTCGCGGGCCATCTGCAGCTGGATTTCTTCCACGACCATGCGCTCCAGTACCTGCGACTCGAACTCATCACGGTTGGGAAGCGACTCACCACGCGACTGGGCCTGGCCTTCGACCTGGGCAATGCGGTCGTCCAGCTCGCTGCGCATGATCACGCCATCGTTCACCACCGCGACCACGCGGTCGAGGGACTGGCGTTCGGTGGGTGCCGAGGTTTGTGCCTGGGCACTCAGCGGGACGGCAGCCGCCATGCACAGGGCCAGGACGCCGCCTACCGAGAGCATGGTTGCGCGGGTACGCAGGGTCTTTCTCATCTTCATAACGTCGTCTCTGTCAGTCGCCATTCAAAAGGCTCATTTATAAAGGCGTCGGGCGGAAACCCGGAATAGATTGCTCAATGTATCCATCGGCGTTTTGACCAACGCCGCCTAAACCGCGGAATACGAAGCGCAGGAAAATGCCGCGATCGTTAAAGTCATCGTTGATACGTGCGGTATCGTTGTCGTCGATCCATTCGCGCCACACTACCTGCAGACCATAACAGCAGTCACTCCACTGAACGCCCGCCAGCTGTTCCAGCGCGCGATCGTTGCTTTGATCGTGAATGTAACGGCCAATCAGATCAATCTGCGGGCTAGCTTTCCACGCAAACGACAGGTCCCACTCTTCACGGGCGTAGTTACGGAAACTGTCATCACTCGGCTCCACACCCGGATCAAAGTCTTGGATTTCCCAACGGTAGCCAAGGTTCACTACGTGACCATCGGGATGACGGTAGCGAACGTCTGCGGTGGAACTTTCGGTGCGCTCGCGGTTGTCGTCGTACAGCCATTCATAGCCGGTGCTCCACCGGTCGTTAACCTGCCAATCAGCCCGAGCCACCAGGGGTGAGCGATCCCGGGTGGCCTGGTAGTAACGCGTGTCGTCACTGCGTGGCGGTAGCGTATCCGCATCGCCCTCGATATCAATCCGTCGCTCGTCGAAGTAGATGCTTTGACCAACGCCAATGGATAGCCGGTCACGACCGGTCTCGTCCTCAAGTAGACGCGACTCAACCCCCAGCGACAGCCGGTTCAGATCACCCACCCGATCAGCGCCGGAAAAGCGTTGGGCGGACCAGAGCTGATTCCAGGAAAAGGCCTGCTCGCGGCTGTCGAAATCGGGCAATTCGCTCTGGTCGGTACGCGGCACATAGGCGTAGTTCAAGCGGGGCTCCAGGGTTTGACGGTAGTCGCGCCCCCCCAGCGCCAGCTCACGCTCGAACACCAGACCGCTGTCTACCGAGGTAATTGCCACGGTACGACTTGGCGACTCGCCGTTATCCGTGGCGCGATCACCGTAGTCCAGCTGGTAGTCAGTTTGCCAAAGCTCGGTGCGCGGCTCGATATAGCCCCAGGGGCGGTCGAATCGCCAGCCCAACGCCGGCGTCAGGTGCATACGACTACCCGTGGCGGCTTCGCGTTCGATGACTCGCTGCTCATCCACGTCCCGCCAGAAGTAGGTCGCGTTGGACTGCCACTGACTATAGAAACCATTGCCCAGCTGCCAGGCGGCATTGGCGGTCAAGCTCGGCAGCCGATAGAACGGCTTGTCGCGGTCGTTGAGCGGGTCATCCAGACGCTGGAAGCCCTGGGCGCGGGCATCCAGCTGCCAGCGTTCACCGCGATAATCCACCTGCGCGAGGCGCTCCATGCTGACGCGGTCGCTGCTGCCAAACTCGCCGCCGAAGTCATCGAAGTAGCGTCCGTCGCTGGCGGCACCGTAATTTAAGCGGTAGCCACTGCGCGGGTTGATGCGTCCGGCGTTCTGGGTTTCAAAATACCAACGATCCTGTCCCGCAAAGCGGCCTTCCGCCCCACCCGAGCCGCCGTCATCGCTGTTCAGATAGCCCGCTTCCAGCGTGCCGGCGATATTTTCTTGCAGATAGCGGAACTCGCCGTTCAGCAGCAGTCCGTGGTCAGTCATCCAGCGGGGAGTGATGGTCGCATCGCGATTGGGCGCAATGTTCCAGTAAAATGGCTGGGTATAGTCGGCCCCGTCACCGGACACAGAGATTGACGGGGTCAACAGGCCGGTATGGCGACGGTCATCGATCGGGAAGCGGACCCAGGGAACGTACATCACGGGCACGTCCTTGATTTCCAGACGCGCGTTGCGCGCGGTGCCGAAACCTGCCGCCTGGTCCAGGCGAATATCGCTACTCACCAGCTGCCAGGTATTTTCGCCGGGATCGCAGGTGGTGAAACTGGCATCCTGCAGGCGGTACTGGTCCTTTTCCAGCTGTTCCAACTGGACGGCCTGACCGCGCAGATGCTGGTCGTAAAGCACGAACTGGCTGTTATCCAGTTGGGTGCGGTCTTCGTTGAGCATGATGTTGGCCGTATCGCCACGCACCAGGGCGGTGCCGTCACGCAGCGCGATATTTCCCTCGGCGTTTACCCGCTGGCGGTCGGCGGGCATGGTGACCTGCTCCGCTTCGACCTCTTCGTTCGCTCGCCGCAATACCACGTCGCCACGCAGAATCGTTTTGCCGTCGGCTGCGTAGTCAGCCTCGGTGGCCTCGGCCGCAAGCGTTTCCGGGTCCTCCTGTTCTGCCAAGCGGTAACCGGGCATGACGTAACGGCCACGACAGAGTTGTGTCGCCGCTTCTTCCTTCCCCCAGGGTTCCCAGTCCAGCGCGTCGGCCGAGAGCGGCTCGCTCTGCGCCACGGCTGAAAACGAGGCCCCGGCCAGCAAACTGCCCATCAATGTTTGCGCCATTGGCACCGCGCGCGAAAATCGCTTGGCCATCTTCGTTATCCTTGGCATCGAGAATCGGTATTATACAGTCCGCATCATGCCCGACCAGCCAGGAGCTTGCATGTCTTCATCGCGGATTAACGCCCTAACGACCTGGGCCGCGCATCAACACGGTCTTGGCGCAGACGCCATTTCCATCGCCCCCGCCGGCGGCGACGCCAGCTTTCGGCGCTATTTCCGGCTTACCCTCCCCGACGGCACCACCCAGGTGGTGATGGACGCTCCTCCCCAACAGGAGGATAGCCAGCCGTTTGTGGCCATTGCCCGACGCCTACACAGCGCGGGTCTGCCGGTGCCCCAGGTACATGCCGCCGACTACGCCCAGGGCTTTCTGTTGCTCGACGACTTGGGCAGCACACCCTTGCAGCAGCTGTTTACCGATGATGCGGTTGTCCGAGGCTACCATAATCAGGCGCTGACGCTGATCGCCGATTTACAAAATCGCGTTTCGCCAACGTCACTGCCGGCCTACGACGCAGCGCTGCTGGGCCGCGAACTCGATCTGTTCCCCGAGTGGTGTCTGAATGCCTGGCTGGGCCTGTCAGCGCCCGACAGCTGGACGGCGCTGCGCGACGAGCTGATCGACCAGGCCCTGGCCCAGCCCGTGGTCTTCGTCCACCGCGATTTTGACGCCATGAATTTAATGGTCCATCACCAGCAGCTGTTCATGATCGATTTTCAGGACGCAGTGGCCGGCCCGATCAGCTACGACGTCATTTCACTGCTGCGCGGGCGCTACCAGCGCTTCAGCGATGAACAGTTTGCCGCCTTCGTGGAGGCCTTTCACCATGCCGCCCAGCGCGACGGTCGACTGTCTAATCGCCACGACGCCGCCACCTTTCTCAAGCAGTGCCAGGCCATGGCCGCCCAGCGGAGCCTCAAGGTATTGGGGATTTTCTGCCGTCTGACCCTGCGCGATCACAAAACGAGTTACCTGGCGCGGCTGCCCCACTTTCTCGATCACCTTGACGATAGCCTGGCCGGATTGCCTGCGCACGATGACTTTGCCCGCTGGGCACAGGATACGCTGCGCCCGGCGATCATGGCGCGCCTGAACGAGGCAGACGTATGAAAGCCATGATTCTGGCCGCCGGGCTCGGCAAACGCATGCGTCCGCTCACCGATCACTGCCCCAAACCCTTGCTGCCGGTCGCAGGCAAACCGCTCATCGTGCACCACCTGGAGCGACTCAAGCGTGCCGGCATTGACCAAATAGTGATCAATGTCAGCTACCGGGCGGAGCAGATTATTCAGGCGCTCGGCGACGGCCGGGCGTACGGCGTCTCCATCCAGTGGAGCCGTGAAGCCACCCCGCTGGAAACCGGCGGCGGCATTCACCAGGCGCTGCCGCTACTCGGTGAGGCGCCCTTCCTGCTGCTCAACGGCGATATCTGGTGTGAGGCGCTGCCCAGCGAGCACGCCTTGGCCGCCCAGGATCTGGCCCACCTGGTATTGGTCGACAACCCCGACCACCACCCCGACGGAGACTTCGCGCTGTGCGATGGCCGGGTATATCAGCACCCCGCGCCGCGCCTGACCTATGCGGGCATCAGCCTGATTCGACCGGCGCTACTGGCGAACCAGACGGCGGGAGCCTTTGCCCTGGCCCCGCTGTTGCGAGAGGCCATCGAGGACGGCCGGGTGAGCGGTGAACACATGCCTCACCACTGGGTCGACGTCGGCACGCCCGAGCGGCTGGCCGCGCTTGATGACCACTTGCAGCGCCTGGGAGCCCGAGGATGACCGCCAACCACCTCGACGCCGCCATTGCCACCACACCGCTGGTGGCGGTATACGGCACGCTGAAGAAAGGACTCAACAACGCCCACTGGCTGTCTGCGGCGGCCTGGCTCGGGCCCGACACCAGCACTGACCTGACCCTCTACGACATCGGGCCCTACCCCGGTGCCAAGTGGCAAAGCTCCCGCGGTATCACCCTCGAAGTCTATCGCGTGACGGCAAGCCAGCTAGCCGACCTCGACGTGCTGGAGGATCACCGCCCAGGCGCCCCGGCCCAGGGTGAGTACCAGCGTCGGCTGATTACCACGCGTTTCGGCACGGCCTGGGGTTACCTTTACAACCCAAGCGTGGCAGGACGCGAGATGATTGACGAGGGCGGCTGGCCACGACAATGAGACAGCGCGCCGCCGATAAGAAATGTTATGCTGCGCGACTTAGTTAAGTCGCCTGAATCAAGTCGCCAGGATGAGGAGAGCAACGTGAAAGCACGGGTAAAATGGACAGATGGTCGCCAGTTCGTGGCCGAGTCGGGCAGCGGACATAGCGTCGTGATCGACGGCCCGCCGGATCATGGCGGCCGCAATACCGGCCCTCGGCCAATGGAAATGCTGTTGATGGGCATGGGCAGCTGCACCGCCTTCGATATCCTTAATATTCTCGACAAGGCGCGTGCCGACGTGACCGACTGTGTGGCCGAACTGGATGCCGAGCGTGCCGATAGCGTGCCGTCAGTGTTTACCCGTATCCACGTACACTTTGTGGTGACCGGCCGCGCCCTGAAAGAAAAACAGGTCCAGCGCGCCGTCGAGCTGTCGGCCGAGAAGTACTGCAGTGCGTCGATCATGCTGACCAACGGCGGCGTGGATATCACTCATTCGTTCGAGATTGTCGAGGCCTAAGCCGGCTCAGGCCCGGCGGGTCACGAAAAAACTTGCCCGGCTGGATGCATCACAAGCCTGGGACGGGCATAATACGCCCGCTTGTTTGTGGCGCCTGGGATCAACGGGTGCTGGATTGAGTGCTCCTCACCATGAGTGACAGTGCCTTCCCGGCCAGCACTGCCACCCATGACCGGTTCCGGCGTTGGCTCGTCGGGGTGTTTTCATCTGCCATAGGGAGGTTCGGACATGTCAGATAATCTCCGACTCCACGGGTTTAACAACCTGACCAGTTCGCTAAGCTTTAACATTTACGACATCTGTTACGCTAAGACTGAAGAGCAGCGTGCGGCTTATATCGATTATATCGATGAGCTTTACAATGCCGAACGGTTGACGCAGATCCTCAAGGACGTGACCAACATCATTGGCGCGCACGTGCTGAATATTTCGCGCCAGGATTACGAGCCCCACGGCGCCAGCGTGACCATTCTGATTGCCGAACACGAGCTGGATGAAACAGATCCCGAGCAAACGGAACCGGGCCCCGGCCCGCTGCCCGAAACCGTGGTCGCCCACCTCGACAAGAGCCATGTCACCGTCCACAGCTATCCCGAGTCCCACCCGGACAACGGCATCAGCACCTTCCGCCTGGACATCGATGTGTCGACCTGTGGCCATATCAGCCCCCTCAAGGCGCTGAACTACCTGATTCACAGCTTTGACTCCGATATCGTGACCATGGACTACCGGGTGCGTGGCTTTACCCGCGACGTCGACGGCAAAAAGCTGTTCATCGATCACGACATCACCTCGATCCAGGACTACCTGGCCGAAGATACCAAGCACGCCTATCAGATGATCGACGTCAACGTGTATCAGGAAAACATGTTCCACACCAAGATGCTGCTCAAGAACTTCGAGCTGGATAACTATCTGTTCGGCACCACGCAGCGGGACATCACCTTCGAGGAGGCGCGCAATATCGAAAGCCGCCTGCGCAAGGAAATGCTGGAGATTTTCTACTCGCGCAATCTCGACTGACCGGATGACACGCAAACGAAAAGCCGACGTAAAATGCGTCGGCTTTTTTGTGGCGGTACGCTTTTGTTGGCGGTAATAGCGTCTTTCAGGCTAATAGACGCCCGGCTCGCCTTCCGGCCGCGTTTTGAAGCGTCGATGCAGCCATAAGTACTGCTCGGGATGGCGACGAATAGACTGCTCGATAAAGGCATTGATCCGCGTGGCATCGGCGACCTCATCGCGGCTTGGATAGTTTTCCAGCGCGGGCAGCCACTCATAGGTGTAGGTGCGGTTATCCGGGTTGCGGTAGAAAATCAGCGGCACCACTTGCGCGCCGGTCATCCGTGCGATTTTGGCGGTCAGCCGCACCGTTGCCGCCTGCTGACCGAAAAACGGCGCGAACACGCTGGCATCACGGCCAAAATCCTGGTCGGGGGAATACCATACCGAATAGCCCTCTTTCAACCGGCGCACCACGCCACGCAGGTCGTGGCGGTGGATCATCTGCCCGAATACGCGCGAGCGGGCCCGGGTCATGAAACGGTCGAACAGCGGATTGTTGTGCGGCCGGTAAACCGCATCCGACGTGAAAAACAGCGAGTGTAGCGAGCCGCCCAAATCCAGCGGCGAAAAATGCACGCCGATAATCAGCACGCCTTTGCCCTGCGCCTGGGCCCTGGCGAGGTTTTCTTCACCAACACCGGCGACGCGATGGCGAAAATCCTCGGGACTTCGGCACCACGCTACGGCGGTTTCCAATAAGCCAATGCCATTGGCGATAAACGTCTGCTTGACCAGCCGACGCTGTTCGGCAGGGCTTTTTTCGGGAAAACAGAGCGCTATGTTGACGTCGGTAATGTGTCGACGGCGCTTGGCAAAGCGCCAGGCCAAACGCCCGATCGCCGAGCCAATCGCCATGTTCAGCCGCCAGGGAAACCAGGCCACCACATACATGGAGGCAATCCCCAGCCAGGTAAGCCAGAAGCGCGGGTGCGCAAAAGAGCGTGGATAGCTTGATCGTGACATGCGGTTCGCCCTTTAACCAAAAGCGCCATGATAGCGGCGCGGCACACGGGGCAACACCCCTGTCAGCAGGGTATAGCTGATGGTATCGCAGCCGCGGGCCACTTCATCGACCGACAGCACCGCGCCATTGTCGGCGCGCCCCCAGAGCACCACCTCACTGCCGATAGCCGCATCAGCCACGTCGCTGACATCCACCGTGAACATATCCATGGACACCTTGCCCGCCAGCGGACAGCGCTGACCGTTCACCAGCACCGGGGTGCCGTCCTGGGCGTGACGGTCGTAGCCATCGCCATAGCCTCCCGCGACCACCGCGATTCGCGAGCGACGCGGCGCCCGCCAGCGGCCGCCATACCCCACCGGCTCGCCAGCCGCCACATCGCGCAGGGCGATGATCTCGGAGCGCAGCGTCATGACCGGGCGCAGTGCGTCAGTGGCCGTTGTCGTGGTTTCCAGCGGATTGCTGCCGTAGAGCATGATGCCCGGCCGGTTCCAGGCGCCGTGAGCGACCGGCCAGGCCAGGGTGGCGGGCGAGTTGGCCAGGCATAGCGGCGCATTCAGGCCATCGCCAAGCGCCTGCAAGCGTTCCATCTGTCGGTGAAAATAGCGGCTATCCGCGGCGTCGGCGGTGGCAAAGTGGCTCATCAGATGCAGCGCGGTGGCCTGGGGCGCTTCGCTGAGCCGCTGCCAGACGGCGCTGACGTCGTCGGGGGCGAATCCCAGACGATGCATGCCCGAATCCACCTTCACCCAGACGGGAATCGGCGCACTCGGCGAAAAAGCCAGCAGCGCCGCTACCTGCCAGTCGCTGTGCACCGCCATCCACAGCCGATGCTGATCGACCAGCGTCAGCTCATCGGCGCTGAAGATGCCTTCCAGCAGCATAATCGGCGTGGTAATGCCGCCTTCACGCAGCGCCAGCGCTTCCTCCAGGCTGGCGACGGCGAACGCCGGGGCATCGGCCGCCAGGGCACGGGCACAGTCAAGGGCGCCGTGTCCGTAGGCGTCGGCCTTGATGACCGCCACTGAGCGGCTATGTGGCGCGCACTGGCACGCCAGCTGATAGTTATGACGCAGCGCGTCCAGATCAATATAGGCCACCAGCGGGCGCATGAGGCTGTCTCGCTTGTTACTGAACGGTCAGGTTGAGTGCTATCGCACAATAAAGTCACCGGGCGCTTGGCCCGGTGTCTGCTTGGTACACGGTTAAACGAACGGTCGCTAGCTCTCGAAGATCGACGCCAGCGACAGGCCCTGCTTCTCGAGGGATCGACGCAGCTTCTTTAGCGCTTCCACCTGGATCTGGCGGACGCGCTCGCGGGTCAGGCCGATCTCGGCGCCGACTTCTTCCAGGGTGGCCGCCTCATGGCCGCGCAACCCGAAACGGCGCACCACCACCTCCCGCTGCTTCTCATTGAGCTCGTCGAGCCAGTGGTCAACGTGCTCCTTGACGTCACCATCGACCAGACTCGCCTCCGGCCCGTGGTCGTCATCGTCGCTCAGCGTATCGATGAGTGGCTTGTCGCTTTCGCCGCCCATCGGGTAGTCGACCGACGAGACACGCTCATTAAGCCCGAGCATCTTTTTGACCGTTTCCACCGGCTTGTCGAGATGCTCGGCAATTTCCTCGGCCGTGGCCTCGTGATCCAGCTTTTGGGTCAGCTCGCGGGCCGCGCGCAAATAGATATTGAGCTCTTTGACCACGTGGATGGGCAGCCGAATGGTACGCGTCTGATTCATCAGCGCCCGTTCGATGGTTTGCCGGATCCACCAGGTGGCGTAAGTCGAGAAGCGAAACCCGCGCTCGGGGTCGAACTTTTCGACGGCGCGAATCAGGCCTAGATTGCCCTCTTCAATCAGATCCAGCAGGGTCAACCCACGGTTCAGGTAGCGGCGGGCAATCTTGACCACCAGGCGCAGGTTAGACTCGATCATCCGCGAACGTCCGAGCGGGTCGCCCTTGCGCGCCAGCCGTCCGTAATACACCTCTTCTTCGGGCGTCAGCAGCGGCGAAAAGCCGATTTCGTTGAGGTAGATCTGCGTGGCATCAAGGCTTTGATGCTGCTGACGGTCCTCGCGTCCTAACGCCTTCTCAAAAGCTTCTTCGGCGGCGGCCACCTCTTCGCCGTCGTCAAGTGCCTCTTCCACGGCGTTGAGGTCTACTTCCTGTAGATCTTTTTCCAGCATACTCATGCGTCTTACCCCCGTTATATCGCCTATCCGCCCTTTTAAAAATCCGGAATGGGTCGCGCGGTGCCCGATTCCCATCGTTATTGTTATCTAAAGCGTTGACGCCGTTACCTGCCGCAATGGTTTGGGTAACGCACGTTTCACATGGCTGATATCGGTTAGCGTGACGGCAGAAACTCCAGGGGATCTTGCGGCTGGCCTTCCTGGCGAACCTCGAAATGCAGTCTCACGTCTTCCGCGTCACTATCGCCCATGGTGGCAATCACTTCACCGGCTTCCACAACGTCGTTCTCGCTGACATTCAGGCTGTCGTTGTGCGCGTACGCGCTGAGAAATTGATCGTTGTGTTTGAGCAGGATGAGGTTACCGTAACCACGTACGCCGCTGCCTGCATATACCACAATGCCAGGACCGGCCGCTCTTACAGATTGCCCCTTTTCACCAGCGATATCAATCCCGGCGGTGATGCTATCGCCCTGACCGAACTCGCTCACCACATCGCCGTCGCTGGGCCACTGCCAGTCAATCGTCTCGGCGGGGGTATAGGTACGCCCGTCACGGTCAGATGAGGCGTCATCATCGCTCGCCGAGGCAGTTTGCTCGGCAGCATCGTCATCCTCGGGCGCCGACTCAGTCTCCGCCTGGGCCTGCTCGGTTTGGCGGGGTTCGCTTTCGGACTCGGGCTCTTGTTCAGGCTCTTGTTCAGGCTCTGATTCGGGCTCAGGCGCGCTTTCGGCAGCCACGACTTCCTCACGCGGCGCCTCGGACGCGGCGTCAGCGACGTCTTGTGCCGCGTCAACGGCCCCACGCTCGGCGCTAATCCGTTGATTACGCTCGATAGCGGAATCATCGGGCAGCAGCCAGTCCATCTCCTGATCGTCGCTTGACGCTGAGGCATCAGGCGCCAGGCCGCGGGCCACGGCGCCACTCGAGCCGGTGCCCGAGGATGCCGAAGCGCTCGCCGAGGACGTTTCAGCCCCCTCGCGCAAAGCAATCGTCTGGCCGGGATTAATCCGGTAAGGCGGCTCGATGTTGTTAATGGCAGCCACTTCGCGGTAATCGAGATTATGCTGCCAAGCGATGCCGTATAGCGTATCGCCTTCTTTAACCCGATACTCGGGGGAACGCTCCACCGCTTTACTGGCCTCGCTCAGATCGCGCACCTGGGGGCCACCCCCCTGCTGATTGGCGCAGCCGGCAACGGCCAACGCCAGTGCGGACATCATTACTATCTTACGCATGCAAAGCCTACTCCTTTTCAACGGCAGAGGCGGTCTGGGGAGATGTTGGCGGCGTGCGTCTCAGCCCTCGCCGATGCAACATGACAACCAGTAACGCGCCAAACGCCATCAACGCGATCACACCCATTAGCTGCGCAGACCCACCCGTCAACTGCGCATAGTCACCGGGCAATAAATAACGGTGTTCCAACGGAATCATTTCACCTTCGCTACCCAGTTGGTAGCGCACTAATTCACGCCACGGCCAAAGCACGGGCAGTGAACCGACAATAAAACCTAACAATAATTGGAGCGTTGAACCACGGTGGTGTGTCAACAGCCACGAAAGCACCCGCGAGAAAAGCGCAAGGCCAATCAGACAGCCGCCGCCGAACAGCGCAATGGTGGCCAAATCAAAGCCGCGGATGGCTTCCATCACGGTACTGTAAAGCCCCATGGTCAACAGTAAAAAACTGCCTGATACCCCCGGCAACAGCATGGCACTGATGGCAATGCTCCCGGCCACTACCAATATCAGGGCTTCATTACCCAATGTTGACACCAGCGGCATCAAGCCAGGCAGCCATTGCGCCAACAGCAACCCGGCGCCGAGCGGCAACAGGTAGCGCAGCTTGAAGCGGGTGCCCGAGTCACTCACGACAACCGCCGAGGCGGCGACCAGACCGAAAAAGAAACCATCCAGCAACAGCGGGTGCTCCTCCATCAGCCATAACGCCAGATGCGCCACGCTGAAGAGGCTGATCATGATGCCGGCGAAAAGCGGCACCAGAAACGCCAGATTAAGGTGTTCGACAAGTCCGCGCCATCCATCCTGGCGCCAGGCACCGAAGGCACTGGGACCAAACTGCTTGATGGTCAGGATCAGCTCTTCGTAGATGCCACTGATAAAGGCAATGGTGCCCCCCGACACCCCTGGCACCGCGTCGGCGGCGCCCATCCCGGCACCGGTTAATAACAATCGTACGGGTTGACGCTTCAATCGACCACTCCTTGCAATAGGGGAACAAACCGCACCGGCTCCAGGCGACGTTTTTCAAACGCATTGCCGATGCGCTTTATCTGGGTGAGCCACTGGCTGCCGTCGGGTGACTCAAGCGGCGCGATCAATACGCCGTCGGGGCTTAACTGTTCCAGCAGCGCTTCGGGCAGCGTTTGCGCGCAGGCGGTGAGTAGAATGACGTCGAAAGGCGCCGCGGCGGGCCAGCCTTCGCCGCCATCGGCAACAGCCAACGAGGCGCGCGCGCCCAGGCGGCTCAGGCGGAAGGCCGCGCGCCGATGCAGCGCCTCGATCCGCTCGAGTGAAAACAGCGTGTCGACCAGCCGTGCCAGGATAAGTGTCTGATACCCGGAACCGGTGCCGAGTTCCAATACCCGGCGAGGCTCGGCACGCAGCACCAGCTCGGTCATGCGTGCCACGATGAGCGGCTGGGACAGGGTCTGGCCAAAACCGATGGGTAGCGCGGTATCTTCGTAGGCGCGATGGGCCAGCGCTTCATCCACAAACAGATGACGCGGTTCGTTGGCCATGACGTCAAGCACCCGTGCATCGCTGATGCCTTGCTGCATCAGGCGTTGGACCATGCGGTCACGGGTACGCTGCGAGGTCATTCCCGTACCGCGCAGCTCTTCCGGCGACAGATCAGGCAAACGCATCCAGCCAGTCTCGAACGTCGTGGAGCGCCTGATGGCGCGTTAAGTCGGTTTGCAGCGGGGTAATCGACACATAGCCGGCTTCCACCGCGGCAAAGTCGGTATCATCGCCATCGTCGGCGTTGGCCGACACCGGGGCAATCCAATAGCGGGTGCGTCCGCGCGGGTCCTTGACGGCCAGCGGCTGCTCCGCCGGGCCGCGATAGCCCAGCCGGGTCACCTTGACGCCCTTGATCTCGTCCCAGGGGAGGTCAGGTACGTTGACGTTGAGCAGCGTGCGCGGCGGCAGCGACAGCTGGTCCACGGCGCCGACGAGGCTCGCGGCCACGTGGCCCGCGGTGGCAAAATGATGTTGGCCACACAGCGACATGGCAATCGCCGACATGCCCAGGTTACGGCCTTCCATGGCGGCGGCGACGGTCCCCGAATAGAGCACGTCATCGCCCAGGTTGCCGCCATGATTGATGCCGGAAATCACCAGGTCGGGCTTTTCATCCCATACGCCGTTGACGCCCAGATAGACGCAGTCGGCAGGCGTGCCGTCCACGCTGTAGAAGCCACTCTCGAGGGCGGTCATCGCCAACGGACGCGACAGCGTCAGCGAGTTGCTCGCCCCGCTACGATCGCGATCCGGCGCCACCACCCGCAAGTTGGCGTGCTGGGTGAGCGCATCGTAAAGCGCCTTGAGCCCCGGCGCATGAACACCATCGTCGTTGGATAGCAGCAAACGCCGCATGGAAATCTCCTTAATTGATTGCGTCCGCGCCGCCCTGGTCAGCGGTGGTCAGCAGCTCGCTGACCACCGCCGTGGCGAAGCTGCCGCGCGGCAGGCCGAATGAGAGTACCACGCTCTGCGCGTCCCGGGTCAGCGACGGCTCGCTCAGGCACATGCGCAATGCCCGCTGGCTGCGCCTGACGCCGCTGTGCAGCAGGCCTTCGCAGAGCGCCGGATAACGGTTGTGCAGCGCAGTCTCGAACTCGCCCGCCGCCTGCTGACTGGTACGGCCTACCCCCCACAGCGGGCCGGTAGGATGCAGGTCGAGCGCGTCGGCGCGAGCGCGCAGTGTATCGTCCACCTGGTCGACGCTGAACACGCTGTGGGTGCCCTCGAGCATCAGCGTATCGCCGTCAAGGGGCTGATGCCATTGATTTTTCTTGAGCCGGTCGCTGAGCAGTTCATTGAACAGAAAGCTGCGCGCCGTGGACAACAGAATGCCGTGGCGGTCGTCGCGCTTGCGCCAGCCGCGCGCCAGCAGCGCTTCGGCACGCTGCAGGTTGCGCCCCGACGGGCCGAAGCGCTGCGGCCCCACGTAGTTGGGCACGCCCGCCTGGCAGAGCGCCTGCCAGCGCGTCTCAAAGTCATCGGCGGCCACCGCCTCGCCGCCGAGCCGCAGCTGAAAACGGTTATAGCGATGCACGCCGCGCTTCAGCTTGCGCGGGTGGCGGACATGCGCCAGCACCGTCACCCCGCCCTCGGCGAGCCCCTTCATCAGGCCCTCGGGGGCTTCCTTGCCCGGCAGGTGCACGCTCAGCCACTGGCGGGTGACGGCGATGCGATCCTTCATCCCCGAATAGCCCACGTCGCGGGGCGACACGCCGCAGCGCTGGCTGAGCAACTTGACGACCTCAAGCGTCGTCAGGTTACGCTTTTCAATGTTCAGCCAAAGGTGTTCGCCGTGCCCTTCCGGGGCAAAATCCAGCACCTCGTCGACCAGAAAGTCATCGGGTGTGAGACGAAAATGACCGGGCCTGGGAGGCCCCAGCTCGGCATCCAGGCGGCGCTGCCAGTGAGGGAGTTCAAGCATGGGGCGTCTCGAGCGGGCCAAGCAATACAACGGCCTCGGCGGCGATGCCCTCTCCGCGCCCGGTAAAGCCAAGGCGCTCCGTGGTGGTCGCCTTGACGTTCACCTGGCCTATTGAGAGCGCCAGGTCCGCCGCAATGGCATCGCGCATGGCGCCGACAAAGGGCGCAAGCTTAGGCGCCTGGGCCATGACCGTGGCGTCGATATTGACGACGTTATACCCCTCTTCACGCACCCGCGCCATCACCTGACGCAAGAGGTCACGGCTATCCGCGCCCTTCCAGGCCGGGTCGGTATCGGGAAAGTGGTGCCCGATATCACCCAGCGCGCAGGCTCCCAGCAGCGCATCGCTTATCGCATGGAGCAGTACATCGCCGTCGGAGTGGGCAACGAACCCTTGCTCAAACGCCACCCTGACCCCGCCGAGCATCAGGTGATCGCCGGGGCCGAAACGATGTACGTCAAATCCATGGCCAATTCGCATTACAGGCTCCTTTCCGGGTTATCCCGCTGGGCGGTGAGAATCGCGGCCGCCAGCGCCAGGTCATCGGGGTGCGTCACTTTCAGGTTATCACGCCGGCCAGGTACCAGCTTGGGGGCCTCGCCCAGCGCTTCCACCGCTGAGGCCTCATCGGTCAGCAACGTGCCGCGGCTGCGAGCTTCATCCAGCGCCCGATAAAGCTGGCGATAGCGAAACCCCTGCGGGGTGAGCGCATGCCACAAGGCTTCCCGAGGCTCGGTATGCAGGCTTGTGCCAGCTCGACTGGCCCGCTTCATGGTATCCGCCACCGGCATCGCCAGCAGCGCTCCCGATGTATGCTGCTGCGTCGCCTGATGGAGTGCCAGCAGGTCGTCGCAGGTGACACAGGGCCTGGCGACGTCGTGGACCAGCACCAGGTCGTCGTCGCCCGCGTCGATGGCACTCAGCGCATTGAATACGCTATCCATGCGCTCAACGCCGCCGGTCACGCGCTGCCAGTTGGCGAACGGCACCCACTCGGGCGAAAACCAGCGGTCATCGTCATCCAGGCAGAGCACCAGCCGCGCATCGGGAAAGGCGCTGTGCAAGCGGGCAAGCGTATGCGCAAGGATCGGTCGGCCCAACAGTGACAGGTACTGCTTGGGCCTGTCCGCCGCCATGCGGCGCCCCTGCCCCGCGGCGGGCACGATCAGCCATAACCGACTACTCATCGGCAGGCTCCGGCGTGGCCACCATGCTGGCATTGATGCCGATCAGCTCGTTTTCGATGGCCACGCCCGGCACCCAGAAGAACTGTTCGTCGGTGCGCACCATGCCCATATCGCTGCGCGCGCGCTCTTCAACCGCATCAAGGCCGTTTTTCAGGTCGGTCACTTCGGCCGCCATCCTGGCGTTGCGCTCGCGCAGGGGCACATTGTCTGCCTCCTGCTCGGCGACGCGCTGCTCGAGTAGCTGAAGGTCGCGCCAGCCGCCGTCGCCGAGCCACAGCTGATATTGCAGCACGCCCAATACCAGCAGCAGCGCGAGTAATAGCCATCTGCGCATGACCGCTCTCCTTTCAGTGGCGATTGGCTGGGGTTTTCAAATTACGGATGTGCATAAATTGGCGCGCATTATGCCATCAAGCCGTCCGCCCAGCGAGTTGCTTTCACTTATAGGGCAAGGCGCTGAAGGCGGCCTCGCGATAGGCCGCCACCTGGCGCCCCTCATCCCGGCAAAAGGTCGCCACCGCATTGGCCAGGCCTGGATGGGCAAGGTAATGCAACGAGCGCACGCGCTGTGGCGCAAACCCGCGCAGCAGCTTGTGCTCGCCCTGGGTGCCGGGATCAAACAGCGTCAGCCCCTGCGCAAGGCAGACCTCTATCCCCTGGTAATAGCAGGCTTCAAAATGCAGGCAGTCGGCCATGACCTCGCTGCCCCAGTAGCGCCCGTATAGCGTGTGGCTGCCCTGGAAATACAGCGCCGCCGCCACCGGCCGACCGTCGAGGTGCGCCTGCACCAGCAGCAGCGACTCGGGCATGTCGCGGTAGAGGCGCGCAAAGAAGTCCTGGGTCAGATAGGGCGGCCGGCCGCGCTCCTGGTAGGTAATCGCGTAGCAGCGGTAGAAATGCGCAAGCGCGGCCGGGGTGATCTGCTCGCCGGACAATCGCACCATGTCCAGACCCTGTTCGGTGACCAGGCGGCGCTCGCGCTTGATCATCTTGCGGCGCTTGGAGGTCAGCGAGGCAAGAAAGCCGTCGAAATCGCCGAAGCCTGTGTCACGCCACTGAAACTGCACGCCCTCGCGGCTGATCAGTTCCGGGCATTGCGCCTGCCACGCCTCGACCTCGGGCGTGTCGGCAAACAGCAGGTGCCAGCTCGACAACCCCTGCTGCCGGCACTGTGCTTGCCAGCCCTGGGCCAGCGCCGCGTAAATCGCCTGCGTGTCGCCCCCAGGCGCTACCAGGGCGCGCGAGCCGGGCACCGGGGTAAACGGGATCGCGCTGAGCGCTTTGGGATAATAGTCACCCCCGGCGCGCTCAAAGGCATCGGCCCAGCCCCAGTCAAACACATACTCGCCGTAGGAATGATACTTCTCGTAGAGGGGCATGGCGCCGACCAGCTGCGCGCCCTGCCAGACGGTAAGATGGCACGGCTGCCAGCCGGTCGCCGGGCAAACCGACCCGCTCGCCTCCAGCGCATGGAGAAATGCGTGACGCAGGAAAGGCTGGTCCGGGTCCACCAGTGCGTCCCACTGACTGGCCGGCACGGCCTCCATGGCGGATATCACCGCCACTGATAGCGAAGCTGGCATGGCATCTCCCGAACATTGGGTTAATGTGACTACTCTACACTATGCTGGCCCGTTACCGTTCTACGCTAGGGACCTCCAAGGAAACGCCATGACCCGCCACCTGAACGCCTGCCTCAAGACCCAGCGTCTCGCCTGCCGCCAGTCCCCTGCGCCTTCGCTGAGTGAGCGACGCGCCCTGCTCGCCCGGTTGGCGTTGATGACCAAACGCCACCGGCAGGCCATTACAGAGGCCATACAGGCCGATTTTGGAAAGCGTAGCGACGTCGAGATTCAACTGGCCGACATTCAGCCGGTGATCGAGGCGGTGCGTTACGCCCGCCGACATCTATGGCACTGGATGCGCCCCTGGCGGGTCAGCGTTCCCTGGCGGCTGCTGCCGGGGCGCGCCCGCATCGTCCCTCAACCGCTTGGCGTGGTGGGTATTATTTCTCCCTGGAACTATCCGTGGAGCCTTTCGTTGCTACCGGTTGTTGACGCCTTCGCGGCGGGCAACCGCGTCATGCTCAAGCCCAGCGAGTTTACCCCGCACACCAGCGCGTTGCTTGACCGCCTGGTGACGCAATACTTCAGCCCCCAGACGCTATGCGTGATTGAAGGCGACGCAACCACGGGCCAGGCCTTCAGCGCTCTGCCCTTCGATCATTTGCTGTTTACCGGCTCGACCGCCGTGGGCCGACAGGTCGCGCTGGCCGCCGCCCAAAACCTGACGCCCACCACCCTGGAGTTGGGGGGCAAGAGCCCGGCGTTCGTAGCTGGCGACGCCGACTTTGCCCGCGCCGCCGAGGCGATCATTTTCGGCAAGGGCATGAATGGCGGGCAAACCTGCATTGCGCCTGACTATGTGCTGGTGGAAAGCCGCCATATCGATGCTTTTACCAGCGCCCTGAGCCGAGCCATTTTGCAACAGCGCCCGTCGGCCAAGGATGCCACCCATCCGCTCAACGAGGCCCACCGCGAACGCAGCGACGCCATGCTCGCCGAAGCGCGTAACCACGGCTGTCGGATCATCGACCATGGCAGCCACGCGCCCGCACTGATCGTCGACCCCAACCATGGGCTTGCGGTGATGCGCGAGGAAATCTTCGGCCGTTGCCTGCCGGTCATCAGCGTCAAGGACAGCGACCACGCCCTTGCATTTGTCGCCGAACGGCCGCAGCCGCTGGCGATCTATGTGTTCACCTATCAGCGCGAGCAACAGCGCCAATGGCGGCGTAAAAGCCAGTCCGGGGCGCTGGTGTTCAACACCACGCTGTTGCATCACGCCGTCCCGGGGCTGCCCTTCGGCGGTGTCGGCGCCAGCGGTCACGGCGCCTACCATGGCCGGCATGGTTTCAATCGATTCAGTCACTTGCGTGGCGAATTCCATCAGCCAAAGCGTTCGCCCACCACGCTGCTCTACCCGCCGTACCGACGCTGGCTGCTGAAACTGCTGCGCCTGGGTTAAGCAATCCTACGTTTGGCCGATATAAATAAATCAGACGTTTTATCGCGGAGCGGCCATGCCAGCGCCAGTACCCCCCAATAACGAGCCGCAGCGACTTGCCGCGGTGCATGCCTTGTATATCCTGGACACGCCCGCCGAGGAAGCCTTTGACCGGCTGGCGCAGCTCGCCCGGGAGCTGTTTGACATGCCCATTGCGCTGATTACCCTGCTTGATGAACAGCGCCAGTGGTTCAAGTCGAACCTTGGCTTCAACGCCCGCCAAACCCCACGCGACATCGCCTTCTGCGGCCATACGATTGCCGCCGACGGGCCGCTGGTGGTTCCCGACACACGGCTTGACGAGCGCTTCAAGGACAATCCGCTGGTCGATGAAACGCCGCATATCCGCTTTTATGCGGGCTACCCGCTGCGTCCAGATGGCCCGTTGGCCGTGGGCACCCTGTGCCTGCTCGGCCACCAGCCCCGCGCGTTCAGCGAGCGCGACCTGAGGCTTTTGGAAAATCTCGCGGGCCAGGCGGAGGAGCTGCTTCGCCAGCACAGGATGCGCTATACCCTGGCGCAAACCACCCGCCGCTACGAGGCGCTGTTCAACGAAAGCGCCACCGGTATCGTGCGGATCAACCGCGACGGCACGGTGCTCGGCATCAACCCCTTCGCCCTGACCCTGCTGGGCTACACCCGAGACGAGGTGGTCGGCCGTAACGTGGCGATGCTGACCCCCCCTGACCTGCACGACCGGCACGATACCTTTATTGCGCGGTTTTTAGCCGGCGGGCGCCCCCAGGTGATCGGTCGCGGTCGCGAAGTCGAGGCGCAACACAAGGCCGGTCACCGCGTGCCCGTCCACCTCGCGGTTAACGCCATCGACGATGAGCACCACCAGGTGGCAGAGTTTATCGGCATCCTGACCGACCTGAGCCATGTGCACGCCGCCAACCAGCGGATCCAAAAAGAGCAGAGCCTGCTCAAGGTATTGCACCAGGGGATTACCGACTATCCAGCACTGATGTCGGGCAAGCAGCTGTGGATATTTTTGACGGAAGCCCTGAGCGAGCTCACCGACAGCGAATATTCCTTGATTGGCGAGGTGGTTCCCGGCGACGCCAATAATGCGCTGAAGCTTAATGCCGTTAAAAGTCCTATGTGGAGTCCCGAATCGCGTTATCACATCGAGCAACTGCTCAGCGGCGAAATAGTGCTCAAGAACCCAAACTCGCTGTTGGGACGGGTCTTTGCCCGCGGCGAAGTGGTGATCGATAACGATGTTAATGAGCATACCCAGCGCAGCGAGTTCCCGCTGGGACAGGTGCAGTTTGATAACTATCTGGGCGTGCCCATTTTCAGTAGAGGTCAACTTATTGGCATGTTCGCCATCGCCAACAGCCGCCAGCCGCTGAATCAGGCGCTGCTGGACTGGCTACAGCCGTTCACCGACACCTGCGTGCTGCTGATCAACCTGTACCGCCAAATGGCTGAGCGCGAACAGGTCCTCAAGGACCTGTCGGCGGCGCGTGATCAGGCGGAACACGCCAACCAGGCGAAAAGCGACTTCCTGTCGTCGATGAGCCACGAGCTGCGCACCCCGCTGAATGCCATTCTGGGCTTTGCCCAGCTGCTTGCTAGCAACACTCGCACGCCGCTCAACGCCAAGCAGCAGCGACAGGTCAGACAGATCGAAAAGGGCGGCCAGCACCTGCTCAGCCTGATCAACGACGTGCTGGACCTGGCCAAGATCGAGGCCCGCCAGCTGTCGCTTTCCATTGAATCCATTTCGCTTGCCAGCGTGCTCGACGATGCCTGCAGCACCCTGGAAGCCAGCGCCGATGCCGCGGGCATTACCCTGACCTGCACGCCCCCCGATGCCAGTTGGCAGGTGCATGCCGACTACACGCGGACCAAGCAGGTCCTGCTTAACCTGCTGTCCAACGCCATCAAATATAACGTCGCCCATGGCCGTATCGAGGTCAGCGCCGAGCACCAGCAGGCACATATCTTAATTCGTGTGCGGGATACGGGGCCCGGCGTCGACTCCGCCCGCATCGAGGAGCTGTTCGAGCCGTTTAATCGGCTCGACGCCGAGCACAGCCGCGTGGAGGGGACGGGTATCGGTCTGTCCATCACCCGCGAGCTGGTCACACAGATGCACGGCCAGATCGGCGTCGACAGCCAGCCGGACCAGGGCGCCACTTTCTGGTTCACGCTGCCTTTGGCGACGCCGGCCGCCGCGCCATCGCCACGCGAAGTTCAGCCCGACGCCCCGGCAGCGACGGCGTCATCGCGCACGCTGCTGTATATCGAGGACAACCCCGCCAATCAGCGCCTGATGGAAGATATCGTCGACGCGATGGAGGGCATAACCCTGCGCATCGCGCCGAGCGCCGAGCTAGGCCTGGACATGCTGCACGCCGATATACCCGCCGTGGTGCTGATGGACCTGCACCTGCCGGGCATGAGCGGCTTTGAGGCGCTGACCCGTCTGCGCCAGGACCCGCGCTATCAGACACTTAAAGTGATCGCCCTCTCGGCCAATGCCCTGCCCCGCGATATCAGGAAGGGCCTCAACGCCGGCTTCGATGGCTATCTGACCAAACCGATCGACATTGCACAGCTTTCGAACACCCTTCACCATTTGCTGGGAGCGCCCACCAGGCAGGAGCCATGAAATTCCATTACAAACACGTATTGGTTGTTGACGACAATCCGGTCAATGTCGAGCTGATGCTCGACCTGCTCGACGACCAAGGCTTTGAAAACAGCCACGGCCTCAGCGATCCCCGGGACGTGCTGGGCTACTGTCAGCAGCAGTTGCCCGACCTGCTGCTGCTGGACATCCGCATGCCCCATCTGGATGGCTACGCGGTCATCGAGCAGCTCAACCACGCCTTTGGGCGCCAGACACCACCGATTATCGTGCTGACCGCGCAAATCGATAACGATACCAAGCAACGTTCGCTGGCCCTCGGCGTGCGCGATTTCGTTACCAAGCCGTTTCAGCACGCCGAGGTATTACAGCGCATTCACAACGTGCTGAGCGTCGAGCACCGCTTCCGCATTCGCGACCAGCAGGCCGATTCGTTCGAGCGCATGGTGAAAAAGCGCACCCAGGAACTCAATCGTCAATCGCGTACCGACCCGATCACCCAACTACCCAACCGTCGCGGACTCAGCCAGGCCCTCAGCGAGGCGGCCGCATTACGCAGGCCCACAGGGCTGCTGTTTATTGCCCTGGACCGGCTGGACGATGTCATTCGGCTGCATGGCTACCGGGTCGCCGAGCGACTCCTCCACCACATTGCCCAGCGCCTTAACGAATGCCTGAGCGACGCCAACACCCTGGGCCTGTGGGGCGGCAGCGAACTGCTGGTGATCAGCGAGAGCAATGACGACGATGAACTACTGGCGTTGGCCCACCAGCTGATGGCCGTATTCGAGCACGACCAGCAGTTGGATGACCTCCTACTACCGCTGGCGGCGCGGATCGGCATCAGCCGTTCGCAGGGCGCGTTTGATACCGAGCGGCTGATGCATATGGCCGCTCTGGCGCTGCCGCCCCATCAAAGCTGTGCGGTGCAGTGCTACAACGAAAACCTCGAGGCCCAGCAACGCCATCGGCTGCACGTCCAGCAGGCGCTGCGCGGCGCGACCGAGCGGGGCGAAATGTCGCTCGCCTTCCAGCCCAAGCTATCGCTGATGGATCAGCGCATCGTCGGCGCTGAAGCACTGCTGCGCTGGCACCACCCCGAGCTTGGGCAGATCTCACCGGGCGTGTTTATTCCACTGGCCGAAGCCAGCGGGGATATTTTCGCGATTGGCCAGTGGGTGATGGAAGAAGCCATGCGCACCATCACCTGCTGGCGCGAACAGCAGGTGCTGGGCAATCACTTCCACGTGGCGGTCAACGTGGCGGCCCGCCAGCTGGCACGCCGGGATTTCGCCGACGGCCTGCTGCGCCAGCTGGAAGCGCGGCAGATTCCCACCCACTTTTTCGCTATCGAAGTCACCGAATCCGGCCTGATGGGCGACATGCAGAACGCCCGCCAGCAGCTGGCGCGGCTCAGCCAGGCGAATATCGCCGTCGCCATCGACGATTTCGGCACCGGCCATTCCTCGCTGGCGTATATTAAGACGCTGCCGTTTTCGACGCTGAAGATCGATCGCGCCTTCGTGATGGACCTGGAAGAAAGCGATGTGGACCGACAGTTGGCGCGCACCATTACTCAGCTTGCGCATAGTGTAGGCTGTGATGTGGTGGCGGAGGGCATTGAAACCTGGGCCCAGGCCCAGTACTTACGCCGTATTGGCTGTGAAACCGCCCAGGGCTACTATTACTCACGCCCGCTACCGGCCGACGACTTTATTGATTGGTGCGATCATTGGCAGTCGCACTTGCCACCTAATGCCACGGAGACCACTTAATGGCTCACGATTTGCTAGACCGGATACGCGAACGCCTGGAAGAGCTCAACCGCTCGGAGCGTAAAGTCGCCAACGTGATTATCGACGATCCGGCGGCCGCCACCAGCCTCAGCATCGCAAGCCTGGCTCAAGCGGCAAGCGTCAGCGAGCCGACGGTAAATCGTTTCTGCCGTAATTTCGGCGCCAAGGGCTACCCTGATTTCAAGATCAAGCTGGCCCAGAGCCTGGCCGGCGGCACGCCATACGTAACCCGCGCGGTCGAGCCCGGCGATACCGCCACCCAGTACACCCACAAGATTTTCGGCGCCACCATTGCAGCCCTCGACGAAGCCCAGCGGGAAGTCGACATGGGCGCCGTCGAACGCATGGTGGACTACCTGACCCAGGCCAAACAGATTCACTTCTTCGGCCTGGGCGCCTCCGGTGCGGTGGCCCAGGACGCCCAGCACAAGTTCTTCCGCTTCAACCTGCCGGTCATGGTGCATATCGATGTGCTGATGCAGCGCATGGTGGCAGCCGCCTGCCACACCGGCGATGTGGTGGTGATCATTTCCTATACCGGGCGTACACGCGAGCTGGTCGACATTGCCCGCGTGGCGCGCGAAGCCGGCGCGGTGGTGCTGGGCATCACGGCCCCGAAGTCACCGTTGGCCCAGGAATGCACCGCCACCCTTGAGATCGCCACACCGGAAGACACCGACCATTACATGCCGATGACGTCGCGGGTGATTCAGCTGACGCTGATCGACGCCCTGGCCACCGGTGTGACGCTTCGGCGCGGCGAGGATTTTCTGCCGCACCTCAAGAAAATCAAGGATAGCCTGCGCGAAACGCGCTTTCCCGTGAACAAGGTCACCTAGCGATCAGATGGCTCAGCGGCTCACGGCGGCGGAGACGGTAATCTCGACCTTCAGCTCGTCCGCGGGCATGGGGGCGCATACGCAGGTGCGGGCCGGGGCATGACCTTCCGGCACCCAGGCGTCCCATACGGCATTCATGGCCGCAAAGTCGCCGCCGTCCTTGAGGTAGATCGTCGCGGTCAGCAACTGCTCGCGGGATGAACCGATCTCGGCCAGCAGCGCATCGACGCGCGCCAGCATGCTGTGGGTCTGCTGGGTAATGTCGCCCTCCCTGGCGTCGGGTCCGGCCACCTGGCCGCATAGGTGCGCGACTCCCTGGTGGATAACCGCGCGGCTCATGCGGGCCTTTGTATCGTGGCGTTGAATCGTCATGGGTTGCATCCTTGGCTTGAATCACTGGTGATTGGGTGGCCAAAATACCATGCCGACCGGGCCGGCACTATTCGGCGCAGTCGATGCACTTGAGCACCAGCGGGTCGCTTTCCAGCCGTTTGACGTTGATCCACTCGCCGCACTCAATGCATTCGCCGAACACCCCTTGCCCGAGACGCTGCAGGGCGCCGGCGATGCGCGTGACGTTCAACTGCCGGCGCTGCTCTTCGGCCTTGGCCATCGCCTGGCCCTGAAGCGCGTCCATCCGCGACAGGCGACCGACTGAGGTTTGGTCAAGGGTCACAGTATCCCGGGCCCCGGCACTGCTGGCGCTTTCGTCGAGGAGCGTTTCGCGCAGGGTCAACAGCCGCGCCTTCATGGCCACCGCATCGATGTCTGGATGGTTCATCACCGTCTCCTTATGATCTGCTGTTACACTTAGCAAGCTGGCGACTTTTTGGGCGTCGTTCCGCCTGCTTGTTTCGCAAAGGATACTGCACCATGGGCTACCGCACCCTGCTGCGCGACCACCGCAGCGTGTTGAGTATCGCCTTTTTGGCGATGTTCAGCTCAAGCCTGGGACAAAGCTTTTTTGTGGGGTTATTTCAGGCACCGCTGGCCGAGCATTGGCAGCTGAGCGCGGGGCAATTTGGCACGGCCTACACCGTGGTAACACTGGCGGCGGGATTTGTCATGCTGCGTGTCGGCCCCTCTATCGACTGGGTTGCCCCCCGCCGGTTTGCGATAACGGTTTTGCTTGCCCTGCTCGTCGGCGTGGCGCTGATGACGTTGTCACCCTGGTGGGGGCTGGGCGTTGTCGGCCTGGGCTTGGTGCGCTTGTGCGGGCAAGGCATGCTGACGCACCTCGGCAACACCCTTGCCGCCCGTGAGTTCACCACGCTGCGCGGCCGGGCCATGAGGCTTGCCAGTCTGGGAATCCCGCTCGGCGAAGCGCTGCTGCCACCACTGGTCGCCGTGACCCTGGTGTGGCTCAGTTGGCAGTCCTTCTGGTGGCTGCTGTGTGCGCTACTCGCCTTACCGTGGCTGTGGCTGCTGATCCAGGCGCCGTGGTCCACCGCCCCGGGCAGCAAGCCCGCCCACCGCGATACGCAGGGGCCAAGGCCGTTTCGCGAGCCGCGCTTCTGGGCCTTGCTACCGCTGCTCATGTCGCTGCCGATCACCATGACCGGACTGTTCATCTACCAGGCCCAACTGACCGAAGCCCTGGACAGCTCGCTAGGCGTCTACGCGCTGGCGCTTGCCGGCATGGGGGTCGCCAAGCTGCCGGGGGCGCTGCTCGGCGGCCGCTGGATCGACAAGATCGGCCCTGCACGCCTGGCCCGGGTCTACCTGTTGCCTTACGCCAGTGCCATGCTGATTGCCACCCTGATCGGCGGAGACGCCAGCGTCTGGGCGCTGATGGTTGGCGGCGGCCTGGCCATGGGCGCCCAGGAACTGATCGCGTCGGGGTTGCTGATCAAGCTGTGGGGCATCGAGCATCTGGGGCGCGTACGCTCCGCGCTCAGCGCCGCGATGGTATTTTCCACGGGTATCGCCCCCGCCGCCATCGGGCTCGCGCTCAGCGCGGGCATGACGTTTCCAGCCATCCTGGCGGCGATGCTTATGTTTATCGTCACCGCCTGGTGCCTGGCCCAGCGCGTGCTGCAGGTGGCCAGCCGAACCGCACTAGCGCAGGATCAGCACCGGTAATTGAGCTTTGCGTAACATCGCGGTCGTGGTGCTGCCCACCAGCAGGTGGCGGATACGCGAATGGCCGTAGGCCCCCATCACCAGCATATCGATGGCGTGTTCTTCCTTGTAGGCGCGTAGCGTTTCTTCAACGTCGCCCGCCCGAATCGCGCCTTCGGCAGCATGTCCGGCATCTTCAAGGGTGCTCAGCGCCCATTCCAACTGCGAGCGATGCTCGGCGGTTTCCGCACCGACAATCACCACATGGCAGGTTACGCCGTTAAACAGCGGGCTCTTGGCCAGCATCTCGATGCCTTTGCGCGCCGTCTTGCTGCCGTCAAAGGCCATCATCACCGTTTCGGGACGGGTAAAGGTCTTGGGCACCATGAGAATCGGGCGGTGCATTTCACGCACCACGCGCTCAAGGTTGGAACCCAGATGCCCGCTGGCCTGATGGGCGGTTTCACCGCGCTTGCCGACCACCAACAGCCGCACGTCATTTTCCTGCTCCACCAGCGTTTCCACCAGCGTGCCGTTGCGCTGCATGGTCTCCGGCGCCTCGATACCCGCGTGCAGAGCGCGCTGTTTGGCGTCGTCCAGCAACAACCGACCCTGCTCGCGGGCCAGCTTGGCATGCTGCTCTTCGATGTCGGATAACTTCTCGAGCAGATGCTCGCGGGTGCCGAGGCCCAGGTTGCCGGTCAGGTCAGGCTCCGAGGTCTGCGGGTGGTTATCGATGACATGGATAAACGCCAGCGGGGCGTCAAGGCGCTGGGCGGCCCATACCGCATAGTCGCAGACACCCGTGGAAAACCCTGAGCTATCTACGGCCGCTAATACGTGGTCGGTCATGGCGTGCGTCTCCTTAAACGGCGAGTCGAGGTGATTGTTGTTATTCACCTTCCTTTCTACACGAAGTCATTCAGCCACGACAGCGCCCCAACGCTTCCCCATGATAAGCTTGATGATCATCAGATCGCGCCGGCAAGGGGAAGCATTCGTGGGGATTGGCTTGGCAAGCATTGCGCTGGTAGCCATGGGCGGTGCCGTCGGCGGCATGGCCCGCGTCGGCGTTTCCCAGCTCGCCGCCCGATGGTTAGGCAACGCCTTTCCCTGGGGCACCCTGGCCGTCAACCTGCTGGGGGCGTTGGCGCTTGGCTGGCTGGCGGCCACGCTTACTACCGACAGCGTCGCACCGACGGGCGGCCCCTGGCTGATACTCGCCGTGGGGCTGCTCGGCGGTTTCACCACGGTGTCGTCCTTCAGCCTGCAGACCCTGGGCCTGTGGGAAAGCGGCCAAGGCGGCAAGGCGCTGGTTAACATCATCACCACCGTCACGCTGGGCATCACCGCCCTTTCTCTGGGCGCCTGGCTGGGAGGTGGGCTGTGAAAACCCTCACCAGCTACGCCGCGGTCGGTATCGGCAGCGGGCTTGGCAGTGTGCTGCGCTATGTGATTTCGCTATCGATGATCGACGCGTTCGGCAGCGCCTTTCCCTGGGGCACGCTGCTGGTCAACGTGGCGGGTTCCTGGCTGATCGGCTGGCTGGCAGCGCGCATTGCCAGGGCCCCTAAAGCGCGCCTGGCAAGCTGGCAGCCTTTCCTGGTAGCCGGCTTTTGCGGCGGCTTCACCACTTTTTCTCTGTTCAGCCTGGAAGTCGTTCTGCTTGCCCAGACCCACCTGGCGTTGGCGTTGGCGTATACCCTCGGCAGCCTGCCGCTGTGGCTCGCGGCGGTGTGGTTGGGTCAGCGCTGTGCCATTGACCGTTGAGTCTATTGCCTGCGCGCCACGGTTACCGGGTCGCCGGCGGCTTGATCAGCCGCGGTACCCAGGTCAGGTAAGCCACCATGCCCAACAGCTCGATCAGCGACTGCATGACAATGACCACCACCGCCGCGGCCCATACATCCGGCAGCGCCATCGCCAGCGGCAGCACCACAAAGGAGTTGCGGGTGCCCAGGCTGAAGGCCAGTGTCCGGCCGGATTTTACGGGTAGCCTGACCAGCCGGCCAAGCCACCTGGCGACCACGGCGGCGGCAAGCAGGTAAATGACAAAGATCGCCGCCACCTGCCACAGGGTTTCGCGGGTTTCCATGATGACGTGTACCTGCGAGGCGGCAATCAGAAAGACCACCGCCGTCAACAGCGGCACGGGTAACCAGCCCATGACGCTGACGCCTTTCTTTAGCACCGCGTAACCTTCGGCGCCTTTTTCCGTCAGCCAGGCAAGCAGCAGCGGGGTTACAATGAGCCCGGCAAAGGCCGGCAACAATTCTCTGAACAGCTGAGCCGCGACCAGCTGCTCACCGATCATCAGCGTGACATACAGCGGCAGCAGCACGATCTGCAGCAACAGCAAGATGGGCGTGGCGGCAATCGCCCGGGCGCTATCGCCCTGCCCCAGGTGTGTAAAGCTGATGAACCAGTCGGTGCAGGGCACCAGCAACACCAGCAGGACGCCAAGCATCAGGCTGGTTTCCAGCGCAAACAGCGTGACCAGTCCCCACACGACCAGCGGCATGATCACGAAGTTGCCTGCGATCAGGGCGCCCAGAAAGCGCCGGTCGTTGAGCGCCCGGGAAATATGCAGCAGCGGCACCTGGGTGAAGGTGGCATACAGCAAGGCGCCGAGTAACGGCCAGAGCGCTACCTCCCAGGCGTGCAGCGTCTCCCAGCGCGTTCCCAGGACGATACCGGCCAGAATAGCCGCCAGATAGCAACCAACCTGATACTTTTCCAGCGTGTCTCGCATTCAGCCATCCGCTCGTGCTAGATAAAAAGGTAAGCCCCTAAGCTAACACGGCGGCAGCTTTTAATGACTCAGCTCAAGCGTTCATAGCCCCCTACCACGCCTCTTTTGCTCAGTACGAACTGCCAGAGCTGAATCTCCCGGGCGCGGAAGGCGCCGGCACAGCTGAGCAGGTAATACCGCCACATGCGGTAAAAGGCATCATCAAAGCGGTCGCGGAAGTTTGGCCAGTTGGCTTCGAAATTGGCGTGCCAGGCCATCAGGGTCTTGTCGTAATCGGCCCCGAAGTTATGCACATCTTCCACCACGAAGAGCGGCTCGGAGGCTTCGACGACCTGGCCGAGGGTCGGCAATTCGCCGTTGGGGAAGATGTACTTGTCGATCCATGGGTCGGAAGGCGTGGCGGAAAGGTTCTTGCCAATGGTGTGGAGCAGAAACAGTCCGTCGTCTTTCAGGCAGCGGCTTGCCACCTCCATGAACTGGCGATAGTTTTTATGCCCCACGTGTTCAAACATGCCAATGCTTGCGATGCGGTCAAACTGCTCGGTTTCGTCGCGATAGTCCTGTAGGCGAAACTCGACGGGCAGCCCGCTTCTCATCAGCCGCTTGCCGAACTCCGCCTGCTCTTTGGAAATCGTCAGGCCCACGCATTCGACGCCGTAATGCTCGGCGGCGTACGCCATAAAGCTACCCCAGCCGCAGCCGATATCCAGCACCCGCATACCGGGCTGCAAGCCCAATTTCCGACAGATGAGGTCGAGCTTGGCTTCCTGGGCATCGTCCAGACTGGCAGCCTCTTTCCAGTAGCCGCAGGTGTAGGTCATGCGCTTGTCGAGCATGGCCGCGTAGAATTCGTTGCCCAGGTCGTAGTGTTTTTCGCCCACTGCCCAGGCGCGTTTGGCGCTTTGCCGGTTGAGCAGTCGGGAGCGCAATGAATGATAGACAAGCTGCGTCGGCCGGATCCGCTGGTGGAGCTGGGCGCGCATCAGACGATAAAAGAACTGGTCCAGCGCCTTGGCGTCCCAGTCGCCATTCATATAACTTTCGCCAAGCCCCAGATTGCCTCGCGAAAGGGCGCTATCGATAACGCCTGGCGCCTTCAGTTGAATATCCCACGGCCGGTGGCCGTTGATCGCAATATCCGCCTGTTTCAGTAAATCCGCGACGAAGCGATGGGACGATAAGCGTTCGTCAAAGGCGGCACGTTGCGTGTCGAGCGTTGATAAATTCAAGGTAACACCCCGCCTATGCCCGTGAGTAAATTGGTAACACCTTTCCACTAAGCATAGAACCAACTTCGCCGTTTGGTTAAATCGATGACCTTCTTTATAGCCGGACAAAAAAAAGCCGGCCCGTCGAGAAACGGGCCGGCATGAGGGGTGCTTAGCGCAATATGAGCACCGGAATGGTGCTCTTGCGCAGCATGTCGGTGGTCGTGCTGCCTACCAGCAGATGGCGAATGCGCGAGTGACCGTAGGCGCCCATCACCATCATGTCGATGTGATGGTCTTTGGCATAGCCGTGCAGCGTGGCTTCCACTTCACCGGCGCGAATCGCTCCTTCGGCCGCGTGGCCGGCCTCGCGGAGCTTAGAAAGTGCCCACTCGAGCTGCGAGCTGTTCTCGCCGGTATCGGCACCGACGATCACTACATGGCAGGCAATGCCGCTGAACAGCGGGCTCTTGGCGAGCATTTCAATGCCCTTACGCGCCGTCTTGCTGCCGTCGAACGCCATCATGACCTTTTGCGGGGCTTTAAAGCCGCCGCGCGGCACCATCAGAATCGGCCGGTGCATTTCGCGCACCACGCGCTCGAGGTTTGAACCCAGATGGCCGCTGGCCTGGTCGGCGGTTTCGCCGCGTTTGCCCACGACCAGCAGACGCACATCGTTTTCAAGCTCCACCAGGGTTTCCACCAGGGTGCCGTTGCGCTGGCGGGTGGCGGGGTCGGCAATGCCGTTTTCAACGGCACGCGCCTTGGCCGCCTCGAGCATCAGCTTGCCCTGCTCGCGGTTGATCTTGGCCCGCTGCTCGTCAAGGGCGGAAAGCTCTTCCATGAGCTTTTCCCGCGCGCCGAGGCGCAGGCTCCCTGACAGGTTGGCGTCTTCGCTGGTTTGCGGATGGTTATCCACCACGTGGACGAACACCAGCGGCGCATTCAACGCCTGGCTGGCCCAGGCGGCGTAATCGCAGACGCTTTCGGAAAACGACGAGCCGTCGATCGCGGCTAACACTTGACCGGACATCGTGAATTGATCAGACATTGTGCACTCCTTGCTGGTTAGTGGCCGCCCATGAGTTTTTCCACCGCGACGGGGTCGTCGTGCACGGCGTAACGATCCACCACGGTGGCGCTCGCCTCGTTGAGGCCGATCAGTTCAACCTCGGTGCCTTCGCGGCGGAACTTGATCACCACCCGATCCAGCGCTTGCACGGCGGTGATATCCCAGAAGTGGGCCCGCGAGAGATTGATGGTGACCTTGTCGATGCTTTCCCTGAAATCAAACGCTTCGATAAAGCGCTCGGAGGACGCAAAGAACACCTGACCCACGACCTGGTATTCGCGCTCGCTGCCCGGGGTGACTTCCTTCGAGCCGATGTACATGATGTTGCCGACCTTGTTGGCGAAGAACATCGCCGCCAGCAGCACGCCCACGAAAACCCCAATCGCCAGGTTGTGGGTACCCACGGTCACCGCCACGGTCGCCACCATCACGATATTGGTGCTCATCGGGTGTTTCTTGAGGTCGCGAATCGACTCCCAGCTAAAGGTACCCACCGACACCATGATCATCACCGCGACCAGGGCCGCCATGGGGATCTGCGAGACCCAGTCGGCGAGAAACACCACCATCAACAGCAGCGCAACACCGGCAATCAGGGTCGAAGTACGCCGACGGCCGCCAGATTTAACGTTGATCACCGACTGGCCGATCATCGCACAGCCCGCCATGCCGCCGATCAGGCCCGAGCCGATATTGGCAATGCCCTGGCCTTTGCACTCGCGGTTTTTATCGCTTTTGGTATCGGTCAGATCGTCGATGATCGTGGCGGTCATCATGGATTCCAGCAGGCCCACCACGGTCAGCATCAGCGAGTACGGCAGGATGATCATCAGGGTTTCAAGATTCAGCGGCACGTCCGGCCACAGGAAGATGGGCAGGCTATCGGGCAGTTCGCCCATATCGCCCACGCTGCGAATCTCCATGCCGGTGATCATGTACACCGCGGTCAGCACGACGATGCACACCAGCGGGGAAGGAATCGTTTTACCCAGCACCGGCACATAGGGGAAGCCGTAGATAATCGCCAGACCCGCCGCCGTCATGGCGTAAACGTGCCAGGTCACATCGGTCAGTTCCGGCAGTTGGGCCATGAAAATCAGAATCGCCAGGGCGTTCACAAACCCCGTGACCACCGAGCGCGAGACAAAGCGCATCAGGTCGGCAAGCCTAAGGTAGCCGGCGATGATCTGGAACACGCCGGTCAACAGCGTCGCGGCCAGCAGATACTCGAGCCCGTGCTCCTTGACCAGGGTGATCATCAATAGCGCCATGGCCCCCGTGGCGGCTGAGATCATGCCCGAGCGGCCGCCGGTGAAGGCGATAATCACACAGATCGCAAAGGAGGCGTAAAGGCCGACCTTGGGGTCGACCCCCGCAATGATGGAGAAGGCGATCGCCTCGGGAATCAGGGCGAGCGCCACCACGATACCCGCCAGGGTGTCGCCCTTGAGGTTCGAGAGCCAAGACTGTTTAAATTTTTCGTACATGCGGGGGTCCATAGTTGAGGGTTAACGACAGGCCGCATGCGTTGGGCGTAAAACGCCCGACAGCGGCACGTAAAGCGCTTGGGTCATACAAGATGCTGCTTGAGAGATCGACGTACGCTGACGCCAAGACATAGCAAAGGCGGTATGCAAGGATACCGCCAAGCGATGACGGCCGGGTAAAGGCGTCATGCACAGTAATAGGAAGGGAAACCTAGGGTGGAGTCATCAGCCCTGAGGTGGCAAATGCCGGTAACGTCATAAAAAAGGTCACTGTGTAATCAACACGGTTTCGTCGATGCGCCTGCCCTGAACGAGAAAGGCAACGGCAGGAGGCGCAGAATTCTAACAGTAATTTTACCACGCTGCACCCGGCCATCGCCGTTGGCGGTCCTTGACAACGGTCAGTCAGGCGCCATGTTCGACGACCGCAGGGTGCCCAAGCCCACCACTTTGGCGTACCATTGCAATGCAATATATCGACTGATCGAGTCCCAACTTTCCACGTTGAAGCGGCACCCCCCGCCGAGAGAAGAGGAGCAGTAGATGAGCCATTCCATAGCAGTGATCAAAGGCGACGGTATCGGCCCCGAAATCATGGACGCCACGCTACGCGTGCTGGATGCCCTGGATTGCGGTTTGGAGTACGAATTTATCGATGCAGGCCTGGGCGCGCTGGAAAAACACGGCACGCTGATCCCCCAGGCATCGCTGGACGCCATCGAAAAGCACGGTCTCGCGCTCAAAGGCCCGCTCACTACGCCGATCGGCAAAGGCTTCTCTTCCATCAACGTGCAGCTTCGCCGTCACTTTGACCTTTACGCCAATGTGCGCCCAGCCATCAGCTTCCCCGGTACGCGTTCGCGCTACGACGACATCGACATGATCACCGTGCGCGAAAACACCGAAGGCGCCTACCTGGCCGACGGCCAGGAATATACCGACGATGGCAATACCGCACTGTCGGTCATCAAGGTGACGCGCAAGGGCTCCGAGCGCATCGTACGCTACGCCTTTGAACTGGCGCGCAGCCAGGGCCGCAAGAAGGTCACGGCGGTACACAAGGCCAACATCATCAAGACCAGCTCGGGGCTGTTTCTGGAAATCGCCCGGGAAATCGCCGAGGAATATCCGGAAATCGAATTCCAGGAAATGATCGTCGATAACGCCTGCATGCAGCTGGTGATGAACCCGCACCAGTTCGACGTGGTGGTTACCACCAACCTGTTCGGCGATATTCTCTCTGACCTGTGTGCGGGTCTGGTCGGCGGCCTGGGCCTGGCGCCGGGCGCCAACATCGGCGAGAAAGCGGCGATATTTGAAGCGGTACACGGCTCGGCGCCGGACATTGCCGGCAAGAAAATTGCCAACCCCTGCGCCCTGCTGCTTGCCGCGGCGCAAATGCTCGACCACCTTGGCATGCCCGAGAAAGGCACCGCCATCCGGCAGGGGATTCGTACCGTGCTGGAAACCCGCAACGACATGGTCACCCCGGACATGGGCGGCACCGGCAACACCGATTCCTTTGCAGAGGCGCTGGTCGAATACGTCGGCCGGTAACACAAAAGGCCTCTCGATCACGACCTTGCTACTTGGCCGCCCGCGGGCGGCCATTGCTTTACGCCATGCTCCGCTATATTAACGGAACCGGTAGCCGAGCAGACGCATCGCATTGAGTGTCACCAGCACGGTGGCACCGGTATCCGCCATCACCGCCACCCACATCCCGGTCACGCCTAGAAGCGTCGACACCAGAAATATCGCCTTGAAACCCAGCGCCAGCACCACGTTGGTCTTGACGTTGCGCAGCGTGGCTCGCGATAGCCCAATAAGCTCGGCAACGCCCATCATGCGATTCTTGAGCAGCGCCGCATCGGCGGTTTCAAGCGCCACATCGGTACCGCCGCCCATGGCAATTCCCACCTCGGCGGCCGCCAGCGCCGGGGCATCGTTGATACCGTCACCCACTTTCCCCACGGGTCCCAGACCCTGCGCCTGCCAGTCGCGTACCCGCTGGGCCTTGTCCTCGGGCATCAGCTCGCCTTCGGCCTCAATACCCAACTGCTCGCCCATGGCGGCCACGGTGCGCGCGTTATCGCCGCTGAGCATCACCACGCTAACCCCCAGACGGTTGAGCGCTTCAATCGCGGCGGGCGTATCCTCGCGGGGTTCGTCGCGCAGCGCCAACACGCCAAGCGCGGTACCTTCAGCCAGCAACAGGACCACCGTTTTACCCTCTGCTTCCAGCGCGGCAATTCGCGCTGACTGGGTCTCGGTCCCCTGCCAATCGCGCGGGCTTTTAAGAGCCAGTTCCCGGCCCTCGAACCGACCGCTGATCCCCCGCCCGGCCTGAGCCTGACCCTCGGATGCCCTGCCAAGCGACAGCCCCAACTGCTCTGCATGCTGCACAATGGCCTGCGCCACCGGGTGGCTTGAGTCCTGCTCCAGCGCGGCGGCAAGGCGGACAACCTCTTGCTCATTGGGCTCGTCCCAACCCTCCACGTCGGTCACGCTGGGCGCGCCTGCGGTCAGGGTGCCGGTTTTATCCACGGCCACGCGCTTCAGCTTACCCAGCTGCTCGAGCACCGCGCCGCCCTTGATCAGCAGCCCGCGACGCGCCGCCGTGGAAAGCCCCGCCGCGATGGCGGCGGGTGTCGAGATGACCAGCGCGCACGGGCAGGCGATCAGCAGCAGCGCCAGCGCCCGGTAGATCGACTCGGACCAGGCCAGGTCTGATACCCAGGGCGGCACCACCGCGACCAATAGCGCAACGCCCACCACCAGCGGCATGTACCAGCGGGCAAAGCGATCGATAAAGCGCGCCACGGGGGCTTTGGCGGCCTGGGCCTCTTCTACCAGATGGATAATCCGCGCGATGGTGTTATCGGCGGCGCCGCGGGTGACCTCGAGCTCCAGCGCCGCGTCGAGATTGACCGTGCCCGCCCAGACGTTGTCATTGGCGGCGCGCTGCCGGGGCACCGACTCACCGTTGATCGGCGACTCGTCGAGATGCGAGGTCCCCGAGACTATCCGCCCGTCGCAGGGCACGCGATCGCCCGGCCGCACCAGGACCCGCTGGCCGGGCGTCAACGCGTCCGCCGGCACGTCACGGACCGTATCGCCCTCAAGCAGCCGCGCCGTGGCCGGCGCCAGATTGGCAAGGGCAGCAATGCGCCGACGCGCCTGCCCCGCGGCCACGCCCTCGAGCAACTCGCCCACGGCAAACAGAAATACGACCACGGCCGCCTCGGCGGCCGCGCCGATGATCACGGCGCCGAGCGCCGCAATCGTCATCAGCATTTCAATGGTCAGCGGGTTACCCAGGCGCAGCGAGCGCCAAGCGGCCTGGCCGATTGGCACCCAGCCCACCAGCGTCGCCACTACAAACGGCCAGCTACCCACCGCTGGAAAGCTCATCGTCAGCAGCCCCGCGATCGCCAGCAGCGCCCCGCTAAACACCACCAGCTGCCCTTTGGGCGTACGCCACCAGGGTGGCGTCGAGGAAGCCTTGGGCACGGTGTCCACCACGGGGTAGCCCAGCTTTGCCAGCGTTTGCGACAGGGTGTCGTGGTCCAACGCATGACCGGTAACGCTCACCGTTCCGTTCATGCTTGAAGCGCTGACCTGCTCCACCTGGGGCAGGCGGTGTAGCGCCGTTTCGACGTTGCGTTCGCAGCCACCGCAGTCCATACCCTGAACGTTCAGGCGCAGCGTGTCGCGGGGGGTATCCTGGCGGGTCGTCATGGCATCGTCCTTCCCAGTCGGCTATCTTGGGATCAGCGTAATACCTGTAGTCACTAGAGGTTCAAGCCATGACCAGCACGCCAAGCCATGCCGCTATCGGCATCGGCGAACTTGCCAGCCGGACCCACTGCAAACCGGAAACCGTGCGCTATTACGAGAAGATCGGCCTGCTGCCCGCCGCCCCGCGTAATGAGGGCAACCAGCGGCGTTACAGCGAGGCAACGGTGCAGCGGCTGATGTTTATTCGTCACGCGCGGGATTTCGGCTTTTCGGTGGAGGCCGTACGGGAGTTACTCGACATGGCCGACCACCCAAGCCAGCCGTGCGACCAGGTCGATCAACTGGCACGCCGACACCTGGCGGAGGTGGAGTCGCGCATTCAGCGGCTGATGGTTCTGCGCGACGAACTGAAGCGCACGGTTGCCCAGTGCGACGGCGACAGCGTGGCCCAGTGCCGGATTATCGAGGTATTGAGCGACCACAGGCTGTGCGGCCACGATGCCGCCCATGGCGGCGCGGAGGCGCTACGTTAATACGGCGGCGCGTTACGCCCCCAGCCACACGTCGAGGAACAGCATGATCACAAGGCCGATGGCCAGACCAAAGGTCGCCTTCTTCTGGTGCCCGCAGCGGTGCGTCTCGGGAATGATTTCATGGCTGATCACATAGAGCATCGCCCCGGCAGCAAAGGCCATGCCCCAGGGCAGCAATATCTGCGATACGCTGATGATGCTGGCGCCGAACAGGCCACCGATAGGCTCGATCAAACCGGTGAGCGCGGCAATCGACCACGACCGCCATCGGGAATAGCCCTCCCCCATTAGCGCAATCGCCACGGCCAGCCCTTCCGGCATGTTTTGCAGCCCAATCCCCATGGCCAGCGGCATACCGCCCTCCAGACCGTTGGCGCCGAACCCCACGCCCACCGCCATGCCTTCGGGCAGGTTGTGAATGGCAATGGCAAACACGAACAGCCATACCCGACGCAGCGAAGCGGCTTCGGGGCCTTCGCGGCCCTGCTGGAAATGCTCGTGGGGCAGGCGTTCATTGAGCAGCGCAATCGCCCCCATGCCCAACAGAATCGCCGCGCAGACAATGGCGGCCGGCACCGGCCCACCCGCGTAATAGATTTCGGCGGCGTCCAGCGCTGGAATGATCAGCGAGAAGAACGACGCTGCCAGCATGACGCCGGCGGCAAAACCCAGCGCGAGGTCTCGAAACCCGCGGTCGGGGGTTTTGCCCAGCAATACCGGTAGCGCGCCGACGGCCGTTAACGAGCCGGCGGCAAGGCTACCCAAGAACCCGAGTAAAAAGGTATTTTCCATGCGCCAAATAGGCCTTGTATCAAGAGGGTCAGCGCGACGGGGATGATGGTTAGCCCAGCCCGCGCAGAATAAAGTCTACGGTTTGCTGCGCCTGATGCTTCGAGGCGCCGTTCTTCATCAACAGCCGCAGGCCGGACATGGATAGCGTCAAAAACTGCGCGGCGCTTTCGGGGTCGCGGGTGTCGGCGATGCTGCCTTCCTGCTGAGCGCGTTTGATGACCTCTGAGAAAAACGCATTGATGCTTGCTACGCTTTCCCGAGCGGTCTGCGCCGGCAGCGAATCCTCACCGCCCAGTTCCGTGGCGGAATTGAACAAAAGGCAACCAAGCGACGCCTGTTGGCTGTCGGTATCGGCGGCAGAATACAAAAGCTGCTCGATAAACGACCAGGCGCTATTGGCGGCGTCCAACTGTTCGGCCAGCGACGCCAGCAGCTCATCACGATAATTCTGCAGGGATAACAGGAACAGCGCCTCTTTGTTACCGAACGCCTGGTACAGACTGCTACGCGACAGCGCCATGGCGTCCAGCAGGTCACGCATGGACGTATGGTAGTAGCCAGAGCGCCAGAAGGTGTTAATCGCCGCCTTTAGCGCTTCTTCTGGCTGGTGCTGTAAGGGTCTGCCGATGGACATCGTCACCACTCTTGGAATCAGTCGCCCACTATTCAATGGGGCAGTCACTATCTAGCGCATTAATTTAACATGCCGCAGGGGCATTAGGGGAGCCAGCGCCTTTCACGGTCGTGCGGCGGCCTCTGCCTGAGGGGCTGCAAAAGCATACGATCCAGCCGCAGCTCCCTGGCATCACGAAAGTCCTCGATGCCGATCGTCATCCCCAGATGACCCTTTTCCGGCTGGTCGCGATAGGTGCCGAACAGTTTGTCCCACCAGGGCAGGTTGAAGCCGAAGTTGCTGTCGGTTTCGCGGCGTATGATGGAGTGATGAACGCGGTGCATATCCGGCGTCACCACCAGCCAGCGCAGTCGACGATCCAGTTTGCGCGGCAGGCGGACGTTGCCATGATTGAACATCGACGTGGCGTTCAAGAGCACTTCAAACAGTAGCACCGCAACAGCGGGTGCGCCCAGCAGCAGCACCACCGCCATCTTGATCGCCATCGACAGCACGATTTCCAGCGGATGAAAGCGCAGCCCGGTGGTGACATCGAACTCCAGGTCGGCATGGTGCATACGGTGCAACCGCCACAGCCACGGCACCGCATGAAACAGGCGATGCTGAAAGTAGATGGCCACATCCAGCACCAGCACGGATACCACCACCGCCAGCCAGGCCGGCAGCGCGAAAACGTTAAACAGCCCCCACCCCTGCTCAGCGGCCAGCAGGGCCGTACCCACCGCCGCCAGCGGAAACGCCACGCGCACCGCCAGCGTATCTATCATCACAATCAGCAAGTTGCTCGGCCAGCGTTGCCCACGGCCGATACGCTGAGGTCGCCGCTTTGCCATCACCTCCCACCCGGCCATGGTCAGCAGCACCGCCACAAAGGCCGTCCCGCGAATCAGCGGCTCGAAGTCTAAAAGCAGTTCGTGCATGGCAACGCCTCCTCTTACCCCAGCGGTAATCCCGCTGCTTTCCACTCGGGGAAACCTTCGGCAAACCGCCTGACCTGAAAGCCGCGTTCACGCAGCCACATCACGGCTTCGTGGGAAAGCGCGCAGTAAGGGCCCCGGCAGTACGCCACAATCTCGCGATCACGAGGCAGTTGATCCAGCATGGTTTCCAGCGATGCCAGCGGGATATTCAGCGCCTCGGGCAGATGGCCCGCGGCGTACTCCTCTTCAGGGCGCACATCCAGCAACACCACCTCGCCACGTTCGAGCCCGGCCAGCAGTTCCTGCCGTGAAACGGCTTTCATCGCCCCGCCTGCGTCGTCGTCGGCGAACAGCTGACTGACCAGACGCTCCATTTCCGCCAGATTGGTTTCGGCTACCTGGCGCAGCAGGCTCATCAGGGGGACGATGCGCTCATCGGTGAGGCGATAAATCATCTGCTTGCCCGAACGGCTGGCGGTCACCAACCCCGCCCGACGCAGCTGTTGGAGGTGCTGGGAAGCGTTGCCCAAGGTGAGGTTGGTTTTGCTGGCCAGGCTTTCCACTGGCGCGTCCATCTGTGCCAGGCGTTCCAACAGGGCCAGCCGGTGGCCATTACCCATGGCCCGGGCGACCTGGGCCAGGGTATCGAGTACGTCCTGTTGCGATGTCATCGTGTCTGCTCCCTGGATTTTCGTCGCGTTCAAGCTTGACAGCTAATAAGTTTATTACTCAGACTAAAAATCATTCTATTGATTAATGGAATGACACTCAAGGAGAACCGCTATGCAAACATTAATCATCATTAACGACCCACCCTATGGCACCGAGCGACTCTATAACGGCCTACGCTTAGCCCATGCACTACTCAAACGCGGAGCAGGCGTATGCGTGTTTCTCATGGGCGATGCGGTCTCGGGCGCCAAAGGAGGCCAGAAGACGCCAGACGGTTTCTACAACGCCGAGCGCATGGTCAAACGCGTGATCAACAACGGGCGCGTGCTGCTATGCGGCACCTGCATGGATGCCCGGGGAATCACTGAGGAGGAGGTGGTCAAGGGCGCCGAACGCAGCACCATGGATGAACTCGCCGAGCTTACAGAGCAGGCGGATAAAGTACTGATCTTTTAGCTGTTCTTTATGGCTATGACTTGCGACGCCAGATGTTCATCGCTAAATCCCTCCCGGTCTGGTTGGCGGGATGTCTGGCCAAAACGTTACAGTTTTTTCACCTACGGCGGCTAATTGGATTATTGTCATTTTCAGACCACTTGTTCCACAATCAATCAGCACAATGCAGCCAGGCTGCATCAACCATTTTTATCTATCCATGGATGTTACTTGGAAATGGGAACGCTACTGCAACCCGATCTCCATGAGGACTCTCTACTATGATAACCGCCAAGTACTCACCCGATGAACATATTGCGGCACTACGACCAAAGCTTGTATCGCACACGTCTGACGATGATCAAAGGCATTAGGAGCAACGCTATGCGCCCATTACACACTGCTGTGGTGATCGCAGGTCTGGTACTGGTTAGCGACTCGGCCCTGGCCGATATCCGCCTGACGCCCAACCAGATCATGACCTGGCCCACCCGCAGCTTTGACGGCGAGACCCTCTACGCCATTGTCGAAAAAGATGGGGCGCAGGTACTCCAAGCCCAGTCGCAGGGGCAGGCGTCTGCCCGCTATCTGGAGCGCGAGATCAATCTTGACGAAACGCCTTACCTGCATTGGTGCTGGCAGGTGGATACTACCTACTCGGGCCTCAATGAGACCTCCAAGGCAGGCGACGACTACCCTGCTCGTGTCTATGTGGCGCGCAAGACAGGCCTGTTGCCCTGGCAAGTTCAATCCGTCAACTATGTCTGGTCATCGACGCAGGACGCAGGCAGCACCTGGACCAATGCATTTACCGACCGCGCCGAACTGATGGCCCTGCAAGGCGGCGCCTCGAAGGTGGGCGAATGGGTCGCCGAGGTACGCGACGTGCGCGACGACTTTGCCACCTTGTTTGGTGACACAGTAACCACGATCGACGGGGTTGCCTTGATGAGCGACGGCGACAATTCAGGCAACGATGCCACCGCCTGGTTTTCCCAGCTCGGTTTCTCCGCAAGTGACGAACCACCGAACTGTCCTTGAACCAACCGTACTACCAACTCTTCGTATAGCTTCTGTACAAATATTTGCAATATTTGTACAGCACGCTATTATTAACTCAAATGAGAATTATAGGGTTGGAGCCTCACGCCATGTTTTTAAACGACCGAACTTCACCGATTCGCCAAGCGCTGATGCAGCACACGGCCTGTATTGAGTTCACCTCAACGGGCATTATCAAAACGGCGAGCCAGCGCTTCCTGGACGCCATGGGCTATCAGCTCAGCGATATCGAAGGTCAGCACCATCGATTGTTCTGTGAGTACGAAGAATCCAACAAACCCGAATATGCAGCTTTCTGGCAAACGCTTGCCCGTGGCGAAAGTATACAAGGCACGTTTAAACGCGTTACCGCTGACGGCTCAGACGTATGGCTCGAGGCCAGCTACTTCCCCATACGTAACCGTCGCGGCAAGGTGACAAGTGTGTTTAAAGTGGCCAACGAAATCACCCAGGCCCATCAGGAAGCTGAGCGTAAGAATGCCGTCTTGCACGCGCTTGAAAGCTCGATGGCCGTCATTGAGTTCACGCCGACAGGCGAGATCCTCAATGCCAATGCCAATTTCGAGCAGGCCATGGGGTATCGTAACGAGCAGTTGGTCGGCACCCATCACCGCCGATTCTGCACGGATGCTTTCGATCAGCAGCACCCACGCTTTTGGGAAGAGCTCGCTGGCGGAGAATTCAAGCAGGGCAAGTTCGAACGGCTGGATGCAAAGGGCAATAGCATCTGGCTAGAGGCCACCTATAACCCCATTGCCGATGCCGAGGGCAATGTCTACAAGGTGGTTAAGTTTGCCACCGACATCACCTCCGCCGTGGAGGAGGCCAATGCGGCAAAGGAAGCCGTCCTGGCCACACAGCAGACCTCATCGCAAACCGAGCAAATTGCTCAGAATGGGCTATCGCATTTACAACACGTGCTGGACGACGCCCAACAATCGGCTAAGGCGCTGAAAGAAGCCCAGCAATTGATTGAATCACTTAACGAACAGGCGAAAAGCATTAACATGATTACCGGTGCCATCGCCAAGATAGCCAATCAAACCAATCTGCTGTCGCTGAATGCCGCCGTTGAGGCAGCACGCGCCGGCGAGCAGGGGCGCGGCTTTGCCGTGGTCGCCAATGAAGTCCGGCAACTGGCCAAAGGTTCAAACGATGCCGTGGCCGAGATTACCCGGGTACTGAAGGATAATAGTAACCTGGTAGACCGCACCACTGAGACCATGAAGCAGGTGATTGACCGCAGCCAGTCCAGCCAGACAAGCATCAGCGAAATTGAAACGATCGTGAATGAAATACTGACGGGCTCGCGCAATGTATCGACGTCCATCGATCGGTTAGCGCTTGGGGCTACAAGCTGAGCCCGTTGAACCTGGTGGGTCTATCGAACAACGCCGTCTTGCGTTTAGACGAGAACGCCAGCGCATAATGCGCTGGCGTTGACGTGCTACACCGTTTTTAAAGACTGCTTCTAGGCAATTAACGCAGCGGCGTCTTACGCAGATACGGCAGGATCGCCTCAAAGTCACCGAATTTCTGCTTGGCGTCTTCATCCGACACGCTGGGCGGAATAATCACATCCTGCCCTACGGTCCAGTCTGCCGGTGTCGCCACACCGTGCTTGGCCGTGGCTTGCAAGGCATCCAAGGCGCGCAGGATTTCAGCGAAGTTGCGGCCTACGGTCATCGGGTAGGTCATGGACAGCTTGAGCTGCTTGTCTGGACCGATGATAAACACCGAGCGAACCGTGGCGCTGTCTGCGGGCGTGCGACCATCCGGCAGGTAGGCGTCTTCGGGCAGCATATCGTAGAGCTTGGACACCTTGAGCCCGTCGTCGGCGATAATCGGAAAGTCAACGTCGCTGCCGCTGACGGTCTTGATATCGTCGCCCCAGCGCTTGTGATCTTCGACGCCGTCTACCGAAACGCCGATCACCTTGGTGCCGCGCTTCTTCCATTCCTCGCTGAGCGTGGCGACGGCGCCAAACTCGGTCGTGCAGACCGGAGTAAAGTCTTTCGGGTGAGAAAACAGGATCGCCCAGCTATCGCCGATCCAGTCATGGAAGCGGATCGTGCCGTGGCTGGTTTCAGCCTCGAAATCGGGAACCACTGCATTGATACGTAGTGACATGCTTTCCTCCTGTGGGTCAAAACACCCTAATGCCTTATGCGTCTTTCAGACCCTTCACTATAGAACATAAAGTGCTAAGCAAGCCAATCCCAAACCGACTAATTACCCCATAAAAATGCCCACCGCCGAACAGGGCGTGGGCAATGGTTCGCTGGACCGGTGTACCAATTAGGTGCCGTCGGGCCCTGACGGTTTTGGATCGCCTTTATTTTCACGCTTGACCCGTTTGAGCCACACTTGCTTGGCGTAGCTGCGCAGGTTATCGACATTGTCGGTCTCGTCGACAATGTCCTGCCCCAGAATCGTTTCGATGATATCTTCCAGGGTGATCAGGCCAACAAAGGTCCCGTGCTCATCGTAGATGACCCGCATGTGCAGCCGGTCATGCAACATCGACGCAAACACTTGCTCGACATTGTGCGAAACATCCACGCTTGCGATGGGGTGCATCAGTTCCTTCATGGTTTTGGTTTCGTCGGCGTGGTACATATCGGCTTTATGCACATAGCCAAATGCCTGCTCGCCGTTATCCATTACCGGAAAACGGGTGAATGGCGCATCGCCGTATTGCTCGTCGAATTCCGCCACCGTCAAATGTGGCAGCACTGTCTGGGTGACAGTACGCGGCGTCATCGCCTCGTTAACCGAGATGTCATGCAGGTTGAGCATGTTGACGATGGTGCGTGTTTCATCGGCATCCAGCACTTTCTCTTCGAGCCCTACCCGCGCCAGCACCTTGATCTCATCACGCAGGTCGACATCATGCTCGGACTTGCCCAGGCGACGGGTGATTTGTTCGGACATCCAGATGAACGGCAGCAGAATAATGATCATTGGCTTGAGAAAGCGCGGCAGCAGCGGCGATAGCCCGCGCCAGTAGGTGGCACCGATGGTTTTCGGGATGATTTCGGAAAGCACCAGGATCAACATGGTCATCACCGCTGACACGATACCGATCGACGACTCCCCGAACACCACGGCAGCCTGCGCCCCGACCGCGGTCGCCCCGACGGTGTGCGCAATGGTATTAAGGGTAAGAATGGCCGCAAGCGGGCGGTCAATATTGTCTTTTAACTTTGTCAGCGACGCGTGAAGTTTTGGCTTATCTTCTTTCTGCTTGGCGATATAGCTGGGAGTGATCGAAAGCAGCGCGGCTTCAAGAACAGAGCACATAAACGAAAGTGCAATTGAAACCGTAGCGATAATAATGAGTAGGACCATGGGAACCTAGGGTAATGGATGATCAAGCGTTTATAGGGGCACGATAGGGCAATGTCAATGAAGCGTTCGGCATATTATTGGAGGATGAGTTGATAGCCCGTTGGTTCAACCCTTGATCGCCACCATGACGCGTATTTTGCCGTCCTGATCCAGGACCTATAGTATCACGTACGGTAAACCTCCTACGGGCCATCCAACGATAGGACAACATGCGATCGACTTCGCCGCGCCTTTACCTGCGTCTGTTATTGGCCGTGACACTGCCGTTATGCCTGGTGACTTCTACGTTACTGCCTGTGCTCTACATGGACATGGAGACGCGCCTGGATGGCGTGCGGGCTGAAGCCAAGGCCATTTTGAGGGTTGGCGAAGACACCCTGACGCGTGACATCAATGAAACGCTCAACTACGCGCTCGCCATCGCCGAAATGCCGGCGCTTCAGCAGCGGCTGGAAGACCGTTCTCCGGTTGATGAGGCTGGCCTGTCGTCCCGAGCCCCGACGCAACTCGACGATTTTTTAAATACGTTCATTCATCATACGCCGCGCTACAGCAAGCTGGTTCTCATCGATAATGAAGGTAATGAAATGCTTCGCGCTCCGCAAGACACCGGGGCCGAACCACACCAGGGCAGACGTAATCACGCCCACACGGATTACTTCAAAAGCGCCTCCAAGCTATTCCCGCGAGATATCTATCTATCGCCGCCGGGGCGCAACCTGCAATATGAGCAGTTAAGCGGCGACGCCATTCCCGTCGTCAATATCGCCACCCCTTTTTTCAATAGCCAGCGCGAGCGCAAGGGTGTCGTGCTGCTCAGCCTCAATTGGCAGTATTTGACACAGTCGCTTTACCAGTCCATGCAGGTAAACCCCCAGGCCGGAGTCTTGCTCGTCGATGCACTGGGTGGCTGGCTATTAACCCAAGGCCTCCCTCAGCTTCCTTACTTATCGTTCGGCGATAATTACGCCTCTGCCGCTCCGACCCCATGGAGCGAGCTGTCGGGCACGCTTGAAGGCGACATCAACCTTGAAGGCAGCCTGCTCCACTTTCAGACGGAAGACATCCGTACCAAGTTCTACAACAGCCTGGCAGGGCGGATCTTCAGCACCGATGATACGCTTCCCTGGGTCATGGGAGTGAGCTTGCCGACGCCCAGCTGGCAGTCGTTGTTGGAGGAAGAAACGTCGGTACTATGGTTCTTGGGACTCATTTATGTCATAGCCGTCGCGTTTGGCGTGTACTGGGCGTTCAGCAGCCAACAGCAGCGCAAGCTACGCCACCATGCCCAGCAGCAGGCCGCTGAGGTGCGCGGTCTGTATGAAAATGCTCCCTGTGGTTATCATTCGCTGAATGCAGACGGCATCGTCATCAAAATGAACCAGACTGAGCTTCACTGGCTGGGGCTTAAGGCCGATGAGGTCATAGGCCAGCTTCGCTACCGCGATGTCATCTCACCCGACACCCAGGACGCCTTCGATGCTGCCTTTGCACAGGTCATCGTCGGCCAGCAGGGCGAGGCGGAGTGCACGTTGCTGACGCGCCACGGCGACCAGCGCCATGTGGTCATACAGGCCTGCGGTTATCACCAACGGGGCGGTTTCGTCTATTCGCGCGCCACCGTGTTCGACCTGACCGAGCGCAAGCAACTTGAGGAAAAGTTGCTCGCCCAGGCGATGACCGATCCGCTCACCGGGGTGTTCAACCGGCGCTACCTGCAGTCCCAGGCCGCCATCGAGATCTCGCGCGGGCTCCGGCACAGCACGCCGCTTTCATTGATTGCCATTGATATCGACCATTTCAAGCGAATCAACGACGAATACGGACACGATGCGGGCGATGAAGTACTGAAACGCTTTACCTCGGTCGTCAGTGGACTGCTGCGCCAGGAAGACCTGCTCTGCCGGGTAGGCGGCGAAGAGTTTGCGATTCTTTTGCCCAACACGGACATTTCCAAGGCAGAGCAGATCGCGGAGCGCATTCGGGCTACCATCGACACCCACGAGATGACGATTGAACTCGAGGGCATTCACCAGACGCTACATATTACCGCGTCTTTCGGCGTCACCCATGTGGCGTTGAACGAAACCAGCTTGAAAGCCGCTCTCAAGCGTGCCGACAAAAGCCTGTATGAAGCCAAGGAGAACGGGCGGAATCGTATTGTGGTGAAAGATAGTTAACGGTTCCGCTGTAGTTGGCTTGTGTATGTTAACAAACACAAACGGCCAGCCCCTCAGAACAAGAAAAATACAGCATCGAGACCCTATCAAATCACCCGCTTGCGAATCTGTGACGACAGCTGCTCAAAGCCAATGACGGCAACCAGAATCACCAGAATAATGGTCAACGCTTCATCATAGTTGAACAACCGCATGGCAGCAGCCAGTTCCACGCCAATGCCACCCGCTCCCACTAACCCCAATGTCACGGCAGAACGGAGAGCTTTTTCAACGCTGTAGAGGCTGGTCGCCGTCATGGAAGCAAAGGTTTCGGGCAGGATAGCACCACCAATAACAGAAAGACGCCCTGCCCCCGTGGCGGTTAGCGCATCCGAAGGGCCTGGGTGAACTTCCTCAATTCGCTCAGAGAAAAAGCGAGCGGCAAATCCGATGGTATCGATCATGATCGCCAGGACACCAGCCATTGGTCCCAACCCCACGGCGACAACAAAAATCAGCGCCCAGATAAGGTCTGGAATTGTCCGCATGGTGGCAATCATCAGCTTGACGACATTACGTACCCATGGCGATGGCGTGGTATTGCGTGCCGCCAACAGGGCAAAGGGCAGGCTTAGAATGACACCAACGACCACCCCCACGATGGCAATATTGAGCGTTTCAAACATGGCCCAGGCAATGGTGTCGAAGTCTTTAAGATTGGGGGGAAATGCGCGGCCAATAAAGTGAGTAAGGTTCACCGCTCCCTTCAACAGCCTTTCCAGGGTGATCTCTGTCGCCATTACTCCCTGAACGAATAACGCGATGAAAATAATCGCCAATCCCCACGCAAAGGGGGAAGGCGCTCGAAAACGTGGCGGCATATTGGCTATAAAACGCTTAGATTGCATGGAAAAATTCCCCTCAGGCCGCTGTGACAGCTTGCTCAACGGACGATTGACGTGTCTGGCTGTCGACTCTTACGTCGCCTTGGTAAAGTTGCCGCATGGTTTCGATATCGATGGAGGTGCGCGGCCCGTCTAGCTCAATGCGGCCCGCTTTCATGCCTAAGATTCTGTCCCCGTAGGCACTTGCCAGCTCTAGCTGATGAAGAGAGCATAGAACGGTAAGCTTTCGTTCCTGAACGACTTCTATTAAAAGATCCATGATTTCGCCGCCGGCTTTTGGGTCCAGGCTGGCAACCGGTTCGTCTGCGATAACAATGTCGGCGTTTTGCATGAGGGTACGGGCAATGGCGACTCGCTGTTGTTGCCCACCCGACAGCTGTCGACAGTTAAAGCTCGCCTTATCTTCAAGTCCAACACGGGCTAAACAGCTCATCGCACGCGTGCGCATCTCATCACTGGCCAGGGGTGATAAGGTTTGCAGTAATCCAAACCGCTTTTCGCCCATCGCGCCGTTCAATACATTTTGAAAAACGCTCACGTTTTGAACCAGATTAAACTGCTGAAAAACAACGCCCACACGGCGACGCACGTTTCTCAACTCTTTTCTGGATGAACCCTCAAGTGAGGTTTCATTAACTTTAATCTCACCACTATCGGGTTTAGCCAAGCCGTTCAAGCAGCGTATCAGTGTCGACTTTCCACAACCGTTAGCACCTAATAAAATTACGCACTCACCTTCCTCGATTGAAAAATCAATACCCCTTAATACGTGGGTAGTGCCATAGTGCTTATGCAACCCACTCACATTGATGACGCTCATTGCGGTACCTCTTTGCCTACTACAATACTATTAAGAAACCAGTTTCTACCGCCTCAAAATAAAAATGGCACTTCCATGTGCCATAAAGAAACAGTAAGCGAGAAACTACTTTTACAGAGACACATCAAGGCCGCTTAGAGGTCAATACCCGCCGCTTCATAAGCTTCACGAATCACTTCATAGTCTTCAGAAGTGCGCCCAAAGCCCATTGAAGAGTCACGATTAAGGAACTTATCTTCATTCCGCTCGGTTGAAATCAGCGCTTCCCAGAACTCGTCGGCGTTAGCTTCGAGTGTGTCGCGAAGCGCCGTTTTGCATTCCTCTGCAAGGGAGCCGCGCATGATGACCGGATCACCGGGCAACACATCACTTTCGGCAATAACGCGGTAATCGCCTTCCGGGTCCATGGCTTCGATTTCTTCAATATCACGGTTGCCGCCGCCCATGGCATCAACATCACCATTCACCAACGCCGCAATGCGGGCATCGCCTGCCATGATGATTTCCAAATCCCGGTCCAGGTCCAGGCCAGCATCCACCAGCATCTTGCTGGGGAAGATGTGCCCGCTGGTAGAGCCCGTGTCTTTGAGCGCAACGCGCTTGCCTTCCAGATCTTCAAGCGATTCGATATCACTGTCGTCAGGCACAAAGAAACTGCTGCCGTAATGAGGACGCTCAATGGCAAAAAGAATCTCGATGTCGCCTTCACGTTCGAACAGCACGAACTCGGACGGGCCGCCAAAAACGAGATCTACGTCGTCATACTGCAAGGCGTTGCCCGCTGCCGTGCGATTACTGAGGCTGAACATTTCCAACTCAAGCCCAGTGGTTTCTTCAAATGTTTCTGCAAAGGGGCCGAATGCGTCTTCCAAAGGACCCATGCCTTCAATCCCGGTATCCGCCATGCGAATAGGGTTGGGGCATACGTTGCTGAGATCATCATTGGCTTGAACCGACGTGGTTGCCAGCATCGAGGCTGCAGCAGTGGTTGCTAGAGCAATTAGCGTTTTACGCATGGAAAAATCTCCTGATTAATGGGCGATTAAAATTCGTAGATCGCACCGACTTCAAACTGTGAATCGATATCGCCAACAGCGGTGTCAGCAGGGTCGTAATTGCCGTACTCGCTGTAGACGACCAGGTTCTCAACCACGTCGTAATTGACACCGGCGGCAAACTCGGTGCGGTCTTCACCCTGGTCCGGATCTACCTGCTGCATGGCACCGTAGACACTACCGCGACCGTAGTTGTAGTTAAGCGAAGCGCCGTAGAACGTGGTGTCGTCACCCTCAGAAGAGCCATCCAGGTTTTCTTGAATGCTCATGCGCGCAGCAGCGTCCAGAGTTTCGGTTAGCGCAACCGCAACCCCCAAACCATATACCGGATCTTCGGTGACCCACTCACCGTTAACTTCCTGTTCCTCGGCACCACGGTCATCAACACCGGCATGCACCGCCCAATTATCAGCACTATATTTGACGACACCTGCCAACCCCGTCTCATCTTCGCCTGAGTCACTTTCACGGTCGCCGCGTACACGTGCCTGCAACTCAAACGTGAAGCCGTTAAAATCGGGACTGAAGTAGGCGATCAGGTTGTCCTCCTCCATGACCGACTCTTCACTCAGGCTGGCCGTTTCAAAGGGGTCGACCAAATCGTAGAAGGCGTTAGTGTAAATACTGTCGAAGCGCCCGGCGCGTACTTCACCGAAGTCGCCAATTAGCCCAGCAAAGGCTTTATCGGTTAATACTTCGCCACCGGATTCATTGGCATCATGTTCGAATTCAATTTCTGCGTAACCCGACATTCCATTGTCAAAACGATGCACGGCACCAAAACCGATACTGGAGCCATTATCTTCATAGCCCGATGAGCTTTCAGTAGAACCATCGGTATCGGATATTTCGTCGGCGGTATTATACTTTAACTCGATAGCACCAAAGAGTGAGAGCGTGGTCTTATCACTCACTTCAAAGTTTTCGGCTTGGGCAGTGGTAGTGACAGCCGCAATAGCAGCCACAAGTGCGAGCTTGGAAAAAGAATGTTTCATAAGTTCCCCAGAATATCGAGCGCAGAAGTCAAAACTTCTTCATTTAAATGATATTGAACCCAGCGGGTTCAGGGAACATGTTGAAGGTTAAAAATGAATGATGCGTTTCCCTAAAATTACATTTATATAAAAATTAAAAAACACTCAAAAGTTCGTTAACATAATAATCTTACATATCAATTAATCAAAAATTACAGTTAAATAAAAAGACGCCGAGCCTATTAACAAGGCTCGGCGTCTTTTTAATGCGTTATTACAAGAGTTGTCAGGCAAATACCTGCGTCCACTCGTTGCGCTTGTCCAGCAGGGCTCTAGCGAGTTCCTGGGCGCCTTCCAGGCTGTGGCTTGCCGCCCAGCCGCACTGCATTTCGTTGCAGGCGGGCACTTCGGTGGCGTCGAGGACATCCTTGAGGGTTTTCTCGAGAATCTCGAGTACGCCGTCATAATCGTCGTGGTTGATCATTGCGATGTAAAAGCCTGTCTGACAGCCCATGGGGCTGATATCGACCACTTTATCGGTATGATTGCGCGACATTTCGGCCATCAAGTGCTCCAGCGAATGAAGCGCTGGCATGTCCATGTGGCCTTTGTTCGGCTGGCAAATGCGCAAGTCGTATTTATGAATTCGGTCGCCGTTCTGGCCTTCTTTGATATCGGCCAAACGGACGTAGGGTGCTTTTACCTTGGTGTGATCCAGGTTAAAGCTCTCGACGTTCATCTTTTGCTCGGTCATCTTGGCTCCTTTCCGCTGTACGTACCTAACTTGGCCCTATTGTACACCTTTGAATTACACCTTGGGCGCGTCGAAATTCCAGGGCTCATCGGTGTAGACACAGACGTTGGCGTCTTCGATATCACCGTCGGGCGCTTCAACGTGCTGGGCAAAGAAATCCTGGATTTCCTTGCGCTGACAATGGGCTTCGAACTCTTCGCGGCTGGCCCAGATCTCATGGAAAACAATCGGGTAGCTGGTGCCCTGGGCGAAGGGGTTATCGATCTGACGCGTCACGGTATAGTGGATACAGGCATCTTCACGATGGGCGTTGGGTTCCAGCCCCTGAAGCGCCTTGAAAACGGCTTCTTCTTTTCCGGGCTTGGGTTTGAAACTGGCAACACAATAAATTTTTTCTGACATGGTGACATCCTAAGTCGTTGAACGTTCACTATTATGCGCTTACCTGACGCGTCTGGACAGCGCGCTCTGGTGAACGTTCAGCGCGTTTACTGAGCAGCACGCTCGGCAACATCGTTGAGAACGCCCGCAATATTGTCGAGCGGAAGATCACACGACTCCAATCCGTGGCGTTCGGCCAGGTAGTGAGGGTCGTTCCACTCCAGGCGTACGCCTTCATCGGTTTCACGCACCACCATTTTCTGCGGCAGGTCCAGCGCAACGCTGCCCTGACACTGCATCATCGGAGTTCCGGCCTGGGGATTGCCGAAGATGAAGGTCATAGTGGGGGCAAGTTCAAGGTCGTTATTTGCCGCATTTTGCCCATGGTTCACGGTGGCCATCAGGTTCAGGCCGTTGTCATCCAAGGCCTCATTAAGCTGCCTGACGACCGTGGAAAAATCGGTATCGCTGGTAAGGTATTCAATGCCGTTATCGCGTTCGGCCAATGCCGGCTGACTGAGCAGCCCACCCACCGTCGCAACCGCCAAAAAATGTAAAAAGCGCATGTTGTTTCCTTGTCTATGAGTTGAGTAAGCGGCCGGCCAGTGACTCGAGATCCGTGACCGTCATATCGGGCTCTACCCCCCAGGGGTCGAAGGGCGCATCCGAGTGTCGGCGAACCCAGGCACTGCGCAAGCCGGCGTGGGTGGCACCAATCACATCGAAAGGGTTGCTGGAAATCAGCCACGTTTGCTCGGGGCGGGTTTCCAGGCGCGCGCGTAAAAATGCATAAACCGCCGGATCGGGTTTGAAGCGTTTGATATCGTCAACGCTGACCACGTCGTCCATATGCTGGTCGACCCCCGCGCGCTTCAGCAAGGCGGAAACAGCATCAGTAGTGCCGTTGGAAAATGCCACGCAGCGCATCCCCGCGTCGCGCAGTTGATCAAGCGCAGGCGCTACATCGGGAAAGGCGGGAAGCTCGGCATACACGGCCATCAGGTGATCCTGGTCGTTATCCGAAAGCCCTGTCTGCAATGCGCGGTCGGTGAATACCAGCGCTTCCCGGGTGCACTGCGAGAACGGTACATAGGCGCCCATCAGGCCGTGGCGAAAGCTATATTCCAGCTGTTTATCGCGCCAGCGGCGGGCAAATTCAGCGGCTTTATCCGGCTCGGTCAAGCGTCGCTCCAGCTCGACCTTGACCCCCTGGGTATCAATCAGCGTGCCATACACATCAAATGCCAGTACGGGCTGCATGGAAACTCCTCGGATTTATGGAACGTGGGGTCTATTAAGCATAGTCGAGGCGTTGAAAAACAAAAACGCCGCTGCACAGGCAGCGGCGTTCATCCGGCAAAAGCTCACTTTACACCGTGAACGCGGCTTCTTTCTCGCCGGTTTTCAGGTCGCCCGCGCGTACCAGTTCGTCGGTGATCCGATCAATGGCACGCTTGGCGCGACCAATCATGTCGTCGATTTCGCCACGGTTGATGGTCAGCGGCGGCGCAAAGCCGAGGATGTCCCCCTGCGGCATGGCGCGGGCAATCAGGTTCTCTTCCATGGCCGCGGCGGCTACACGGGGGCCGACCTTGAGTGCTGGGTCGAAGTGCAGGCGCTGCTTGGCGTCTGGCGAGAACTCGAGCGCCGCCATCAGGCCAACCCCGCGCACGTCGCCCAGCAGCGGGTGGCCTTCAAAGGTGGCCTTGAGCTGCTGCTGGAAGTAGCCGCCAGTTTCCGCCGCGTTGCCCACCAGGTTTTCACGCTCGATGATCGCCAGGTTGGCAAGCCCGGCGGCACAGCCAAGCGCGTGGCCGGAGTAGGTCCAGCCGTGGCCGATGGGGCCGTATTCGCCGGTGCCCTGCTCGAGCACCTGCCAGACCTTCTCACCAACGATCACGCCGGACAGCGGCTGATAGGCGCTGGTGAGGCCCTTGGCGATGGTGACCAGATCAGGCTTCATATTGTAGTGGTGGCTGCCGAAATCCGAGCCGGTACGCCCAAAGCCGCACACCACTTCATCGGCAATCAACAGCACGTCGTACTTGGCCAGCACGGCTTGGATCGCATCCCAATAACCTTCCGGCGGCGGTACGATACCACCGGTGCCGAGTACCGGCTCGCCGATAAAGGCCGCTACCGTGTCCGGACCTTCTTCCAGGATCATCGCTTCCAGCTTGTCGGCGCAAAACGCAGAAAACTCGAGTTCGGTCATGCCGTGCTGCTCGGCGGCGCGCAGGTAATAGTGCGGCGCTTCGGTATGCCGAATGGTGTCAATCGGCAGGTCAAAATGATCGTGAAAGGCTTTCAGCCCGGTCAGCGAGCCAGAGGCGATGCCGGAACCGTGGTAGCCGCGCATGCGCGAGATGACCTTTTTCTTCTGCGGGCGGCCCAGCACGTTGTTGTAGTAACGCACGATCTTGAGCTGGGTTTCGTTGGCATCCGACCCTGACATGCCGTAGTACACCTTGGACATGTTCATGCCGGCGATTTTCAGGATGCGCTCGGAAAGCTCGATCTGCGGCTCGTTCGAGTGGCCCACATAGGTGTGGTAGTAAGAGAGTTCCAGGGCTTGCTTATAGATCGCTTCGGCCACTTCGGTACGGCCATAGCCGATGTTGACGCAGTAGAGCCCGGCAAAGCCATCGATAAACTCGCGGCCATCCTTGTCCACGATATTGATGCCTTGGCCACCGGTAATCACCCGACCCGGCGCATCGCCGTGGGCGAAGTCACGCAGGTGGGTAGAGGCATGGAAGGTGACGTTACGATCACGTTCGATCAGATCCTGATGCAAGCTCATGGCGTTCTCTCTAAACGGTAAATCTCCCCGCATCGCGGGGAGGGTATTTAAAAGGTGACGGACGGCGGGGTAACCAAGCGTTTTTAGCTGCCGGAGACGGAACCCAGCGCGCCCAGGCAGTAATACTTGGTTTCCAGGTACTCATCGATACCCGTGGCGCCGCCTTCCCGGCCGAGGCCGGACTGTTTCACGCCGCCAAAGGGCACTGGCGGGCCGGTCATCTTCACCGAATTGACACTGACCATACCGTATTCCAGGGCGCGCATCAGCTTCCAGATACGCCGAATATCGTGGGTGTAAATGTACGCCGCCAAACCATACTCTGTATCGTTGGCCATTTCGATCACTTCATCGTCGCTGGAATACTTGGTGATCCCGGCAACCGGCGCGAAATTTTCCTCCCGCCATACTTTCATGTTCGCGGTGACGTTGGTGAGTAGCACCGGCATAAAGAAATTCTCGCCGGGGGCCTGGCTCTGGTCACCTGCAATCATGGTGGCGCCTTTCGACACCGCGTCGTCGACGATAGAGGCGGCTTTATCGACCGCCTGGCGGTGAATCAGCGGCCCCAGATCGATTTCACTCTCCAGCCCGTTACCCACGGTCAGCGCCGACATGCGCTCGGCAAACTGCTCGACGAATTCATCGTGGATAGATTCGTGCACCAGAATACGGTTGGCCGCCAGGCAGTCCTGCCCTGCGGTCTGAAACTTGGCCGCCACCGCCGCATAGGCGGCTTCCTTGGGGTCCATATCCGGGCCCACGATAAACGGCGCGTTGCCGCCCAGCTCCAACGCGAGCCGCTTGACGGTGTTGGCGCTCTGCTCGATCAGGATGCGCCCGACGCGGGTGGAGCCGGTGAACGACAGCGCGCGGATACGCGGCTCGGAACACAGGATCTTGGACACCTCGGGCGGGTCGCCCAGCACGACGTTGAAGATACCTTCCGGAATCCCGGCCCGCTCGGCGAGTTCCGCCAGCGCCAGCGCCGAGAACGGCGTTTCGTTGGCCGGCTTGATGATCACCGGGCAGCCGGCCGCCAGTGCCGCTGCGGCTTTACGGGTGATCATCGCCAGCGGAAAGTTCCACGGCGTGATCATGGCCGAAATACCCACCGGCTCCTTGAGGGTGCCGAGCGAGGCATTGGGAATCGGGCTGGGGATGGTATCACCGTAGGTGCGCTTGCCCTCTTCGGCGAACCAGCGCACGAAGCTTGCACCGTATTGCACCTCGCCGCGGGAATCGGGCAGCGGTTTGCCCTGCTCCAGCGTCATGATGGTGGCGAGGTCTTCGCGGTTGGCCTGAATCAGGTCGTACCAGGCCAGCAGGCGCTCGCAGCGCTCGTCGGCGCGCAGCGCCCGCCAATGCCCATAGGCCTCTTCAGCCGCATCCACGGCGGCGGTAATCTGATTGGCTTCCAGCAGCGGAATATGGCCGATGGCTTCGTTGGTCGCGGGGTCGTAGACCGCTTCTTCACGACCGCCCTCGCCATGCGTCCATTTACCGTTCACGTAGGCGTACTGCCGAAACAGACGCGGATCTTCCAGGCGTTTGGCAAGCGTCGTCGATAGCGTGGTCATGAGAACCTCCCCTGGTTGACGCCTAGCGAGGGCGACAGCCGTTGCACATTAAAAATGACGGCCTGAGCCGTCGTGTTTCGATGTGTCTAGCCTAGAGGAGATGGCGCACGAAGTGTTTTTGAAAGGGCCGGATAATCCTGGCCCTTTTTTGGCGAAACGTGGCTTAACGGTGTGTTTTTTTGGCAACGCCGTTTATCAGCCGTCTACAGGGTTAAGCAGTGCCTCCTCAGTAAACACCACCAGCCCTAACTCTGGCCGGTAACCATGGATTTCCGTTACATCCAAGGCCTGGAGAAAATACAGAATCTCCTCGCTGATGACCTGTCCGGGTACTAATACCGGAAAGCCTGGCGGATAGGGGATCACGAAGCTTGCCGACACCACATCTCGGCCTTCACGCATCTGCGCCTGCAATTTACCGTTATCAAAACGTAGATACTCGGTATTTTCTTCGTCGTAGGCGAGGAAATAGGCGCTGCGAATATCGCCCTGGGGCGTCTCCGCGCTAGGGCGGAAGGCATCATGAAAGCGGCTAAAGTCCGGCAGCGGTGGCAAATCATGATTCAACGAATGCACCTGCTGCTCGATAATCTTGCGCTCGGGGCGACTGCTGTCTTCAAGGCGATACTCGAACTCTTTCGCCAGTTTGATTAACACATCCAGCAGATAGGCAATCGACCCGCGCGTTGTGCCAATATTGGTCATGAACAGCACGGTATTGCGCGATGTCTTGTTGATCTGAATCCCGTACTTGTTCATCAGATATTCGTTCTTGAAGGTGTCGCCATCGACCCCCGTATTGCCAATCGCGATGGTCACGCGGGAAGGGTCCACCACAAACTCATCGCGGGCCCAGGCTTCCTCCATTTTGTTCCAGCCGGTCACCGGGTCGTAATACGACTCGACACCCGACTCGCGATAGGCCTCGGGCACCATGTCGCTGTTTTTCAGCACGCGGAAATACTTTTGCAGTAACGGGTGCGTATAGAGCTGCTCGCGGAGTGAAAGCGCCGTCTCGACCTGGGCGTGCACGAGTTCAAAGCCTTCCATTTCCGCCTGCATGCGCCCAACATCCAGCGACGCCACAATCTGGTAGTTGGGGGAAGTCGAGGTATGGGTCATGTACGCCTCGTGGAAAGAGGCTTCCACTTTCTGACGAAAGTCCTGATCCCACACGTGAATCATTGAGCCCTGTCGCAACGAGGTCAGGGTTTTGTGCGTTGAGTGGGTGGCATAGGTACGAATGCGCACCTCATCGGGGTCGGGCATCAGCCGCTGGTCGAGCCAGGTCGCATCGTCTTCCGGGTCGAGCTTGTCGAACTCCGCTTTCCAGGCCGCGTATTCTTCCCGGTAGCTTGCGCTGCGATAACGATAGCGCAGGGTGCTTGCCGTGTTCATCGCGGTACGCGGCCGATACGTCGGGTTGAAACCCGCAAAGGCGAACCAGGCTTCATCCCAGAGAAATACCAGGTCCGGCTTGATCGCCAAGCATTCTTCCATGACGCGGCGCACGTTATACACAATGCCGTCGAAGGTGCAGTTGGTCAGCAACAGCATCTTCACCTTGTGCAGTTGGCCAGCGCGCTTGTAGCTAAGCAGGGTTTTCTTGATGTCACGCAGCGGCACAGCCCCGTACATGGAATAGTCATCGAGCGGATAAGAATCCAGATAACTCACATGGGCACCGGCCAGCACCATGCCGTAGTGATGCGATTTATGGCAGTCACGGTCAATGAGCACGATGTCGCGGGGTTTGACCAGGGCTTGCACCACGATCTTGTTGGCGGTGGAGGTGCCGTTGGTAACAAAGAAACTGCGGCGCGCCCCAAATGCCCTGGCGGCATACTCTTGCGCCTTTTTTATTGGCCCGAAGGGTTGTAGCAGCGAATCGAGCCCACCGGACGTTGCCGACGTTTCCGCCAGAAAAATATTGATGCCATAGAAGTCGATCATGTGCCCCGCCCAATGGGAACGCGTCACCGACTTGCCCCTGGAAATGGGCATGGCATGAAACACCCCCGTGGGTTTTTTGCTGTATTCACGCAGGGCATCAAAAAACGGTGTGCGGTACCGCGCGTCAATGGCCCGTAACACCGTGTGGTGCTGCTCGATGTAATCGGTTTCGCGGTAGAAAATGCGGTTGAAATACTGAATGTCCTGGCTCGCCGTGGCCTCTACATCGCCGCTGGTGACCAAAAACTGGTCGATCTCCGGGCGTAGTTCATGAATCATCGAGCTAAGCAGAATACTGCGCTCGGCTTCGGTCTGATGCTCCAGCTCTTTCTCCGATAGGCCTTCCAGATAGTTACGTAAGGCACTGAGGTTGTACTTTGACTTGTAGGGAAACTCGTAGCGTATCAGGCACGCCTGGATGTTGGGATTGACCAAAACGGCAATCAGCGCATCCTCGAAGCTTTTCACGGTCACTACGTCATAGACAAAGCGGTCCTCGGGCCGGCGCATATTGTGAAACGCCTCGCGCACCACCTCTTCTTCCTGGTTAGAGAGGTTGTCGACGATCAACAGCTCAAAATAAGGCTGCGCCGAACTGTTGGACGCCGGGTGTCCGCGGCGAAGCTGATTGAGCGCATCGAGCGTTTCCATGTCCTCTGCGCCAGCATCCGTCTCGGAAAGATCGACATGGCGACGACGATAGGACTCGCTGATCAGCGCTCTTACCAGGCGCTTTACGACTTTATCGAGCAGCGCGTACTCACCGCGATTGAAGAGCGTCCACAGATGGCGAAAATCTTCCTTGGATGGAAATGCATGATAGTCCTCGATGATCTCCAGGCGCGTCAGCTTGACGTCAATGGCCTTGACCAGGTTCTTGACGCGACCTTCATCCTCAAGGCGCGTCAGAATACCCAGGTCACGTTTAAGGGCATTCCAGGTATCGGCACGCAGTTGGGAGATTTTGTGATAAAAACCCAAGGCGGTGTAGGACGTTTCGGTAGGATTACTCTCTGACATGACGACACCCATCCTTTATCGGTATTTATCTAGAAACGCATTGACGTCGGCAACGAGTTATTCAGCTGTATAACCCTCGTAAGCCATAACGCACAATTATTTGTTCTTCAGGAAATTTATCGAAACTCAAGTCCAGCACTCTGCCGGGCCAACGAAACTCCACGCGCCTTTCCTTGGGGTAATATACCGAGGTGTACACCGTACCAAGGCCGCGCTGGTAGTCGTGGCGAAACAGAGGTGGGGCAGAAAAAGCCGCAATCAGACGCTCGTTGGTCGTCTCGTCATCATCCACCAGAATCGAAAGCTGACGCTCGCGAATCAACGTTTCCGAGGCCAGTGCATGGGCATACCACTCGATTTTCTTTTGATGATTGGTGGCCACCGCCACTCGCCGGATATTGGCACGACGGTCTGGCGCAATCATCGCCGTGACATAGCGCCCGCTGGCATCCGTCACCGTAATGTTGTAAGCCATATGCGTGGGCACACGCGCCAGGACGGCCGCCGCTTCGGGCACCGTATCGCAGAATTCAAGAATGTAACGCAGGATAATCGGCGCGCCGAAACCATCCCCTACCACCTGGCGCCCACCGAATGCCAGGGAAACAGCAAGCCCCGAATCGTTCATCCCATCCAGCACGCCCCACAGGCAGTCCGACATGGCAATGACGCGGCGCTGATTCCAACGGGTGAAGAGGATCGTGCCCTCGCACAGTTCCGGTGGATAATCATAGTTGCGTGCCAGTACGGTAGACTTAGGCCTTGCCAACACCGCCTGGGAACAACCGGTGATATAGGGCGGCGGCCGATACAGACTGAGTAGCCGCGACGCCAGATCGCCACCACCGGTCAGTGCGCACAGCGTGCGATAGGTATCCAGCAATTCCGGCATGTACTGGCGCAAGGCGTTGTAGCACTCCAGATAGGAGGGCCGTTCACGTTCCCCTTCGGACAGGTACCAAGGTTCGTAAGCGGGCCAGTGGTAATCAAATAACGATTGCCACTTGGGGCCCGCCTGCTCTTCATGAACGGCGCGAAACGTCAGTGCCTTGTCCAGCTCGACCCCTGGTGCACGGCCGGCAGTCACATTTCCATCCATGCTCACAGAATTTTGAAGTTACCACCGCCAATAGCATGGCTGACGGCAACTCCCTCCACCACGGGGTCTTGCAGCGCTTGGCCCGCATACTCACCGCGAATGGCGTCGATCCAGGCTTTGGCTCGCTCATTAAGACTGAAATCGTCGTCCATTAAGCGACCACGGGTGATCAGGATACCCAGATCTGCGCCTTCGTAGCGGAAATCACCCGCACCGCTAATGCGCATAAAGAAGGCTTCCTGCTCATTTTCAGCGGCATGCGGATGGTAGCTATAATGGTCATAATTGATGCTGCCGTCGTCGCTCATACGCCATACCCCCGTCTTGGGAGCCTGGGTCAGCAGGTCGACGCTCTCATCGGTGTGTTTGATCACCAACTGACTCCAGCTGTCGACACTTTCAGGGTGCGCCCAGCGCTCGTTGATATCATCGATATCAAGATCAAAGTCGAGGTCTGAAAACTCAAGCAAATGGAACAGAAACAGCGGAATATCAGAGTGGGCAAACGCCGCCACATTGGTGAGTGAACTGGCGCCGGTGACGCGCGGGTTGAGCTCGCCAAGGTAGACTTCGTCGGTATCCATATCGATCAGGAAGTCGAGCTCAAAATAGCCACGATAGCCCTCATCGCGGAGCGCCTCACCGAATTGGAACGTATACTCACGCGCTTTGTCGCGCACTTCCTGGGTAAAGGCACCGGCAAACATCTCGTTGCCGCACCAGCCCCCCTTGTAAGGTGTCAATGTCTTGAACCCAACAAGCTCTGTCATTAAGGGACCGACTACGGTCCCGCAACGCGTGGCACAAGCTTCTATTGCCGAGCCGCGGCAATTGATACGCTTCATGATTTTGACTTCGGACTCGGCCTCAATCTCTTCGGCGTGCTTGTAATAGTCCTCTTCACTGGCAATAAAGAAAGTGGTGTGGCCCGAGTCGCCAAACGCGGTCTGCACCACCAGGTCACTGCCGAGCTCCTTGCTTACTTCACAAAGCTCTTGATAACTGCCCACTTTCGCCAATACGTTGGGCACACTTGGCACACCTGCTTTGTTGCCAATGCGTACCGTCTCGATCTTGTTATCCATACGTTGGCGTAACGTCGCCGGGGGAAAGGCAATTTTGAGCCCCAATTGCTTGCAGATATCTTCGGTGTGCTCATCAAACATCAAAAAAGCGGCGGTACCGGCGTTATCGCCTTCGGAACGCGACTGAAGAAAGTCGATCACTTCCTTGTGCTCAAGCAGGTAATTATTGATGTCTTCAATGCCTTCAAAATCACGGGGGAATTTTTCTTTAGGCACAAAGACGTTACGCTGCTGGCCCTCGAAGCAGTCTATGTAGTTGATATGGCGAAAATTGCTCACCCAATCGCCAATCCCCAATAGGTTAAAGTTAGTCGCTGAAATAAAGTAAATCGGTTCCTTGTTATTGCGAAAGTGACGGCGAACATCGGCAATAGATGTGATCTTGCTCATGGTTGATGCTCCCTGATTGGCGGAAGGAGTGCGCGTGTTATCAGACGTCGCCTGTGACGACGGGGCGCTGGCCTCATTGTTCTGCGCAGGGTTCAATAGCCGGCGCATTAGATCCAACAGAAATTTCATCGATGGTCTCCTTTTGTGACCATTGCCGGGGTTAATGTTCCGGGGGCGTCTCAATATCAGCGCGTATGGGCTTGACCAGCGGCCCTAAGGTGTCCAGAAAAGGGGAAGAACCGCCTTCGTTTGCATACAGAGAAAAATTTACCTGCCGGTCGCGGAAGCTCTTGAGCGGCTGACCAAGGCCATGCAGGCCTCTCTCGCGTTCGCGCCTCACCCGGTTCAGATCGATCTCGATCGGCATCACCTGTTCGCCAGTGCCTGCCTGATGAATGACATCACCAGAGGGCCCCACCACAATTGAGCGGCCATTGCCCAAGGCACCCGCACCATTGATATCAAAGAAGTAACATTGGTTAACCGCCGCGTTGGTGCGGGCGATAGACAGTTCGATATCACGATCAACCGTATCGGTCATGGTGGGATGTAAAATGACCTCGGCCCCCATGGAAGCCAACGTACGCGTCGTTTCGGGGAACCACATATCGTAGCAAATCGATATCCCAAAACGGCCGACATTGGGTACGTCAAAAACTACAAATTCGCTGCCGCTTTCTACACCAGCTTCAAAGGGGCGGAACGGGAACATTTTGCGGTAACGCGCAACCACCTGCCCTAAAGGGTTAATAACCACTGATGTGTTATAAATTTTCTCGCCGACTCGTTCAAACATGGAACCGGGTATCAGCCAGATGCGGTGTTGTAGTGCGAGTTGGCAAAACATCGCCTCGGTATCACTGGGTAAGGGTTGCGCATAGTGAGGTGAAGCCCCCATGGGCATTAATTCACTGAACAGCACCATTTGAACCTGAGGGAAACGGGTCATAAGCGCATCAACGCGATGGCGCATGGCTTCGGTGTTATCGCCGTGGTGCAGGGCATGCATTTGTACACCAGCAATGGTGAAATAAGACATTGGTTTCTCTCTGCGTTAGGCGAACGGGTTGTTTGAGCTTAGCTTTATGATATCGCTTGATGATTCAGGTGCGTCTACCCCATTAGGCGATTGAGTAAATGACGTTTATTTACCTACACATTAAGCCAACGAAACGCTGAATTGGCGTTGACCACGCACCTAGCCAAATCAATATTTCAATTTTCATGCATTCACACTGTCAGCGTACTGGATCGAATTAAACGTCGATATCAATGCCAATGGGAATGCTTTTGACCGTTTTAGTCACAATATAAGTGAAATAGCGCTCGATACCTGCATCCGAGACCAGCCACTTGTCCATCAAACGCTGGTAACTATCGATGGTGCGGGCTTCAAACTTGACCAGGTAATCCACGCCGCCGCCCACCGCCACGCACTCGGTCACCTCCGGCGTCTGCATGACCAGCGCTTCAAAGCGCGCAAAGCTGTCGGCGTTGTGCTGCTTGAGCTCGATCTGCACCCAGACGGGATTGCGCGGCACCAGGAGGTCGGTGTCGATGCGGGCACTGTAACCTTGAATGACACCGGCATTTTCCAGGCGCTTTACCCGCTCCCAACAGGGGCTGACCGAGAGGTTGATGGCCTCGGCCAGCTTCGACTTGGTGATCCGCCCGTCGCGGGACAGGATGTCGAGAATTTTCAGGTCGTAACGGTCAAGTTTCATCACGGCAGGGGTTACGCCTCCAGACGCTCAACCACATCGGCAATCACCGCCAGGGTGTCGCCCATGTTGATTAACGACGGCGCGCGACGGGCCATCAGAATGCCGTCGCGTTCGGCGTGATACGCCACCGGCGCGGTGCCGCTGCGGGTCATGTCGTACACGTAGGCGATGGTTTGGCCTTTTTTAACTTCATCCCCAAGCGCCACCAGCAGCTCTAGCACGCCCGAGTGCTGGCTTTGCACGTAGCAGCTGGCGTCAGGCATATCGAGGTACATCTGTCCGCCTGCCGGCATTTTCACTTCGCCTTCTACCAGGCCATAGTGGATCAGGAAATTACGCACGCCGCGCTCGGTAATCGCGATGCTCTCGGGCGTCGAGGTGCCGCCGCCGCCAAGCTCGGTAGCGACAAATACTTTGCCCTGGCGCTCGCAGGCGGTGTCGAAGAGCTTCTCTGCATCCAGTTCGAACATCACCATGGCGTAGGGCGCGCCAAAGGCTTTGGCGCCTTCCAGCGCGGCCTGCTGCTGGGCTTTGTCGTCAAGCACGTGGGAGGCGCCAAACGGCAGGATGTCCAGCGTACGGCCACCGGAGTGCAAGTCGAGCACGACGTCGCTCATCGGCACCAGCACGCGGGTGAAGTAGTCGGCAATCTGGGAGGTGACGCTGCCGTTAGGGTCGCCGGGAAAGCTGCGGTTGAGGTTGCCCTTGTCCATCGGCGAGGTGCGCTTGCCGGCCATCACCGCCGGGGTATTCATGCACGGCACGATAATCACCCGCCCCGTCACATCCTCTGCCTTGAGGGTTGAAGACAGCTTGAGCAGCGAGGTGATGCCCTCGTATTCGTCGCCGTGGTTGCCGCCGGTCAAAAGCGCCGTGGGGCCGTCGCCGTTCTTGACTACGGTGACGGGAATCATCACCGCGCCCCAAGCGGACTCGTCGGTGGAAATCGGCAGCTTCAAAAAGCCGTGCTGAACGCCGTCGGCGTCGAAGTCCACGGTGGCCGAAATCGGGCTGGGCCGCGGTTGGCTGGAGGGTATCGTCATGGTGTCGTCCTTTTACTTAACAAACAGCTGGCGCGGAAAATTGGCCAGCGTTTCGCAGCCGTCTTCGGTGATCAGAATACTTTCGGTAATTTCCAGGCCCCAGTCTTCAACCCACAGGCCGGGCATAAAGTGAAACGTCATGCCGGGCTGCAGGATGGTGTCGTCCGAGGGGCGCAGGCTCATGGTGCGCTCGCCCCAGTCCGGCGGGTAGGAAAGACCGATCGAATAGCCACAGCGGGCACCGCCGCGGTCAAAGCCGTATTTATCCATGGCCGCGCCCAGCGCCATGGCGATATCGGCAGTACAGTTGCCGGGCTTGGCCACTGCCAGGCCGTTGTCGATGCCTTCGAGTAGCGCCGACTCCGCCCGGATAAAATCCGCCGGCGGCCTGCCCAGAAACACCGTCCGCGACATCGGCGCGTGGTAGCGCTTGAACACCCCGGCAATCTCGAAAAACGTGCCCTCGCCTTCGCGAAACGGCGTATCGTCCCAGGTCAGATGGGGAGCTGCGGCGTCTTTGCCGGTGGGCAGCATGGGCACGATCGCCGGATAGTCACCGCCAAATACCTTGCCATTTTCATCCACAAAACCTTCGATGCCGACGCGGTAGATCTCCGATACCAGCTTGCTCTTGGGCAGGCCTGGCTCGATGACCTCCAGAATACGCGTGTGCATGCCTTCCACGATCTTGGCGGCCGTGCGCATATAGCTGATTTCCTGCGGCGACTTGATCGCCCGGCACCAGTTTACCAGGGCATTGGCATCCATGAAGCGCGCATGGGGCAGCTCGCGCAGCAGACTCTGGTAGGCCTTGGCGGAAAAGTAGTAGTTATCCATTTCCATGCCCACCACGCCCAGGTGCCAGCCGCGGTCGGGCATGATCGACTGGGCCAGGTATTCCATCGGGTGCATATCCGGATTCTGAACGTAATAATCCGGGTAATAGGTGATGTTTTCCGGATCGATCCAGCAGGTGCGCAGCGCGCCGTTGGCGTCCATGCGCCGGCCAAACCAGACAGGCTCGCCCTCAAGGCCCACCAGCACGCACTGATGAACGTAAAACGACCAGCCGTCGTAACCGGTCAGCCACGCCATGTTAGAGGGGTCACTGACGATCAATACGTCAATGCCGCGACCGGCCATTTCAGCACGCACCTTCCAGAGGCGGTTTGCATACTCTTCACGAGTGAAAGGCAGGGACACCTGAGTCATCGGGCAACTCGCCATTAAGGATCACTAAGAACCAGCGCCATTATAGGTCGCTGGGCCGCAGGATCGACCTGGCCACCGCCACAGTAGGCCCGCCAACGTCGTCTTGAGCCGATACTAGCACCCACCCTTGGTTGCCGGTCAAAGCCTTTATGACAAAATGTGCATAGGGCATCATGATTTACGCTAAGCAAGTCTGCCGCGGCGTTTATCGCCTACCATGATAGCCTTGCGTGATGACCCGCTTGCGACAGGAGCCGCCATGAAAATTATTGTGCATATCGACGAGGCCGATCAGTGGCAGGAAGCGCTGGCCGAGGCCTTTCCCGACGCCCAAGTGCTGACCAGTAGCGCGCCAGCCGAGGAACGACAGAACGCCGATTACCTCGCCGTCTGGAAAGCCCCTGCGCATTTGCTCGAGGAGCAGACCCGGCTCAAGGGCATCATCAACCTCGGCGCAGGGGTCGATCATCTGCTCAAGACCCCCGGCCTGCCCCGGCAGGTGCCCATCGTCAAACTGCGCGATGCGGGGATGGGCGAACTGATGGCGGATTACGTGCTTTATGGCGTGCTGCATTTTTACCGCAGCATGGACCGCTATGCCGCTCAACAGCAGCGCGCCACCTGGCAACCGCAGGATGTCGTGGCGAAGTCTCAATGGCCAGTCGGCGTGCTCGGCTTGGGGGCAATCGGCCGCTATGTGGCCGATGTGCTGCACCAGGCGGGCTTCCCGGTGCTTGGTTGGAGCCGTTCACCCAAACAGATCACCGGCGTGCGCTGCTACCATGACGATGACGGGCTTGGCGAGCTCCTTGGCCAGGTGCAAACGGTGGTAACCATACTGCCCGATACCGCAGCCACCCGGCATATTCTTGACGCCGGGCGGCTTGCCAAGCTGCCCGCAGGCGCCAGCGTGATCAACCCTGGACGGGGCAGCCTGATTGATGAGCAGGCACTGCTGGAAGCGCTGGGCAGCGACAGCCAACCTGGCCATATCCGCGGCGCCCTGCTGGACGTCTTCGAGGAAGAGCCGCTACCCGACGAGCATCCTCTGTGGCAGCACCCCAGGGTACTCATCACACCGCACATGGCCGCCCCCACGCCCCTCAGTGACGCCATCGACCAGGTGATTGCTTACATAAAGGCCTTTGAAGCAGGGGACTCCGTCACCACTATTGACCCTGAGGCAGGTTACTGAACGCCGAAACAGACGGCGTGCTATCCTGCCCCTATGGGCCTGTTCTTATGGGATGGTCAGTAAATCCTTGTAAACGAAGGAGAAACGCACCATGACGTCGTCCCTCCATGATTATCAACCCCACGATGCGCTGCTGGTCGTCGATATGCAAAATGACTTCTGCGAGGGCGGTGCCCTGGCGATTGACGGCGGCAGCGCCTTGGTGCCGGGCATCAATGCCGAAATCGAAGCGGCGCTCGCCGCCGGGGCGACCGTCTTAGCCTCGCGCGACTGGCATCCGGTGGATCATGTCAGCTTCAGCCACCGGGGCGGCCCCTGGCCGGCTCACTGCGTGCAGGATACGCCGGGCGCCGCCTTTCACCCGGATCTCTTACTCCCCGATGAGGTCATCCGCGTGAGCAAAGCCACAGCCTTTGATGCCGATGCCTATTCGGCCTTCGATGGCACGGGTCTCGGTGGCTACCTGCGCGAACGCGATATCCAACGCGTCGTGGTGTGCGGCCTGGCGCTCGACGTATGCGTCCACGCCACGGTACTTGAAGCCTGCCGGGAAGGCTTTACCACACTGTTTTTGGAAACCTTATCCGCCGCGGCCGACCCTGACGCCATCGCGCGCTGCCGTCGTGAGATGCAACATGCCGGGGCCGAGGTACGTGAATGAATGACCCGTTAACGCTGAGCGTGGCAGACGACGAGCTGGCACTGTTGACCGACCTCTACCAGCTGACCATGATCCAGGCCTACTGGAAGGAGGGAATGCACCAGACGCCCGCGACGTTTAGTCTGTTTTTCCGCCAGCTCCCCCCGTCGCGCCGGTTCATCCTTGCCTGTGGCCAGCAGCACGCGGCGGCTGCGCTCAGTCGGTTGCATTTCAACGCCGGTGCCATTGAAAAGCTCGCCTCGACCGGGCGCTTTGAGGACGATTTTCTGGACTGGCTCGCGAACTGGCGGTTTTCCGGGGATATCTGGGCGGTGCCCGAAGGCACTGTGCTCTTTCCCCATCAGCCGCTGCTTGAAGTGGACGCCCCGATCGCCGAGGCCCAACTGCTCGAAAGCCTGATCATGAACCTTGTCCAGCTGGAAACGGTGCTGGCGTCCAAGGCGGCACGCATCGTGTGGGCGGCGGGCGACCGCCCGGTGGTGGATTTTGGTATGCGCCGCGTGCACGGCATCGATGCGGCAGTGCGCGGGGTGCGCGCTTACAAGACGGCGGGCATCAGCGGCACCAGCAATGTGCTCGGCGGGCTGCGTCATGATCTGCCGCTCAGCGGCACCATGGCGCACAGCTATATTCTTGCTCACGATGACGAACCCTCGGCCTTCCGTGCGTTTGCCCGCCACTATCCCGACACCACCTTACTGGTCGATACTTACGACACCCTACAAGGCGTTCAGCACGTAATTGACGTGCTGCGTGACATGCCCAGCCTGACAGTCGGTGCCGTTCGCCTCGACTCGGGCGACCTGGGCGCGCTCGCCAAAGGCGCGCGCAGGTTACTGGACGACGCCGGCCACCAGTCGGTCGGGATCGTTGCCAGCAGCGGCCTGGATGAGCACAGCATCGCTGAGCTGATCGCCCAGGCAGCACCGATCGACGCCTTTGGCGTCGGCACCCTGATGGGCGTTTCGGCGGATGCCCCGGTGATTGACCTGTCCTACAAGCTCGTTGAATACGCCGGCACGCCGCGGGCCAAGCACGCCCCCGGTAAAACCAGCCTGCCGACCCGCAAGCAAATCTTCCGGCGACAGGATACCCAAGGACGCTACCTTGGCGATATCATTGCCCGTCGCGATGAAACGGGTATCGAAGGCGAGGCGTTACTCGTGCCGGTGGTAACCGGCGGCGTCATCAACACCGCGGCGATGGCCGACACCCAGCACGCCAGCGCCCGGGTCGCCGATGCCCTGCCCCGCTTTCCAGCCTCTGTGACGGCGCTGGCCGACGGAGAAAGCGATTACCCGGTGGAACTGAGTGACGCCTTGGCGCATCTATCATCCATGGTATAAGCATGCCACGCCGCCCAAACGATTGGGCGACCGCTCGTCAGGGAGACTCATTATGCGCTGTGCGCTATCACGCTATTTTCACCACCCGCGCCGCTTAGCGGCGACGGCTGCCCTTGCCCTCAGCGGCCTGCTGGTGGCCGACGCCAGCGCCGCTACCAAGGCGCCACAGGCGTTTGAAGCCAGCTACCGTCTCAAGGTCAGCGGCTGGCCCAGTGCGACCATTACCCATCACCTGAGCCAGGAAGACAATCACTGGCGCAGCGACATGCGCTTCTCCATCGCGGTGGTCAGCGGCGAGGAAAGAAGCCGCTTCAGCGTGGCAGACGACACCACCCGCGCGCTGCTCTATAACAGCAGCTATTCACTGTTTGGCATCGGCAACGACTACCAGCTCAAGGAGGGCGAACTGACCACGCTCGACCGGCAAACCGCGCTGTTCGAGCTGTCGCGCCGCGCCGGTAACGAGCAGTGCACCGAGGCGGCACCCTGCGATGTGCGCTTTCTCGACCACGAAGGCGAAGAAGAGCACTACCGGTATTATCTGGATAGCCAACAGCCCATCAGCGTGCCCGCCGGGGAGTTCGAGGCGCTCAATGTGGTACTACTGAACGCCGAAAAACGCGATCGCGAACTTCACCTGAGCTTCCACCCCGACTGGCCAGGGCTCGTGCTGTCCGCCGAGTACATTAAGAATGGCGAGCGCGAAACGCGGATCGCCTTGACCGAGTTCAACCCAGACGGGGGCGCAACGCCCTAGATGTTTTCCGGATTACTGATCGTCCTGCTCCCACTGCTGCTGGGCTACCTGGTGCGCGTCCCTTCGTTGCGCTGGCAGCAAGCAATCAACCACGCCGTCAACAGCGCCGTCTACATCATTTTACTGCTGATGGGCATTAGCCTCGCCGGGCTTGAAAACCTCTCGAGCCAGCTTTCCAGGCTCGGCGGCAACGCCCTGCTGCTGTTCAGCATTACCACGCTGTTTAATCTGGCCGCGCTGTGGTGGCTATCGCGCCGAGTGGCCCTGAAGGCCGGCCAGTCTCCAGTGGTCAAAGATGCGCCGACCAGCAAGCTGGCGGCGATGCAGGGCTCGCTGTTGTTAGTGGCGGTGGTGGCGGGCGGTGTCACTGCCGGCCTGCTGGCCGGCCCCCATCTTGGGGAAGGGCTGTTTACCACGGCGGATGTACTCGCCGAGTGGGTGCTCTACCTGCTGCTGGCCCTCATCGGCTGCCAGCTGCGTAATTCGGGCATGCCGCTCAAGCAGATACTGCTCAATCGGCTGGGGCTGGCGATTGCCGTCACCCTGGCGCTCAGCTCGCTGCTGGCCGGCTTGGTGGCCGCCCCGCTGTTGGCGCTAAGCTGGAACGAAGGCCTCGCCATGGCCGCAGGCTTTGGCTGGTACTCGCTTTCGGCCATTTTGATCGGCGACCAGCTAGGCCCGCTAATGGGCGGTGTGGCGTTTTTCAACGACCTGACCCGCGAACTGCTGGCGTTCATCCTGATTCCGCTGGTCATTCATCGCCACACGGCATTGGCGATTGGCTATGGCGGTGCCACTTCAATGGACTTCACCCTGCCCGTGATTCAACAGCACGGCGGCGTGGCCTGCGTGCCCATCGCCGTGGTCAGTGGGTTTATTCTCTCGCTGCTTTCGCCCCCGCTGATTCTGTTCTTTCTGTCGCTGTCGGGTTAGCCATACCCGACAATCATTGATCAGTATGACGGCACTCACCCCTTACCGCGCTTTTCAGACAATGTCGCAATGCAAGGCCCGATAGCCCGCGGCCAAGTAGAACGGTGAGCTTTGCCAGGGCGGCTTCCAGCGTAATATCGCCACCCGCGATAACACCGGCCTGATTGAGCGCGGCACCGGTGGCGTAAGCGCCCTGCACCACCTCACCCTGGGCACACTGCGTCACGTTGAGCAGCGCGACGCCACGCTCGTTGGCCGCTTTCAGGGCGTTAAGCAGCTCGCCTGCAAAGCTGGGCGGGTTGCCAACGCCGTAGCTGTAAAGCACCAGGCCTTTAAGACTCTCATCAGCCAGCAACGCCTTTGCCCGGCGCAGCGACATCCCCGGATGCAGCGGCAGTACCGCGACCGCCTCGTCGTCTAACGTTATAGGGGCGAAGTTCGGTATACCGCTCAGCAACGCTGAGGGCTGGGGGAAACTTACGCCGATGCCTAGCTCCGCTAGCCAAGGGAAATTTGGAGAGTCGAAGGCATCCAAGCCCTGGGTGCGCACCTTGCGCGCTCGGTTACCGCGCAGCAGCCGGTCATGAAACGCCAGGCTGACTTCGCAAGGTGTCGCGGGATGCGCCGCCAGCTGCAGCGCGCTGACCACATTATTCAGCGCGTCACTGCGGGGCTCACCCAGTGGAATTTGGGAGCCGGTGAAGATCACCGGCTTGTTCAGCGCACCGAGCATAAACGACAGCGCCGCGGCGCTGTACGCCATTGTATCCGTGCCGTGGAGCACTACAAACGCATCATAGTGCGCCCAGTGGCTTTCCAGCAGCGCCACCAGGCGGTTCCAGGCCGCTGGCATTAGCTCGGCGCTATCCATCAGCGGCTGCATTTCAATCACATCAAACGCTGGCAGCCGATAAGGATCGCCCAGGGCCAAGTGCGCGGCCAGGCGTTCGGCCAGCCCCGCGCAGGGCACGTAGCCTTGTGGCGATGGCTGCATACCCACCGTCCCGCCGGTATACAGCATCAGTACGCGGGGCATGGACTCTCCTTGCCTTATCGTTACAACCTGGATGATCGCTTACTTCGCAGGCGCGCCTTCCAGGCGCTGCTTTAATGCGTCAGCCTCTTCAGGGTCCAGCTCCCAGGCTTTGGGATCCAGATCGAGATCCGGGTGCTGGTTGGCATCAAAAATCGGCTGCTTGATCCCCTGCCGGCGCTGACCGTCGAAGTCTTTCAAAATGCGCAGGCCATGCATGAACAGCATGATCAGCGCAATCAGGTTAACCACGGCCAGAAGCCCCATGGTGACATCGGCAAAGCCGAACACGGTGCCCAAATCGGTGGTTGCTCCCCAGCACACCAGCAGCACGATGGCCACGCGGAAGGCGTTAAACAGGTTCTGGTTATCGCGGCTGAAGAAGTTGAGGCTGTTCTCGCCCAGGTAGTAGTTGTACAAAATGGTGCTGAAGGCAAACAGCAGCAGCGCCAGGCTGACAAAGGTGCGGCCCCATTCGCCCACATGGTCGGCCAATGCGGCTTGAGTTAGCGCAATGCCCTCAACACCAGCGCCCGCTGCAGGGTCATACGCACCGCTGAGCAGAATCAAAAACGCCGTAGAGGAACAGATAATCACGGTATCGATAAAGACCGAAAACGCCTGCACGATGCCCTGGTTGGCCGGGTGCGGCACGTAAGCAACCGCCGCCACATTGGGCGCACTACCCAGGCCCGCTTCGTTAGAGAACAGGCCGCGCTTCAGACCCATCATGATCGCCGCGCCAATACCGCCGCCAATCAGTGGTTCAAGGCCGAAGGCACTTTTCACAATCAGCGCAATCACGCCAGGTATTTCGGTAATATTCATGGCGATGACCAGCAGTGCGACAGCAATATAACCGATGGCCATAAAGGGCACTAAAATCTCGGAAATACGCGCAATACGCTTGATACCACCGAAGATAATCAGCCCGACCAGCATCGCCAGGGCAATACCGCTATACAGTACCGGCACGCCGAAGGCGTCACCGAAAGAGGTTGCCACCGCATAGGATTGAAGCGCGGTAAAGGCAAACCCGAAGGTCAACAGCAGCAGTACCGAGTAGAACGCTGCCAGCCAGCGCCACTGCTTACCCAGCCCTTTAACGATGTAGTACGCAGGGCCGCCGCGATAGGTGCCGTCACCGACGGCCTCTTTATAGGTCTGCGCCAGGGTGCACTCCAAAAAGCTGGTGGCCATACCCATCAAACCCACCAGCCACATCCAGAAAATCGCCCCTGGGCCGCCCAGCGTAATCGCTACCGCCACGCCTGCGATGTTGCCGCCGCCTACGCGACCGGCAACCGACAGCACCAGCGCCTGAAACGAGCTTAGATGGCCGTGTTTGTTGCGCTTAAAGGCCTGACCGGAACCAAGGATGCGAAACATCTCACCGAAATAGCGAAACTGCACAAAGCGGGACGCAACGGTAAAACCGATGCCAACCCCCACCAGCAGCACTAGCAGAACCTTCCCCCACAGGAGGTCATTGAGCATATCGAGCATGTGATTCTCTCCGCGTTTTTGTATTAGCGTTATGTTGGAATTGGCGTCGTTTGCTATCGCGCGTTATGAATTCGCGCCGCGGGGAGTGTTTTAACAAGCCTGGGGCAGGATTGAATTTGGCGCAGCGGTGCAGTTGTGTGCACCCCTGCACCAACGGGTGCATCAAAGTGCATCACCCATAAAAAAACGGCGCGCCTCCGTTAAAGAGGCGCGCCGTTTGATTCGCGATCTGTTAATTGTTGGGTGGTTCACATATTGGCAGTTGCCGCCCGTGCCGCATGGAGCTTCTTATAGCTTTCGATCAAGCGCTGGTGGCGCTCAAGGCCTTCGAGCTGCATGTTGGTGGGCGTCAGGCCGTGGAAGCGCACCTCACCGCTTACCGATCCCACTACCGCCGCCATGGTGGCTTCGCCGAACATGCGCTGGAAGTTGTGCAGGTAGTCGCCCAGCTCTAGTTCGTCATCCAGGGCAATTTCCAGCACCGCGTTCACCGCCTGGTAAAACAGGCCGCGCTCGACGGTGTTGTCGTTGTACTGCAGGAACATCTGCACGCAGTCCAGCGCCTCTTCGTGGCGCTGAAGGGCCAGATAGACCAGCAGCTTCAGTTCCAGAATGGTCAACTGGCCCCACTCGGTGTTCTCGTCAAACTCGATACCGATCAGCGTGATGATATCGGTATGGTCGTCCATCTGGCTCTCTTCCAGCCGCTCGACCAGATCGGTGAGCTGATCGTCATCCAGGCGGTGAAGGTTGAGAATATCTTCGCGGTAATCCAATGCCTTGTTGGTGTTGTCCCAGATCAAATCCTCAATGGGATACACCTCGGAGTAGCCCGGCACCAGAATGCGGCACACCGGTGCGCCCAGGTCTTCGTGGACTGCCATATACACTTCGGCACCTAACTCTTCAAAGATGCCGAAAAGTGTGGCGGCCTCCTCTTCATTGCTGCCAGAGAAGTCCCACTCGCTGAACTCAAAGTCGGGCTTGGCGCTAAAGAAGCGCCAGGAGACCACGCCTACGGAGTCGATAAAGTGCTCAACAAAGTTGTTGGGCTCGGCAACCGTCTGTGAGTTAAACGTCGGCAGCGGCAGATCGTTCAGGCCCTCAAAGCTGCGGCCTTGCAGCAACTCAGTCAGGCTGCGCTCCAGCGCTACTTCAAAGCTTGGGTGGGCGCCAAAGGAAGCAAACACGCCGCCGGTACGCGGGTTCATCAGGGTGACGCACATCACCGGGAACTGACCGCCCATGGAGGCATCTTTGACCAGCACCGGAAACCCCTGGGCTTCCAGGGCGTTAATGCCCTCCACAATGCTGGGATATTTCGCCAACACGTCTTGGGGTACGTCCGGCAGGGTTAACTCCTGCTCGAGAATTTCGCGTTTTACCGCCCGCTCGAAAATTTCAGACAGGCACTGCACCTGGGCTTCCACCAGCGTATTGCCCGCGCTCATTCCGTTACTCAGGAACAGGTTTTCGATCAGGTTGGAGGGGAAGTAGATCGTTTCGCCATCGGACTGACGCACAAACGGCAGCGACACGATACCGCGGTCTTCACGACCGGAGTTGGTATCGATCAGATTGGAGCCACACAGCTCGCCTTCCGGGTTGTAGATGTCAAGGCAGTGCTCATCAAGAATCTCAGCGGGCAGTTCATCATTCGGGCCCGGCTTGAACCACTTCTCATTGGGGTAGTGAACAAAGTCGCTACCCGCGATCTCTTCACCAAAGAACTGGTCGTTATAGAAGAAGTTGCAGCTCAGGCGTTCAATAAACTCGCCCAGCGCCGAGCACAGCGCGCTCTCTTTGGTGGCGCCTTTGCCGTTGGTAAAGCACATCGGCGAGGCTGCGTCGCGGATATGCAGCGACCAAACGTGGGGCACGATATTGCGCCAGGAGGCGATCTCGATTTTCATGCCCAAATCAGCAAGGATCGAGCTCATATTGGCAATGGTCTGCTCCAGCGGCAGGTCCTTGCCTTCGATGTAGGTGTTGCTGCCTTCCGGCGCGCCCATTAGCAGCGCCTGGGCGTCTTCGTCGATATTCTCGACCACTTCGATCTGGAACTCGGGGCCGGTCTGCACGACTTTCTTCACCGTGCAGCGATCAATGGAGCGCAGCATGCCCTCGCGATCCTTGTCAGAAATGTCCTCCGGAAGCTCGACCTGGATTTTAAAAATCTGCTTGTAGCGGTTTTCCGGGTCGACGATGTTGTTCTGCGACAGGCGGATGTTCTCGGTGGGAATATTGCGCGCGTTGCAGTACACCTTGACGAAGTAGGCCGCGCACATGGCCGATGAGGCCAGGAAGTAGTCAAACGGCCCGGGCGCCGAGCCATCGCCCTTATAGCGAATCGGCTGGTCGGAGGTGACCGTAAAATCGTCGAACTTGGCCTCCAGGCGGAGGTTGTCGAGATAGTTGACTTTGATTTCCATGAGCGGGCGTCCGGATAGATAAATGTGCTAAGGGCCTTGGGGCCATAGGCTGATGGCGGCCATTATCCAGTTTTTCACCCGCTTCGTCTTGGGGAGTCTCGCGAATCGCCTATTACGTAGCGTTAACAAGTAGAATGCGCGCTCGCCGGGGATGATCGCAAACTGCGGGTGGCGCTCAGCCATGACCGCGGGCCGAGAGCGCGCAATCTCTAGTCCCCTTTTTAGCAACCCGATATCCAGGCATGATGGCGCTACTTAAACTCACGGGAACCCACCATTATGAAAGCGATTGCCTTTACCAAAAGCCTGCCCATCGATCACCCCGATGCGCTGCAAACAATCGAATTACCTACTCCAACCCCAGAAGCCCACGATATTCGAGTTGCGGTTAGCGCCATTTCCGTTAACCCGGTGGATGCCAAAGTGCGCAACAGCGCCCTGCCGGAAACCGGCGAACCGCGCGTGCTGGGCTACGACGCGGTGGGCATCGTGGATGCCGTTGGCAGCGCCGTTACGCGCTTTCAGCCGGGCGACCGGGTGTGGTACGCGGGCAACGTGGCACGCCAGGGCTCTAACGCAGAGTTTCAACTGGTCGATGAGCGCATTGCCAGCCTGGCGCCGAAAAGTCTCACTGACGCTGAGGCCGCTGCGCTGCCGCTCACCGCCATTACCGCTTGGGAACTGCTGTTCGACCGACTGGAGCTGGGTATGCGCGACACCCAAGGCAAAAGCCTGTTGGTGATTGGCGCAGCGGGGGGCGTAGGCTCAATTCTGGTGCAGCTTGCCAAACAGCTCACCGATATTACCGTCATTGGCACGGCATCCCGGCCCGAAAGCCAAGCCTGGGTGACGTCGTTAGGCGCGGACGCCGTGATTGACCACCACCAGCCGCTTGATCAGGCGCTTAAAGCCGCGGGCTTTGACGGGGTGGATATGGTGATCAGCCTTAACCAGACCGATCACCACTTTGACGCCATTATTGAAGCCCTTAAGCCTCAGGGAAAACTGGCGCTTATTGATGATCCGGCGCTGATCGATTTGCGTAAGCTCAAAATGAAAAGCCTGTCGCTGCATTGGGAGCTGATGTTTACCCGCCCGTTGTTCACCACCGACGATCTTGCAAAGCAGCACGACTTATTGACGGAAGTCGCCGGCATGGTGGACAGCGGCCGGTTGAAAACCACCCTGGGGGACGCATTAGGCCCCATTACCGCTGAGAACCTAAAACGCGCGCACGCCCTTATTGAGAGCAACAGCACGATCGGCAAACTGGTCTTGGAAGGTTTTTAAACAAGCTAACGCTTAATTGACGCAACGGCCCTGGCACAGGGCCGTTGCACTCTGGGGCGTGAACCATCACATTAGGCAGCCACGACACCAAGAGAATCGAGTCACCCCATGCATGACGATTTCGTGGCCAACCTGCGCCTGCTGTGCAGCTATTACCCGTCTATTGCTGAAGTCTGTCGGCGTTTAACGATCAACCGCGCTCAGTTTAACCGCTACCTGAGTGGTCGCTACCGTCCCAGCCACGCCGCACTGCAGCGCATTTGCCACTTTTTCGGCGTCACTACTGAAGATATTGCGCTTCCCCACCACAATTTTCGTGCCCTGGTGCAAACCGGCCAGCTAAATACAGAAACAACCCCTGCAACGCTGCCCTGGCCTAACGCGTTGGTTCAGCGCGGCAGCGAAGGGATGGAGCGCTATATAGGCCGCTACTTTGAGCTTTATCACTCGATGTCCCGTCCGGGGCAGTTAATGCGTACCCTGGTTTGCCTGGAAAAGCGGGAGGGTGGCGTCGTTTATCAGCGCACCGAACGGATGCAGACCGCTTCCGACGCCCGCCCGTGCCACAATCGCTATGTGGGCACCGCGGTTAAGCTTGCGGATCGGCTGTTTTTGGTCGACCACGAAACCCTTAACGGCCACGAAATCACCCAGACGATTCTGTTTCCGAGCTTTCAGAGCCAGGTGACGCGTTTGACCGGCTTAAAAATAGGCGTGGCGGATAATAGCGAGCGCATGCCCTGCTGTGTGCGGGTGGTATATCAGCGCCTGGATAAACAGGTCAGCCTGCGCGAAGCGCTGGCACAGTGCGGTTTAATCACACTGGATGATCCTTTACTGGATGATGCCCTGAGAGCCGCGATCATAAACGACGTAGGCGCTGATGAGCATCACTTCCGCGCTCGCCACTAGGTCATTGGTGATTCGCGGACTCGCGCTAAGCGGGAGGCACCAACACCTGCTGGAACAGGATTTTTTCAAACTGCTCCATGGGCTCGACGGATTTCAACGTCTTGGCGCGCAGGATCGCGCCTTCCCACCCCGAGAGAATAAAGCTGGCGAGGGTATCGGCGGGTAGCGCGGCGCTTAGCTCGCCGGCTTCCTGAGCGCCCTTGAGACAGCCTACCAGACGCTGCTCCCAGCGCTGGAAAACCCGGTCCAGCGCATCGCGGAAGGTATCGCTCTGCCCGGAAAGCTCCTGGCCCAGATTGCCGATCAAACAGCCCGTGGCATGGTTGCAGCTGTGCATATGCTCGCGCCCGGCGGCAAAGTAACGGCGCAGCCGCTCGAGCGGCGGGGTCGTCGTGTCTTCCAGCAGTTCGGCCAGTTGCGCATCGTAGGCAGCCGCGAACTGATCGATCACCGCCAGACCAAACTCCTCCTTGCTCGAGAAGTAGTGGTAAAACGAGCCCTTGGGAACGCCGCAGGTTTTCAATACGGCATTGATCCCCGTGGCATTATAGCCGTGTTGGCCGATCAGTTCGGCACCGGTCTCGATGAGCTTTTCGCGCGTAGCGGTGTTTTTCATATCGTTAAAAATAGACCAGTCAGTCTAGTATGAGCAAGTGAAGCGTCAGCCAAGACGATCATCATGCCACGTGGCAGCGCTGTCGGCACTGTGCGGGGGCAGTTCCACGTAATTTACACATTGCTTACCTAATCGCTGCGTGGCGTTGGGTGATGCTAGCATGATACGCCCTTACAGCTCTAAGTTTTGCCTTCAGCCAACGGATGCCCCGCGACCATGACATTTCACAGCGCTTTCCCCCCTTTGCAGCAGGGCCGCATTCGGCTGAGCGCCGTGGTCGCGTTGCTGGTGCTTGTCGGCGGCGCAGCGCTGGCGTGGTGGCTTTTGACCCAGCCGCCGCGCATCGAACGCCAGCCGCCGCCCGAACCCACCCCGCCGCTGGTCGATGTCGTCAGGGTATCCGCCGCTGACCAGTCGCCCGACCTGCAGGGTTTTGGGCGCGTAGAAGCCGAGCAGGAAACCATGCTCGCCAGTCGTGTTGCCGGGCAATTGGAGCGGTTTGCGGAAGGCGTGCGGCCCGGCCAGGTCGTCGAGCAAAACGCAGCGATCGCCTATATCGACCAGGCGGATCTGCAGTTGGCGCTTGAAGACGCCGAGGCTCAGCTCGCCGACGCCCAGGCGCAACTCGCCCTGGAGCAGGCGGAGCAGCAGCGCGCCCGCAGCGAGTATGAATCCTTCGGTCGCCAGCTCTCCGCCGAGCGCCGGGCTCTGGTGCTGCGCGAACCCCAACTGCGCCAGGCCCAGGCCGGGGTCACCCAAGCGCGGGTGGCACGCGACCAGGCCGCGCTCAACCTGGAGCGGGCCACGCTGCGCGCGCCTTGGCGAGCCATGGTACAGGAGCGTCTGGTGGGCGCTGGCAGCCTGTTGAGCCTGGGCACCGAGGTGCTGCACCTGGTGGGCGTCGAGCAGTTCTGGGTGCGCGCGTCGCTACCCGGCGAATGGCTGCACTGGCTGAGCGAAGGCAGCCCTGTCACCCTGACCAGCAGCGGCTGGCCCGATGACGGACAGCGCCAAGGCAGGCTGGTGTCCATACTGCCTGCGCTCGAGGAAAACGGTCTTCAGGCGCAGCTGCTGATTGCCGTCGACGACCCGCTCGCGCTGGACCACGATGGCCCTGCGCTGCGCCTGGGTGACGTGCTGCGGGCATCGTTTGAGGCCAGTGCCAAGCCTAATCTCATCGCCCTGCCCTCCGCCGCGCTAAGGCCTGGCGAGCAGGTGTGGTGGGTCGACGACGATAACCGCCTGCAGCGCAGCCAGGTCACGCTAGCCTATCGAGGCCAGGAACATGCGCTGGTCAGCAGCGGCCTGGCCGATGGCCGACGCGTCGTGACGGCGGGGTTGGCTCAGCCAAGCGAAGGCCAGCAAGTACGCATACGGCAACGCGGCGACACACCCTCAAGCGACAGCGAAGGTGACACCTGATGCTGCGTAAAGGTCCCCTGGCGTGGATGGTCGATCACGGCGTTGCCCCGAATCTGTTGATGATTCTGTTTATTGTCGGCGGTCTCATGGCTTCGCTTGCCATCAAAAAAGAGATATTCCCAGAATTTGAAACCGAAGTTGTCCAGGTCACCATTAACTACCCGGGCGCCACACCGGAAGATATTGAGCAAAGCCTGCTGCTACCCGTTGAAGCGGCTATTTCTGACGTCGAGGGCATTGATGAACTGACAGCCAGCGCCAGCGAAGGCAGCGCCAACCTTAGCGCCACGCTGGTGGATGGCATCGACGTAATGCGCGCTTACCAGGATATCCAACAGTCGGTTAACGCGATCACCACCTTGCCCAGCGCTGCTGACCCACCCCGCTTCACTCTGGCTGGCCGTACACGCAGTGTGTTGAGCCTGCAGGTTTACGGACAGACCGACCTGGGGACGCTGCACGATGTCGCCGAAAATGTCCGGGCGGAGCTACAGGCCACCGATGGCCTTTCCCGTGCGGAGCTTTCCGGTAACCGCGACCGGGAAATCCAAGTGCTATTGGATGATGAAGCCATTGAACGTTACGGCCTGGATCATCAGGCACTTGCCAGCATCATTGGCGAGGAAGCCTTAGACTTAGCCAGCGGCCAGTTGACCACCGACGAAGGCGAATGGCTGATCCGCTACCAGGGGCGCCGCAACAGCGCCGATGCCTTCGCCGAATTGCCTGTTCTTACCAGCACCCAGGGCGCCCCGATTAAACTGAGCGATATCGCCAACGTGCGCGAGGGCTTTGCCGAAACCGACCGTGAGGAATTCTATAATGGTCAGCCTGGCCTGTCGGTGGACGTTTACCAGATCGGCGATCAAACACCGACCAGTATTTCAGAGGCGGTTAACGGCGAGCTTGAACGCCTGCGCGCGGGCTTGCCGGAAGGCGTTAGTCTGGATATTTCCCGCGACAGCTCAGAAGTTTACGAAGACCGGCTGAGCCTGCTGCTGAAAAACGCCTGGATGGGACTGGCTCTAGTGCTGGTGCTGATGGCGCTGTTTCTGGAAGCCCGATTGGCCTTCTGGGTCACATTGGGCATTCCCACGGCATTTTTAGGCGCGATGCTGTTTCTGCCCTGGATCGGCGTGTCGCTGAACATGATGTCGATGTTCGCGTTTATTATCGCACTGGGCATTGTCGTCGACGATGCGATTATCGTTGGTGAAAATATCTACAGCTATCGCGAAGAAGGCTACTCACTGCGCGATGCGGCCGTCAAAGGTGCCCGAGAAATCGCCACGCCGCTGACGTTTGCGATACTTTCCAACATCGTCGCCTTTTTACCGCTGTTGTTTTTACCCGGCTTTCTAGGACTGATTTTTGCCACCGTGCCCGTTGTCGTGATTACGGTATTTTTAATTTCCTGGGTCGAAGCGCTATTTATTCTGCCCGCACACCTGGCCCACAGCCGTAAACCCCGCCAAACACCCGCTTGGCAACGCCCGCTGGAAGCCCTGCGCCAACGCATGCAGGGCGGGCTGCATCATTTTACCTATCACCAGTTCGAGCCCTTTTTGCAGCGGGCGCTCAACGTACGCTGGCTGACCGTCGCGCTGGGTATCGTCATATTGCTGGTGACGCTTTCCTGGAGCATGAGCGGACGTCTTGGCTTCTCGCTGATGCCACGGGTCGAGTCCGACCAAGTCCAGGCCACGGTCACGCTGCCGATTGGCACCCATATCAGCGTCAGCCGCGAACTGAGCGATCAGTTGCTTGAAGCGGCCGAGGCCTTAAGCGAGCGGGAACCGTCGCTTGAATTTTCCAGCTCACGCAGCCGCCTTGACGGCGAGAGCCTTGAGGTTCGACTGGATATCGCCCGCGACAGCTTGGCTGAATGGCCGCCGTCGCGTATCGCTCGAGAGTGGCGCACGCTCTCCGGTGACCTGCTGGGCGCGCAGTCGGTTCGCTTTGAATCAGATGTGGGCGGTCCAGGCAGCGGAGCGGCACTGAGCCTGCGCCTCTCACACCCCGACACCCAAGTCCTTGAAGGGGCGGCCAGTGAGCTGGCTGACTCGCTAGGCAACTACGGATTAACCGACATCGACAGTGGGCTTGGCGATGGCAAACCCCAGTTGGAAATGCGCCTTTCATCTGAAGGGCGCTCATTGGGCCTCACCGGCAGCGACCTGGCCCAAGCCTTACGTGGGCCTCTTCAAGGCGCCACCGCGCTGGAGCAGTTTGTCGGCCGCAGCGAAGTCAGCGTCGAAGTAAAACTGCCCAGCGATAGCCGCAATAGCTTGAACGAGCTCTACCGGCTGCCGGTGCGCACGCCCGACGGGCTCAGCGTGCCGCTTTCCAGAGTCGCGGACATATCACTTAGCCAGGCTTCCAGCGGCATTGAGCGGATTAACGGCCGGCGGGTGATCACCGTCACTGCCGATGCTGAAGATGACCTGCCGATCAACCAGGTGCTTGCCACCTTACAAACTGACGTTTTTCCCGACCTGGAAAGCAACTGGTCAGGGCTCGAGGTCACCATGGGCGGGCGTCAGCAGGATACCGCCGACAATCTCGCCACGCTGCGCACGGCCATGTGGCTAATGATCGCCGCACTTTATGCCCTGCTAGCGATTCCGTTTAGAAGCTACTTGCAACCCTTGCTGGTGATGGCCGCCATCCCCTTTGGTATCGTCGGGGCAATTGGCGGGCATATGCTGATGGGCTTTGGCCTGTCGATTATCAGCCTGCTGGGCATGCTGGCGCTTTCGGGGGTGGTGATCAACGATGCGCTGGTACTGATCGATTACGCCAACCGCAAGCGCCGTGAGGGCATGGCCGCCCGCGAAGCGATTGTGGCGGCGGCCACCCGTCGTCTGCGGCCGATCATGATGACCACCTTGACCACCTTTCTGGGGCTCGCACCGATGATTCTGGAGACCTCCCGTCAGGCACGCTTCATGATCCCCATGGCCATCTCGCTGGGCTTTGGCATGCTCTTCGCAACGCTGATCCTGCTGATTCTGGTACCTTGCCTCTACCTGAGCCTCGAGCATCTGCGCGAGCGGTTTCGCACCCCGCCCCAGCCCCATTCACCAGGAGTTCGCTAATGCCGCCTCCCCTGTCACGCTCGACACTGGGCCGTTTCAACTGGCGCTTCTCGCGGCTGGGGCTGAAGCTGTTCATGATCATCCTGAGCGTCAACGTGGCCATTTCCGCCGGGGTTTTTCTGGCGGTCTCGTTCAGTATCGACCGGGGGTTTCTGGAATACCTCAACCAGGCCCAGGAACGCCGCGCGACGCTGCTGGCCGACAGCCTGATCAACCGCTGGGAGCCACGGGAAAGCTGGGCATGGCTCGAGCGTTCGCCGGAACGCTGGCCGATGGTGGTCCGCCATGCCCTGGGGCAGGAACACCGCGACCGCCCAAGCCCGCTGGGCGAGGCACAGGACTTCGTGCTGCGCGATCCCCAGCAGCAGTTCATCGTGCCGCCCCATAACGGCCGGGAAAGCAACTGGCACTGGCTGCCTCTGCGCAGCGATGGCGAGCTCATCGGCGAGCTGGGATTTCGTCCGCCCATGCAGGTCATGGAACGCATGGAAAACCGCTTTCTCGAACGCCAGCAGCGTAACCTCATGATTATCGTTGTCTCGCTGGGCGTGGCGTCGCTGCTGCTGGCCGGCGGGCTGTCGTGGTGGCTGGGCCGGCGTACTCGCGCCCTGGCCATGGCCACCCGACGCCTGACCGAGGGCAATTATCACAGCCGCCTGCCCGAGCGCGGGCGCGATGAGCTGTCGCGGCTGGCGAAGGACTTCAACGTGCTGGCCGCCACCCTGGAAGCCAGCCGAAACGCCCGGGCGCGCTGGGTCTCAGACACCGCCCACGAGCTGCGTACGCCGCTTGCCGTGCTGCGCGGTGAAATCGAAGCCATGCAGGACGGCATTCGCCCGCTGAACCACGAAAGCCTGGCGTCACTCGCTCAGGAAGTCGATCAGTTGGAACGCCTGGTCACCGACCTGCGCCTGCTCTCACAAAGCGATGCCGGCGCGCTGGATATTCAGCTGGCGCCGCTAAACCTGAGCGACTCCCTCGCCGGTCGCCTGGAAGACGCCGACCGCTGGCTTAACGACAGCGACCTGAGCCTGACCCGGCAGATCGCGCCGGACGTGATGATCCGCGGCGACGCCCAACGCCTGCGCCAGCTATGGGATAACCTGCTGGACAACAGCTGCGCCTACACCGACGCCCCGGGAAGGCTTGCGGTCACCCTGGCCCGCGAAGGCGAAGAGGCCGTGGTCACCTGGCAGGACAGCGCCCCCGGGGTCCCCGACAGCGAGCTTGTGCGCCTCACCGAACGGCTGTACCGGGTGGAAGGCTCGCGCAACCGCGCCAGCGGCGGGAGCGGGCTTGGGCTCTCCATCGCCAGCGCCCTAGCGAATGCCCACGACGGCAGCCTATCGGCCTCTCATTCGACGCTGGGTGGGTTATGCTGGACGCTACGGTTTCCGCTGTTAAACGATCAATAACGCCGGTCCTTTTCTTCAAGCGAGCTTGCCCTATGAATAACGCCTCTTTACTGGTCGTGGAAGATGAACCCAAAATCGCCCGCCTGATGGCCGACTATCTGACCACCCACGGGTTCGAGGTCACCACCCTCGACCACGGCGACCATGTGTTGCCGTGGCTAGTTAAGCAGACGCCTAACCTCATCCTGCTGGACCTGATGCTGCCCGGCAAAGACGGCCTGACGCTATGCCGTGAAATCCGCCAGCAATGGCCGCATGTCGCCATCATCATGGTGACCGCCAAGGTCGAAGAGGTGGATCGGCTGCTGGGGCTGGAACTAGGGGCCGACGATTACATCTGCAAACCCTTCAGCCCTCGGGAGGTCGTGGCGCGGGTCAAGGCGGTTCTACGGCGCAGTCAGGCAGCGGTCGAAGCCGCGCCTCAGGCAACCAACAACGCGCCGGTGACGCTCAACGAAGACGGCTGGCAAGCCCTCGCAAAGGGCCATGATCTGGGCCTTACGGCGGTGGAGTTCCAGCTGCTGCGGGTGATGATGCAGGCGCCGGGACGGATTTTCAGCCGCGAGCAGCTGATGGACCACATGTACCGCGACAACCGCATCGTCTCGGAGCGCACCGTGGACAGCCATATCAAAAAGCTGCGCAAGAAGATCCACGAAGCGCTCCCCGAGCAGGAAATCATCCGCTCGGTGTATGGCGTCGGCTACAAATACCAGCCCGAGGGATGACTATAGAACTGCTTGCGAAGTCTTTTAAAATTGAAACAGCGCTGAGTGTACTCCTAAGGCACTTTACGCATGTGATGCAATTGCACCTTGGGGCCAACCGTTTTCGTTCCAGCATTTAATATTGAAGGAAAAGGTTTGCACGCTGAAATAAATTTGCGATTTCCATAGGAATTCTCGTAAAATTGATAGCAAATTACAGTTAACATGGATAACGTCGAAGGAATAGCTAATAATTTTTTGTTTATCAAAATTAATAACGTAAACAAGATGAATGAAGAAAACTTTTTATTATATTTTCAGAGAGCAAGGATAAAATGTTAAAAGAATTGGCAGCATTAATACACGACTTGCTAGCTACGAATCAAAGCTTTCATGCACTGCAGCTCCCGGATGGCACCTACAGAAAACGGGCAGGTAAAGTTACGCAAAATCTACTGGAGAAAATTTTAAATAACAATAGCTCTATTGCCATTTATCAAAAAAATACTGACAATTCAATAAATTGGATCTGCTTCGATTTTGACATATTAAAAGCAAACTTAGCGAACGAAAAAAAAGCATTAGCGAAAAAAGAGCTAGAGCGAGTAGTAAGTCAGTTTAGCCAATCATTAAAAATATTAAATATACCCCACCTACTGGAATTTTCTGGCAATAGAGGATTCCATATATGGATAACATTTAAAGAAAGCATAAGCTACAGATCTGGTTACGAAATTCAACAGACTTTAATAGATGCAACTGAATTAGATATAAACCAAGAGCTAATAGCGTTAGATCTTTTCCCAAATACAGCCATGCCTACAGATGGAGTAGGGCTCGGAGTTAAGGCACCGTTATCTAAACACACTAAATCACAACAATATTCATTTCTATTAAGTTCATCAGAAGAAATAAGCTCTATATCCGGCATCACAAGCTTAAACACTCAAGTTATAAGTAAAAATATTGAAATTCTTAAAAGGCACAAAAGCACAAGCAAATCTGAACTTGAAACTATTCTTGATACTATTTTCAATATAACACATGATGAGAGACTTAGCTCGACAAGAATTAAGTCTATAAAAATAGAAAAAAATGGGTTTACGTTAGACCAGCTACTATCGCATTGGCAAGCATACCCCCCTCTTAGAGCTCTCAGCTTAAAGATTAATAAGAGTGGAAACCTCAGCCATGAGGAAAGGAAACTTCTTGTAGGGTTATTTAACAATATCCAAGCAAAAAATATAAGCGATGCTGGCCAACAAATTTTACACAAAATATTTGAAAAAACTGAAAATTACAATAAAGAAATTACTAATCAATCAATAAAAAAATTATCATCGTTTAACTTCCCATCTCAAGAGCAGATAGAAAAAATAACGAAAGAAAAATTTCAAAAAACATTTTCAACTCAAGAATTAATAGAAATTTGCATTCCGAAATTATTAGAATATGAAGACGCGACATTTGAAATATCAAATGCAGATATAGAGATCACAAAAAGCGCTGAGCTTAAATATCTATTTTTAAACGACGAGGCTTACTCGAAAACTGTAATCAATGAGCTTTCATCTGATGACAACGACAAACTATTAAATCAAGCAAAAAACTTAATAAAAAACTCACAAAAAGCGGGTTTTTATAGGCACTTTAGAAATGAAACAAATAAAATAAGGACATTAATAACATTAAAAGCACCAGAAAGAATTGCAACTTCTTGTATTATTAAACAACTCATATACTTTCTAGACATAGAGCCAAGTGATAACTCACATGGTTATAGGGCCAATAGAGGCTTTGGAGGTGGCTATATATTCCAACCTTGGCTATTCCTTTGGATCAAATTTGTATCAAATATCAGTACAGCAATTGAAGACACCGATTACCAAGACTACTATATAGTAAAAACTGACATAAAAAATTTTTATGACAAAATCCCTCACGATAACCTTAAAAGAATGCTCCTAGGAGGATCTGGTCTTCATATCGGCGAAAAACTAAGTGGACTTGAAGAAAAGGCAAAACAGCAATATAACTTATATATTGACTTTCTCTTTGAAATCACAGAAAAAACTACCAAATCTAAAATAGGCATGCCACAAGGACCTGCCTATGCAAGATATTTAGCTGAGCTATACCTTTATGACATTGATGCTCAATTTGATAACAAGATACAGCAGGAAGAGATACAGCTCTACCAAAGATATGTAGACGACATTTTCTTTATAGCCCCTACTGAGGAAAAAGCTAAAGAAATATTTAACCATTTACGCTCAGAACTGGACCTTTTAGGGCTAAAGATAAATAATGAGAAAACCATTATAACAAAAATAAGTAATTTTTCCGAAGATTTTAATAGTTATCGATCACAATCAAAGTATGCAGTAGACAAAGTCTCTAGCGACTACTCTGGCTCAACCGACACACAAAAAAATCTTGCTATCAATGAATTTATGAACCTAGTGCAATCAGACAGTTGTAATGATGACCTAGCTTTTATATTTTCACATTTAGCAGGTGTTCCACAACTTGACTCATGGAAAAAAGCAAAGGTAGAGCCAACAGTAAAAGCTAAAATAGGTAGAGGTAGTTTATATAAACATTTATTTAATTTTATTTTAGACTCACCTGAAAACTGGGTAGAGTTTGAGAAAATAGATCATTTCGATGAACTACAATCTGAAGTCCTTACTGCCTGCATGATAAGTGCTTTAGAGACAAGCAAATCGTCAGTTGAAGGGCTTAAAAGCCTAACTAAAAAGTTGGAAAAAAAGCTTACCGCATCGGAGCTAACAAATGAAAACCTTACTTATATATCACTCGTTTTCGGCGTTACGATACAATTAAATACAATACATCCAACAACCATAATAAACACAATAAAAAGCCTACCCAACATAGAAAAATTATACACTGACACTTATATTATAGAGAAGTTAAACACTTCTTTAAATGATATCAAACCTTTACCAGAATTCATCGAAGCTATATATCCAATATGTGCTAGCGAAAATACAGAACGCACAGACTTAAACAACCTAGCAATTACATTTTATGCAAAACTTTCAGCAGACTTAGCTAATGGAAAGCTATCCACAAAGGTTATCCCTGAAATAAACTCCTCGTCGATCGCTTCCAAGTTTTACTATTTACTTTGCTTGTTTTCCATATCCGACAAAAACACATCATCCGACCTATTGATTGATGCATGGAAATATTGTGCATACATATTTAACACTTGCGATACAGAAATATCCTACAGATCTTCTGATTGGTTCAAAAAAATTAGCTTTATTGAATACAGTGAAGAAAAAGCTTTGCTTTTAATATCTTCAATAGTGGACGGCAATATATTCCGCGGCATGAACGATAAAAAGAAAGTATTCGAAAAATTCCATAACTTATTATTGATATACATAACATTTCAAAACAACAAAATAAGGAGCAATGAAATTAATGATGCTCTAAATATGATTAAAGAAAAAGCAACCTTTTATCAGTGGCTCATCGAAAATGAGCAAACATTATTGTTCCCAACAACAAATAGATCTTGGTTTGATAAAAATATCATAGAGAACAGCTCAATTATATTAAAGAAAGGTAATTCTTTACTTTTTAGGAAGCCAACTACCAGCTTTCACTCATCTAGCAATCCTGAGAACCATCACAATGGCTACAGTGAAGTAATTGTAGAGCACTCTCCCACACGCCTTAATACACTAGCAGACACGTTGTTAGGGCAATCAGCGGTTGAGAAAATAAAAAAACTTATTGAAATAATGAATATATTTGAAAGCTCAGGCACATACCCAAATATATTTTGCAGCGAGCGAATGCTTATCGATAATTCATTAATGCCATTTAGCAATGAGTTGACTAACTCAAAGGCAATAATATATGAAGATAAAAATGGAAACACTGAGACCCTAATAAATAATCAAAAGAATTTCATTAAGGCCTACTTTCAGTTTTCTTCAGAACGAAGTAATAGCTTACAATCGATTAAAGAAAAATACCTTGAAAACTTAGATGATGATTTTGACATTGTCTCATTTATCAAAAATCTTTACTCCCAACTAGAAGATATAAATGAGGAAAATGAAGATTTTTATTTTGACACGGCATGTGCTGCTGCTTTATACCTTTCATTACCCGACATTGACATCACTAGAAAAATCGATAAGTTCATTAACCATTATCATAAATTCAACCAAAATTATGAAGACAGGCATATTTACGCAATAGATCAAGACACCAACCCTAATGATGAGGCTCCTACAGAACTACTAGATACTGTTATTAATTCTTTAAAATTAATACCTACGAAGATCATTTCAACTCTATCTTTATATATTTACAGAGATATTGAAGCGTATAAAGATAGGCTCAACAATCTAATTGAGACAAACAGTCCTGCTACCGCCGAGTTAGATATTAACAAGTTCAGGCGTGTTTATCCTAGAGTTTTACCACTCAGTGAATCACTAAACATTGATGGCAAAGACTATCAATTCAAAAACATAAAGCTATTAAACCTTACAACTAATGAAACACACTCGTTTGAAGTACGGCATTCGATAGCCATAAGCTCATCTGAGCATGTCTATTTTTTTGAAACCTCTCAGGTCTCATATATCGCTGCAATCAACAGCTCAATAAGTAAAATATATTACTCTATTGAAAAAAGAGCTGCTAACAGAACCACTTCAGGTATACCTATAAAAAGCTATCCCGCTACTTTTTTTGATGAAGAGAGCATTATCTCTCTAAACAATTTTGATACTGCTGTTGATGTTATTCAACAGCATCGTGACATGCTGAAACAAGAAGCACAGCAAGTGTTAGTGAAATGGCTTGGTTCAATCCCCAAAAAGTTTCGCCAGATGTTAACTACTTTAATTTCTGCTCATGTAGTTATGAGAAAAGAGGATATATCTGACTTCACAGAAAAGGTAGACATGCTTATTCACAACAAAGAATACAATCCTTTCTTGATTAAACGTATCGGTGACTTTAACGGCACGCATAGAATACTATTTCAACATCAAAATATCGGAAGGAGTATCGATAGCCTATCTCCTCTTAATATTCAACATGGAGCAGAGACTGCAACAATAATTACTGACAACATAATTACTGGTTCGCAGATAATATCTTCAATTAAATATTATTTAACTGGCAATGGAAAACGACCAAATGCCAACTTTTTTGAAATTCATAACCAAGAACAAAAAGAACTGAAGGAAAAATTGCTTGGACTTAAGTCAATATATATTTGCACTGTATTATATACCGAAAATGCCTTAACAGACATTAGCAATGAACTAAAAACCCTACTAGATCCAAGTATCTCGATAAAAATAATTTGCGGAAGAAATATTGGCGATGATGCTATATTTGGAACGACACAAAAAATAGGAGAACAAGAAAAAAACACCATCAGAAGCGTTTTAAGAGACCAAGAGTTTATGCAAGAACTCATTGATCATCTTTATTATCCCCAAAACATGAAAAGTTCATTATCATACAGTGATAATGAAATAAACAAATTAAACTTAGTAGCAAGGTACAAATCTCTTCCAAAGAAATGTTTCCCTTTTCTTCATTCAGGTCTTATAAATGATCCCCTCTGTCATCCACTAGCTCGTGTTCCCGAGCTAAACGAGCTTCACTAAATTAAATGAGCAAGGTGAAGTACGTGGAAACCATCGTGCTTCACCTGTATGGATTAAAGCCACTTCACACCCTATATATTATAGGCGCAACGCTTAAAAGCTGTTGCCAGTATGTCATATAGAAAGAGCACAGCTAAATTCTAGTTGTTGTTGAGAACCTGCTGATTGAGAAACGCAATGCCCGCCTCGATCGCGCTGCCGCGCAGCAGAAAGCTGGCGAAATGGCCGCGGCCGTGCTGCAGATACAGCTCGCTCTCGACGCCGTTGTCGATCAGCGTCTGGTAGAAATCCCGCGCATGATCAACGGGCACCAGTTGGTCCCAGGTACCGTGGAAGATAAAAAACGGCGGTGCGTCAGAGGTTACCTGGCGCTCGGGCGAGGCCAGGCGATACGCCTGGTTCTTTTCGGCGCGGGTCCCGCCGATAAAGTCGACCACCAGGCGCCCATCGTCGAACTTCAGCAGGTCACTGGGAATCCCACCCGCCAACACCGCTGCCAAACGGCTCTCCTCGCCGCCGTAGGGTTCAGCCAGCGGGCCTTCCACGCCGGCCACCGCCAGCAGGCTGACCAGATGCGCGCCGGATGAAAACCCAACGCCCACGATACGCTGGGTATCCACCCGCCAGGCGTCGGCATTGTCGTGCAGCCAGGCCATGGCCTGCTGCAAGTCGTGAAGCTGTGCCGGGAAGCGGTAGGTCGGCACAAAGCGGTGCTCGATGTTGACCGCCACATAGCCTTGTTCGGCGAGCTGCTCGGCAATGCCCTGCATGTCCTCGGGGCTGCGATTGCGCCAGCCACCGCCGTGAACGATCAGCGCCGCCGGGCGGCGCGCCTGGGGCGGCGTATCGGGCAGATAGACCTCCGCATTGAGCGTTTCGGGCCACTCATCGGGGGTGTACGCCATCGTTGGAAGCCGCCTGTAGGTCAACGTCTCTTGCCGGTCGCGATCGTCCACCGCGTTGGCGGGTGCTCCCTGGCTTGCCAGATGCGTAACGCCACAGCCGCTGAGCAGTAACGTCAAGACACTGATACAGCCGACGCCCTGCAGGCGCTTCCAGCGAGGTCTCTTCCACATAGCCATTCGCCTCATGGGCTTTCTCCTCTCACGATCCCCCGCCCCCCTGCAAGCATACTAAGATCACGATTGTTGCACACTCTCTGCATGTGTTTTGCACCCGGACGGGCGATAGTGACATCGTTAATTTACCAGGAGAAACGTCATGACCTTGTCACTTCGTCAACTCGCTGCACCGGCGCTGCTTGCCGCCGCCATTCTGCCATTCGCGTTAACCGCTCAGGCCGGCAATCACGGCGATGGCCATAAAAGTCCAGACCGCGAGCGCATGGAAGAGCGCATGCAGGAGCACCGCCAGGATGTCTATGAGCGCGCCGGGCTGAGCGACGAAAAGCAGCAGGCCCTGAATGAGGCCCACGATACGTTTCGCGAAGAAATGACCGACGTTCGTGAAGCCCATCAGGCCCGGATGGCCGACATCCTCGACGAAGACGAGCAGAAAGCGTTGCGTGACGCCATGCACGAAGCCCGTGAGGCCTACCATGAAAGTCACGGTAAGCGTCATCACGGCGACGCCATGGACGACGAATAAGCCCAGCGTTTATTTAGCGTCCATCACCTACTCAATGCCCGGCTCTGCCGGGCATTTTTCGTTTCTACACTGGAAATATCGTGGGTGCCTCGCCGTCAACAACGCCTATCCACCCGATGGGCGAATCGACACTTAGTGCTGATCGCAGACTTGAAGCCACACGCTAAAGCGCGTATTTTATTTGAACGTTCATTCAAAATAAACCGAGCCAAGCGTGTTGCTTCATTTCTTTCTCTAACAATAGGAGTCAGCCTCCATGGCGAAAGACAATCCCGTCCTTCCCGCCCGCGACCGCCTGAATCCCGTGGTATTCCACGGCAGCGTGGCCGGTATCGTGGTCTTCCTGGTGCTTACCATGCTCTTCACCGAGCAGGCAGGCGCTTTTTTTGATGCCGGTCTTGCTTGGGTCAGCACCACCTTTGGCTGGTATTACATGCTGGCCATCGTGGCGTACCTGGTGTTCGTGGCGCTGATTGGCATGTCACGCTACGGCAGTATTCGGCTGGGGCCTGACCATTCACGACCAGAGTTTTCGCTGCTGTCCTGGTCGGCGATGCTGTTTGCCGCCGGTATCGGTATCGACCTGCTGTTCTTCAGCGTCGCCGAGCCGGTGGCCCATTACCTGGCACCCCCCGACCTGGAACCGGAAAGCCAGGCGGCGATGCGGAATGCCGTCGTTCAAACCTATCTGCACTGGGGTCTCTCTGGTTGGGGGCTGTACGTGTTGATGGGTATGGCGCTGGCCTACTTCAGCTACCGCCACCGGCTGCCGCTGGCCATTCGCAGCGCGCTTTATCCGCTACTTGGCAAGCGTATTCATGGCCCGATCGGCAATGCGGTGGATATCACCGCAGTGATCTCGACGGTATTCGGCATCGCGACCAGCCTGGGCATCGGCGTCATGCAGCTCAACTACGGTCTGAACTACATGTTCGACGTGCCGGAGTCGCTCACCGTTCAGGTGATCTTGATCGTGCTGGTCGTGGTACTGGCGACCATTTCCGTGGTGACCGGCGTCGAGAAAGGCATTCGTCGTCTCTCGGAGTTCAACATGTTACTGGCGTTGGCACTGATGCTGTTTGTGCTGTTCGCTGGCGACACTCTGGTGCTACTCGATAAAGTGGTCAACAACGCCGGTGACTACCTCTCAGGCTTTGTAGCCACCAGCTTTAACACCTACGCCTTTGACGGCGAGGACGCCCAGGAATGGAAAATGTGGTGGACGATATTCTTCTGGGGCTGGTGGATCGCCTGGACACCTTTCGTCGGTCTGTTCCTGGCGCGCATTTCCCGTGGCCGCACCATCCGTGAATTCGTCGCAGGCGCCCTGTTTATTCCGCTGGCGTTCATGATGGTGTGGATGTCGATCTTCGGTAACAGCGGTATCGAGCTGGTCGCCAACCAGGGCGTGTCCGAACTCGGTGAGCAGGCGCTCAATACTCCGCAGACCACGCTTTATACGCTGCTTGAGTATTACCCCTACGTGGGCATTACCGCGGCCGTCGTCACCGTGCTGGGTATCGTGTTCTTCATTACCTCGGCGGACTCGGGGGCGCTGGTACTGGCCAACTTCACCTCTATCCTGAGCGACGTTAATCACGATGCGCCGGTGAAGCTGCGTATTTTCTGGTCGGCGATTATCGGCTTGATCACCATCGCGCTGCTGATGGCGGGCGGCTTGGAAGCCCTGCAAAGTGCCGTGGTGATTACCGCCCTGCCGTTCTCGCTGGTGATCTTTGCCATCATGGTGGGCATGGTCAAAGCGCTCAAGCTTGAAGGCCGCAAGGCCGATGCGCGGCGTCTTGTCACCGGCACCGCCCACGGGGGCGACTGGAAAGAGCGCCTCGACCGCGCGCTGGACACCTCGAACCGTGCCGGCGCCGGCGCGACTATCGAGCATGCCATTCGCCCGGCGATGACCCAGTTTGCCCAGGAGCTTGAAAGCCGTGGTCAAACCGCCAACGTCAGCGAAGAGCATATCGACGGCGAATCGCTGCCCAACCTGATGTTGCAGGTCGATTTCGGCGACGCAACAAGCTTTGTCTATCAGGTATGCCCGCACCGCATGCGTACGCCGAGCTTCATCCCTGCGGACGATGACTTCTACGTACGTCTGGATGTCTTCCTCGCGGAAGGGGGTCAGGAAAAGGATCTCAACGGCTACACGCGCGGTCAGGTCATTGGCGACCTGGTGAGTGAATACGAGCGCCACCTGCACTTCCTGGCGCTGGCCGGCCATCAACAGGCGATGCCGGGCACCATCGGCGAACCGCCGGAGGACGCTACTCAACCTTCCTGATAGGGCGTGAGCTCAGTAACAAAATGTCCCGGCCAAATGGCCGGGACATTTTTTATGGGCAGCCCACCCAACAGCACACGCCCAGTTGTGCGAACGAAACGGTCGGAGTAGCGTAAAGGTCTGATTTCTCTATCGCTCAGGAGGCTGACCTCATGTCCCGCACACATCACGCTAAGGGGTACACCTTTCCCATGCCAGGCAGCGCACTTGTCAGTGCCTGGCGCGAAGGATATACGTTTGGCAAATTAAAGCGCGATGTGATGGCGGGGCTGACGATTGGCGTGGTGGCGGTCCCCCTGTCGATGGCGCTGGCAATCGCCACGGGCGTGCCGCCCCAGCACGGGCTTTACACCGCCATCGTCGCGGGCGCGGTGATTGCCTTAACCGGTGGCTCTCGGTTTAACATCTCGGGGCCCACCGCCGCCTTTGTGGTCATTCTATTTCCCATTGTGGCCAACCACGGTCTGGGCGGGCTGCTGATTGCTACCTTGATGGCAGGCACCATTTTGGTGGCGCTGGGGCTGTCGCGGCTGGGCAGTCTGATTCAGTACGTCCCCTACCCGGTGATTCTTGGCTTTACCACAGGTATCGGCTTGGTCATTGCGCTGCTGCAGTTACCCGACTTTCTGGGCCTGGCTGGCGTGGAGCTAGGCGATAGCACCCTGAGTAACCTAATGCTGATTGGCCGAGCACTGCCCAGCCTTTCACTGGCGGAGGTCAGCGTGGGGGTTGTGACCTTGGCAGCGCTGCTGATTTGGCCTCGCTTGAATACGCCAATTCCTGCCCCGCTGGTAGGCTTGGCGGTGGGCACCCTGGCCGCCGCGTTATTAATGATGAGTGGTATTGAGGTCGATACGATCGCCTCACGTTTTAGCTGGGAGTTTGAGGGTGCCAGCGGCAGCGGTATTCCCCCTTTCGCGCCCGGCTTTGCCGCCCCTTGGCATTTTCCTGGGGCTGATGGAAATCCGCTTGAGATCAACTTTGCACTGATACAGGCACTACTTGGCCCGGCGCTGGCCATTGCGCTACTGGCGGCCATTGAGTCGCTGCTATGCGCCGTGGTGGCAGATGGCTTAACCCGCACCCGTCATGATCCTAACGCCGAGCTGATTGGCCAGGGGCTGGGCAATATGGTGGTGCCCTTCTTCGGCGGTATTACCGCCACAGCAGCGCTTGCGCGCACCGCAACCAATATCAAAAGCGGGGCTTTTTCGCCTGTTTCCGCCGTGGTGCATTCGGTCGTGGTGCTGCTTGCCGTGGTGGCACTGGCAGGCGTGCTGGGGTTTGTCCCCATGGCGGCGCTGGCGGCCCTCCTGTTCATCATTGCCTGGAACATGAGCGAGGCGCGCCACTTTGTGCATACGCTGAAAAGCGCCCCCGCCAGCGATGTATGGGTGATGGTCATCTGTTTCCTGCTTACCGTGATTTTCGACATGGTCATTGCGGTGGCGGTGGGTATTGGCCTGGCGGCCGCGCTGTTTATTCGTCGTATGGCCCAGCTAACCCATACCCAGCGCCTGGAGGCATCGGATAGCGATATCCACTTTCCGCCGGAAGTGTCACTGTATAAGGTCAGCGGACCGCTGTTTTTTGGCGCGGCCGAAAAGGCCATTGCCACGCTGCGAGTAATTGATCACGGCGTTCGGGTTGTCATTTTGGATATGCGCGATGTGCCAAGCCTGGATACCACCGCCATGGTGGTAATGGATACACTGCGCCGAGAGCTTAGCGAGCAAGGAGTGGGCGTTATATTTGTTGGATTGGCGCCACGTATGGCACTGAAAATAAAACGCGCAGGCATTAAACGCGAAGCCGGTAAGTTAGCGGTAGTCAGCAATCTAGCCCATGCCGAGCGCATGACACGTCGCTGGCTGGGTGATAGAGCTACTGTGAGTCCTGAGTAGCAGATAGGAAATGGCAAGCTTACAAATAAAAAGGGGAAGTGTCCTTCCCCTTATATAGCACCAACTAAACAGCGATCAACTCGCCATATCGAGCACAATACGGCCCTCTATTTTGCCGTCGATCATGCGCTGGAAGATATCGTTGATATTGTCTAGCGTATCGGTTGCCACCGTCGCTTTGACCTTGCCTTCGGCGGCGAAATCCAGGGCTTCCTGCAGGTCGCTGCGCGTGCCGACGATCGAGCCGCGAATGGTAATACCGTTGAGCACCGTGCTGAAGATCGGCAGCGGGAAGTCACCGGGTGGCAGGCCATTAAGCACCAGTGTACCGCCACGGCGTAACATATTCTGCGCTTGATCAAACGCCTTCGGCGACACCGCTGTTACCAATGCCCCGTGAGCGCCACCGATGGTTTTTTTCAGGTAGGCCGCTGGGTCGGTCTTCATGGCGTTGACGGTTACCGTGGCGCCTAAGCGCTCGGCCAAGGCTAGCTTGCCGTCATCGATATCCACCGCAGCGACATTCAACCCCATCGCTTTAGCGTACTGCACCGCCATATGGCCCAGGCCACCAATACCCGAAATCACCACCCACTGGCCAGGGCGGGTATCGGTCATTTTCAAGCCTTTATAAACCGTTACCCCGGCACACAGTACCGGAGCTATTTCGATAAAATCGACGGCATCGGGTAGTCGCCCTACATAGCCAGCATCCGCCAAGGTGTAGTCGGCAAACCCGCCGTTAACGCTGTAACCGGTATTTTGCTGGGACTCGCAAAGGGTTTCCCAACCGCCCAGACAGTGCTCGCAGTAGCCGCAGGCCGAATAGAGCCAGGGTACGCCGATACGATCGCCCTCTTTGACATGGGTAACGCCTTCACCCACCGCCACAATATGCCCAACGCCTTCGTGCCCTGGAATAAAGGGCGGCGAGGGTTTTACCGGCCAATCGCCGTGGGCGGCGTGTAAATCGGTGTGGCAAACCCCGGAGGCCGCCACTTTCATCAACACCTCACCCCGCTTGGGGCGCGGTACATTTACTTCATCAAGTCTTAACGGCTGGCCGAATTCATGAACGACCGCCGCACGCATTGTGCTATCCATCATGCAGCTCCTGATAATGTCCCGTCATTCCGTTTTATTACCCAGCGCCAACAGGTAGCGTCAGGCAATACCGCCCGGCTTGGTGCCGGGCGGGTGCGACTACCGGGGAGGCCTAGAAGAAGCCCAGCGGGTTGACGTCGTAGCTGACCAGCAGGTTCTTGGTCTGCTGGTAGTGCTCGAGGGCCACTTTATGGGTTTCACGCCCCACGCCGGATTTCTTGTAGCCACCGAAGGCGGCGTGAGCGGGGTACTGGTGATAGCAGTTGGTCCATACGCGACCGGCCTGGATACCACGGCCCATGCGGAAGGCAACGTTGATATCACGGCTCCACACGCCCGCGCCCAGACCAAACTCGGTGTCGTTGGCGATGGCCAGGGCTTCTTCTTCGTCCTTGAAGGTGGTGACCGCCACCACCGGGCCAAAGATCTCTTCCTGGAAGATACGCATCTTGTTATTGCCCTTGAGCAGCGTCGGCTGAATGTAATAGCCGCTGTTGATGCTGTCGTCCAGGGTCTCCTTGTTGCCGCCGGTGAGGAATTCCGCGCCTTCGTCGCGGGCGATATCCATGTACGACATGATCTTGTCGAACTGTTCCTGCGAAGCCTGGGCGCCCACCTGGACGTCGGTATCCAGCGGGTTGCCACGCTTGATGGTTTGCGTGCGCTCGATGACCTTGGCCATGAACTCGTCGTACATGCTCTCCTGAATCAGCGCACGGGAGGGGCAGGTACACACTTCGCCCTGGTTGAAGAACGCCAGCACCAGACCTTCCACGGCCTTGTCGATAAACGTCGGTTCGGCGTTCATGATATCGGCGAAGTAGATATTAGGGGACTTGCCACCCAGCTCCACGGTGGAGGGGATGATGTTTTCCGCCGCGCATTTCAGAATATGCGAGCCCACCGGCGTGGAGCCAGTAAAGGCGATCTTGGCGATTCGCTTGCTACTGGCCAGCGCCTGACCCGCCTCGGCACCAAAGCCGTTGACGATGTTCAGCACGCCGGGGGGCAGCAGATCGCCGACAAGCTCAGCCACCTTCAGGATAGACGCCGGTGTCTGCTCGGCAGGCTTGAGCACCACGCAGTTGCCCGCCGCCAAGGCCGGCGCCAGCTTCCAGGTAGCCATCAGAATCGGGAAGTTCCAGGGAATGATCTGCCCTACCACGCCCAACGGCTCGTGGAAGTGATACGACACGGTATTGGCGTCGATATCCGCCGCGGTGCCCTCCTGCGAGCGCAGGCAGCCGGCAAAATAACGGAAGTGGTCAACGGCCAGCGGCAGGTCGGCGTTGAGCGTTTCGCGTACCGCCTTGCCGTTGTCCCAGGTTTCAGCGACGGCCAGCATCTCCAGGTTCTGTTCGATGCGGTCGGCGATTTTCAGCAGGATATTGCTGCGCTCCTGGACCGAGGTTTTGCCCCAGGCCGGCGCGGCTTGATGGGCGGCGTCGAGCGCCTTGTCGATATCTTCTGCCGTTGAACGGGGAATTTCACAAAACACCTGGCCGTTCACCGGGCTGACGTTGTCAAAGTATTGGCCTTTTACCGGGGCAACAAACTCGCCGCCGATGTAATTGCCGTAGCGTTTTTCAAATGACACCACTGAACCAGTGTCACCGGGATTGGCGTATATCATTATTGAGCTCCTGCGTATTATGATTATTAAAAGAGTGCCCATGCAGTGTTGGTCAGTCGGGCGCGGCGCGGTATCGCCCGATGGCAGGATGCGCCCTCATCCCTTGGTAGGAGACGCCATGTATTCGTTATTGGTGGCAGACGATCATCCGCTGTTTCGCGACGCGCTGCAGGTCGTGATCAGCAGCGGCCTGCCGCAGAGCCAACTGCTGGAAGCCGACAGCCTGGCCGCCGCGATACCGCTGATCGCCCAGCACGACGGTCTGGATTTGCTGCTGCTCGATTTGAGCCTGCCGGACGCAGAAGGCCTTGACGGCCTGACCCGGCTGCGCGACGCCTACCCCTGGCTGCCGGTGGCGATTGTCTCGGCGCATCAGGAGCGCCAACTGGTGCTCGATGCGATCAGCCTGGGTGCGGTCGGCTATATTCCCAAGTCGACGCCCCGGGAAGCCCTGCTCAATGCGTTGACCCAGATACTCGAAGGCCAGCTGTACCTGCCCCCGGATGTGATGCGCCGCCCGCCGACAGCGCCCTCCCCCCAGGCCAACGCCCCCGCTGCCGAGCCATTGGCCGATGAGCGGCTGGCCCAGTTGACCGGCAAGCAGCTCAGCGTCCTGCACTGCATGACCCAGGGCATGTCGAACAAGCAGATCGCCCGCGAGCTGAACATTGCCGAGACCACGGTCAAGACCCATGTCTCGGCCATCCTGCGCAAGCTGGGCGCCACCAGCCGGGTGCATGCCATCGTGCTGGCAGGCGACGCCAACCTGCCGCTCGTGATGGCCAGCCGCTCGGCGCGTTAATCCTACGGGGTCAGCAAGCTCACCAGCAGCATGCGCAAGCGCATGGGCTTTAACGGCTTCAGCAGGCAATGCATACCGGCCTCGCGGGCGGCGCGGCTCAGCGCGGCATCGTGGTTGGCGGTAATGACCACCGCCGCCAGACCGGGGTAGCGTCGCCGCAAACGCGCAGCCAGCGCCAGACCTGTTTCGCGGTGGTCACCCAAATGGTAGTCCACCAGCAGGACGTTAGGCGGCTCGCCGTCGCTTACGGCCTCAAGGGCACTTGCCGTGGCGGCCGCCCGCACCCGGCAGCCCCAGCTGCCAAGCAGCGCCTGCATGCCGTCAATGATCGCCTCATCGTCGTCGATGACCCACACCACGCTGTCGGCAAGCGGCGAATCGGGGTTGTCGTGGGACAGCTCAGCCACCCGAGAGGACGCCCCCTGCCCCGGTGCGGTAGATGCCGGCGCATAGGGCACGGTGATCGAAAACAACGCCCCGCGCCCTGGCTGCGAGGCCAGCGTCACCGGCTGCTCGAGCATCGCGCTGATGCGGTCGACGATCGCCAGCCCCAGCCCCAAGCCACGGCTATGGTGATGTTTGGCCTCGGGGGCGCGCTGAAACTCAAGGAAAATCGCCTCGCGTTGCTGCTCGGCAATTCCTGGGCCGGTATCACCCACCATGATCTCAAGACCTTCCGGCCGGCGGCGACAGCCGAGCAGCAGGTGGCCGTGCTCGGTATAGCGCACGGCGTTACTCAAGAAGTTACGAATCACCCGCGCGAGTAGCGCCAGATCAGACTCCACCACCACGCTCGACGGCACATAATGCAGGCTCAAACCACGTACGGCGGCTACCTGGCGGTACTCTTCCGCCAGCGCATCCAGCAGAGTGCTGACGGCAAACGGCGCTTTATCGGCGTGCAGCACCCCGGCATCCAGGCGCGAAATATCCACCAGGGTGCCGAGCAGTCCCTCGACATCCTTGAGCGAGCGGCCCGCGTGGGCGACCAGCGCCTGCGAGGCATCGGGCAACGGATGCGTTTCCAGGGCGCTGACGAACAGCCGCGCTGCGTTGAGCGGCTGCAACAGATCGTGGCTGACGGCGGCGAGAAACTTGGTCTTGGACAGGTTGGCCGCCTCGGCTTCGGCCTTGGCGGCCTGCAAACGCGCATTGGCCTGCCCTAGCTCGTCCAGGGCACGGTGCAATGCATCGGTCCGCTCTCGGACCTGCTCGGCCAGCAGCACCGAACGCTCGAAGGCGGCATAGGGCGCGCCGTCGGCGCCACTCCCCGATTCCACACGGCTCATCAGCGCCTGACACACTTTGCGCAGACGGCGGTTTTCTTCGCGTAAGGCCGCGGGGCTGAGCGAGGTATCGTCACTCGCCGAGAGCTGGAAGAGTGCCAAGCGCCACTCCTGTAAAGGTCTGGTTGACATGCATGCCGTGGTGCTGCTCGCCATAGGTGTTGAAACCAACCACCCGGGATCGCCGCAGCAGCGCTGAGGCCTGATCAAGGTGTCGGACGGCCTCCAGCTCCATACGCCGCAGGAAGCAGTCGCAGCCAATCATCAGCGACGGCTCCCCCACCCGCGCGGTCACCCCCTCCAGCATGCGATTGAGGTCATCCAGCAGCGGGGCGGGCTGCATGGCCGTCAGTACGATGCCGGTCTCCACCGCACAGTAGAAGTTTAGGCTACCGTCGTCGTTGACGCGCTGAATCGAGCGCACATAGTGCTGCCCGCCCAGCTGAACCGCGAGGGGATGACGCGCAAAGACGACGGGGTCGAGGGCGTCAGGCGCAACGCCGACCAGATCGGCATAGACGCTGGCAGCTGGCAGGCCGTTGAGCTCTACCACCCGGCGGCGCTCGCGGTCGGCCTCGGTCACCACCAGCTTATGGCGGAGCGGTGTTAAATGGTGGGTGGAAAACACTTCAAACGGCAGACGGGTATTGATCATCACCACCACGGCGGCACGGCTGTGAAAGCGGCCATGGGCATACACGTGGGTGCGCGCCAGATGGTTATCGTCACCGGCGGAGCCGCCGAAGCTGGGGATGCGGCCCAGCGCGGCGTCCAGCGTGGCCAGCACCTGCTCTTCACGGCTGGAAAGCCCATCCAGCAGCGTCAGTGCAAAGCTGTGCTCGTTGACCGGTGCAAGCGCCTGGCGACGGCAGCGTTCAATCAGGTCATCGACCAGTGGCTGGGCGTCGCTCAGCGCGAAACGGTCCAGATCGTCGACCAGCGCCGACTCGATGGCAAACACCCGCCGGTCAAAGCCGATAGCCACGATGCTGCCACGGTCGTAGCCCTCGGGGGTGATTTCGCCCGCCGTGGTGCAGCCGCTGACCGTCACCGTCGGGAAGGCGCTCAGCAGCGCGGCTGCCAGGCGATCCAGGTCATACTCGGCGCTGCAGAAAAAGATAATTCCACCCAGGTGAGCGTGGTTCAGGCCTTGGGCCAGCGCCTGCACCGCTGCCTCGGCATCCAGCGAGCGGCTGGCCACCACGACGGTGCCCTGATCAACTGGCGATGTGGTCACGTTGCCATCGCTCCAGGGCGGAAGTGGTAAGCACCGCGGCTTGACGAAGCGCGTCCAGCGCATCGCGCAGGTCGCTGGGGGATGGATCATCCTGGCTGGCCAGCGATTCAAGGGAGCGGGCATGCTGCGCCACCCGCTGGGCGCCAATGCTCAGGGCTTCACCGCGCAGCTGATGAGCCAGACGGGAAATCTGACGGGCGTTCTCGGCCGAGGGCGTGTCCGGGCCAAGGCAGATCGCCAACTGTGCCAGATTATCTTCGACCTGCTGATGATAGAGCGCCATGAGCTGGCGCAGGTGGGCTTCGCCCAGGGTATGGTAAAGGCTGCTCAAGGTTTCCTCGTTAAGCAGCGAGGCATCGCTCGATTGCGCATGGGCAACGACCGTTTCCGCCGATGGATCGCCCAGCTGCAAGGCCAGCATATTGTTTAACGCAACGATAGATAGCGGCTTGGTGATGTAATCGTCCATGCCCGCCTGCAGGCAGCGCTGCCGATCGTCCTCAACGCCGCCTGCGGTCATCGCCACGATCGGCACGTCGGCCAGCCAACCGCCCTGCGCGCGAAGTTGGCGGGTGACCTCAAGCCCGTCCATGTCGGGTAACTGAATGTCCATGAAGATCAGGTGAACACGCTGGACCGCCACCATGGCCAGGGCATCATGGCCGTTCTCGGCGCACACCACGTCGCAGCCCAGACGTCCCAGCAGCTCGATGGCGACCTTGCGGTTGATGGCGTTGTCTTCGACCAGCAGTAAAGTGGTGCCGGCAAAGTGCTGCTGAATGGGCAAGGAGGGAAGTGGCGCGCGATGGTAAGGCGCGGCCTCCACCAGCGGCAATTCACAGCGAAAGGTGCTGCCCTTTCCAGGCTGGCTGTCAACGCTCAGCTGTCCCTGCATGGCCTCGCTTAGCCGCTTGCAAATGGCCAGCCCCAGGCCGGTTCCTCCATACCGGCGGGCAACCGACGCATCCGCCTGCTGGAAAGGTTCGAACAGGTGCTGCTGTTGGGCGTCGCTCAAGCCACAGCCGGTATCGATGACCTCGAAACGTAGCTGGTCCACCGTGGCCGAGACGCGTACCTCCACCGCGCCCTCATCGGTGAATTTGATCGCGTTGGCGATAAGGTTGAGCAAAATCTGTCGCAGCCGTCCGGCGTCGACCATTATCCAGTCGGGTACCCCATCATCCACGTGGTGGGTCAACGCCAGGCCTTTTGCCTCAGCCCGCGGCTTGAACAGGGCCACCACGCTTTCCACCAGCGGCTCGACCGCCGTCGGGGCGGTTTCAAGGCTGAGGTGACCGGCTTCGATCTTGGAAAAATCCAGAATCTCATTGATCATTGCCAGCAGCTGGTTGGCGCTGTCGTAAATCGTGTTGGCGTAATCTTCCACCTGTACCCGGTTGGCAGGCTCGCGCAGCAGCTCACTCATCCCGATAACGCCGTTCAACGGCGTGCGTATCTCATGGCTGACCATGGCGAGAAAGTCGGACTTGGCATGGTTGGCCGCCTGGGCCTGCTCGGCAGTGTCTTCCAACTGGCGGCTGAGCTGTTCCTGCTCGCGGCGCGCCGCAGCACTCTCGCGCATCTCCCGCACCAGAAAGATCACGACCAACAGAGCCGCTACGCTCATGGCCACAATCAGGCTCATCAACAGCTTGTACAGCAGGCTCAGTTGAGCACGTTCTTCGGTAGCAGATTCAGCCAGATAGCCATTGATCGTGATGACAAGCCGCTCGGTCAGGCGTGTCAATGTTTGCAACTCGGTTTCCAGCGCGGTGAGCGGCATCTGCTCCATATTGTCGTGGGGTTCAAACATCGGATCGAGGATATCGAGTTGCTGCTGGATTTCCTCGAGCAGCTCACGGGCAGGTTCGATGCGGTTCAGCAGGTCGCTGACCTCACCTTCATTGAGCAGGGTGATACGGCTATAGAGCAGTTCGAACCGCAGGTCGAGCTCGTCCTGGGCATCGGGCGCGATCGGCCCGCGCGTTGCGTTCAGCAACTGATTAAGGAGTTGAACCGCGTCACGGTCCAGCTTGTAGACCACCCAGGAGGTGTCTTCGCGTAGGGTCTGCGTGAGGTTGTCCTGCCGCCATGCCGAAATGGTGGCAACGACAAGCGCCGCGGCGATCAGCACCACGGCGGTCATGGCGACCAGCTTGAAACGCCAGGGATAGCGCAGCAAGCGTGGATAGTGCGACACCGAATCGCTAGAGGACATCAATCTGCATCACCTGCCAGACGGCACGAAAGCGCATCTTTTCGCTCAGCAGGGCTTCGTCCTGATCAAACGGATACAGCACCCAGAGCGGGCCATATTCGCGGATGGGGATCGCCTCGCCGTCGCGTTTGAGCGCCAGGATGACGTCGTAGTCATAAAAGTCACTGACCGGTATCTCCGCCTCATAGCCATTCAGCGCCAGCACATTGACGCTGCCTTCCTCTATGCCCAGATGCGCCAGCAAATCTCGCATCAAGGGCCCTTCGTAGTGATTCTGGCTGTCCGTCCATGGCGTGGTGGTCTCAAAATCGTGCTGCGGCAGACGCTGCAGCATTTGGCGATCAAAATGGGCTTCGCCATCGACGTTTTCATTGTCGATATCGCCCACTATCTTGAGTATCACCGGCCCTGTCGGCGCTTCATGGCCATCCGAATCAGCCGCGAGCCCCGCCAGGGGAATGCTGAACGCCAGCATGATGCACCCCAATAACAACGCTTTCACTGCGATATCCTCTTGCCACGTTACCCGGGGGTAACCGTTTGTCGATCTTCAAGGTTACGTCATCTCATGGGCAAGGTCAGTTCAAACACGATTTTTTTGCTGGCCTCATGATGTGCTGACACACCCCACCAAGCCATTGACCATAATAAAAAAGCTCCAGGACAGGCCTGGAGCTTTCGCTTTTCGGTTCAGGGATCAGCGCACGATCATGACCGACATCTTGGCATGGTGTACCACATGCTCGGCGTTGGGACCTAACACATAGTCGACGAACTTGTGCTTGGTATGCGAGGCCATGACGATCAGGTCGATATCCAGTTGCTTACCTACCTTGATGATCGCCTCCCACGGCGAGCCGTCAACTATCACACTCTGGGTATTGATGGTCTCGGGTACATGTTTTTGGATAAACTCATGCTGCGCCTCCTTCACCGCCGCGTGGGCTTTTTGGGAGAAGTCCTTGGGAAAATAAGCGCCCACCATGGGCATCTTAAAATCCGGCACCACCGTCACCACATGCAGCGAGGCGTCAAACGTCTGGCATAGCGTGATGGCCGTGGGTAATGCCTTGGCCCATGAACTCTCTTCATTGAGGTCAACGGGCAGTAGGATTTTGTGGTACATGACAGCCCCTCCTTACGCGGGATTAGCCTTGCTAGCACGCCCTTCAGCGGCACGACGACGGTGCTGCAGCATCACGATAAGCGCAAACACCCCTAAGGCCGGTATCCAGATCCACTCCTTCGTCCAGCGATCCACCGGTGCCAGCACTTCAACGATTTCCTGATCGAAATCAAAGCCCAGATCCGCCGCATCACTGCCGTAGGTCACCGTATCAACAATCGTTTCATCGTCTTCGGTCATCAGCATTAGGCCAAGATTATCCAACCGCTCCTGCCCACTATCACCTTCGGGTACTGGCACTCGAATATAGGTCGTCATGGGGTCACCATAATCATCCAAACCGCTGATTTGCACCCGCAGTGATGAGTCTTCTTCCATCTCGCCAAGTGTGTCCACGAACTCAGCAGGCTGCGTAGAACGGTAGGGATCGTGAATCATGTCCATGAAGAAACCGGGGCGGAACAGCGCAAACGCTACCACCAGCATTAGGATTGACTCATACCAGCGGTTACGGGTGAGCATATACCCCTGGGTGGCCGCAGCAAAAATCAACATCGCCACGGTGGCCACAATAAAGATCAGCACCCCTTGCAGCGGTGTCACGTCGATTAATAATAGATCGGTGTTGAAAATAAACAGAAATGGCAGCGCTGCAGTACGCAGGCTGTAATAAAACGCCTGGAAACCGGTACGGATCGGATCTCCGCCAGAGATTGCCGCCGCCGCAAATGAAGCAAGCCCCACCGGCGGCGTCACATCAGCCATAATGCCGAAATAAAACACAAACAGGTGCACGGCAATCAGTGGCACCAGTAGGCCATTTTGCTCGCCAAGCTGAATGATCACCGGCGCCAACAGTGCTGATACCACGATATAGTTCGCGGTGGTCGGAAGCCCCATACCCAGAATCAGGCTGAGAATGGCGGTAAACAGCAAAATCAGCAGCAGGTTGCCCATCGCCAGGGTTTCCACTACTTCCGCCAATACCAGGCCAACACCGGTCTGGGAAACCGCACCCACAATAATACCCGCTGTGGCGGTCGCGATGCCGATACCAATCATGTTTCGGGCACCGGTGACCAGCCCGTCCCACAGATCCATGGCACCCTCGCGAAGGTCTGCCGACAGATTACTACGACCGCGGAAGAGCGCCGTAATCGGGCGCTGGGTGAGCATAATAAAGATCATGAACACCGTGGCCCATAGTGCTGATAACCCCGGCGATAAGCGCTCAACCATCAAACACCACACCAGCACAATTACGGGCAGGATGTACTGCAGACCAACCATCACCGTTGGCCGGGTTTGTGGCAGTTTCACCACCGGCTCGTTAGGATCATCCAGCTCAAGTTCGGGGTAGCCCGAGGCGACCTTCAGAAGCCCCACATAAACCGCCACCAGCCCGGCACCAATCACCCAAGGTGCAGCCACGCCCAGCGCTGGCTGCATCCAGCCCAGGCCGTAATACACCACCAGTGCGGTGACCATCATCAGCAACAAACCGGTCAAAAAACCAATCAGCTTGCGCACTAACGGCTTAGGCGGGTTGCTGCTTTGAAGCCCCTGCATATTGGCCTTCATGGCCTCAAGGTGAACGATATATATCAGTGCGATGTAGGAAATCACTGCCGGTAGGAACGCGTGCTTGATAACCTCGACGTAAGAAATACCCACGTACTCGACCATCAAGAACGCGGCGGCCCCCATGACGGGCGGCATGATTTGCCCATTGACCGAAGCTGCCACCTCTACCGCACCGGCTTTTTCGGAGGAAAAACCGACGCGCTTCATCATCGGAATAGTAAAAGTGCCCGTGGTCACTGTATTGGCAATTGAAGAACCCGAAATCAAACCGGTCATGCCCGACGCCACCACCGCTGCCTTGGCAGGGCCACCGCGGTAATGCCCCAGCATTGAAAACGCGACTTTAATGAAATAGTTGCCCGCGCCTGCTTTATCCAACAGTGCGCCAAACAAAACAAACAGAAACACAAAGCTGGTAGAAACCCCCAGCGCAATACCGAATACGCCCTGGGTGGTTAGCCACTGGTGATTGACCAGCCCGTTAAAACTTACCCCACCGTGGGCCAATATGCCCGGCATCCATGGTCCCGCCAGTGAATAAATCAGGAAGACGCTTGCTACGATCATCAACGGCGGTCCAAGCGCGCGCCGGGTGGCCTCCAGCAGCAACACAATGCCCGCAATACCGACAACAACGTCAATCAGCAGCGGCGAGCCGGGGCGATCCGACAAGCCCTCGTAAAAGATGAACATATAGGCACCGCAAAACGCGGCCACCGCCGCCAGGACCCAATCCAATACCGGGATGCGATCGCGGGGCGAATTTTTTAGCGCAGGGTACGCCATGTACGCTAAAAACAGCGCAAAGGCTAAATGGATCGAACGGGCCTGGGTCGCATTAAATACCCCAAAACCCATTACATATGGCAAGGGCGAGGCGATCCACAGTTGAAAGAGTGACCAAGCTGCCGCAATACTGACCAACAGCTTGCCTGGAACGCCCGCTGGCTTTCGCGCTCCTGAGTCGGTTGAGGCGACAAGGTCGTCAAGATCAACATTCGACCCGCTGGCCTTGGTATTGTCCACTGTCATAAGCATGCCCTGCAGAAATATGGATGGCATTGTGGAATGCCAACTCGATGCCTAGCGGCATCCCAAACACAGCGCGCGGCCACTTGAGAGGCCGCGCGCAATCTTTTTATCGGAGGGTATCTCTCACCCTAGCCGATGGCCTTACTCTTCGATCCAACCCTGCTCTACGTAGTACTTCTTAGCACCATCGTGAAGCGGTGCTGAGAGGCCTTCTGAAACCATTTCTTCTTGATCCAGGTTTTCAAACGCAGGGTGTAGGCGCTTGAAGCGATCAAAGTCGTCAAATACAGCCTTAACGGTTTCATAGACCACGTCTTCATCTACCTCAGCGGAGGACACAAAGGTCGCCGACACGCCGAACGTCTCTACGTCATCGGGATTGTTTTTGTACAGACCGCCTGGGATAGTCGAGCTTGTATAGTAGGGATACTCGTCAACGATGCCTTGGACATCTTCATCGTCCAGCGGAATCAAGCGCGAATCCACGGTAGTGGTGGCTTCCTGGATGGAACCGTTCGGGTGACCGACTACGTAGACCATGGCATCGATGTTATTATCGGCCAGGGCCGCAGCCTGCTCAGAGGCATCCAGCTCAGAAACCATCGAGAAGCTATCTTCGTCCCAGCCTTTGGCGTCCATCACCACTTCCATGGTGTTGCGCTGACCAGAGCCGGGGTTACCGATATTAACGCGCTTGCCTTCGAGATCATCAAGCGTCTCGATGCCGGAATCTTCGCGGGCCAGCAGCGTCAGCGGCTCGCCATGAATACGGAAAACGGCACGCAGATCTTCAAAGGCTTCGTCTTCGAAGTTACCTTCGCCATTATACGCCTGGTACTGAACGTCAGACTGGGCGACGCCCATGTCCAGCTCGCCGGATTTGATGCCGTTGATATTGGCAACAGAGCCGCCGGTAGATGGCGCGTTACAGCGGATGTTGTGGTCATCGCTGCCGCGGTTGACCAGTCGGCATACCGACTGACCAACGACGTAGTAAACGCCGGTTTGGCCACCGGTGCCGATTGTGATGTAGTTTTCACCTTCTTCTTCTTCTGCCATTGCCGGGGCGGCAAAAGCGGCGGCGGCGAGTAGCGCACCGGAGAAAGCTGCGGTAGAAAATGCGTGGCGTTTCATGAACACACCTCTTTATCTTGATGTTATGGGCATTTGGCGTTTTGTCCCACCCATACCATATTCCCTCAGGTGGGATGATCCAAAACGTTTACAAGACAATCTGTTATCAACGCCGGCAGAGTCTGTCGGCTTTGACTACTTTAGCGAAAAAAAACGTTATTGGCGAAACGCAATACGTTAAACAGCAAACATCGCTTCTTGGCGCCATGTATTGAGTGTAGTGATGTTAACCGTTTAGAGAGCGTTAACCAGCATACCGCTTTTGCATAGGCCAGGCGGCATCAGTCCACGTTGTAACCCAGAACGCGCGGCAACCACAGCGCAATGCCAGGGAAAACCGCCACCAGCACCAGCGCGCCGCCCATGGCGATGACAAACAGCAATGCCCAGCCCAGCGTCTGCTCCAGACGGATCTTGGCCACTTCTGTGGTGACCATCAAATTCACCGCCACCGGCGGGGTGAACTGGCCGATGGCAATGTTCATGGCCAGCAAAATGCCGAACCATACCGGGTTCCATTCAAAATGCTGCATGACCGGTATCAAAATCGGCATCATGATCAGATAGATCGAAATGGCATCCAGCAGCATTCCCGCTACCAGCACCGCCAACATGACCAGAATCAGCAGCAGCACGCCGTTGTCGGTGAGCCCGATAACCCACTCCGCCAGATGGCGGAACGTGCCCAGCATGGTGCCCGCCCAGGCAAAAATACCCGCCAGTGCGATAATCAGCATCACCACGCCGGAGATAATCGCCGCTTCGCCGAACAGCTCCCACAGGTCACGCCACGTCAACTCGCGGGTAAGAAAAAGTCCGACGATGGCGCCGTAGGCTACCGCTACCACCGCGGCCTCGGTGGGCGTAAACAGCCCCGAGCGCAGCCCGCCGAGGATCAGCACCGGGGCAAACAGCGCAGGCAAGGCCTGCTTGAACGTGGTTTTTACGCTCAGCCGCTCGGCGCCTTCCACCGGCGTGCCGCCTTCCCAACCGTAGCGCTTGGACACCAGCAGTGCTGGTACTAACAGCGCCAAACCGGCCAGTATCCCGGGGAACAAGCCCGCGGCAAACAGGGCACGCAGATCCACCCCAGGCACCACGATCGAGTAGAGAATCAGCGCGACGGAAGGGGGAATGAGAATCGCCGTGGAGGCCGACGCCGCGATCAGCGTGGCGGAAAATGGCTTGGGGTAGCCGGCCTTGGTCATGCTCGGCAGCATCACCATGGCCACCGCCGCGGCATCGGCGGGGCCGGAGCCGCTCATACCGCCCATGATCATGCACACCAGCACCGCCACCAGCGCCAGGCCGCCATGACGTGGGCCGATCAACGCCTGGGCGAAGCGCACCAGACGCAGCGCGACGCCGGCACGCTCGAAAATCAACCCGGTCAAAATGAACAGCGGAATCGCGATCAACGGGTACTTGGCAATACTGTTGTAGGTATTGGTGCCCAGGGTCGCCAGCATATCCGGCGACAGCCCGATTACTATGCCCACTGCGCCCGACAACGCCAGCGAAAACGCCACCGGTACGCCTGCGATCAGCAGCCCAGCAAAGGCCAGAATCATCCATACATCAGGCGTCATCGACGTGCCTCCCGGCCAGGCGATCACGGGTCTGCTGCAGCAAACGCCACAGCATGGCAGCGGACAGCACCGGCAACCAAACGATGTACCACCACTGGGGCAGACCAAGCCCGGGCGACAGCGACTGCCACTGATATTCCTGCCAGGCCAGCGTAGCGCCGAACCAGGTGATCAACCCCAGCACCACAGCGCCACACAGCGCCTGGAAGCCAATCAATAGCCGGCGCGGGCCAGGGGGCAGCGCCCGTTCCAGAAAGCTGATGCGAATATGGCGTTGACGACGCAGCGCCACGGAGGCCCCGGCGAAGGTCAGCACCACCAGCAGGAACACGGAAATTTCTTCGGTGAAGGAAAACGAGCCGCCGGTCAGATAGCGCGTGATTACGTTGCCCAGGCTGATCAGCGAAATAATGATCAGCGCCAGCGCGCCCAGCCAGCGCTCGGGGCGCGCATCCGGTAAGCCTTTCATGGCAGCCTCATTACGAAAGCTACCGGCCCGAAGGCCGGTATATCAACATTGTCAAAACATCCGACGGGCCTAGCGCGCGTCGATGTCGGCCTGCGCCGCCTCGACCAACTCCTCGCCAATCCGCGGTGTCCACTTTTCGTACACAGACTGGGTCGCCTCGACGAACGCCTGGTACTGCGCATCGGTCAGTTCGGTGACCGTTACGCCGCGCTCCTGAATGGCGGCAAGCCGGTCGCTTTCTTCTTCACGGGTCATGGCGATTTCCCATTCACCCGCTTCAACGGCGGTTTCGCGCAATAGCGTCTGCTGATCTTCGCTGAGCGATTGCCAGACCTGCTGGTTGACGGCGAAGATAAGCGGATCATTCATGTAATTCCACAGTGTCAGGTGCTCCTGACCGACCTGGTCGATGCGCGCCACGTCAAACACGGACAGCGGGTTTTCCTGGCCGTCCACCGCGCCGGTGGTAAGCGCCGGCTGGGCATCGGTCCAGCTCATTTGCGTAGGGTCGGCATCCAGCGCCGAGAAGGTATCCTGGAACAACGGCGATCCCACGACACGAATCTTCAGCCCCTCCAGGTCTTCGGGCTCGCTGATGGGGCCCTGGGAGTTGGAGACCTGACGGAAGCCATTTTCGCCCCAGGAAAGCGGTATCACGCCACGGGACTCAATCGCCTCGAACACCATGTCGCCGGCTTCTCCACCGGTGATCGCGTCGACGGCAGCTTCATCGGGGATAAAGAACGGCAGCGAGAAGAGATTGAGTTCAGGCACCTGCGGCGACCAGTTGATGGTCGAGCCTACCGCCGCATCGATGAGTCCCGAGCGCATGGCGGAGAACTCGCGGGTCTGGTCACCGGACACCAGTTGGGAATTGGGATACACCCTGAGGGTCAGCTCACCGCCGCTGCGCTCCTCGACAAGATCCGCCCATTTTTCAGCCGCCTGGCCCCAGGGAAAGGCATCGGGCAGCACCGTTGAAACAGACAGTTCGCGCGCCTGGGCGGAAAGCGAGGCAGAAAGCAGGGCGGCACCAGCCAAGCCGGCGGTTAAACGAGCCATTGAGCGTGTCAGCGTCATGGTAGATCCTTTTTTTATCGGTTGTTGTGATGACTTTGTTATTGAGCCAGTCCTTACCACCGTCGTCGACTTATCTGGCAATAAGCATTCTATTGTAGGTATTCTTTGGTTGAAGGGAACCCATACAATCGGCTACTAGAGACCCATCAAAACCTCAGTGGCGGCATACCTTCATACTGGGGCTTATAGACACTGTTGGCACCTGATATCCTAGTTTCGCCCCTTCTGTATACCAACGGACATCAACGTGCCACTACGCGACCTGCTGCTCGGCCTGTTTGTTATCGCCATTTGGGCGTTGAATATCATTGTCATCAAGGTCGGCGTCACCGAACTCCCGCCGCTGTTGATGACCACGCTGCGCTTTACGCTGGTCGCCGTGTTGCTGGTGCCCTTCTATCCGGTGGCGCGAGCCCAACTGCCCTTTTTGCTATTACTTTCCTTCACCTTCGGCAGCCTGCATTTCGGCCTGCTGTTTATCGGCTTACAGCAGGCCGAAGCGGGTACGGGGGCGCTGCTGGTGCAGATGGGCACGCCTTTTGCCACGCTGCTGGCGGTGATCTTTCTGAAAGAAAAGCTGGGCCCCAAACGTATTGTCGGGCTGCTGCTCTCGTTTGCGGGCATTATCGTACTGGCGGGCGGGCCCACCTTACCGACGCCCCTCCCCCTTGCGATTCTATTGTGTAGTGCAATGGGCTGGGCGGTATCGCAGCTGTTGATCAAGCGTGGCCCACCGATTGCGCCGATGGCCTTGGCTGGCTGGGTCGCGTTGTTTGCCGTCCCCCAGGTGGCGCTGGGCTCCTGGCTGTTCGAGAGCGGCCAGTGGCAGGCCATACAGCAAGCGAGCTGGTTGGGCTGGGGGGCGATGATTTACACCGCCGTGATGTCGTCGATTGTCGCTTATGGGATCTGGTACGCGCTGCTGCGCCGCCATCCCGTCAACCGTGTCGTCCCCATGACGCTGCTCGTACCGGTATTGGCGGTCGGCCTGGGCGCGCTGCTGATGGGCGACAGCCTAGGCGTGCACAAGCTGGTAGGCGGCGGCTTGGTGGTCGCGGGTATTGCCCTGATTGTGATCAGGTTTCGCCGTCGCCCGGCTGGCAGAAACCGGCCTCATCCGGCACGGAAACGCAGTCGCCCACTTTGATACCGCGCTCGGCAAAGTAGCCGGCGTTGACTTCCAGCGCCGCATGGTAAGCCGCCCCGGGCGCATAGGAAGGACAATCGCTCGGCGACGAGGACTCACAGGGCTGCATGGACTCAATGGCGACGATACGGCCGTCGTCATCGATGAAAGCGATGTCCAGAGGAATCAGGGTGCGGTACATCCAGAAGCCTTTACCAGGAGCCTGTTCGCGCCCGAAGACAAACAGCATGCCGCGTTTTTCACCGAGCGTCTCCCGCCCCATCAGCCCTTGCTGACGCTGTGCCAGCGACTTGGCCACTTCCACCGTCAAACGATGCGGGCCCTGCTCGGTATGAATCGACAGCGCCAGGGTATCGGCGTCGCCTGTCGTCTCCTGGGCCCACAGGGAGCCGCCGGGCAGCATCAGCGACAGCGGCAGCATGAGTGACGCCTTGAGCAGCGTCCGCCGGTTCATGGTCATGGTGGTGTCCTTTTCTCGTTGGGCGCCATGTCGACGCCCTGTCCTGGCATTAAATGGATGCCCCCCGCCAACAGTGATACATGGACGGCGGCGCCGGGCATCAGGTCATTACGACGCGCTGCGTGGGTAGCGATATCGAAACGTAGCACATCGCCATGTTGAACGCGCAACGCAATCGAGGTCATGCCGCCGAGCACCAGCATATCATCGACGCTCGCCGCCACCGGGTTTTCACGCTCGCCATGGGAAGGCCGCCCACGACGATGGAGCACAATGTCAGAAGGCGGCAGATACCACGCCACCTGCGTGCCGATGGCCAGCCCTTCAAGCCCGGTCGCGACATCCAGCTCCACGTTTCCCCAGCGCAGGCGGCGCTTTCCCGCCGACTCGACCACCTGGCCGTGATAGACGTTGTGGCGGTCCAGCAAGCGCGCCACGCTGGGCGAGGCCGGGGTTCGAAACAGTGTCTCGGGAGACGCCTGCTGAAGGCTGTTTCCGTTGTGCAGCACGCAAATCTGATCCGCCAGCGCGGCGGCTTCTTCAAGGTCGTGGGTGACCAGCACGATGGGGATCGAAATGTGCTGGCGAAGCCTTGCCAGCTCACGCTGAAGGCGCCGCCTGGTGACCTGGTCCACCGCCGAAAACGGCTCATCGAGCAGCAGCACCTGAGGGTCGCGGGCCAGTGCCCGGGCAAGGGCCACGCGCTGGCGCTGGCCGCCGGAAAGCTCGCTCGGGTAGCGGTTTTCCAACCCCTTCAGGCGCACGGTTTCAAGCCACGCTTCGGCGTTAAAGCGGCGCAGCGGTAGCGGCAAATGGCGCAGCGGAAGCGCAACATTGGCAAGCGCGGTCAGATGAGGAAACAGCGCATAATCCTGAAACACCATGCCCACCCGGCGTCGCTGGGGCGACAGCGAATGCTGACGCCGGGTATCCAGCCAGATGTCACCGGCACATTCGATGTGCCCGTGCTGGGGGCGGTAAAGCCCGGCAATCGCGCGCAGCAAGGTGGTTTTACCGCTGCCCGAGGGCCCCACCAACGCCAGCAGCTCGCCCGGCAAGCAGCTGAATTCTGCGTTCAACGGAATCGGGCCGGTCTGCTGCACGTTGACGTTGAGTTTAAACACGCACCCACCTCCGGCGGCCTGCCAGGCCATAAACCACGCCCAGGGTGGTAAAGGACACAAACAGAAGTAACGCCGCCATCTGGGCCGCGCCCTGTTCGTCAAAGGCCTGCACCCGGTCGTAGATGGCAATCGCCAGGGTGCGCGTTTCGCCGTCAATCGCCCCGCCGACCATCAGGATGACGCCGAACTCCCCCAGGGTGTGAGCGAAGGTTAGCGCCGACGCGGACAGGATACCCGGCCATACCAGCGGCAGCTCGATGCGCAGAAGGGTTTGCCAGGGGCCAAGCCCGCTGCACCATGCCGCCTCGCGCAGGTTATGGGGCACGTGCTCGAAGGCACGCTGGATCGGCTGGACGGCAAACGGCAGGTTGGCCACCAGCGAAGCCAGCAGGATACCGCTAAAGGTAAAGTTGAGCCCGCCGCCGGTCAGCGTCATCCACAGCTGGCCGACCGGCGCTTCGCGACCAAAGCTTTGCAGCAGATAAAAGCCCAGCACCGTCGGTGGCAGCACCAGCGGCAGCGCCACCAGCGCTTCGCACAGCCCTTTGCCACGAAACCGGGCCACCGCCAGCCAACGGCCAAGAAAGATGCCCAGCGGCAACAGAAACAAACACGTCAGCGCCGCCAGGCGGAGTGACACTGAGAGCGCCGACCAATCCATCAGTCTGTACTGAACCCGTAGTGTTGAAAGATAGCGCGAGCCTCGCCCTGCTGCAGCCAGGCATAAAACGCCTGGGCGGTGTCGCCCGCCTGACGAGTTAGCACCATGCGCTGGTGTAGCGGCTGGTGCCAATCCTCGGGAATAAGTACGTACTCACTTCGCTCGGCCAATGCGGGCGCCAGGGCCAGCGAATAGGCCACCAGCCCGCCCTGGGCGTCGTCGGTGAGCGCAAACTGTGCGGCCTGGGAGACATTTTCGCCCAGCACGTGCAGCGCGCGACTTTCCTCCCATAGGCCCGCATGAGTAAGTACTTGCTGCGCGGCAACGCCATAGGGCGCATGGTCGGGGTTGGCCAGCGCAATGCGCGGCCGCCGGCCTTCTGCCGATTCCGCGATGGCCTGCTCGACGTTCGCCAAGGGTGCCTCCTTATCGGGCAGATTCCCTCGGCTTGCGGACTGCAGCCACACCAGCCGCCCAATGGCATACACTACGCCGTCGTCAACCGTATGCCCCGCCTCGTTCAGGTCGAAGACATAGCGCTCATCGGCGGAGAGAAAAAGCTCAAAGGGCGCCCCCTGGGCGATCTGGCGGCGAAAATTACCTGACGAGCCAAAGTTCAGCCGCAGCGTGTGCCCGGTTTCCTGCTCAAAGCGCTCGGCGGCCTCGGTAAGCGCAAACTGCAGATCGGAGGCCGCCGCCACCGTTGCCGTGCCCGCCGAGGCGGGCATCGCCATCAGCATCAGCCCTACCGCCAGCCATAACCTGCGCATCGCTCAGCCCGCCTGCGGGTCGAGATGCTGTTCGGTGATGGTCATGACCTTCATGGTATTGGTGCCGCCGTGGGCGTTCATGTGGTCGCCACGGGTCAGAATCACGTAATCGCCGACCTTCGCCACGCCCTGCTTCACCAGCAACTGCAGGGCGCGGTCGTTGAGTTCGGTGGCGGTCATCGCAGAGGTATCGAACGGCAACGAGACCACGCCGCGATAAAGCGCCATGCGACGCTGGGCGATGGGGTTATGCGCCAGGCCGACGATCGGTAGCCCCGAGCGAATGCGTGAGGCAATCAGCGGGGTGTAGCCCGACGAGGTCATGCAGGCAATCGCCGTGACGCCTTCCATATGGTTCGCCGCGTACATCGCGGACAGCGCAATGGTCTCGTCAGGCTGTGTAAAGCCTTCATGAATGCGGTGCCCCGATTCCTGGGCGGACTTTTCGCGCTCGGCGCCGAGGCAGACCCGCGCCATGGCATCGACGGTTTCTACCGGATAGTCCCCCGCCGCCGTCTCGGCCGAGAGCATGACCGCATCGCTGCCATCCAGCACCGCATTGGCCACATCGAACACCTCGGCGCGGGTGGGCAGCGGCGCCGAAATCATGCTTTCCATCATTTGCGTGGCGGTGATCACCGCGCGGTTGAGCGTGCGGGCGCGCTTGATCATGCGCTTTTGCACGCCGACCAGTTGGGCATCGCCGATTTCGACGCCCAGGTCGCCGCGGGCGACCATTACCGCCTCGGAGGCTTCGATAATGCCATCCAGGGTGGCGTCATCGGCCACCGCTTCGGCACGCTCCACCTTGGCGACCAAACCAATCTCAGCCCCCGCCTCGCCCAGCAGGCGGCGTGCTTCGAGCATGTCTTCGGCATGCCGGGGGAAGGAGATCGCCAGATAATCAACGCCAATCTCGACGGCGGTGTTCAGGTCGGCCTTGTCTTTCTCGGTCAGCGCGGGGGCCGAGAGACCCCCACCCTGCTTGTTGATGCCCTTGTTGTTGGAGAGCTTACCGCCCACCACCACTTTGGTATGAACCTGGGAGCCTTTCACCTCGGTGACATCCAGCACCACGCGGCCGTCGTCGAGCAGCAAACGGTCGCCTGACGTCACGTCGTCGGCAAGGGTCTTGTAATCGCAGCCGACCTGAGTGGCATCGCCCGCGTCGCCGTCCATCGCCATATCGAGAATAAACGGCTGCCCCTCCTCCAGCATCACCGCGCCTTGTTTAAAGCGCGCCACGCGAATCTTGGGACCTTGAAGGTCGCCCAATACCGCCACGCTGCGCCCCAGCTTGGCGGCGGCTTCGCGCACCTGCTGCAGGCGGCGACGGTGATCATCGGCGGTGCCGTGGGAGAAATTCAGCCGCACCACGTCTACCCCCGCCGCGAGCATGGCATCCAGCACGCCCTCGCGATCACTGGCAGGCCCTAGCGTGGCGACAATTTTGGTACGGCGAATCGAGGAATGATGCAGTGCGTTCATAAAGCTCCCGGGCTTAGCGTTGGTAATCACTAGCCTAACAGTATAACGCGCGAAACATGACCGCTATGCAACACCCGGCACTATTCGTCTAGATGAACCCGCAACGTCAAGGGGTGCTCGTCACAGTTATTGCCGTCGCCCCCTCGATCCACGACTAAAAACTCACCTTCGCGATCCAGCACCGACTGGATGGCGTGCCAGGTACCCGCATGATAATTCACGCCCTGGCGACCATCGGTCACGAACGCGCGCACATCCTCAGCGTTGATCGTTTCACCGGGCGGGGCCACCACGACGATAAACCGCTCCTGATGCAGCGGCATAAACGCCTGGCTGCCCAGCGGGTGGCGCTCAAGAAACGTCAGGTCCAGCGGCAGCGTCACCGGCTGGCTGACGAAGATATTGATCAAGGTCCGGGCGTTATCGCCAAGTGTTTCGACCGTCGCCAGATCGTGATGGCGCTGGGTGCGCCCGGCGTTGATGGGAAATGAATCTGACGTTCGCGCATCGATCACGTCGCCAAAGGGCGCAAAGGCGTTTGCGGTCAGCGGCTCGGCGGTTAGTTCCAGCATAGCGTTGTCCTTGAACGTTATCGCAGACGAAGAGCAGGATGACGGTTAACATCCTTGTAAAGCAAATACCGGAATGGCCCAGGGCCGCCGGCGTAACACGCCTGAGGGCAGAAAGCGCGCAGCCACATGAAGTCCCCCGCCTCGACCTCTACCCAGCTCTGGTTGAGGTGATAGACCGCCTTGCCCTCCAGCACGTAAAGGCCGTGTTCCATGACATGGGTTTCATCGAAAGGAATTACGCCGCCCGGCTGGAAGGTGACGATATTGACGTGCATATCGTGACGCACATCGTCGGGCTCAACAAAGCGCGTAGTGGCCCAGCGGCCCTCGGTACCCGGCATCTCGATCGGGGCGATATCCTGCTCGTTGGTCACGAACGCCTGGGGCACGTCCAACCCCTCGACAAACTCGTACGCCTTGCGCACCCAGTGAAAGCGCACGGGTGAGGCGGATTCGTTGCGCACCTGCCAGTGACTCCCCGGCGGGATAAACGCATAGCCGCCCGGCGTCATCGTATGACGCTCGCCGGAGAGGGTAAGCGTCAACTCACCTTCGACGATAAACAGCACGCCCTCCGCCTGAGGGTCCAGCTCGGGCTTGTCGCTGCCGCCGTCCGGCTGCACTTCCATGATGTACTGCGAGAAGGTTTCGGCGAAGCCCGACAGCGGCCGCGCCAGCACCCAAAGCCGCGTGCCTTCCCAAAACGGCAGCTGGCTGGTGACGATATCGCGCATCACGCCCTTGGGGATCAGCGCGTAGGCTTCGGTAAATACCGCGCGGTCGGCGGTTATCTGGGTTTGCGGCGGATGTCCGCCGGTCGGCGCGTAGTAGTTGGGCGTAGGCGTTACAGGCATGATCTATCCTAATCAGCTAGCGTGATGTCGTAGACTGCGCCATCCGGCGCAGCATTGTTATGTATGCGTCCTTGTATACGATATTACGCTAGAGGACCGCTGAGATGAACTGCTTCAACTCGGCCGTTTGAGGCGAGGTAAACAGCTCGCCAGGTGCTCCCTCTTCGTGGATGCGCCCCTCGTGCATGAACACCACGCGATCCGCCACGTCCCGGGCAAAGCTCATTTCGTGGGTGACCAGAATCAGCGTCATGCCTTCGGCCGCCAGCGTTTCCAGCACGCGCAGCACCTCCCCCACCAGCTCCGGGTCAAGCGCCGAGGTCACCTCATCGCAGAGCATCACCTTGGGGCGCATGGCGAGCGCCCGGGCAATGGCAACGCGCTGCTGCTGACCACCGGAAAGCTGCGCCGGGTAAGCATCGTATTTATCCGAAAGCCCCACTTTCTCAAGCACCTCATGAGCGATTTTTTCAACGGAAGCCCTTCCCTCGCCGCGCACCACGATGGGCGCCAGGCAGACGTTTTCACCTACGGTTTTGTGGGGAAACAGGTTGAAGCTCTGGAACACCATGCCGACATTTTCACTCAGTTCCTTGGCCGACATCGACGCTGCATCGAGCTGTTTATCGGCGATGGTGATCTGGCCGCTGTCGTGTTTTTCAAGCTGATTCAAGCAGCGCAGCAGGGTGCTTTTACCCGAGCCGCTGCGGCCAATAATGGCGACGACTTCCCCTTGCGCGACCGAAAGGTTAATCCCTTTCAGTACTTCCAGATCGCCAAAGGCTTTATGAACGTTATCAACGCAGACCAGCGTCATAGAGCTTTTTCTCCAGATGGCGCGCATAGCACGAGAGTGGGTAGCACAGCGCGAAGTAAAGAAGCGCCACAAGGGCAAAAATGGTGAAGGGTTCAAAGGTGGCGTTATTGAGCATGGTGCCGGCCTTGGTCAGCTCGACAAAACCGATGATAGACGCCAGTGCCGTGCCTTTGATGACCTGCACCGAGAACCCCACCGTGGGCGGAACCGACAGGCGCAACGCCTGGGGCAGAATCACATGCCGCATGGTTTGGAAATAGTTCATCCCCAGCACCTGCGATGCATGCCACTGCCCTTTGGCAACCGCCTCAAGACACCCCCGCCAGATATCGCATAGAAAGGCACTGGTAAACAGCGTGAGCGCAATGGAGGCCGCAAGCCAGGCTGAAATCTGATGCCCCATGGCGGCGGCGCCAAAGAAGATCAAAAACAGCTGCATCAGCAGCGGCGTGCCCTGGAAAAGGTCAACATAGAGTGACGTTAAACGCTGCAGCCAGCGGTTGCTGGAAAGACGCATAAAGGTCAACAGCAACCCCACCGTAGCGCCACCGACAAACGCGATCAGCGATAGCAAGATGGTCCAGCGAGTCGCCAGCAGCAGGTTGCGCAAAATATCCCAGAAGGTGAACTCGATCATCGTTGCTCTCCTTGCTGATAGGCGAACACGCGCTTGCCCACCAGCATGAAGCTGCGCCGCATGCCAAAGGCGAGCAGCAGGTAGATCAGCGTGATCAGCAGGTAGACTTCAAAGCTGCGAAAGTTGCGCGACTGGATAAAGTTTGCCGCATAGGTCAGGTCAAATACCGATATCTGCGATACCACCGCTGACCCGAGCATGACGATAATCGACTGGCTGATCAGTGCGGGGTAAACCCGCGCAAAGGCGGGCACCAGCACCACATGACGATAGCTTTGCAGCGTGGTCATGCCCAGCGCACGGCCGGCCTCCAGTTGCCCTTTGGCTGTGGCACTGATACCGGCCCGGAGAATCTCGGCGCTGTAAGCGGCCAGATTAAGCGTCATGGCGATAAACGCCGCGGTAATGGCATCAATTTTGATGCCGAGCCCCGGCAGGCCGAAGAAGATAAAGAACAGCTGCACGATAAAGGGTGTGTTGCGGGTAAGCTCAACGTAGCCACCCAGGCCCCAACGCACCCATGGCTGGGCATGCGCACGCAGGTAAGCCACGGCCACCGCTAGCAAAAGCCCGGTCAAGGTGGTCACCACGGTCAAGGTGACCGTGGTGGCAAGCCCTTTGAACAGCTGGCCAACGTAGGGCAAGAGGGTCAGAAAATCGAGTGTTGGCCCCATGATACGCCTCAGCTACCGAAGTTTTCAGGTAGGTCGGCACTAAACCAGCGCTGGGACATTTCATTCAGTGTGCCATCTTCCAGCGCCTGGGCGATCAGACGATTCACCTCTTCCATCAACGCTGGTTCATTTTTATTCATGCCCACATAGCAAGGTGAGTCTTTGAGCTGATACATCAGCGACGGCGCACGGTCACTATTACGCTCGGCAATTTCAGCGGCGACGACATTACCGGTCGCCACGTAGTCGACCTGGCCGGAAAGAAACGCGGAGATGGTGGTGGCGTTATCTTCAAAGCGCTGGACGGTAGTGGAGTCCGGGGCAACCTCAGACAGCTCCATATCTTCCACGGACCCACGCGTAACGCCAATGGTTTTATCGGCCAAACCTTCCGGCCCTTCCACGCTTTCATCCTCATCGGCACTAAACACACCCAGGAAGAACGGTGCGTAGGCATCGGAAAAATCAATCGCCGCTTCACGCTCCGGGTTCTTACCCAGGCTTGAGATCACCAGATCCGCCTGACCGGTTTCCAGGTAAGGAATACGGTTAGCACTTGTCACGGTCACCAATTCAAGCTCAACCCCCATCTCGTCGGCGAGGTAGTTGGCCATATCAATGTCGTAGCCGCGCGGCTCCATATCGGTCCCCACCGAACCAAAAGGGGGAAAATCCTGGGGCACGGCGATACGGACCGTACCTCGGGACTCGATATCTTCAAGGGCATCCGCCTGGACGTCAGGGCTTGTCGCGACAGCCCCTAAAGCAACTGCGGCACTGAGGCCGGTTGCTAAAATACCGGACTGCAAACGCTTAAAGCAGCCATTAAAGGCGTGGTTGAGGTGCTGAGATAACAATGTCATGGGACTCTCCTGGCAGGGGCACGTTTTATCAAGGATGCTTTGCATGGGCTAAGCCGAAGCGGCCGTAGCAATTCACGGAAGGCTAATGAAAGATTTGTTTCATAAAACCCTTACAAGAAACTTTCGTTTCACCTGCTCACATAAAAGCAACCGCGATGCCAGAAGCGGCTAAGGTTATTTATAACAGCGCTTTAGTGAAGGTGCTGAGCAAAGATGCAGCGGCCGCCGCATCAGGAAGGGAGAGCGATGCGTGGTAATGGTGCAGTTTTATTCCCTCGATAGGACGAGATGCACCATGCCACGATACACACCTACTGAGTATTCCAATCCACACTCATGATGGACGATTCCAGCTCGCTGAGGTCGGCGTAAATATCGCTGATCGCACTGATCCGCTCTCGCCCATCCGCCAAGCGTCGATGCAGTACGCCGTTGGCGAGCAGGCAGATCAGACTATTGGCCGTTGCGTAGCTATCAAACGCCGATAGACTTTCCAGCGGGGTTTCAAAAAACCATGCCACCTGGGAAGCAAAATTTACCGCGGTGGGGTCGGCAATCAGTGCCACCTTGGCAGGCGAGCGCCCAAGCGCATTCACCAGTTCGGCAAACGCCGACGGGCGGCGTCGGAAACCAAACAACACCACCACGTCCCGCTCACTAAGATCAACAATCTCTTCGGCTAACGACTGGTTGGGCTGCGGCACCACGCTTACCTGGCAACGCGCCTGAATCAGTTGCTGGCGAAAATGCAACGCCAAGGGGTAGCTGTTACGAAACCCGATAACGACCACATGACGCGCCTTATCCAAACTCTCCACCAAGGCTGAAAAGTCCTGGTGTGAAATACTATTCAGACAGCGTTGCAGGTTATCCTGCTCGCGCTGCAGGTGACGCTGAAATGGTACCCCAGCCTCGTCCTGCATGGCGTTTGCATCGATCACGAGCGGCACGCCCAGATTGCGCAGTTGGCGGGCGTGGTCTTTAACGCTGCGGTAGCTCTCAAACCCAAGCCGCTTGAACAGCCTGCTGACTGTCGATTTAGAGACCCCGGTCAAGCGCGCCAAGTCGGCGGCGCTGTATACCGCCAGATCGTCGAAGTGGTCGAGGATAAAGCTCGCCACCCGCTGCTCCTGGGCACTGAGTGCATCAAACTGGCGGGTAATACGCTGTCCGATATGCGGCGTCATAGCATCCTATTCAGCTGTTGGATTAGGCCGGATGATACTCGGCCCAATGGCGGGCGATGTCCACCCTGCGCGCTACCCATACGCGGTCATGGGATTCGATATGGTCGAGAAAGCGCTGCAGCGCGCGAAAACGTCCGGGACGCCCCAGCAGGCGGCAATGCATGCCCACCGAGAGCATTTTGGGGGCCTCTTCCCCTTCTGCGTAGAGGACATCGAACGCATCCCGCAGGTAGGTAAAGAAGTGATCCGCGGTATTAAACCCCTGGGGCGCGGCGAAGCGCATGTCGTTGCTGTCCAGCGTGTAGGGCACGATCAGGTGTTGGTGGTCGTGGCCCTGGCTATCGGTTACCTGGGTCCAGAACGGCAAGTCGTCGCCGTAATAGTCGCTATCGTAAAGGAAACCGCCTTCATCCAACACCAGCCGACGGGTATTGGGGCTGTCGCGGCCGGTGTACCAGCCCAGCGGTTTCTCGCCGTACAGCCGCTGGAAAATCTCCATGGCCTTTTGTAGATGCTCACGCTCGAGGTGTTCGGGGACTTCCTGGTAGTGAATCCAGCGATAGCCGTGGCAGGCAATTTCATGGCCCAGTTCCTTGAAGGCCATGGCGGCCTCGGGGTTGCGCTCCAGCGCCATCGCCACGCCAAACACCGTGAGTGGCAAGTCGCGCTTCTCGAACTCGCGCAGAATGCGCCATACCCCGGCGCGGGAGCCGTACTCGTAGATCGACTCCATGCTCAGATGCCGGTCGGGGAAGGCCGGCGCACCGATAATTTCCGATAAAAACTGTTCCGAGCCGGCATCGCCGTGCAGAACGCAGTTCTCGGCGCCTTCTTCATAATTCAATACAAACTGCACGGCAATTTTGGCGTTACCCGGCCAGTTGGCGTGGGGCGGTGTACGCCCGTAACCGATCAGGTCACGGGGGTAATCGCGGGGCGTCATAGGCAGCTCCTCAAGCAGATTCGGTCGTGCATAGATGCTGGCGTGGCCGCGCATCACAGCCACTCACTTGTATACAAAATAGCCCGATCAAACGCTGACAGCAACGCCAGGCGCCCCTAGCCGCTTGAGACAGCGGCATTTTCCTTGAAAACGTCCGCCTGATGGCCCAAAAGCTGATCAATCGGTCAACTAACGACTTGAAATGCGACGTAATTTCAGACTTGCGGTTGAGAAAAAACCGCCCTATTTTGTATACAAGAACGAAAAAATTGTTTACCTAATGCCGGTGCCTTACCACCGAAAGGAGAACTGGGTGGCCCACATACGCATCATTAACCCCAATACCACGGCCTCAATGACCGCCGCCATGTATCGTGCCGCCAAGGACTATGCCGCCATGGGTACCGAGGTCAGCGCCTGTCAGCCGGCGTCCGGCCCGGTGTCGATCGAAAGTCATTTCGATGAAGCGGTCAGCGCCGTCGGCGTTGCCCAGGAAGTCCTCAAAGGCGAACGCGAGGGCAACATCGACGCCTATGTCGTGGCCTGCTTTGGCGATCCGGGCTTGCTGGCCGCGCGCGAGCTAACCCGCGCCCCGGTGATCGGCATTGCCGAAGCTGCCTTTCATCTGGCGACGCTGGTCAGCACGCGCTTTTCGATCGTCACCACCCTCGGCCGCACCGGCATTATCGCCGAACACTTACTAGAGCAGTACGGCTTTCGCCAACACTGCCGGCGCATTCGGGCGGCGGAAATTCCGGTACTCGACCTTGAGCATCACCCGGAGGTGGCCTACCGGCGCATTGTCGAGGAATGCTGCCGCGCCCGGGACGAGGACGGCATCGGGGCGATTGTGCTGGGCTGTGGTGGCATGGCCAACCTCACCCAGGAAATCAGCCGCGAGGTAGGTCTGCCGGTGATCGAGGGCGTTACAGCGGGGCTCAAGCTTGCCGAATCGCTGGTGGGGCTTGGCCTCTATACCAGCAAGCACGGCGATCTGGACTACCCCCGCGCCAAGCCGTTTACCGGTCAGTTCGCTGACTTATCGAACCTGACGCTGCCGCCGGACGGCTAGCCCAGAGAACATCACGACGCTGCCGCCCAATAATAACCACGGCATCGATACTCCACGCCAGCCGCAAGCATCCCCAACCCGATTGGGATCAATAACATCGACAATCTTGCGAGGACGACACCATGCGTGCATCTCCATCAGCGCTTACGTCAGAAGACGCTGCCGCTGCGCCTGCCACCGACGGCCGAAAAAGCCTCGGCAACGAAACGCTGGCGCCACAGAAAACCCGGATAATGGGGCTCCCCTCCTACTTTCTTGCCTGGTTTGGCGGCTGTGTGTCCATCGGCACCTTCGCCATGGGCTCGAGTGTGGTGGGCACACTCAACCTGATCCAGGCCACCCTGGCGATTGCCATTGGCTGCTTTGTGATCGGCATCGCCTTGGCCCTGAACGGCGCCGCTGGCTATAAATACGGCATTCCCTTCATGGTCCAGGCGCGCAGCGCCTTTGGCTTTGCGGGCACGCGGCTGCCAGGGCTGGTACGCGCGGTGCCGGCGATCGTGTGGTACGGCTTTCAAAGCTGGATCGGCGCCGGTGCGCTGAACATGGTATCGGCCACGCTGCTCGGCTTTGATAACGTCGTGTTCTTCTTCATCGCCTTCCAACTGCTGCAGATCGCCCTCTCGGTGACCGGCTTTCAGGGCATCAAGTGGCTGGAGAACCTGGGTAGCGGGTTCATCCTGCTCTCGCTGGTCTACATGTTTGTGGCCACGATCCAGCGTTACGGCGATGAGCTTTCCGCAAACCTGCTGACCATGGAAGGCTCCTGGGGCATGCCGTTCTGGGGCGCCACCATGCTGTTTCTGGGCATCTACAGCACCATGATGCTCAACGTCAGCGATTACTCGCGGGAGCATAAACCCGGCTCGGGCCCCGGCTTGCTGACCACGCTGTATGCCATGTCGATTCTGCCCTGCACGCTGTTCATGGGGCTGATTGGCTTTATGGTCTCGGAAGCCACCGGCACCGCCGACCCCATCCAGGTGTTTGCCAATGCCGTGGATAACACCCCGCTGCTGATGACCACGCTGCTGTTCATCGCCTTTGCCCAGGTCACCACCAACGTCCTCAACAATGTCGTCCCGCCCACCTACGTCCTGATGGACGTGTTCAAGCTCAAGTTTCCGATCGCCACCGTGATCGTCGGCCTGCTGGCCTTCGCGACCTTTCCCTGGAAGCTGGTTCAGCCCGGGTCAGCCGCGGGCCTGCAGCTCTTCGTGCAGACCTATTCCGCTTTCCTTGGGCCGATCTTTGCCATTCTGGTGGTCGATTATTACCTGATTCGCCGCCGCACGCTGGACCTCGACAAGCTTTACGACCCCAGCGGCCCCTATCAGGGCGTCAACGCCGCGGCCCTGATCGCCACCGCCGTGGGCATTGTGGCAGCCCTGCTGTTCTCAGCGATTTCCTGGTACGCCAGCCTGATCCCCGCTGGGCTGACCTACTTCCTGTTGATGAAGCATTGGCCCGCCTGCCAGCGCTTTACCCAGTAACCGTTGCGCGCCGCCAGCCGCTGGCGGCCTTGCACCCCCAACAGAGTAAACGCCATGAACGAGACACCTAGCCAGGACGCGTTGACCATCGATCACATCGATCCGACGCTCTACAACGCCGACCTCGCCCCGCTGAAACCCGAAGACCGCACCTGGGGGGCGTTTGAAATCTTTAACGTGTGGTCCAACGACATCCAGAGCCTGTTTGGCTACACCCTCGCCGCCTCGCTGTTTCTGACCTATGGCCTGAACGGCTGGGCGGTCATGGCAGCGATTATCCTGGCGGGGGTGATCGTCATGTTTCTGGTCAACCTCACCGGTAAGCCAAGCGTTAAATACGGCATTCCCTTTCCGGTGATGGTGCGCGCCAGCATGGGCATTCGCGGCGCCAATCTGCCCGCCATGCTGCGCGCCATTGTGGGGATCTTCTGGTACGGCGTGCAGACCTATTTTGCATCGACCGCCGTGACGCTTCTACTCACCGCGCTGTTTGGCGACGGTAACGGGGCCACCTTGCTGGGGCTTTCCGCCATGGCCTGGGTCGCCTTCGTTGTCGTCTGGCTGTTCCAGATCGCCATCTTCTGGGCCGGCATCGAGCGCATCAAGCATTTTCTCAACTGGGCGGGGCCGCTGGTCTACCTGGTGATGATCGCCCTGATGGCGATTGTCTGGTACCAGGCGGGCAGCGAGCTGCTGCCGGCCATCGGCACGATTTTCAGCGGTGCCGAAGCCGAGGCAAACACAAATCCGGTGAACGCCTTCCTGGCCATTGTCGGCACCATGGTGGCCTACTTCGCGGCGGTGGTGATCAACTTTGGCGACTTTACCCGCTTTGTGAAAACCGAGCGCCAGATGAAATTGGGCAACCTGCTGGGCTTGCCGCTCAACGTGGCGTTTTTCTCGTTTATCGCGCTGATTATCACCGCCGGCACCCTGGTGCTGTTTGGCGAAGCGCTGACCAACCCCTCCGATATCGTCGAGCGCGTGGACGCCTTACCGCTGACCATCGTGGCCGCTTTGACCTTCTTCGCCGCCACAGTGGGTATCAACCTGGTGGCGAACTTCATTCCGCCCGCCTACGACCTCGCCAACCTATTTCCCAGCAAGATCAGCTTCAAGATGGGCGGCCTGATCACCGCCATCATCGCCTTCTTTGTCGGCGCGCTGTGGGTGTCGGTGATCAGCCAGATCGGCGTGCCGGGCTTTGTGAACGCGCTTGGCGCCATCGTCGCGCCGTTCTACGGCATCATCGTGGTCGACTACTACCTGATCAAGCGCCAGCACCTGAACATGCAGGCGCTGTTCTCATCCGACCACAACGGTGCTTACTACTACACCCAGGGCTGGAACACCCGAGCGCTGATGGCCTTCGCCGGCGCGGCTATATTTTCGCTCTCCACCGTCCTGGTGCCTGCGCTGGCAAGCCTCAACGGCTACGGCTGGCTGCTTGGCGCTGGCCTGGGTGGGCTCTTCTACTACGGTTTAATGCGTCAGTTTAAGGCTGCGCCTACGTTGGCTGAGCAGTAGACAAGCGGGTCGACACTAGCTGATTAAAAGCGCATACAAGCGCCATCGGTTTTGCCGATGGCGCTTTTTTTGGCGCGGGCTGACCAGCCACCTTGGAAACTGTCGGCAATCTGCCTGAGCCATATCTTGCAACTCATTTTTCGGTATTCATGCTCAGCTAATAGTCTGATGAATCATGGGTTTCCCAGAATTCTTTTTCTTCGGCCTCATTCTTGGACTCAGGCATCTTTTTTAGCTTACTCATAAACAACCCTCTTCTTTCGGTGCATCTAGCGGGCGGAGGTTATAACTAGTGATTCTTCTCCAGCGCCAGATGATTATCTATTTCCTTTATCTTGTCTTCCGTGTGGTGATTGACGTAGAGCACGGTGGTCTCTTTGCCTTCACAAATTTTCTCGATAAGCGCTAGCACCAGTTGGCGGTTCATATCGTCTAGGCCGAGGCAGGGCTCGTCCAGGATCAACAGCGGCGGGTGTTTCACCATGGCGCGGGCGATGAGTAGCAGACGCTGGTCGCCGTAAGAGAGTTTGTTAAAGGGCTGATCGGCGCGCTCTTGCATGCCCAGTAGCTCGAGCCATTGGTCGGCGATTTTTTTCTGATGATCGGTGGCTTTTGTGTACACGCCAATGCTGTCGTAAAAGCCTGAAATAATCACATTTTTGCAGCTGGTACTGACGCGATACTCCCATTGCAGGGCGGTGGAGACATAGCCGATAAACTGCTTGATCTGCCAGATGCTTTCGCCGTTACCGCGCTGGAAGCCAAACACAAAAATATCGTTGGTATAGCACTGGGGATGATCCCCCGTGATCAAGGACAAGACGCAGGTTTTGCCACTACCGTTAGGGCCACTCAATTGCCAGTGCTGGCCCTGCTCTATCGTCCAATCCAGCTTATCGACAATGACGGTATCGCCGTATTGGATCGTCGCTTGTTTGAGCTTCACTAACGGCTGACAGGGGTCGAGGGCGGGTAATTTAGTGGCTGGATCGGCCGCGGGCAGGCTTAGGTCGGCGGTTTTCAGATGCAGCAATTGGTACAGCTCATTGAAGGCGGCTTCATCCTGACGGTCTACCGTGAATGCTAATCGCCCTCTATCTCCCCGCTTCTTATCCCCTTTCTTTTTCTCCAAACGCTCTTTATCCAGATAGGCAATATGCGTGATGAAGTCCGGCATCTCATCAAAGCGATTTAGCACCATCACCATGGGAACGGTGTCGATGATGGAGGCGAGATGGGCTTGCAGCATGGCGAGGGTGTCGACGTCCAAGCCATCAAACGGCTCGTCTAAAATCAGCAAGTCCGGCTTGCTCGACAGAGCGCGAATCAGCATGACCTTGCGGGTTTCGCCCGTGGAGAGCTTACGAAAAGCGCGGTCGAGTAGCTTGGTCAGCCCGAACTTTTCGACCAGCTCGCTTGCAAGCTCAGGGTCTCGGCACTGCTCGAAAATCATTTCACTGACGGGTGTGCCGAGTGAAATGACATCCATGATATCGGCATCGTCTTTTTTCAGCTCTTTGGCGATAAGCTCGGCTTGCGCTTCGAAAGAGACCAAACCGACATGTTTGGGCAGCCCTTGAACACTGCCCGATTCAATTTTGCCAACGCCCGCCAGCGCCGCCGCCAGCGCCGATTTGCCTGAGCCATTGGTGCCCGTGATAACCCAATGCTGGTGGGGCTCGATGATCCAATCAATCTCGCTTAGGGTGAAGCGATCATCAAAACTGATCGTCGCTTTGTTTAGCTGAATACGCGCTAAGCGGTTTGAAGACTCCATCGATATATTCCTTACGGTGTTAAATAAATCAGAGACAAAAAAGCCGAGAATATCGTGTCGATATCTCGGCTTTTTAGATGACTTAGCGGTCTACTCTTTGACGAACCATCATTTAATCAGCCGATTAGACGATTCTCTTCATGTCCGCCATGTGGCCGCGAAGCACTGCGCCAACGGCTTCTACCGGGTGGGCGCGGAGCGCATCGTTGACTTCGATCAAACGCGCGTTATCAACGCCGTTGTCGTCTACATCCAGGCCTTTACCGATAACGTCGGATTTGATGCCTTTCATAAAGTCAGCCAATAGCGGCACGCACGCGTGGTTGTAGAGGTAGCAACCGTATTCCGCGGTGTCAGAGATGGTCGCGTTCATCTCGTACAACTTCTTACGCGCGATGGTGTTGGCGATCAGCGGCGTTTCGTGGAGCGACTCGTAGTAAGCAGACTCGGCGATGATGCCAGCCGCCGTCATGGTCTCGAAAGCCAGCTCAACGCCCGCCTTAACCATCGCCACCATCAAGATGCCGTTATCGAAGTATTCCTGCTCGGTAATTTCTACGTCACCCGCAGGGGTTTTCTCGAAGTTGGTTTCAGCGGTTTCGGCGCGCCATTTGTGAAGGTTCGCGTCATCGTTCGCCCAGTCTTCCATCATCGTGTGCGAGAAGTGGCCGCTCATGATGTCGTCTTGGTGCTTGTTGTAGAGCGGGCGCATGATGTCTTTCAGCTCTTCAGCAAGATCAAAGGCTTTGATCTTCGCTGGGTTAGAAAGACGATCCAGCATGTTGGTCACGCCGCCATATTTCAGTGCTTCCGTGATGTTTTCCCAGCCGTACTGAATCAGCTTAGCGGCGTAGCCAGGTTCGATGCCCTCTTCGATCATTTTGTCGAAGCAGAGGAGAGAACCGGTTTGCAACATCCCGCAGAGGATCGTTTGCTCACCCATCAGATCGGACTTAACTTCCGCGATGAAAGAGGACATCAACACGCCGGCCTTGTGACCGCCAGTACCCACCGCGTAGGCTTTTGCCAGGGCAAGGCCTTCGCCTTTAGGATCGTTGGCTTCGTGAACAGCGATCAAGGTGGGAACGCCGAAACCACGCACGTATTCGGCGCGAACTTCAGAACCCGGGCACTTGGGCGCGACCATGATGACGGTTAAGTCATCACGGATCTTCATGCCCTCTTCCACGATGTTGAAACCGTGGGAGTAAGAGAGGCAAGCGCCCTCTTTCATCAGCGGCATTACCGCCGTTACAACAGACGAGTGCTGTTTATCGGGCGTCAGGTTCAATACAACGTCGGCCGTGGGGATCAACTCTTCGTAGGTACCGACAGTAAAACCGTTCTCGGTGGCGTTTTTCCAAGACTGCCGTTTTTGCTCAATGGCCTCAGGGCGCAGTGCGTAAGAGACATCTAAGCCGCTGTCGCGCAGGTTTAAGCCTTGGTTAAGGCCTTGGGCGCCACAACCGATAACGACCATTTTTTTGCCTTTCAGCGCGTCGACCCCATCGGCGAATTCCGAGCTGTACATGAAACGACATTTCGCCAGCTGTTCCAGCTGTTCGCGCAGAGATAAGGTATTGAAATAGTTAGCCATCGTTAACGTCCTGATTGGTGATCGTACGGTCGATGTCGCTACACCGACACGCGAAGTGTGACACGGCCGCTCGATACAGGCTTCAGCGCCATGTTAGTAAAGCCAATCTAACCAAAAACGACCATTTCTTAAATTGATATATTTGCAACAGCATGTCCCTTTTTTTGCAAAACTCAATTATCATGGCGTTTATGAATTTTAAAATTTTAAAACAGTTCCTCGCCTTGGCAGAAACCCTGCATTTTGGTCGCGCCAGCGATGAGTGCTATGTCAGTATTTCTGCCTTGTCGCGCAATATTCGGCATTTAGAAGACGAGCTGGGCGTGTCGCTGTTTAATCGCGACAACCGTACCGTGGCATTGACCCAGGAGGGGCAAAAGTTTCTCAAGTACGCCCGCGATGCCAGCAGCCAATGGAATTTGATTCGTCATGAATTGACGGACAATCCTGATCAATTAAGCGGTGAAATCAGCCTTTATGGCTCCGTCACCGCCAGCTACAGCTTTTTGCACGAGCTCCTGCGTCGCTTTCGCATTGCCTACCCGATTATTGAAATCAAGCTGCGCACGGGGGATCCAGAACACGCGATTGCGCATGTTCTGGACGGTAAAGAGGATCTTAGCATCGCGGCCCAGCCTGCCAACTTGCCGCGTGGCCTGGCGTTTAAATCCATTGCCACGTCGCCTTTGCTGTTTATTGCGCCCCTTGAGCAGCAGGTGCCGAATGTGCCAACGAGCACGCCAACCACACCGGCAGAGTGGGCGAGCATCCCGATGATTCTATCGGAGAGCGGTGTCTCCAGAGCCCGTGTGGATGAGTGGTTTCGCCAGCTGGATGTCTCCCCGCGCATTTATGCACAGGTCACCGGTAATGAAGCCATTGTGAGTATGGTGAGCTTGGGTTTTGGCATTGGCGTGGTGCCCAAAATCGTCCTCGACAACAGCCCCTTGGTAGACCGCATTCGCGTGCTCGATGTAACGCCGGAATTGGAGCCCTACGATATTGGTTTGTTTACCCTAAAGAAAAACCTAAAGAACCCATTGGTCGACGCCTTTTGGCGCTTGATGTAAGTACTACTTAATATAAATCCTAGGCGCTGTTTTTAAGCAACCCACCACCCCCACGTTTACCCGCCAAATATCTGCTGCAAATCCGGCGCGCTGTCTTCTTCCTCGACCATCGAGAGCGAGGCTTCGATGGCTTTCAGGTGGCGGTTCATAAAGGCTTTGGCGCGCTCGCCGTTGCCGGCTTCCAAATAGCCGATCAGGTCGTCGTGGTCGTGGGATTCGCAGCCCAGGTGGCCGCGATGACCGTAGACGGCGAGTATCAATGAGGAGCGTGAGCACAGGGTTTCCACGAAGGCCGCAAGCGTCGCGTTGCCGGACAGCTGGGCCAGGCGAACGTGAAAGTCCGCCGACAGGCGAATGGCGACGCTTTGCTGGCCGCTGCGCAGGGCCTGGCGTTCGCGCTGGGCCATGTCGCGCAGCTCTGCCGCTTCCTTGTCATTCATGCGTCTTGCCACATCGGGCATCAGCCCGCATTCGATCAGTTGGCGGGCGTCGAACACGTCCTTGGCTTCGTCGGCGGTGGGCCGGGTGACGCTGGCCCCACGGCGCGGCGTCAGGGTGACCAGCTGTTCCAACGCCAGCCGCTGCAATATCTTGCGAATGCCGGTGCGGCTGATGCTGAATACCTCGGCCAGGGCATCTTCGCGCAGCCGCGCGCCGGGCTTGAGGCGCTGCTCCACAATTGCGTCGCTGACCGCGCGATAAATCGCCTCGTGGCGCTCATCGCCCTCCGCTTTCGACGCGGATCGTTTCACCGCCGCCTGCGCATCGCTCATTGACTCTCCTCGTTGATCATTCTTCCCAGGCCGCTATGGTAGCGCGTTCTTCGTCGGTCATCTTGGTCACGTTGCCTAACGGCATGTACCGGCTTTCAACGACCTGCTGAATGACGGCTTTGTGGGCCAGGATGTCGTCCCAGTCGTCGAACGCATAGTCTGCCGGCGGCGCTGAAAAACCGGCATGTTCCGGGTCGCTTGCGTGACACTGCACGCAGTGCTCCTCTATCAGGCCGCTTATCTGTTTCTCGGGGGCGTCGCTCGCCTGATCTGAGCTGGCCGAGTCGGCGTTGCGGGCATCCGGTGCTGCCACCCAAAATGCCAGCACAATAAGCGCCACCCCGGCGGCCGGATAACCCCACTGCCACTTCCCGGCGTGCATGAGCACGAAAAACTGACGGATCAGCGCGCCCGCGAAGATAAACAGCGACATCACCAACCAGGCCAGTTCGTGGGAATACAGGAACGAGTAGTGGTTGCTGATCATCAGCAGCACGACGGGTAGCGTAAAGTAGGTGTTGTGCACCGAGCGCTGCTTGCCGCGCTTGCCATCCAGCGGGTTGGGCGCCTCGCCGGCTTTCATGGCGTTGACCATGCGCCGCTGGCCGGGAATGATCCAGAAGAACACGTTCGCCGACATAGCGGTAGCCATCACCGCACCGGTCAGCAGGAAGGCGGCCCGCCCACCGAACAGCTGGGTACTCAGGTAAGCCACGACGACCATCATCACCGCCACGGCCACGCTGAGCAGGCCGTCGCGCTGCATGGTGGGGCTGATGCGCTTGCACAGCTGGTTATAGACCACCCAGCCGCCGAACAGGAATAGCAACGCCAGTAGGTTCGCCTGCCAACCCGACAGATTGGCGGCCCACTGCCAGGGGCTATCCGGGTTCACCAGGTAAAAGTCGGGGTTGACCATGTACAGAATGACGAACAGGGCAAAGCCGGAAAGCCAGGTGGTATAGGCTTTCCAGAACGACCAGTGCAGTTCATTGGGTAATTTGGCGGGCGCCGTGGTGTATTTCTGGTTGTGGTAGAAGCCACCGCCGTGGACGGCCCACATCTCGCCAAAGATGCCCTGCTGGCGGTCTGATTCCGCCTTGGGCGTGCGCAGGCTGTTATCCAGCATGACGAAATAGATCGATTCGCCGATCCAGGCGATGGCGGCAATCACGTGCAGCCAGCGCAGCAGCAGATTAACGACCTCTATCATATACGCTTGCATTGCCGGCCTCCGCCATCAGCTACCACGGTAGGTGGAGTAGCCATAGGGCGAGAGCAGCAGCGGCACATGGTAATGCTGGTCTGCATCCGCCACACCGAAACGGATGGGGATAACGTCAAGAAAGCGCGGCTCGGCCGCCTTGACTCCGCTTGCGCGCAGGTAATCGCCGGCATGAAAGCACAGCTCATACTCGCCTGGCGTCAACGCATCGCCTTCGAGCAGCGGCGCATCGCAGCGGCCGTCCTCGTTGGTCGTCACCGTGCGCAGGTGCTGGCGTTCGCTGCCGTCAAGCCGCACAACGTCGATGGCGATGCCCTGGCCGGGGCGGCCGAGCGCGGTATCCAGCACGTGAGTAGTCAGGCGTCCCATGATGGCTCCTTGTTGCTGTTGTTAGGTACAGACGCGCCGCGAACTGTGTCGCGTGTCACTGGCTTTAGAGTACCGTCAGCCTGTTATATTGTATACATTGTGCCCATTTACCATGCAGCTTAGCCCGGAGCCACCATGTCGCCACATGACGCTACGTTATGCCTAGCCCCTCGTCCAAGCACGTTATCGCTGGACGCCTTTATCGCGCACTACGGGGATATTTACGAGCACTCGCCCTGGGTGGCGAAAGCCGCCTGGGAAAACGGGCTCACGCCCGCCCATGACCACCCCGACGCCCTGGCGGAACTGATGGGCCTTCAGCTTCAAAAGGCAAGCAGCGATCAGCAAATTCGCGTGATCCAGGCCCACCCGGACCTTGCCGGTAAAGCCGCCCTGGCAGGCGAGCTGACCCAGGACTCCACTCGCGAGCAGGCCGGCGCCGGGCTTGACCAGTGCTCGCCGGAGGAGTTTGCACGCTTCGAGGCATTGAACGCTGCCTACAAGGACGCTTTCGGCTTTCCCTTCGTGATCGCCGTCAAGGGCCTGGACCGCCACGCCATTTTGCAGGCGTTTGCCGAGCGCCTCGAGAACGACGCAACCACGGAGCGGGAAACCGCCATTCAGCAAATCATTCGCATTGCGCGACTGCGCCTGCGCGCCAGGGCAGAGGACAGTGCGCCGTCGCGATAGCCGCCCTTTCTGACGAATAGATACGCAAAAAAACTGCGCTCTAAAAAGAGCGCAGCGATCTATCTAGCGGACTAACGTGAAACGTTAGCTGCCCAGCTTATTGCTTGGCTGATTCAACCACTTTCTTGGTGGTGTCTTCGGCTGCTTTCTGACTTTCTTGCATGAAGCTTTGGCTAATGGCGGTAACTTTTTCACCATCACCTTTCATGCGCTCCATCAAGTCACCGGCTGTTTTTTGCTGGCTATCGATTGCCTTCTTGAAGCTGTCGGCATCCTTAACGTCGAGCCATGTGCGGGCCTGGGCAATGCTCAGGTCCGAGTAGGCACGGACAGCGTCGAGCTGTGCGCTAACGATCTGGTCGTAGTAGTCCAGCGCCGTGAGCGTGTAAGAACGCATCGGCGATACAAAAATGGACTCGACTTGCTGGCTGGTTTTTTCGGCGGCTTTGTTCATTGCGCTATCTCCTTAGGAGTAAGTAATGACATAGGCGCGCCTTGAAAAGGGAACATCCGTAAGGTCGGCGCCTCTGCTACACCACACGTTAGCAGTCACTTTTGTGCAGTGCAACATGTATTTCGTCACTCGGCCAGATCGCGCACCGTGATGGCCTTGGCGGCGACGCCGCCGTGTACCTCCAGCATGCGTTTAAACCACTGATCCACCTCATCATCCGGTGAGACCAGCGGCTCCAGCGATACGGTATAGGCCCACATCATGCTGCCAAATAACAGGTAGTCGGCACCGCTTGGCGCATCACCATCGATAAACAGGCTGTCTTTCAACTGCGCATAGACCGGCGCTAATGCCTGCTTGAGCAGCGCGCGACCTTGTTCGGGCTGATGAAGCGCTTCGAGCGTGCAGCCAAAGCGGGCCTCGCGGGTTTCACGAAAATAGTCGCGGTCGTCTGGGTGAATCGCCGCCAGCAAGTCCAGCGCGACAATCTTGAATAGCGCGGGCGTCACGCTGCGTTCAACGTAATGCTTGAAGAACAGCGCCCGCTGGTGGCTCGCGCCCTCGCCCAGCAGCGGCGCCTGGGGATAGCGTTCGTCCAGGTAGCGCATGATGTCAAAACTGTCGGTCACTACCTGATCGCCATCCACCAGCACCGGTACCTTATCGTGGTTGGCGAAGGCCAGGGCTTCCTTGTCCAGAAACTGCCAGGGCCGCGTGGTAAATTCGAGGCCTTTGTGGGCCAGCGCCATCCGCACGCGCCAGCAGAAAGGCGAGAAACGAAGCCGCTCGTCGCGGCCGCATAAATCATAGAGCTCTCGTGACATGATCAACCTCTCTTATTCCTGAACTCAAAGAATCAGCGTCATTTCCTCCAGGCTAACCTCTGCGTCCGCCAGGATGAAACCGTTTTACTATGCTATGCCATTGATGTTCGTTCGTGAGCGATGGCAGGAACTGTCTATTAGTCTAATGGTTTTTGCTTGTCTAACGCTCTACGAAATCCAATAAAATCAAATAAAAACAGACATTTAATCTTTATCTCCAGAGTAAAGATGCGCCATTTTATGCGCCTGTTTCTGGTCTTACCAATTTTCCAATAGTGGTCATCTTATCGGCGGCACCGTATCTTTCACCGTGACGCCAAAGTCGCCATGCGGCTTGTCATCTTTGTGGAGCATACGATCAATAACAAGGGGTAGTTCCTCCCATGAATGAATCAATCCTTGCACTTCTGGCTTTTATGCCGCTGCTATTGGCGGGGGTACTGCTAGTTGGCTTTAAAATTCCGGCCAAAATTGCAATGCCTATCGTTTTTCTGACGGCGGCCATCATTGGTCTTGCCGTTTGGGAGATGTCCTTCTCGCGGATCGTGGCATCAACGATTCAGGGACTCATCCAAACAGCAGGTCTCTTGTGGATCATATTTGGTGCGATCTTGCTGCTTAATACGCTTAAGCACTCGGGTGGCATCACCGCTATTCGCAATGGCTTTTCGGGCATCAGTCCGGACCGTCGCGTCCAGGCACTCATTGTGGCGTGGCTGTTTGGCTGCTTTATCGAAGGGGCGTCCGGGTTCGGCACACCGGCTGCTGTTGCCGCACCATTAATGGTGGCGCTGGGTTTCCCAGCCTTGGCGGCAGTGGTAGTGGGCATGATGATCCAGTCCACGCCGGTATCGTTTGGTGCCGTGGGCACGCCCATCGTGGTGGGTGTGGGCAGCGGCTTAGACCGCGAAGGTATCACCTCTTCTCTGGAAGCTAACGGCTCTACCTGGGATGCGTTCTTCCAGTTAGTGTCCAGTGAAGTGGCCATCACCCACGGTATTGTGGGTATTTTGATGCCGCTGATTCTGGTCGTTGTGATGGTACGCTTCTTCGGTGCTAACCGCTCCTGGACAGAGGGGTTGTCGATTACTCCCTTCGCCATCTTTACCGGCATTTGCTTTGTCGTACCGTACATGATGGTGGGCGTTTTCCTCGGCCCGGAATTCCCGTCGATGATTGGCGCAATGGTTGGCCTGGCGATTGTGGTTCCTGCCGCGCGGAGAGGCTTCCTGCTGCCCAAGGATACCTGGGACTTCCCCGAGTCGACTTCCTGGCCTGACGAATGGATCGGCAACCTGCAGATCAAGCTTGAGGACGTCGTCGGGCAAGCGCCGATGTCGACCCTGAAGGGCTGGATTCCCTATGTGCTGCTAGCGGTTTTCCTGGTCGCTTCACGTACCATTGAGCCGCTGAAAGCTGCGTTAAACTCTATAAGCTTTGGCTGGTCGAATATTCTCGGCGAAGAAGGTATCAGTGGCAGCATCGAGCCGCTCTACCTGCCCGGCGGTATCATCATTGCCGTGGTCGCCGTCACCTACTTCCTGCATCGGATGAGCGCACGCAATATGAGCGCCGCGGTATCGGAGTCGACCAAGACCATCTTTGGCGCAGGCTTCGTGTTGATCTTCACCGTGCCAATGGTACGCATACTGATCAACTCGGGCGTTAACGGCGCAGACCTCGCCTCAATGCCGGTAATGATGGCCCAAGCAGTTGCCAGCGGCGTGGGCGATATCTATCCCTTCTTCGCGCCGGCCGTAGGCGCTATGGGGGCCTTTATTGCGGGCTCTAACACCGTCTCGAACCTGATGCTTGCGGAGTTCCAGTTCAGCGTTGCCGAAAACCTCGGTCTGTCCACCGCCATGATGGTGGCCTTACAGGCAGTTGGCGCGGCAGCCGGTAACATGATTGCGATCCACAACGTCGTCGCCGCCTCCGCGACGGTTGGCCTGCTGGGCCGTGAAGGGGCAACGATCCGTAAAACCATCCTGCCGACTATTTACTACTTGTTGGCAACGGGTCTGATTGGCCTGATTGCGTTTTACGTGATAGGCGTGACCGACGGGCTGATGTAGCGCTGACGGTTCACTTGCCAAAAAAACCCCAGGTCATGGCCTGGGGTTTTTTTATGGTTCCATATTTTAGCTCAATGTTTTAGCTCGACGTTTTAGCGCTACCTTATGACGGTTTCATGCCTTAGCCGATGCGTTTTAGCCCTTGGCTGTGCAGCTTGCCGCGCTCTACGTAGCTTTGAGCGTTCTTCTTTAACCCCGCCACCACGTCCTCGGAAAGCTCTCTCACGACTCGCGCAGGCGAACCAACGATTAACGAATTGGCCGGAAACACCGCCCCTTCCTTGATAAAAGCGCCCGCCCCTACCAAGCTATTTTCGCCGATAACCGCTCCGTTCAGTACTACCGCTTGGATACCGATCAGACAGCCATCGCCAACGGTGCAGCCATGCAGCATGGCTTGGTGCCCGACCGTGACGCCTTTACCAACCTTAAGCGGAAAACCGGGGTCGGCATGAAGCACCGCGCCATCCTGGATATTGCTCTCTTCCCCAATTTCCAAATGATCGGTATCCCCGCGCAGAACGGCCTGATACCACACGCTTGAGCGTGCTTTTAAGGTTACCTGCCCGATAACATCCGCCGTTTCTGCCACATACACATCGTCGTGGATGTCGGGCTGATACTCGCCGTATTGGTATATCGCCACGTGAATCTCCTTATTATGGGTTCGTCTCTCAGCTCAAGCTAGCGCTTGTTCCAGCAATCGAGCAACGTGCATCGCTTCCCGACCGCTGCCATCATGAATCTGGTGGCGACAGCTGGTGCCGTCGGCAATCAGTACCGCATTGCTATCCGCCTGACGAATCGCAGGCAGGAGCGAGAGTTCCGCCATCTTCAGCGACGCCTCATAGTGCTCGGCTTCGTAGCCGAAGCTGCCGGCCATTCCACAGCATGAAGACTCAATGGTTTCGACCTTCAGTTCCGGTATCCAGCCCAGCACTTGCTCGACGGGGCGGAGCGCATCAAAGGCTTTTTGATGACAGTGCCCATGCAGCATCGCCCGTTCATAGTTCAACGGCTTCAGTTCCAGCGGAAGTTGATCTTCGGCGCGCGCTTTAACCAGAAACTCCTCGAACAAATAGGCGGAGTCCGACAGCGCCTTCGCCTCGTTGCCAAAGCCATACTGCAGAAATTCGTCGCGCATGCTGAGCAGGCAGGAAGGCTCAAGCCCGACAATCGCCACGCCCCGCTCTACAAACGGCATCAGGTGCTCAAGCGTGCGTTTGGCTTCCGCCTTGGCCTTATCAAACTGACCCGACGAGAGGTAGGTTCGCCCGCAGCAGAGCGGCCGCTGGCCCTTGGTCACATTGAGATGCACACGGTAGCCCGCCGCTTCCAGCACCCGCTTGGCCGCTTTGGCGTTATCGCCTTCCATATAGTTATTGAAGGTATCCACAAACAGCAGCACTTCTCGCTCTGAGGTAACGGCGTGGTTAGACGCCTCGGCACTGGCAAGAAAGTTCCCGTTAAACACCGGCAGCGAGCGCTGGGGAGCGAGTTTTAGTGCCTGCTTGATCTGTTTCGCCAGGAAGGGCACGCGCTCAACGCCGTTGACCACCGATGAAAACTTGCTAGCCCATGGCGCGTAGCGCGGCATTTCCCCAACCATCCGGTCACGTAGCGATAAGCCTTTGACGCGGGCGCGAGCGGTGCGGGCTTCAATCTTGAACTTCGCCATATCGACGCCGGTGGGACATTCCCGCTTGCAGCCCTTGCATGACACACAGAGATCCAGCGCTTCTTTGACATCGTCGCTGGCTAGCCCCGCCTCTCCCAACTGACCCGAGAGCACCAGGCGCAGCGTATTAGCCCTGCCACGTGTCAGGTGCTGCTCATCCTTGGTAACGCGGAAACTGGGGCACATGGTGCCCGCATCAAACTTGCGGCAGTGGCCGTTGTTGTTGCACATCTCCACTGCCATGGCCAAGCCGTGGGTGGCATCGCCGCCTGAGCCAGGCGGTGTTTGCTCACCGGTGAGCGGGTCTCGCTTCACGTTCCAGGCAGACCAATCAAATACCGGGGTTAGCGGGATGGTGGTGTAGCTTTTAGGAAAACGAAAATAGCGCTCGTCATCCATTTTGGGGGTATCGACGATTTTGCCAGGGTTGAACAGGTTTTCCGGGTCAAACAGCTGCTTGATGTCGCGGAAGGCATTATTAACCGTTTCACCAAACTGCCACGCCACCCACTCGCCACGGCAAATGCCGTCGCCGTGCTCACCCGAATAGGCACCTTTATATTCGCGCACTAACGAAGAGGCTAGCTCGGCGATTTCGCGCATTTTTTGCGCACCGTCGCGGCGCATATCGAGAATTGGCCGCACGTGCAGCGTGCCAACGCCTGCGTGGGCGTACCAAGTGCCTTCCGTGCCGTAGCGGTTGAACACCTCGGTGAGCTTGTCGGTGTACTCGGCTAGGTGCTCTAGCGGCACTGCGCAGTCTTCAATAAAGGAGACCGGCTTACCGTCGCCCTTCATGCTCATCATGATATTGAGCCCGGCTTTGCGCACGTTCCACAGCGCTTTCTGCTCAGCGGCTTCAGGCATATCCACCACGCTGCCCGGTAGGCCCAGATCACCCATCAATTCATTAAGCCCGCGTAGCGCCTCAAGCTGCGTTGCATGATCCTGACCGGCAAACTCCACGAGAAGAATGGCTTCCGGCTTGCCGATTAGCGCCTTCTCAATGACCGGGCGGAACGCAGGGTTCTCAAGCGAAAGATCGATCATGGTGCGATCAACCAGCTCCACCGCCGTGGGGCCAAGTTTGACGATATGCTGGGTGAAATCCATCGCCTGATAGAAGGTCGGGAAGTTCACCACACCCAGCACCTTCTGCTCGGGCAGCGGTGACAGCCGGAGTTTGATGCGCTGGCTTACCCCTAGCGTCCCTTCCGAACCCACCAACAGGTGGGCTAAATTAGCGCGGTTGTCAGGGTCGTAAGGCATCGGGTTCTGGCAGTCGAACAAATCCAGGTTGTAGCCACCTACCCGACGCAGCACTTTAGGAAAATGATCACGAATTTCCGGGCCCACACGCTCGGCAATCGCCCTCACCTTTTGAGCGAGGCGCTGCTCTTGAGAGCCTTCCGCGAGGCTATCGACAAAACCAAAACTCGCCGCGCTGCCGTCAGCCAATAGCGCCTCCACGCCCAGCACGTTGTGCACCATGTTGCCGTAGAAGATCGAACGCGAGCCGCAGGAGTTATTGCCCGCCATACCGCCGATGGTGCACTGCGCGCTGGTGGAAACATCCACCGGATACCAGAGCCCGTGGGGTTTTAGCCAAGCGTTGAGATGATCCAGCACCATGCCGGGCTCGACCACCACGGTGCGCGCCTCGGCGTCGAACTCAACGATGTCATTGAGCCAGCGAGTGGTGTCGATCACCAGCGCCTCACCGACGGTTTGGCCACACTGGCTGGTGCCTGCGCCGCGAGCCAATATCGGCACCTTGGCATCGCGGGCAATATCCAGGGCAATTTTCAGGTCCTGCTGGTGGCGGGGAATCACCACGCCCACCGGCGTCACCTGATAAATAGAAGCATCGGTGGAATAGCGCCCCCGGGTGGCTTGATCAAACAGCACCTCACCCGACATTTCTCGGGATAACCGCTCGGCGAATTCGCCGAGCGGCTTAATCTTGGCATCACGGGACGGGTGTTGGTTCGTCAGAGACGTCATATGGCTCTCCCCGTCGTTTAGCGCTTGCCTGCGTTAAGCGGGTTGGCGGCAAAATAGTCCAGCGCTGCCGTCACGCCGCTGCCTTTGAGGTTAACGCCCGCGAGCTTCATGCCCGCCTCACAGCCGCCCAAAGTGGCGATCAGCGTAAGGTCATTACAGTCGCCCAAATGGCCGATGCGGAACATTTTGCCCTTGGCCTTACCCAGGCCCATGCCTAATGAAAGATCAAAGCGCTCGTAGATAATCTTGCGCACGGCATCGGCATCGACGCCTTCTGGCATTACCACGCCGGTTAGCACCGGTGAGTAAACGGACGGATCCAGGCACTGAATCTCAAGCCCCCATGCTTCTACTGCGCTGCGAACCCCAGCGGCCCAGCGCTGATGGCGAGCCAGCACTTGCTCCATGCCTTCATCCAACAGCATATCCAAGGCTTCGTTAAGGCCATAAAGCAGGTTAGTGCTCGGTGTGTAGGGCCAGTAGCCGTTTTTGTTGGCTTCTAAAATTTCGTCCCAGGCCCAGAAGCTTTTCGGCAATTTCGCCTGCTTGCTGACTTCAATCGCTTTTGGCGACAGCGCGTTAAAGCTAATACCCGGTGGCAGCATCAGGCCTTTTTGCGAGCCGGAGACGGTGACATCAACGCCCCACTCATCGTGGCGGTAGTCGGCGCTGGCCAAACCGGAAATGGTATCCACAATCAGCAGTGCGGGATGACCTGCGGCGTCGATAGCCTTACGCACGGCCGCAATATCGCTGGTCACACCGGTAGAAGTTTCGTTGTGGACCACGCAGACGGCTTTCAGCTCGTGGCCGGTATCCTTTTTAAGCCGCGCTTCGATCATGTCGGCCTGTACACCATTGCGCCAGCCTTCATAGCCGGGCAAGCCTAAAAACTCGGGCTGCACGTCCAAACGTAGCGCCATTTTGTGCCATAGGGTGGCGAAATGGCCGGTCTCAAACATCAGCACTTTGTCACCGGGCGACATGGTATTGGCCAGTGCCGCTTCCCAGGCACCGGTACCGGACGCAGGGTAGATAATCACCGGGTTCTCGGTTTTGAAGATTTTTTGAATCTTGCTCAGCAACTCAAGCCCCAGGGCACCGAACTCTGGGCCGCGGTGGTCGATCGTGGGCAGGCTCATCGCCCGTAAAATACGGTCTGGCACCGGGGACGGGCCAGGAATTTGCAGAAAATGACGGCCGGAGGGGTGAAAGTCGAGATTTAACATACGGTCGCTTCCTATTGTTGTTGCGGAGCAGATGCCTCCGCAAACTGGATAATGAATTCAATCATGTTTTTTAAAAAATCACTTGATACAGCCTTCGGACCGCAGCTTTTCCAGTTGATCGGGCGAGACGCCCAGGGTATCGAGCACTTCATCGGTATGCTGACCGAGCAGTGGGGCCGGGCTGCGAATCTGCGAGGGGGTAAGCGAGAACTTGCTTGGAAAGCCGATGGTCTTCATCTTGCCGATCACCGGGTGATCCATTTCCTGCACCATGCCCCGCGCCAGGTAATGCTCGTCCTGCATGGCCTGGGCGAAATTGTTGATCGGACCGGCCGGCACGCCCGCCTTATCGCAAAGCGCAAGCCAATGATTCATGTCCCGATCGACCATGATTGCTTCCAGTACCGCCTCGAGTTCCTCGACGTGCTGGCCACGGTCGAAATTGGTCAGGAACCGAGGGTCCGCCATCAGGTCCTCACGCGCGAGCACGTCCTGGCAAAAACGCTCCCAGGTACGCTGGTTCGCACAGCCCAGCATGATATAGCCATCTTTGGATTTGACTGCCTGATAGGGCGCCGACACGCGATGTCGCCAGCCAGTGGGTTCGGGTAGCGTGCCTTCACCGAAGTAGGCCGCCGCCTCCCAGGCGAACCAGGGCAGGCCACACTCGGTAATGGCGATATCAATATGCTGGCCTTCACCGCTGTTGGTCTTGTGGATATAGGCCGCGAGAATCGAGTACACCGCCGTAATACCGGCACCAATATCGTAGACGGCAATACCGGTCTTGAGCGGTCGCCGCCCCTTCTCGCCGGTCATCGACATCAACCCGGTCATGCCTTGGGCGACCAGGTCGAAGCCACCGCGATGGCTATAGGGGCCGGTCTGGCCATAGCCAGAGATCGAGCAGTAGATGATCCCCGGATTGATCGCCTTGATGGTGTCGTAGTCGATCTTCAGCGACTTGGTAACGCCCGTGCGGTAGTTCTCGACGATGACATCAGCGTCTTTGGCCAGGCGATAGAATATCTCTCTGGCCCGCTCATCCTTCAGGTTGAGCGATATGCTCTTTTTGTTGCGGTTGATCTGCGAAAAGCAGGTCGACTCGTCGTTGATATAAGGGCCCATCTGGCGGCTATCATCGCCGCCCTGGACCTTCTCAACCTTGGTAACATCCGCGCCCATGTCGGCCAGCACCATCGTGCAGTAGGGCCCAGCCATGATCTGCGAGATGTCCAGCACTTTCACATTCTGTAGTGGCAGCATTGGCTGAATTCCTCTCTGGATGACTTAACGCCCCGTCCATTCGAAAGACGTCTTGTTGACGAACTTGTCGACGGCTGCCTTAAAGTCATCGCTCATATAGCAGGTGGTCACCCAATCGTTACCCGCCTCGAGTGACGCCCGGCGCTGGGCCTGGACGCGCCCTACCAGCGCCTTGCTGGCCTGGAGCGTCAGCGGTGCACGCCGTGAGAATTCATTGGCGATCTCCGTCACGGCGGCTGCAATGGTGTCGGGCGCAAAGACCTGATTGATCAACCCCACTTGATAGGCTTCGTCGGCAGACAACAGCTTCGCCTGCATCAGCACTTCCTTGGTGCGCGCGACCCCCACCATATCGATCAACCGCGACACGTTGGTGATCGACAGCGTGTTACCCAGGGTCTTGGCGATCGGCACACCAAATTTCAGTGACGGCGTGCAGTAGCGGAAATCGCAGGCCATGGCGAGCGCCGCGCCACCGCCAACGCAGAACCCCTCGATCATCGCGATGGTCGGTTTGTTGAGGGTTTCAAGGCCACTTACCACCCGCTCGATGCGGCGCTCGTAATCAAGAGCATCCTCAGGCTTAGTAAAGTTGGCGAACTGGGTGATGTCGGTCCCCGCCACGAAGGCTTCGCCACCGACACCGTGCAGCACCACGGCATGTACGCTGTCGTCCTCGGCCAGCTGCACGCAGCTGGCCTCCAGAGCGTTGTACATGTCCCACGTCATGGCATTACGGCTCGCGGGCCGGTTGAAACCGAGCCAGGCGAGGTTGCCCTCCCGCCGAAAAATCAGCGTCTCGTCGGACATAAGCGTGTCCTCCTAAGCATCAATCGGGTTTACCGGTAAAATAGTTCCACCAGGCCCATGGGGAAGATCGGCACGTAGGTCACCAGCATCAGCAGCACGAACAGCAGCGCGACAAACGGCAAATTGGCCTTGGATACATCCCAGATATCGGCCTTGGCCACCGAACAGGCGGTCATCAGCACGCTGGCCACCGGAGGCGTCTGTTGGCCGATCGCCAGGTTCAGCGTCACGATCATGCCGAAGTGGACGGGATCGATACCGACCATCATCACCAATGGCATGACGATAGGCACCGTAAGAATGATCGCCGCCGCCGAGTGCAGAATCATGCCGATCAACAGCAGGAAGATGTTGAGCAATGCAAGCACCGCGTACTTGTTGCTGGTGAAGTCGCCGATCATCGCCGCCAGCATCTGCGGCAGTTGGGCGCGGGTCAGGAAATCCCCGAGCAGTGCAGAACTTGCCACCAACAGCATGACCACAGCAGTCTGAACACCGCCCTCTACCATGGCTGCACGTAGCTTCTTCCAGCGCAGCTCGCCGTAGCGGAAACTGATCAACAGCGCAGCCAATACCGCCAGCGCAGCGCCTTCGGTCGCGGTCATGAAGCCACCAAAGATGCCACCCAGAATGATCATGGGGAGCAAGAAGGCAAGGCCCGCCGCTTTGAAAGTGCTCCACACCCGGCTCAGCTTGAAGGTCTGCTCCACGGGAAAGTTGTAGCGGACCGCAAAGTACCAGGCGAGTGCCATCATCAACAGCCCGCCAACAATGCCGGGTACGATACCGGCAACGAAGAGCTGCACGACTGAGGTGTCGGCCATAGCGGCATACAGGATCATCGGGATCGACGGCGGAATGATGATGGCAAGCGATGCCGAAGACGACGTGATGGCCGCAGCAAACGGAGCGGGATACCCTTTGCGCTTCATCTCCGGAATCAGAATGGAGCCAAGCGCCGCCACATCGGCCACCGCAGACCCGGAGATTTCGGCGAAGAATAGCGAGGTGCCGACGTTGACCATGGCCAGACCGCCACGAATGAAGCCGAGCAGTGCAGAGGCGAAGTCGATCAGCCGCCGGGAGATGCCGCCGGTATTCATAATGGCACCGGCCAGAACGAACAACGGAATGGCGATCAGTGGGAACTTGGTCGCCCCCTCGAACAGCACTAGCGGGAAGCCGAGCAGGCTGTTCGTGCCTTGCAGCACCAGCATGGCGACAATAGATATCGCGCCGAGGGCCACCGCGATGGGTATGTTAATAAAGATCATGGCCAGGCCGGCCAGCAGAATCAAAGCCGTCGTCATTGCAATTCCTCCACAATATCCTGCTCCGAGGGCGGACTGCGCCCATCCCAGGCTTCGCGCAGGATGTCCGGCAGATTAAGCAGCTCGGCGATGACATAAAGCGCCGCGCCAATAGGAATGGTGGACTGAGTAACAGCGGTGGGAATCGGCACGCTGACCATGGTAGAGCCACCGAGAACGCCGATAATGTAGACGCCATAAACAGCCAGCAGCACAAAGAAAGTAATGGTGATGACTTCACCGATCACGACCAGCGCCACGCGAACGGCCCGCGGGCGCGAATAGACGAAACCGGGAACGCTGATATGCGCACGTTTGAGGGCGGCAAGGGCGGCACCGTAGTAGGTCACCCACGCCAGCATCACGGCGGCGACCTCGTCATACCAGCCCAGGGAATTGCCGGTATAGCGGAAGCTGACACCAAGCAACACCACGACCGTCAAGGCAACCACCAGAAACATGGTGATGACCTCGAGCAGCCACTCGAATCCGGATCGAAGTTTCAAAAGGGACATTAAAGCCACTCCGTCGATCAGAGGAAGGACCGCCCGTCAGGGGCGGTCCTTGGGTGGGTTCAGAAGGGTTCAGACTGCAGTGAGGCTCAGTCTTCCTCACCCAGCTCCAACACGCGGTCGACCAGGTCGCCGCCACCTTCCACTTCCTCGTCGAAGCGCTCATAGACCGGACCACTGGCATCGATAAAGGACTGCAGGTCAGGCTCGTTGACTTCCATGCCGGCCTCTTCCATCTCGCCCAGCAGTTCCTCGTCCTGCTTGGCAGCCGTCTCGTAGACAAAGTCCTGAACCTCTTGAGCGGTTTCTTCCAGAACCTCACGCACGTCTTCTGGCAAGTCCTCCCAATGGCTCTTTGAGACCACTACATAGGCTGGGGTGTAAACGTGATTGGTCATGGAGAGGTAGTCCTGCACCTCTTGGAACTTCTGGGAATGGATCTGTACTAGAGGGTTTTCCTGGCCATCCATAGTACCGGTCTGCAGCGCCGTGAAGACTTCCGAGAGCGCCATGGGTGAGGGGTTAGCGCCGTATTCCTCGAACATACGCACCCTCCACTTGCCTTCTGGGGTGCGTAGTTTCAAACCGTCCAGGTCTTCGGGCGTCTCAATGGGCCGCTCGTTGTTGGTGATCTGGCGGAAGCCATTCTCCCAGACGGCCAGAACCTTGTACCCCTTTTCCTCCACCAGTGGGTAGAGATCGGGTTCGATGACCTCATCGATGACCCGCTTCATGTGGTCGCGGTCCTGGATCAGATAGGGCATCTCGAACAGACCAAACTCGTCCACCACCGAGGACATCACCGTAGAGGGCAGCGTAAAGGTGAGCTGGCCGAGCTTGAGCTTCTGCATCATCGAGCTGTCACCGCCCAGTTGGCTCGATCCATATGGCTCTACCTTGTAGTCGTCACCCAGTCGCTCGTTGGCCAGCTTGGCGAATTCTTTCACGGACGTATCGAACAACGAACCGGGATTGCCTACGTGCCCGAACTGCAGCTCGGTCTGAGCCATACCGAGCCCTGGCGTAAGGCTCAACGCCAGTGAGGCGGTGACGAATGCTGTCTTGATGTTTTTCATTGGGTACTCCAGTGCTGGCTTGTTGTTGTTGTGCGCGTGTTGCCCAGGTCAGCGCTCCTTTGAGGTTGTTTGGGTATCGTGGCTGTCGCCTGGGAAGCGCGACGACGAACCGACTCGTCTCTCCCCTTCTGGCGAAGCGGCGAATCAAATCGTCATACACTCAACTTGAATTCAAAATGCAAAATTAGGTATTAAACTTTAGTCGACAAGCCATGAGGCGAAACAAATAATGTTTCTCCCTCAATGGATTGGCGAAATAAGCGAAATAAAATTAGCAATAAAGCAGAAAGGGATTATTCGGGCTCAAGCCCCCACTTGAGCCCGGCGGCCTCGATACCTGCAATAACGACCTGCTGGTCTTCGTCCGACGACGCGCCGCTAGCGCCCATCGCCCCGATAACACAGCTTTGCGCATCAAGCACAGGCACGCCGCCTGCAACCGCCACAAAATGGCCTTGGGAAGCCGCCGAAACGCTGGACACAAAGGCGGGGCGCTGCGCATTGCGAGCCCCAACCACACCACTGGCAACACCAATGCCCAGGGCGGTATACGCTTTACCTTGAGCCACCGGGTGGCGCAGCGGCGCGCAGCCGTCTTCGCGCTCGGCGGCCACAAGATTGCCACCCCCGTCCAGCACCACCAGCGTTAATGGCGGTATATTTAGCGCTCGCGCCTTCATAATGGCGGCATCGATCATCTGACGCGCCTGCTCCCGCGTGAGCTGCACGCTACATTTAAATACTTGACCAGCCATATCGTGCTCCATTTGTGTTAAGTGAATATTTGCTAAACTTCCGAAATAACAGAAATAGCAACTGTGTCACTTGACCACAACCAAAGAATATTGAATTCATAATATTTTTTATAGATCATACTCGTTAACGTACTGGCGCAACCCGAACCTCCATAGCCGCATACGGTTTCGGTAATATTGGGTAGCCAAGGGATTGGTAATGCACAATATGCGCCTTCAGGTGAAGAGAAACGAATATGACCAAGATATTGCAACGCAATCTGTATCGTGAAGTGGCCGACCGTATCGGCGATCTTATTGAACACGGGGAACTCGCGCCTGGGGAGCGTATTTCAGAAAAGCAGCTGTGCGAGAAATTCGGGGTATCGCGCACGCCCTTGCGAGAAGCGCTCAAAGTGCTCGCCACCGAAGGGCTAATTGAATTACTGCCTAACCGTGGTGCGCGAGTGGTTCGCTTAACGTTCAAAAAAGTCAAAGATACTTACGACCTGATGGCCGCCTTGGAAGGTCTTTCCGGGGAGCTGGCCTGCCAATACATCAGCGATGCAGAAATCGCTGACATTCGCAGGCTGCATGAGGAGATGCTGACGCATTACCGTAATCGAGAGCTAATGACCTATTTCGAGGTCAACCGGCAAATACACGAAAGCATTCTGGCGGCATCGCGTAACGACTTGCTTCAGGAGATGTACAGCAACTTAAGCCAGCGAGTGAAACGGGTTCGCTATTCCAAAAAAATGACCCAAACGTTCTGGAGTCAAGCGGTGCAAGACCACGAGAACATGATGGCCGCACTTGAGAAACGCGACGGTCGGCTACTGGGGCAAATTTTACGCGACCACCTGTGCAATAAACTGGAGGTCGCGACCCTGGCCGGCGTGATCGAAGACGACCGTTTGAGCGTGGCGAATTCTTAAGGCGTTAAACGCTACTGCCATTGTTCCAAGCGCATAGCTGAGCGCTCCAGGCGATGATGCTCGGCTTCCAGCTCGCGCAGCAACTCGCTAATACTGGTTAAATGCTCCAGGGCGATTCGTTTTGCCTGCTCGGCGTCTCCACTGACCACGGCATCGTGAAGCTGCACATGTTGTTGATTAATCATTTCGCGCGGGCCGGGGCGGTGATACAAGTGCTTCATTGAAGCAAACACCGAACTTAGCAGTAAGTCGGTCAAGCTCTGCAGCGTATGAACCAATACCGGATTGTGCGAAGCCTGTGATATCGCCAGGTGAAACGCATGGTCCAGCCGCGCCAATCGCTCAACGTCCAACGCCTCAGGCTGTGCGGCATAGTCGGCCATTTCCTGGTAGCGGCGAGTAATCAGCACGCGGTCCATGGAGGTGCCGCGTTTGGCAGCCAAATACGCCGACTCACCTTCCAGTAACGAGCGGACTTCCAACAAGTCAAACAAAGTACGTGGGTGGTCGCGAAACAGGTGCATCAGCGGGCTTTGCGGGTCTACCGGCAACAGCGAGGCCACAGTAGAACCATGCCCTTGCCGGGTATCGATGATGGCTTTGCTGCGCAGGATTCTTAATCCCTCGCGCAGCGATGCACGGGAAACGCCCAAACGATCACACAAACGTCGCTCCGAGGGCAGCAACTGCCCTGGCCGAAAAACGCCTTCTAAAATCAGCTCTTCCAACCTGGCGGCCACATGCTCGGGGGTGCGTCGGCCCATTGGTATTTCATCATTGCTAAATGCCATGCAGCCTCCTATGGGTAGTGTTGGCTTTGCTAGCGCTTGACTGGCTATCGACTAATTACTGGTCTGACCATTGCACCACAACCTAGACAGACGCACAAAAAAAGCCCAGATTGGGCAAAATGCCTAAGCACCATGGCTATCACTTTTTAAGTGAAAAAGGCTAAAAACTAAACCGTTAGGGGTGTCCTTATGAATATCCTCTTTGATGAGCGCCTCGACGGCGAACTGGTTCGCCGCGATAAAACCGAGGTGTTGACCGACCTGCAGCAAGCCGTGCCGTCGCTTACCTTACTTCACCGCGAAGAAGACCTACATCCGTTTGAATGCGACGGCCTGGCGGCCTACCGCATCCTGCCCATGCTGGTGGCGCTGCCCGAAACCCTTGACGAAGTGGAAGGGTTGCTCAAACGCTGCCACGCCCTCGGCGTGCCGGTTGTGACGCGCGGCGCAGGCACCGGGCTTTCCGGGGGCGCGCTGCCGCTGGAACGCGGTGTGTTGCTGGTCATGTCGCGCTTCAATCAAATTCTCAAGGTCGACCCCGAGGCGCGCCTGGCGCGGGTGCAACCCGGCGTGCGCAATCTGGCCATTTCCGAGGCCGCCGCGCCTTTCGGGCTTTACTACGCGCCGGACCCCTCGTCGCAGATCGCCTGTTCGATCGGCGGCAATGTGGCCGAGAATGCCGGCGGCGTGCACTGTCTAAAATACGGCCTGACGGTCCACAACGTCATGCGCGTGGATATCATGACCATCGAGGGAGAGCGCATGACGCTGGGCTCCGAGGCGCTTGATGCCCCGGGCTTCGACCTGCTCGCCCTGATGAACGGCTCTGAAGGAATGCTCGGGGTGGTCACCGAGATCACCGTCAAGCTGCTACCCAAGCCCGAAACTGCCAAAGTCCTGATGGCAAGCTTCGACGACGTCGAAAAAGCCGGCCGCGCGGTGGGCGATATCATCGCCGCGGGCATTATCCCGGGCGGCCTGGAAATGATGGACAAGCTGGCTATCAAGGCCGCCGAGGATTTCGTCAAAGCCGGCTACCCGCTGGATGCCGAAGCCATTCTGCTGTGCGAACTCGACGGGGTGGAAGCCGACGTGGACGACGACTGTGCCACCGTTCGCCGCGTGCTCACCGACGCCGGCGCCACCAACATTCAACAGGCCCGCGACGACGCAGAACGCGCCAAATTCTGGGCCGGCCGGAAGAACGCCTTCCCGGCAGTTGGGCGGATGTCGCCGGATTATTACTGCATGGACGGCACGATCCCGCGCCGTGAGCTGCCCCGTGTGCTCAAGGGCATCGCCGCGCTTTCCGAAGAAAGCGGCTTGCTGGTGGCCAACGTGTTCCACGCCGGCGACGGCAATATGCACCCGCTGATCCTGTTCGATGCCAACAAGGAAGGTGAGCTGGCACTGGCGGAAGACGTCGGCGGCAAGATCCTCGAGCTGTGCGTCGCCGCCGGCGGGTCGATTACCGGCGAACACGGCGTGGGCCGGGAAAAGATCAACCAGATGTGCAGCCAGTTCCAGCCCGACGAACTGACCGTTTTCCATGCCCTGAAAGCGGCGTTTGACCCGCAGCGGCTGCTCAATCCGGGAAAGAACATTCCGACGCTGGCGCGCTGCGCCGAGTTCGGTGCGATGCATGTCCATAACAACGAACTACCGCACCCTGAACTGCCGCGTTTCTAGCGTGCCCAAGAAAGACGATCATTAGGAAAGACCATGACTAACACCGTGACTCATTCGGCGGATAACGACATGGCCGAGGCGCTGTGCGAGCAGGTCCGCCAGGCCCACGCGTCCCGCACTCCGCTGCGGATTGTCGGCGGCGATACCCGCGCCTTTTACGGTCGTCCCGTCGACGGCCAGACGCTGAGCGTTGCCGACCACGCCGGCATCGTGGATTACGACCCGGTCGAACTGGTGGTCACCGTGCGTGCCGGCACCCGGCTGAGCGATCTGGAAGCGGTGCTTGCCGACCACCATCAGATGCTCGCCTTTGAGCCGCCCGCGTTTGGCGACGCCAGCACCATCGGCGGCGCCGTCGCCACCGGCCTTTCCGGGCCACGCCGCCCCTGGGCGGGCGCGGCGCGTGACTTTGTGCTCGGCACGCGCATCATCACCCAGGAAGGCAAGCTGTTGCGCTTCGGCGGCGAAGTGATGAAAAACGTCGCCGGCTATGACCTGTCGCGCATGCTGACCGGCGCCCAGGGTACGCTCGGGGTGTTGGCCGACATCTCCTTCAAGGTACTGCCGTTGCCCAGCGCCAGCCACAGCCTGCGCCTTTCCATGGGTATCGACGACGCGCTCAAGAAAGTCGCCGAACTGGGCCGCCAGCCGCTGCCCATCACCGCAGCCGCCTGGCATCAGAATACGCTTTTCGTTCGCCTGGAAGGTGGCGTGAGCTCGGTGAAGGCGACGCGTGAGCGACTGGGCGGCGACGACCTCGACGCCCAGTTCTGGACGTCCCTGCGCGACCACCAGCATGACTTTTTCACGCTTGGTGACGGGCAGGCGCTATGGCGCCTGTCATTGCCGCCCAACACGCCGCCACTGGCGCTGGATATCCCTGAAGCGGATATCTTCTACGACTGGGGCGGCAGCCAGCGCTGGGTCAAGACCTCGCTGGATGCCGACACGCTGCGCGACGCGTGCCGAGCCGCCGGTGGCCACGCCACCTGCTATACGCCCCATTCGCAAGGGGGCGCCGAGAGCCCCTTTACGCCGCTGCCAAGCGTGGTGGAAAAATACCACCGCAATTTGAAGGCAGAGCTGGATGTCCACGGTATTTTTAACCCCGGACGTCTCTATGCGGCGTTTTAATCAGGAGAGCTGACATGCAGACGCACTTTACCGATGCCGACCGTCAAAAGCCGCATATCCAGGAAGCCGACCGCGTCCTGCGCACCTGCGTGCACTGCGGTTTCTGCAACGCCACCTGCCCGACCTATCAGCTACTCGGCGATGAGCGTGATGGCCCCCGGGGGCGCATCTACCTGATGAAAGAGCTGCTTGAGAGCCCTGATGACGACGATCAGGTGACCGAAGAAACGCGCCTGCACCTGGACCGCTGCCTCACCTGCCTGAACTGTGAGACCACCTGTCCATCAGGCGTGGAGTATCACAAGCTGCTCAACATCGGCCGGGCCGAAATCGAACGCCGCGTGCCCCGCCCCGCCGCAGAACGCGCCCAGCGCTATGCGCTGCGCAAGATGGTGGTCGAGCCGCAGCGTTTCAAGGCGCTGCTGGCGCTGGGCCAAACCTTCAAGCCCCTGGTGCCCGGCAAACTGCGCAACAAGATGCCCCCCGCACCGGTTGATGCAGGCCAGCGGCCCAGCACGCAGCACAGTCGCCGGGTATTGATGCTGGAAGGCTGCGTGCAGCCCGGGCTGTCACCCAACACCAACGCCGCCACCGCGCGGGTGCTGGACCGACTGGGCATCAGCGTCACGCCGGTGAGCGAGGCGGGCTGCTGCGGTGCAGTTGACTTCCACCTCAACGCCCAGAAAGACGGGCTCGACCGCGCGCGGGCCAATATCGACGCCTGGTGGCCCCACGTTGAGCAGGGCGCGGAAGCCATCGTGCAAACCGCCAGCGGCTGCGGCGCCTTCGTCAAAGAATATGGCGAAATGCTCAGGGACGACCCCGACTATGCCGACAAGGCCGCGAAAATCAGCGCCCTGGCCAAGGACATTGTCGAAGTGCTGCGCGACGAGCCGCTGGACACCCTGGACGTTCAGGCCAGCCAGCGACTGGCGTTTCACTGCCCCTGCACGCTGCAGCACGCGCAGAAGCTCAACGGCGCAGTGGAAGGCGTGCTTACCAAGCTCGGCTTTGCGCTGACCCCGGTACAGGACGCCCACCTGTGCTGCGGCTCCGCGGGCACCTACTCGATCACCCAGCCGGAGCTTGCCACCCAGCTGCGCGACAATAAACTCAACGCGCTGGAAGCCGGCAACCCCGAAATGATCGTCACCGCAAACATTGGCTGCCAGACCCACCTGGCCGGTGCCAACCGCACACCGGTTCGCCACTGGGTGGAAATCGTCGACGCTGCGCTACACTAAGCACCGTAATCCCGGCCCATGTCGCCCAGGGCGGCATGGGTTTTCTTACCCTAAAACCGCAAAAAGGACCCCTTGATGCAAACCAAAGCGATCTTGTCCCAGGCAGACGTAATTAACGTACTCGATGCCGCCCAAAAAGAAGCCGACAGCAACGGCTGGGCGGTGACCATCGCCGTGGCCGATGATGGCGGCCATCTGCTGGCGCTGCGTCGCCTCGACGGTGCCGCCCCCTTCAGCGCCGACGTCGCCACCCAGAAAGCACGTAGCGCCGCTATCGGCCGCAAGGAGACCCAGGTCTTTGAAGAGATGATCAACGGTGGCCGTACCGCGTTCGTTTCCGCGCCGCTTCAGGGGCTGCTCTCCGGCGGCGTACCGATCATCGTCGATGGCCATGTGGTTGGCTCGGTGGGCATTTCCGGCGTCAAACCGGACCAGGACGTTCAGGTCGCCAAAGCAGGCGTCAGCGCGATTGGCTAAGCGGGCAGATAAACGCCGCGCATACGAAAAACCCCGGATCATTGATCCGGGGTTTTGAATTCGTTCGGTATAAAACCGATAACTCGCAATGATGCTGATGGAGACCTGATGGCGAGATGAATCATGCTAAATGGCGGACCGGACGAGACTCGAACTCGCGACCTCCGGCGTGACAGGCCGGCATTCTAACCAACTGAACTACCGGTCCACGGTATAGCACTACATCAATCAAGGGCTTGCATCGTTTCCATTTAATCGCGGCGTATGCGCTTTCAAATGGTGGGTGGTACTGGGTTCGAACCAGTGACCCCCAGCTTGTAAGGCTGGTGCTCTCCCAACTGAGCTAACCACCCATACGGTTGGCGAACCAACACTGCTACACAGCGTGTTTATCGTGGCGGACCGGACGAGACTCGAACTCGCGACCTCCGGCGTGACAGGCCGGCATTCTAACCAACTGAACTACCGGTCCACAGGCGATAAAAGCGTGAAAACGGACACATGAAGCGACGATGGCGGACCGGACGAGACTCGAACTCGCGACCTCCGGCGTGACAGGCCGGCATTCTAACCAACTGAACTACCGGTCCGCTGTATCGTGTTGCTAACGCTGTGCGTCTTCTTTACTGCGACGTTTCCAGATCATCATGCAATGGTGGGTGGTACTGGGTTCGAACCAGTGACCCCCAGCTTGTAAGGCTGGTGCTCTCCCAACTGAGCTAACCACCCGCTGGTCACGTGGCGCTGCATTCTACAGTAGATGCGAAGGAAGTCAACACGCTACGTTCAAATACTGTGGCCAAATACGCCTTCGTGTACCGGGCTCATTTCATGATTTAAACGCACGCTTGGCTGATGCTTCACTGCAGCTTTGAGCGCGCACGAAGGATGCCCCAAGAGCGGCGGCCTCGTCAATCAAAATCGTCTGATTGAGCCCCGATGCGCGACGCGGCTTGAAGTCGTGGTCGCCGTCGGTCAGCCACGCCATCTCGAGGCAGGCGGGCAGCGGATACGCCGCCACCTCTTGTCGCGTGCCGAACGGGTCTCGCTCCCCCTGGAGGATCAGCGACGGCGCCTTGACGTCGGGCCAGTGCGCCAAGCGCAGCCTGTCGGGTGCTTTGGGCGGGTGAAACGGGTAGCCGGCAATCATCAGCCCGGGGCAAGGCTGCTCGCTTGCCAGCATGCTCGCCGCGCGGCCACCCATCGACTTGCCGCCGAGCCACAGCGGCTTCACCGTCAGCGGGGCCAGGCAGGCATACCAGCCCGCAAGCTCTTCCACGGTGCGGGCAATGGCCGGCGGCGGGCGGCGCTTGCCCGTTGCCTGCATCTGCTGCATATAGCCAAAATCAAAGGTGATGACCTGAAGCCCCTGGTCCGCAATTGCGGCGGCAAACTGCTGCATGAACGCCGAGCGATGCCCAGCGCCGGCGCCGTGAGCCAGCAACAGGCTGCCATGCGTGGCCTGGCCGTACAGCCTGAGCGGCCCCAGCCCCTCTACCCGGAAGCAGCCATTGACCTGCTGGGCGACCCGCTCGGCCAGCGTGTGCCTATCAATGCTTACTTCCTCTGGCCAATGGTTGTCCACGAGACAGTTCTCCGCTGAAGGTGAGTGAAAGTACCAGCGCCGACCCGGCGTGGCTTTTCTTGACGTAGCTCAACACGGCATTGCATGCCAACCGCTACCCTGGCGGCAGGCCTTTAACCTGGAGCGAGCCCCATGCCAACGACCCTCAATGATGCAGTGGCTGACAGCGACCTCAGCGCGGCAGCGTGGAGCGATGCCTTGCTCCAGCGTTACGCCACCAGTGGGCCCCGCTACACCTCTTATCCTACCGCCCTGTCGTTTGATGAGGCGTTTACAGCCGATGCCTTTACCGCCGCCCTGGCCCGCAGCAACGACGCTCAACGGGCGCTGTCGCTATACGTGCATATCCCGTTCTGCCGCAAGATCTGCTTCTACTGTGCCTGCAACAAGATCGCCACCAAGAACACCGCCCTTGCCGTGCCTTACCTGGCCCGCCTCGACCGCGAAATGGCGCTGACCGCACGGCACATCGATACCCGGCGTCCGGTCAAGCAGCTGCACTGGGGCGGCGGCACGCCGACCTTCTTGACGCTTGACCAGATGAGCGAGTTGATCGACTGCCTCGACGCCCGCTTCGGTCTGTCAAGCGATCCCGAGCGCGACTACGCCATTGAAATCGATCCCCGCGAAGCGGATGTGTTAACCCTGCGCCACTTGCAGTCGCTGGGCTTTAACCGACTGAGCCTCGGCGTTCAGGACCTTGATCCCCAGGTGCAGCGCGCGATCAACCGCCACCAGCCCCGGGTGCTCACCGAAACGCTGATGGACGAAGCCCAGCGACTGGGCTTTCGCTCGCTCAACCTGGACCTTATCTACGGCCTGCCGCTGCAAACGGCGGACAGTTTTGCACAGACGCTTCGCCAGGTCATCGACCTGAACCCGGCGCGCCTGTCGGTGTTCAACTATGCCCACCTTCCGGAGCGTTTCCCGCCCCAGCGGCGCATTCGCCAGCAGGACCTGCCCGACGCCGACGAGAAACTGGCCATGCTGCGCGTCACCATCGACATGCTCACCGACGCCGGCTATGTGCATATCGGCATGGATCATTTTGCCCGACCGGACGACAGCCTGGCCCTTGCCCAGCAAAACGGCACCCTGCAGCGCAACTTCCAGGGTTATTCCAGCCACGCCCAGTGCGACCTGATCGGTCTGGGCGTATCGGCCATTTCGCGCCTGGAAGACAGCTACGCGCAAAACACCAGCGCCCTCGCCGACTATGAAGCGGCCCTCGATCAGGGTCGGCTGGCCACCCAGCGGGGCTTGCGTCTCAGCCAGGACGACCGTATCCGGCGCGATGCCATCGAGCGACTGATGTGCGATATGCGCCTGGACCTGGCCACCCTCGGCGAGCGCTGGCAGATCGACCCTCAGGACTATTTTAAGGAAGCGCTGGCAACGCTTGTCCAGGCGCAGCAGGACGGGCTGGTCAATCTCCGCCAGGATGTCATCACCGTCACCTCCGTCGGGCGCCTGCTGGTGCGCCATCTGGCCATGGCGTTTGACGCACACTTACCGTTGCAGACGCCTCAGCGATACTCAAAGATTATTTAGCGGTTGTTAAGCATGCACGCCCGATTACATAATGGCAGGACGCGTTCCCTGATGGAGACTTGTATGCCGGAACCTTCGCGTCATCGGCGTGCCGTATTGCACGAAGCGCGCTGCCAGACCTGCAGCCTGAGTTCGCTGTGCCTGCCGCTGGCGCTGGAGCTTGAGGACATGGATCAGTTTGATGCGATCATAAGGCGGCGAACGCCGCTCAAGAAAGGCGAGCACCTGTTCCGCCAGGGGGATGCATTCACCAGCGTCTATGCGGTGCGCTCGGGCAGCCTCAAACAGGTCACCACCGAAGGCGGCGGGAACGATCAGCTGACCAATTTCTACCTGCCAAGCGAATTGGTGGGGCTGGATGCGATAGACGAACCGCACTATCCGGGTAGCGTGATTGCGCTGGAAACCACGACGGTGTGCGAAATTCCGTTCGACCGGCTGGACCAGCTGTCGGAGAAGCTACCGGAGTTACGCAACCAGCTGTATCGCAGCATGAGCAAGGAGCTGCGCAACGACCGGCGTATGATGCGGCTGCTGTCGCGCAAAACCGCCGACCAGCGCCTGGCAAGCTTTCTGATCACGCTCTCTGACCGCTTCCGGCGCCGGGGATACTCGCCCTACAGCTTTCGGCTGTCGATGCCCCGAGCCGACATCGGCAACTACCTGGGGCTCGCCGTGGAGACCGTCAGCCGGATTGTCAGCCGTTTTCAGTCGCAAGAGGTTGTCGCGGTTTCAGGCCGCGAGGTACAGATTCTCGATATGGCGAGGCTCAAGCAGCTCGCCGAGGAAGAAAGCCCGGACACCTAGCCGACGTTGAGCGCCTGAATACGCCCCGCCATCAGCGCTGCCTGCTTGGTCTCCAGCCCGGCAAAGTCGAACAGGTCGCGGTCGGCAAGCTGCGAGGGGGCGACGTTGGTCACGGCCTTGAACATGCTTTCCAGGCGGCCCGGGTGATGCTTGTCCCAATCGGCTAGCATGTCCTTGACCACCTGCCGCTGCAGATTGGGCTGCGAGCCGCACAGGTTGCAGGGAATAATCGGAAACGCCATCGCCTGGGCGTATTCGGCAATATCCGCCTCCTTGCAGTAGGCCAGCGGGCGGATGACGATATTCTTGCCGTCGTCGGAGAGCAGCTTGGGCGGCATCGACTTGAGCGTGCCACCGAAAAACATGTTCAAAAACAGCGTCTCGAGAATATCTTCCCGATGGTGGCCCAGGGCAATCTTGGTGGCGCCAATCTCTTCAGCAAACCCGTACAGCGACCCGCGGCGCAAACGCGAACACAGCGCGCAGGTGGTTTTGCCTTCCGGGGTCTTCTCTTTCACCACCGAGTAGGTATCGCGCTCCAGGATATGGTATTCCACCCCGCGGGCCTGAAGGTAGGCAGGCAGAACATGTTCGGGAAAGCCCGGCTGCTTCTGATCCATGTTGACGGCGACCAGTGAAAAGTTCACCGGCGCGTTGCGCTGCAGGCTTAGCAGCATCTCAAGCATGGTGTAGCTGTCTTTGCCGCCGCTTAAGCACGCCATGACGCGGTCGCCCTCGTCGATCATGCGATAATCAATGATCGCGTTGCCCACTTCGCGGCGCAGCCGCTTTTGCAGCTTGTTGAACTCACGCTTGTGTTTGGCCGCGTGATGTTCAGCCGCCTCGGATAAGCGGACCGCTGCGTCGCTGGTCGCCGACGCGGGGTCAAAATGATCAAGGTGATGTTGCATGGTATAAGCACTGCCGATAGTCAGAGAAGCAGTCAGTATTCTAGCAACTCTCGGCGCCCCGGCCCAACCGCCTGGCGCTATGAGGCGGCGTCGACCTCCGTGCGCTTCAGGCGCAGATACAAAAGCGCGCTTGACGTGGCATCTTCCAGCGCTCGCTGAGGCGCATGGCTGGGCACCTGCCAGCAATCCAGCGCCTGGGCCAGCTCGGCCTCCTGCTCCACCTGCGGATGCAGACGGCGCAGGTGGCGCTGGTGCAGCTTGGTGACATCCACGCGGGCATTGGGCAGGCCAAACCCCAGGTGACGGCGCAGTTGCTCCTCGAGCGGCGCAAGACGCTGCTCCAGCTGCCAGCCGATAATCGGTCGGTTGCCGATAAACTCCACCAATGAACGCAGGCTTTCGACATTGAGGGGCAGCGTCGTCTCGACGTTGTAGAGCAGCTGATGGCGGCGCTCGGCGGCGGCGCTGTCGCGAACGCCTTCACTTAACGCCGCCACCCAGGCACGACTGGTCAGGACCTGGTGCTGGCGTAGCGTCACCGCCGCCACGCTCATGACTCCGTGGTGGGCAAAGCAGGTAAGCGCTACCAGTTCATTGCCCAGATAAGGCTGGAAGAGCCACGCGTAGGGGGACGCTTGATAACGGCGGCGCTCGCTTTCCCGGCGCAGCAGACCGCCAAGCCACCCGAAGGGGGCGTCCAGATAATGTCGACTGATCACGAATACTCCAAGTGGTAGCGATGCGAAAGGCGCTGCTTGAAATCCTTGACGATATGCAGCGCCTCACGCAGTAAATCGCGCTCTAACGAAGATAAATCCTGCACGACGACCCGGTTGGAGCGCTCCTGTTGCTCGGCGGACGCATCGTCGGAGAATGCCTGAAGCTGCTGCTTGAGCCGCAGCTCGGTAAACAGCGCCAGGGCTTCGCCGAGGTCGTCAGCAAAGCGCCGGTTGAGCCGGCCATCCTCGGCGAGGGCATCCAGCCGGTCCAGCGTTGAGGTCGCATGGATACGCCGCTCAAGCGCCATGGTGCGGACACCGTGCACGATGGGGAAAATACCGCCTTTCTTGATATCGATGCCGTGCTGGGGTTTCTTTAGCGAACCAAACAGCGTCAGCGGGGTGGAAAAGCGCAGCGCAGTGCGGGCGAAATACGACAGCAGCAACTCGTCCCTGGAGCAGCGCTCGAACAGCTCCTCACGGACGCTTTCCAGCAGGCTCGGATTGCCCGCGACGCCGTGGGCGTCGAGCATGATGGCCAGTTTCATCAGGCTATCCCCGTCTCGCGCACTGGCCCAGCGGGCAATATGGCCTTTCCACTGGCTGACCGTGGCGACCCACTCCGGGTTCGAGACCATGATGTTGCCCGGACAGGGCGGGTAACCCAGCTCGATGAGGGTCTCCGTCAGGCGCTGCATGTCCTTGCCCACGTCGGGCCATTCGGCATCGTCAGCGAGAATCAGCCCATTATCCTGATCGGTCTTTAAGATCTGCTCGCCGCGACCCTCGCTGCCCATGACCATCATGCAGCTGTGCTGATGATGCGCTGGGTCGATGGTAAACGCCCAGGCCTTGCTCATGATGCGGCCATTGAGCGCCGCCAACAGGTCCATCGCAAAACGCAGCTTGACGCCCTGGGCCATCAAGGCATTGACCAGTTCCGGGGTACGGCGGCTGGCGGCGGCCAGCGCCGGTAAATCGCCGGCCTGCTCCACCTGAAGACTGACCACATAGCTGCGACTCGAGAAATAGCTCAGCACGTCGGTCAGCTCGACCACACCGACGACCTTGGCCTCGTCCATCACCACGACCCGCGTTACCTTGTGGCGGGTCATGCTGACCAGCGCCTCAAACAGGTATTGACTGGAGGTGACGGTCACCAGGGTATATTGGGCGATATCGGCAAGCGGCGTCGTGACTGGATGTTCCGTCAGCACGATCGCGTTGAGCAGATCAGTCTTGGTCACCATCCCTGGCTGGCTTGAGGCTTCCACCAGCAGGCTGTCGGCATGGGTGTCATTCAGCGTGCGCACGGCGGTGACGATGTCGGCATCGGCGGGCAGCAACAGCGGTGGGCGCATGCACTCGCTGACGCGGGCCAGCATGAAGCCTGCCATGGTCACGCCACCCTCGGCGCGCTTTTCAGTCAGCAGGCGGGCCTTGTGAGCGAGCGACTGGCGGAAGAATTGATTGAACTCGGGATACTCGTTGCACAGCGTCTTGAACAGCGCCTTGGGCATCAGGTAACACAGGCATTCCTGCTCCGCCTGGAAGCGGTAGCGGCTCTTGCCGTTGAGAATACTGATCGCGCCAAACAGATCGCCCGCCGTGTAATGGCCAATGCGTGAAGCCGACGAAGGCAGGGTAGGGTCGAGCTCGGCGACCTCCCCTTTGTGAATCAGATAAACGTACTCGCCAGCTTGGCCTGTTTCGACGATAATCGCATGACGTTCAAAGTAGGCGAGATCCATGCCGCGCCGCACATGTTCTTTCCCCTTGGCATCCAACAATGAAAACGGGGGCTGGGAAAGGTCTACATCTACCATGGGCATGACCTCGACATGATGATTAAGCGGAGTAAGCAAACCTCATTACTAACGCCACGACTCGACTACCACTTTGGTTTATTGCGCTAATGTCTAACTTACTTTATTAACTTTAGCGACCTGAAATAAGCAAAATAGGTAATCACTCTTGGGCTGATAAAAAATACTTGCAGGCCAGTTTCTGAACATAGCAAACAACGCTGCATCTCCCCCACCTAGACCATCGTCCCATGACGCTAAGCAAACCTTACACCAGCGCGCTAAAAGTCCATAAAAAGGCCCGTTTTCAACCGATTGGCTACTTTTTGCTCACCACCAAAGTTTATTGATACCAAAGTCTGGGATTTATTTTTTGCATTTATTGCCCAGTATTGTCATTGAGTCATGCAGGGTAATCGCACGTCATTGCGCCACTCCCCATCCACCTTTTGCCGGGTGACGTGTTAACTGACAGCTGATTCATGACAAACGTAACTGAGTGGTTCCAAAAACGTGCGATTGGTCTGATGGGTCAACCGCTATTCCGAGTGAACTTTCCAACCTAAAAACACTAGTGGAGAGCAACACAATGGCAGATGACAAATCCAATGCTGCTGAATACTGGAAAGCCAACGTCCGTACTATTATCGGATGCTTGGCGGTCTGGGCATTCGTTTCTTACGGCTGCGCTATTCTATTCCGCCCGCTACTTGCCTCTATCCCAGTCGGTGGTACCGACCTGGGCTTTTGGTTTGCTCAGCAAGGGTCAATTATCACCTTCATCGTCTTGATCTTTTTCTACGCGTGGAAAATGAACAAGCTCGATGAAAAATTTGGCCTTGGGGAGTAAGCCGGTATGAGCCAATTTGCAATCAACCTACTCTTCGTGGGTGCCTCCTTTGCCTTGTATATAGGCATCGCGATCTGGGCACGCGCGGGATCGACGAAAGACTTCTACGTCGCCGGTGGCGGTGTTCACCCGATCACCAACGGCATGGCCACCGCGGCCGACTGGATGTCAGCGGCATCGTTCATCTCGATGGCTGGCCTGCTGGCGTCGGGCGGTTACGCCAACTCCACCTTCCTGATGGGCTGGACCGGCGGCTACGTGATTCTGGCCATGCTGCTTGCGCCTTACCTGCGCAAGTTCGGCAAGTTTACCGTGCCCGACTTCATCGGCGACCGTTTCTACAGCAACACGGCCCGTCTTGTGGCGGTTATCTGTCTGATCATTGCCTCGGTGACCTACGTTATCGGTCAAATGACCGGTGCGGGTGTTGCATTCTCGCGCTTCCTGGAAGTGCCTAACACCGCTGGCATCTGGATCGCGGCCTTTATCGTCTTCCTGTACGCCGTTTTCGGCGGCATGAAGGGCATCACCTATACCCAGGTGGCGCAGTACATCGTACTGATCATTGCCTACACCATCCCGGCGGTGTTTATCGCCATGCAGCTCACCGGCAACCCCATTCCCATGTTCGGCATGTTCAGTACGCATACCGAATCGGGCGTACCGTTGCTCACCAAGCTCGATGACGTAGTCAGTGCCCTGGGCTTCCAGGACTATACCGCCGACGTCGACAACAAGCTCAACATGGTGCTGTTCACCCTGTCGCTGATGGTCGGTACTGCGGGTCTGCCCCACGTTATCATTCGCTTCTTCACCGTGCCGAAAGTGGCGGATGCTCGCTGGTCAGCCGGCTGGGCGCTGGTGTTCATTGCCCTGCTGTACCTCACCGCACCGGCGGTTGGGTCCATGGCGCGCTTGAACCTGGTGACCACGGTCTATCCAGAGATGGCCGGTCAAACGGAAAACTACGCCGACGCCTCCGAAGAAGCCCTGCGCTACGAGGATCGTCCCGAGTGGTTCCGCACCTGGGAAGATACTGGCCTGTTGACGTTTGAAGACAAGAACGACGATGGCCGCATCCAGTTCTACAACGACGGTTCAGACTTTGAAGATCGTGGTTGGGAAGGCAACGAACTGGACGTCAACAACGACATCATGGTGTTGGCGAACCCAGAAATTGCCAACTTACCCGGCTGGGTCATTGGCTTGATTGCAGCAGGCGGTATCGCCGCGGCGCTATCCACGGCGGCGGGTCTGTTGCTTGCGATTTCGTCCGCGATCAGTCACGACTTGATCAAGACCATGATCAATCCCAAGATATCCGAGAAAGGCGAGATGTTGGCGGCGCGAATCTCCATGGCCGGGGCGATATTACTTGCCACGTATCTGGGGCTTAACCCACCCGGGTTTGCGGCGCAAACCGTGGCGCTGGCCTTCGGTATTGCCGGTGCATCGTTGTTCCCCGCACTGATGATGGGTATCTTCTCCAAGAAGATGAACAACTCAGGCGCTGTCGCAGGCATGCTCAGCGGTTTGATCTGTACCCTGCTGTACATCTTCACCTACTTGGGCTGGTTCTTCGTCCCCGGCACGAATATGCTGGCCAACGAACCTGCACAATGGATATTCGGTATTTCACCGCTGTCCTTCGGTGCGGTAGGCGCGATGATCAACTTCGCCGTGGCCTTCGCGGTCTGCAGCGTGACCAAAGCACCGCCGCAGGAGATCCAGGAACTGGTCGAAAGCGTTCGCTATCCGAAAGGTGCTGGCGTTGCCGTCGACCACTAAGTCATAATCTTTCCCTAACCTGCTGACCCAAGTGTCACAGGCTTTGGAACCGACCCGCCATCGGGCTTCCTCCGGGAGGCCCGATGGTTTTTTTAGAAGGACGTATTATGATTTGGCATTTGATTGCCGCGGTGTTTGCAGGTCTGGCGGCGGCAGGGATTGGCTTACTGCTGCGCACGCTAAGTGGCAAGCGACTCCCCAAGTGGATCGTCCCCGTGTGCGGGGGGATAGGGATGATCAGCTACCAGATTCATATGGAGTACTCCTGGTTTGAACATAAGCAGGAGCAGCTTCCCGAGACCGCTGAGGTTATTTCCAGCGAAACCAGCGAACAGGTATGGCGCCCCTGGACGTTCATATTCCCGGTCACCACCAAGTTCAGTGTCGTCGACAGCGACAACGTTCAGTTGGGCACTAGCGGCGATGACCGCCTGGCGCAGTTCATTCTTTATCAGTTCGAGCGCCACTACACCGATGTCATCACCCATCAGCCCTATCTACTCAACTGCGACAGCCGTGAACTGGTGCCGCTTGAGCCGGAAACCCGTGAGCCGCAAGTCGATCAGATGCGCACGCTGCGTGACACCTCGCCACTGCTCAACAATGTCTGCGACGACGCATAACTGCCTCCATTTCACGCCTGACGCCCCATCATATTTCGCCTAGAATGGTGCGCTGGATGAGCGGCCTGATAGATAGGCATAAGGCGGGAGAAGGCTATGTTTCATGGCGGGCTATTAGTCGCGGTATCACTGTTGTATATCGCGGTGCTATTCGCGATCGCCTGGTACGGTGACCGCCGTGCTCGGACGGTCGGCGCCACCCGTCGTCGCCCGCTTATCTACAGCCTCACCCTGGCTATTTATTGCACGTCGTGGACGTTTTACGGCGCCGTAGGCCAAGCGGCAACGGCCGGCTGGTCGTTTGCCAGTATTTTCGTCGGACCGGTGCTGACCTTTTTACTGTTCTGGCCGGTATTGGCGAAAATGATTCGCGTGGCCAAACACCAGAACGTCACCTCCATCGCCGACTTTATCGCTTCGCGCTATGGCAAGACCCAGTCGCTTGCCGCCTTCGCCAGCCTGGTGGCGCTGGTCGGCACCCTGCCCTACATCGCCCTGCAGCTAAAAGCCGTTTCCACCACCTTCAGCGTTTTGACCGATGAAGGCGACATGACCCATGCGCCGCTGTTTGGCGATACCGCCTTTTATGTCGCTGTGGTCATGGCCATTTTTGCCATCCTGTTTGGTACGCGACATACCGATGCCACCGAGCACCATGAAGGCTTGATTCACGCCGTTGCCTTCGAGTCGCTGGTCAAGCTGGTCGCGTTCGTGGTGCTCGGCGCCTTCGTTACCTGGGGAATGTTCGACGGCCTGGGTGAGCTGATGGGCTACGCCGAAACGCACCTGGAACTCCAGCGTCAGCTGGCCAGCCAGGACTTCGGCCAGAGCTTCTGGGCGCAAACCCTGCTGGCCATGCTGGCGATTCTCTGCCTGCCCCGCCAATTCCATGTGGCGGTGGTCGAGAACACCCACCACGACGACGCGACGAAAGCCCGCTGGCTGTTTCCGCTCTACCTGATCGTGATCGCGTTTTTCGTCGTGCCGCTGGCGGCCGCCGGCCTAATGCTGTTTTCCGACACCTCGGTCGAGCCGGACACCTATGTGCTGGCGCTTTCCATGGCCTCCGGCCACGAGTGGCTGACCCTGCTGACATTCATTGGCGGGTTTTCCGCCGCGACCGGCATGGTGATCGTGGCGGCAGTCGCCGTATCGATCATGATCTCCAACGAAATCGTCATTCCCGCGCTGTTCCGCCTGCGCTGGTTCGACACCAAGGCGCGCGATTACGGCCGACTTGTATTGCGCGCCCGCCGGCTGACCATCGTGGCCGTGCTGGCCATGGCCTACGGCTTCTACCAGATGATCGCCGAGTTTACCTCGCTGGCCTCGATTGGCATGTTGTCGTTTGCGGCGGCGGCGCAGTTTGCCCCGGCCCTGATCGGCGGCCTGTACTGGAAGCGCGGCAACCGGCTGGGGGTTATCGTCGGCATGAACGCAGGCTTTGCTATTTGGGCCTACAGCCTGCTCATGCCCGCCATGATCAACGCCGGCGTGCTGCCTGCCGGATGGCTCGAAGGCGGGCCGCTGGGGCTTGCCTGGCTGTCTCCCACGGCGCTATTTGGTCTGAACCTGGGTGACAGCTTCACCCACGGCGTGATGCTCTCACTGGGCGTCAACCTGTTCAGCTATATCTTTGTTTCCCAGGTGACGTCCCAGCGCGTGGTCGAGCGCATTCAGGCATCGCTGTTCGTGGATAGCGTAGAAACCCGCCAGACCTCGGTCAACCGTCCGTGGACCGGCGCTACCACGGTGGGCGACCTGAAGGTGCTGTGCGAACGTTTTCTGGGCGCCGAGCAGGTGAATCGCGCCTTTGAGGACTATGCGCGACGTTCGGGCAAACCATTGGATGACGGCACCCGTGCCTCCATCGACGTGATTCAGTTTACCGAGCGCTTTCTGGCCTCCGTACTGGGCGCTTCCTCGGCGCGTATCGTGGTCAACTCGGCCCTGCAGGGGCGCGGCATCGGGATTTCTGATGTCATCTCGATCGTCGACGAAGCCTCACAGGTGCTCGAGTTCAACCGCGCGCTGCTCCAGGCCACCATCGAGAACATCAATCAGGGCATCAGCGTCGTCGATCAGAACCTGCGCCTGGTGGTCTGGAACCAGCGATATCTGGAGCTGTTCCGTTTCCCTGATCACCTGATTCGAGTCGGCGCACCGATGGACCGTATCTTCCGCTACAACGCCCACAACGGCGAGTACGGCCCAGGCGACCCCGAAGAGCATGTCCAACTGCTGCTCGACAACATCCGCGACGGCCAGCCGCACCGCTACGTTCGCTACCGCCAGGACGGCAGCGTGCTCGAGGTACAGGGTAACCCGATGCCGGGCGGCGGCTTTGTGTACACCTATCAGGACATTACCCAGCAAAAACGCATCGAAGAGGCGCTGATCCGCTCCGAAAACAATATCCGTATCTACACCGATAATGTGCCTGCGCTGATCGCCTACTTCGATAAAGAAGGCCGCTACTTGTTTACCAACCGCGCTTATGAACAGGCCTTTGGTATTGATCGCAACGCGGTGATCGGCAAGCGCTATGAAGACGTGCTGCCCGAGCGCCAGGCCCAGGAGCGGGCACCCTGGGTGGCACTGACGCTTAACGGCGAGCGGGTCAGCTTTGAGGTGGCCATGCCGCTGAACGGCGCCATGCGCCACATGCTGGTGACCTATACCCCGCACTTCGGTGACAGCCAGTCGATACTCGGCTTTTTTGCCCTTTACCAGGATATTACCGAACGCCGCCAGGCGGAGATCGCCCTCAAGGAAACCAATGAAACCCTGGAAGAGCGCGTGCGCGAACGTACCCAGGCGCTCTCCGAGGCCAATGCGGCGCTGCGTCAGGAAAACCGCGTCCGCGCCGAAGCCGAGCAGGCGCTGCGCCAGGCGAAGCAGCTGGCGGAGGATGCCAACGCCTCGAAAACACGCTTCCTGGCCGCCGCAAGTCACGATTTGCTCCAGCCGCTGAATGCCGCCCGGCTGTTCACCTCGGCGCTGATGCAAAACGTCAGCGTGCCGGATACCCAGCGCACCATTGGGCATATCGACAACTCGCTGCAGGCCGCAGAAGAGCTGCTCAGCACGCTACTGGACATCTCCAAGCTCGATGCAGGCGCCCTGACACCGCGACGCAGCCACTTTGCGCTGTCCGATATCTTCCGGCCGCTGCGCGCCGAGTTCGAGGTCATGGCCGATGATCGCGGTCTCGATCTGGTGGTGGTCCCCACCCAGCAATGGGTCGACTCGGACCCGCAAATGCTGCGCCGGATCGTGCAGAATTTTCTTTCCAACGCCATTCGCTATACCCAGGAAGGACGGGTGCTGCTGGGCTGCCGACGCCAGGGCGAGCGGCTGGTGATCGAAGTCTGGGACAGCGGCCCGGGGATCCCAGACTCGAAGCTCAGCGAGATTTTCCAGGAGTTCCGGCGCCTTGATCAGGTATCGCGGCACAAGGAAAGCGAAAAGGGGCTGGGGCTTGGGCTATCGATTGCTGACCGGATGAGCCGGGTACTCGACCACCCGATCAAGGTCCGCTCCTGGGAAGGCACCGGCACCGTGTTCTCGGTCAGCGTGCCCTGCGTTGCCGCACGCGAAACCAGCCCTGAGGATCAGGAACAGGGGCCACGGCGCAGCGGCAACAAGCTGGCGGGCACCCGCATCGTTTGCATCGACAACGAGACGCTGATTCTCGAAGGCATGACCGCCATGCTCAGCGGCTGGGGATGCGAGGTGTTCACCGCCACCAGTATCGGCGGCGCCAAATCGATATTGCGCAACATGGACGGTGACCCGGACGCCATCCTGGCCGACTACCACCTGGATAACGAGGTCACCGGCCTGATGGCCCTGGAAGCCCTTAGCGAGCGTTTGACCAGCGCCGTTCCCGGTATCGTGATTACCGCCGATCGCACCGAAGCGGTGGCCGAAGAGGTCAAGCGCGCCGGGTATCAGCTGCTGCTCAAGCCGGTGCGCCCGGCGGCACTGCGCGCGCTGCTGACGCGCACGCTGCAGGCCAGTCGGGCAGCTAGGGCCTAGCTGGAAGGCCGCTTGAACGAAACTGCCTCCGTGGCAAGACCACGGAGGCAGTTTTTCCTTCTCGCTTCAAGGCGCGAAGCGCCGTGCTTCCCGCTACCAGCGCCGGGCGACGGCCGTCACGACTCAACCTTCGGCGGCTCGACTTCCAGTTTTTGCGCCGCAATGACTGCCTGCGTCCGCGAGTGGACGCCAAGCTTGCGCAAAATCGCCGTGACGTGCGCCTTGATGGTCGCCTCTGACACGTTCAGCTCATAGGCGATCTGCTTGTTCAGCAACCCTTCGGTGAGCATGTTGAGCACCCGGAACTGCTGGGGCGTCAGCGAGGCAATCGCTTCGGCAAAGCGCGACTCTTCCTCGCTGGTTTCTTCCAGCACGCCCGCCAGCGCTTCGGGCAGCCACACCTCGCCCTGCAATATCTCGCCTACCGCTTCGGCGATCAGCTGCAACGAGGAGGACTTGGGAATAAAGCCCGACGCGCCATAGTCGATGGCACGACGCACGACATAGGGCTCGTCGCTGCCGGATACCACCGCCACCGGGATATCGGGCATTTGGCCGCGCAGCTGAATTAGACCTGAAAAACCATGCGCACCCGGCATGTGCAAATCCAGCAGGATGAGGTCGGCATCCGGATGTCGATTGACCACCTCGGTGGTCGCCTCCATGGTGTCGGCTTCGACGATTTCTGCCTGCGGCGCCAGCTGGCGCAACGCCTGGGTGAGCGCTGCGCGAAACAGCGGGTGGTCGTCTGCGACGATAAACTTGTGGGCTACTGCCATGGATATTCCTCCGGTTCCTCAAGCAGCGGGGTTTGCTGCTGCCGCGACGCTAGGCTCATACGGTTGAAGCATGGTACCCCATGGGCTTCGTCATGCCCAAGCATCACATGCACAATTTGTAATGGATTCTTCATCACACACAACATAGCAGTGCCGGCGCGTTGGCCGGCACTGCTGTTTCGTTGCCCTGCTAACGCCAGCTGATCGGTTCAGTCTGGCCGTTACCCGCCTTGATCAGGCGGGCAAACAGTGGGCTACTGGTTGGCGCGATGCTCGATGAGCTCATCCACTACCGAAGGATCGGCAAGCGTGCTGGTGTCCCCCAGGCCGTCGCATTCGTTAGCGGCGATCTTGCGCAGAATGCGGCGCATGATCTTGCCCGAACGGGTCTTGGGAAGTCCAGGCGCCCACTGGATGACATCCGGCGACGCAATGGGGCCGATATCCTTGCGCACCCACTTGGTCAGCTCTTTCTTCAGCTCGTCAGAAGGCTCAACCTCATCGTTCAAGGTAACGTAAATATAGATACCCTGCCCCTTGATGTCATGGGGGAAGCCCACCACGGCGGCTTCCGCCACGGCAGAATGCGACACCAGCGACGATTCGATTTCGGCGGTGCCCATCCGGTGACCGGAAACGTTCAGGACATCATCGACCCGCCCGGTGATCCAGTAGTAGCCATCTTCGTCGCGACGACAGCCATCACCGGTAAAGTACATGTTGTCGTAGGTAGAGAAATACGTCTGGACGAAGCGCTCATGGTCGCCCCAGATCGACCGCGCCTGACCCGGCCATGCATCCAGAATCACCAAGTTACCTTCCGTGGCGCCTTCCAGCAGGTTGCCTTCGTTATCCACCAGGGCGGGCTGAACGCCAAAGAACGGCTTGGTCGCCGAACCGGGCTTGAGCGGCGTAGCCCCCGGCAGCGGCGAGATCATGATGCCGCCGGTTTCGGTCTGCCACCAGGTATCCACGATCGGGCACTTTTCTTTACCGATGACGCGGTAGAACCATTCCCAGGCTTCAGGGTTGATCGGCTCACCCACCGAACCCAACAGGCGCAGCGAATCGCGCTTGCTCGAGTCCATGACGTTGTCACCATGGGCCATCAGCGCGCGCACAGCGGTGGGTGCGGTGTACAGGATGTTGACGTTGTGCTTGTCGACGATCTCGCCCATGCGCCCATGGCTCGGGTAGCTGGGCACGCCCTCGAACATCAGCGTGGTGGCACCGTTGGCCAGCGGGCCGTAAACGATATAGCTGTGGCCGGTCACCCAGCCCACGTCGGCGGTACACCAGTAGACTTCGCCGTCCTGATAATCGAACACGTACTGGTGAGTCATCGCCGCATAGGTCAGGTACCCGCCGGTAGTGTGCTTGAGGCCTTTGGGCGCGCCGGTGGAACCCGAGGTGTAAAGAATGAACAGCGGATCTTCCGCGCCCATGGCCTCCGGCTTGCATTCGGTGGACTGCTTGTCGACCAGGTCGTCAAACCACAGGTCGCGGCCTTCTTTCCATTCAATCTCGCCGCCGGTGCGCTTGACCACCAGCACATTCTGACAGACATCGGTGCCTTCCCGGGTCAGGGCGGCATCGACGTTGTCTTTCAGCGGCACCTGCTTGCCGCCACGCACCGACTCGTCGGCGGTGATGACCAGCTTGGAGTCGGCGCCGATCACGCGCTGGGCAACGGCATCGGGGGAGAAACCGCCGAACACGACCGAATGCACCGCGCCGATACGGGCGCAGGCCAGCATGGCCATGGCCGCTTCAGGAATCATCGGCATGTAGAGGGTGACCGTATCGCCCTTGCCGATGCCCAGCTCTTTCAGACCGTTGGCCAACTGATTGGTGCGCTCGTAAAGCTCACGGTAGCTGATGTGTTTGGCATCGTTGGGATCGTCGCCTTCCCAGATAATAGCGGTCTGGTCGCCGCGCTTCTCGAGGTGACGGTCCAGGCAGTTGGCGGCAACGTTCAACTGGCCGTCTTCAAACCAGCGAATATCGACATTGTCACGCGCGAAGGAAGTACTCTTGATGCGAGTAGGCGCCTTGATCCAGTCAAGCCGCTTGGCCTGCTCGGCCCAGAAGCCTTCCGGATCGTCTACCGATTGCTGATACATAGCCTGATAGGTGGCTTCGTCAGCCCAGGCGCTGGCGGCGATATCTTCGCGCACCGGATAGACGTTCTGCTGTTCGCTCATGAAATTGCCTCTGTCCGTGGAAATGCACTCTCTAAAGGAATGTAGCCGATATGACGCATAACGTTACCGGCACCACATAATGTCACCCTAGCATAAACCTCTCAGAGCAGCCTTCCCTTTAGACATTGGTAGTAACATTTTTAATATAAATTACAATAACTTATACTAAAAAGCGGGGCATTATCCAGCACAATAGACCAAGGTCTGAGCACAGTGACGGCAGCGGTAGCGCCGCCCTTTTACCACCAAAGCATGACGCCGCGCCGTCAACTGATGCTGCTGGCAGCCGCATTGGTATCGATAAGGGGCCGGCTGGGCACGGGCAATATCAAAGCGATGGGTGACCCGGGGCGCCAGACCAAACAGGTCGCGCATGACGGTTTTCCACTCGCGCCCGTGGGGCTTCAGACGCGGCCCGTTTTGTAGATGGAACACCAGCCAGTGGGCCATTTCATGAGGGATGACCTCGTCGAAAAACGCGCTGCGGTTTTCATTCAGCAATACCGGGTTGAACCGCAGCCCGCCGCGGCCGAGGTGCGCCTGACCGGCGGAAGCTCCCTTGAGGTCAAACCAGATGCCTGGTCGCGGTAGCCCCGGGTGGACCTCACAGCAGCGCTGCCAGGCCAGATCGGCACGCTCGCGGGCCGCCTGATGCAGCGCTTGCGTCGACAGGGCCGCAAGCGACGCCTCGGGCCAGGGGGGGAGTGGCATGGTATTCATTAATGATAAACTGGTGGTCATCAGGTCATTTTGACTGTTTGTTTCCGCTGCTCATTGACGAGGCTTCTTATGCCAGCGCCCCCCAACACGCCCGAAGAGGCTATTCCGCCGCAGCCGCTGCTTGACGATGATCAACTCGACAGGCTGGACGATTTTCTCGACTCCGATCAGGTCGGTGAAGACGCCCTTGATCTGATCTCAGCGCATGGTTTCCTGGTGGCGCTGGCGGTCGGTCCCAGCGAGGTGCCGCCGAGTCAGTGGCTCGCCGAGCTGTTTCATGGCGAGCCCCAGTACGCCGACGACGCCCAGCGCGACGAGATCATCCAACTGCTCACCCTGCTGCGCGATAACGCCATGGCCGTGCTGGAGCAAGGCGGCCTGCCCGAGCTTCCCTTCGAGCTGACCCTTGACGGCATGGCCGCGGAAGAAACGCCCATTGGCGACTGGTGTGCCGGCTTCATGGAAGGCGTGTTCTGCGATGAAAGCGCCTGGTTCCAGGACGACGAAGAAGCCGCCGCGACGCTGCTGCTGCCGTTCATGCTGCTCTCGGGACTGTTTGACGACGAGCCCGACATGGCCGATATGGCAGACGACCCGGCGCGTCAGGAAAGCCTGGTGGCACAGCTACCCGAGCTGGTGCTGGATCTGTATCTACACTACCGCGTACCACCGGAAACCCCTAAGCCCAAACCGCGTAAGAAATCGCCCGCCAAAGGCAAGGCACGTCGGTAACTACTTGAGGCGCATCACCGCCGCGTCCAGCAGCCCGTAAACCCATTCCCTGGCGCGCTGCGTCCAGGGCCGCGCCGCCCAGCGCGCGGCATCCACTTCATCGCTCGCGGCAAAGTGGCGTTCAAACAGCTGACGTACCTCTTCGGCCAACCCGGGGTCATCGACTTCCTGGTTGGCTTCGAGGTTCCAGTGCAGATTCCAGTGGTCGAAGTTGCACGACCCAATACTCACCCAATCGTCGGCCAGCACAAATTTCGCGTGGATGAACGTCGGCTGAAACTCGTAGATGCGCACGCCCGCTTTGAGCATTGCCTGGTAGAACCGCTGCCCGGCATAGCGCACCCCAGGGTGGTCGTGTTTGGCGCCAGGCAGCAGCAGCCGCACGTCGACACCCCGCCTGGCCGCTCGCGTAAGCCGTCGGCGTAGCGCGAAGGTGGGCACAAAGTAAGGGGTACACAGCCAGATTCGCGTCTGCGCCGTCTCGACCCGACGATGCAGCGAATAGCGAATTGCCTGATAGCGGTAGCCGCGTGCCGACATGGTGCGCCCGCGGACGCCATCGGGGTAGCGCATGGGCTCGCGGGGCGCCGGCAGCGGCTGGCGGGATGCCTGTGCACTGTCCGCCCGGGTCAGCCGCGAACGCCACAGCCGCCTGAACAGCGTCTCCCAGTCGGCCACCACCGGACCCTCAATCCGCACGGCAATTTCATACCAGGCGTCGAGAAACTCGTCGACCGCGCCAAAGCCGCCGGTAAAGGCCACATCGCCGTCCACCACGACGATTTTACGGTGGTCGCGGCTCAGGTTACGGGCCAGGGAATGAAACCCCAGGGGATTGAACAACCGCAGCTGAATCCCGGCCTGGCGCAGGCGATGGCGGTCGTTGCTGGAAAGCCCCATCGAGCCGAAACCGTCCAGCAGCAGGTATACGCTCACTCCGCGGCGGGCAGCCTGCATCAGCGCCTCGCTTACCCGGTCCGCCAGCGTGCCGGACGCCATCAGATAGAGCTCGACCAGCACGTAGTGCCTGGCATGATGAATCGCATCGAGCATGGCCGGTAAAAAGCGCGACGCTTCGGGTAGCAGGGTTACGCGATTACCTTCACGCCAGATCGGCGACATAAGCTCTCCGGGAGGTCATTGACCGTTAGCGGGCCAGGGCGCGATGCACGTACATATCGTAGCGGCTGGTCTTGCCCGTCAGAGTATGCTGAGGGGCGGGACCGGCAATCGGCGGCGCCTTGCGCGGCCGCTTGACCACCACGCGGTGCGTGGCCACGTCCAGAGCCGCTTCCAGCAGGCGCGGCGCATCGTCGTCGTCCCCGGCCAGCTCACGAAACAGGCGCATTTCCTTTTTGACCAGCGCCGACTTCTCGCGGTGGGGAAACATGGGGTCCAGGTGGATGACCTGAGGCTCAAAGCCCGCCTGGGCGACCAGCAGCGCCAACTGCGACGCCGCATCGCCCTCACAGAGCGTCATCCTGGCCGCGATCGCTGCGGTCTCGGGGGCCTTGGCGGCGCGCGCCAGGCCATCGCCGAGCAGCGCCGCAATGGCCGGTACACGCTCGATCAGCAGCACCGGCGCGCCCAAACTAGCCAGGACGAAGGCATCACGCCCCAGCCCCGCCGTAGCATCCACAATCTGGGGGCTTATGCCCTTGCTCAACCCGCAGGCCTTGGCAATCAGCTGTCCACGACCGCCACCGAACTGTCGTCGGTGGGCCGCTCGCCCGGCCACAAAGTCGACGCCGAGCGGCTTGCCGAACTGGCGCTCGTCGCCTTTCAGCACCAGTTGACCGTCGCAGTAGGCAAGCGCCAACCCGGCGGGCAGCGCGCCAACGTCGGGTAGCGTCATGCAGGCTTTTTCCAGGCCACCTGGTTGCGCAGGTACACCGGCTGCACCGCATGGGCCGCCTGCCCCAGCCCGGCATCGAAGTCGCGCGCGGTCAGCCAGGCCATTTCCTCGGCACGCGGTTCAAGGTCGGTGAGGTGCTGGGTCATGCCCGCCTGCAGCTCGGTGCTGAACTGATCCCAGAGCGTAAAACCGGAGCCCACGCCGACCCAATCAGTTTCATCGTCGGGTAACGTCACCGCCCCAGGGGCCAGGACCGCCTCATCGCCCTGCCGGCGCAACGTGTCGTTCAGGCAGTGCCAGGTCGCCGCATAGACCTCGCCCATGCGGGCATCCAGCGCGGTGATCACATGGCGCAGGTGATAGCGCCGATGCGCCTGGAGCGCCAGCGCTTCCAGCGTGGAAATCCCCAGCAGCGGGCAATCGAGCCCGAACGCCAGGCCCTGGGCGGCGCCCGCCGCAATACGCAGTCCGGTGAAAGCGCCGGGGCCCCGGCCGTAGGCGATCGCGTCCAACTGGCCAGGCGTCAGTTGGGCGTCAGCCAGCACCTCGTCGACCATCGGCAACAGCCGCCGGGTGTGCCCACGCGGCGTCAGCTCATAGCGCGCCATGCATTCGCTGTGATCGCCGTCCCGACGCAGCAGGGCGGCCGAGCAGGCACTGGAAGACGCGTCGAGAGCAAGAAAATAGTGCGACATAGCGGTTCGCCACTCGTGATAGATAAACTGGCATTATACCTTTGCCTTGCCCTGACGACGATGGCCCGCACTTGGCGGGCCATCGCATGCAGGCGCAGCACTCTCAGCGGGTACTTAGCTGAGCGCGTTTTTCACCTGGCGGGTAATCTCGTCTACGCTGCCCACCCCTTCAACGCGATGATATTGCGGCGCGGCGTCGGGGTCTTCCTTGGCCCACTGCCGGTAGTAATCCACCAGCGGGGCGGTTTGATCGTGATAAACCGCCAGGCGGTTGCGTACGGTCGATTCCTGATCGTCTTCCCGCTGGATCAGGGCTTCGCCCGTCACGTCATCCTTACCGGGCTCCTTGGGCGGATTGTACTCGATGTGATAAACACGACCCGAGGCTGGGTGCACGCGACGCCCGGCCAGGCGATTGACGATCTCTTCATCGGGCACGGCAATTTCCAGCACGTGATCGAGCTTCACGCCGCCCTCTTTCATGGCGTCCGCCTGAGGGATGGTGCGCGGAAAACCGTCGAACAGAAAACCATTTGCGCAGTCGGGTTGGCTGATGCGCTCCTTGACCAGATCAATGATGATGTCGTCCGATACAAGACCACCGCTGTTCATGATCTCTTTGACCTTGAGTCCCAGCTCAGTGCCATCCTTGATTGCCGCGCGCAGCATATCCCCGGTGGAAATCTGGGGGATGTTGTAACGCTCACAGATAAACTGAGCCTGAGTCCCCTTCCCCGCACCGGGGGCACCCAACAGGATTAAACGCATGGCACTGCTCCTTGAATAATAGAAATGCAAAAAATCGATTAGCCGACAATAACCGTGCCGTTCAGGCGACACAACTCCCCAAAAGCCTGAGAGCACCGCTTGGAAGGCATTTTTTTTAAATAAAAACAGCTGAGTGACGCACAATTTGTACTTTGGTCGCCCTCGCGAACAACATCGCCCTCCCCAAACACAAGCGGCGCCCCTTCGGGCGCCGCTTGCAGGACCTTGCTAAAGCCCTTACAGCAATAACCGACGGATATCGGTCAGCACGTCCGCCAGGAACGCGGTGAAGCGTGCAGCATCCGCGCCGTTAATGGCCCGGTGGTCGTAGGAAAGCGACAGCGGCATCATCAGGCGCGGCTGGAAGCTGCTGCCATCCCACACGGGTTTCATTTGTGATTTTGAAACCCCGAGAATCGCCACTTCCGGCGCATTGACGATCGGCGTGAAGGCGGTGCCGCCAATCGAGCCGAGGCTCGAAATGGTGAAACAGCCACCGGTCATCTCGTCGCGCTTGAGCTTCTTGGTCTGCGCCTTCTTGCCAAGCTCGGCCATTTCCTTGGCAATCTCGATCAGGGATTTTTTATCCGCATCACGCACCACCGGCACCATCAAGCCATCCGGCGTATCGACGGCAATACCGATATGGACGTAGTGCTTCCATACCAGGGTTTCACCGTCACCCTTCAGGCTGACGTTGAACTGCGGGAATTTACGCAGCGCAAACGCGCAGGCTTTGACCATGAACGGCAGCGGCGTCAGCTTGGCGCCCTGAGCCTCGGCTTCGGCCTTCATCGATTTGCGGAAATCCTCGAGCTCGGTGATATCGGCTTCGTCGAACTGGGTCACGTGGGGCACGTTGACCCAGCTGCGATGCAGATTGGTCGCGCCCATCTTGAGCAGGCGACCCATCGGCTTCTCTTCGACCTCGCCAAACTGGCTGAAGTCGACTTCCGGAATCGGCGGAATGCCGGCGCCACCCGTGGCGGCAGGCGCGGCGCCTGGCTGTGCGGAGCCCTGGCTTGCAATCGCCTGCTTCACGTAGGACTGAACGTCTTCTTTAAGCACGCGGTCCTTCGGTCCGCTGGGCTTTACGAGCCCCAGGTCAACGCCTAATTCCCGCGCCAGCATACGTACCGCCGGCCCGGCATGCACCAGCTTGCCGTCACGCGGCTTGTGCGACGCCATCTGCGCTTCGGGGCTCGGTGTGCCGGCAGGCGAGGCCGTCGGCTTGTCGCTTGCCTGGCTGGCACTGCTCTGCGACGCTTTTTCCGACGCGGCCTTTTGGGGCGCGGCTTTTTTGCCACCACCCGCGGAGGCCACCTCGATATAGCCGATGACATCGCCTTCAGAAACCGTGTCGCCCTCTTTGACGGTCAGCTCCAGGAGCTTGCCCTTGTAGGGGCTGGGCACGTCCATGGAGGCCTTGTCGGATTCCAGGGTGATCAGCGGGTCTTCTTCGTTGACTTCGTCCCCGGCGGCGACGCCAATCTCGATAATCGGCACGTCAGACGAGCCGGAAAGATCCGGTACGCGAATCTCTTTGCGCTCCGGTTCGCCGCTAGCGGCGTCTTCCTGATCGTCCGCTTCGGCTTCTTGCGGCTCGCTGCTGGCGTCGCTGGCGGCTTGCGCCTGCGGGGCGTCTTCGGCATCGTCGCCGCCTTCACCCGCGATTTCCATCTGGCCGATCACGTCGCCTTCGGAAACGCTGTCGCCTTCTTTGGCGGTAAAGCTGACAATTTTGCCGCTGTAGGGGCTGGGCACGTCCATGGAGGCCTTGTCAGACTCCAGCGTGATCAGCGTGTCTTCAGCCTCGACCTCATCGCCTTCGCTGACCGCGACCTCGATGATTTCGACGCCGTCGTCGCCACCCAGGTCGGGCACCGTGATATCCACGGTCCGCTTGCCGCCAGACGCTTTCTTGGCGGCGGGCTTGGAGGGTTCCGGCGGCGCCTCTTTGGCAGGTGCCTCTTTGCTTTCGCTGTCGGACGACTCGGCCTTGGCGTCACCGCCGCTATCGCCGCCGCCTTCGACTTCCAGCTCGACGATATCGTCGCCTTCCGAGACGCTATCGCCCTCTTTGACCAGCACTTTGAGAACCTTACCGCCTTTCGGGGCAGGGACGTCCATGCTGGCTTTATCGGATTCGAGCGTGATCAGGGTGTCTTCCGCTTCGATGACATCGCCTTCCGACACCGCAATCTCGATGATTTCGACATCGGTATCGCCGCCGATATCGGGAACTTTGATGATTTCGCTACTCAAGGTCGCGCTCCTTTAAAATCGGATCGAGCCGGCGGGCAATGCCCGCCGGGCAGCGGATCAGCTGGTAAGCGGGTTCGGCTTGTTGGCATCGATGCCGTATTTCTTCAATGCTTCACCAACGTGCTTACGGTCAATGTCACCTCGGTCGGCCAGCGCACGCAGCGCCGCGACGGTCACGAAGTAACGATCCACTTCGAAGAAGTAACGCAGCTTCTCGCGGGTGTCGGAACGGCCAAAGCCGTCGGTGCCCAGCACGGTATAGTCGTTCGGCACCCAGGCGCGCACCTGATCCGCATACAGCTTCATGTAGTCGGTCGACGCGATCACCGGCCCGTCACGGCCTTCAAGGCACTTGGTGACGTGAGGCTTGTTGGCCTCGGCGTCCGGGCTCAGGAAGGCTTCACGGTCCAGCAGCAGCGCTTCACGACGCAGCTCGTTGAAGCTGGTGACGCTCCAGATATCGGCACCGATGCCCCAGTCGCTTTCCAACAGCTCGGCGGCGGCTTCGACTTCGCGCAGGATAGTGCCCGACCCCAGCAGCTGCACGCGGCCTTTTTTGCCCTTGGTCTCGCGCAGCAGGTACATGCCTTTGACGATATCGTCGACCGGCACGGTTTCCAGCTCCGGGTGCTCGTAGTTCTCGTTCATGACCGTCAGATAATAGAAGCAGTTCTCCTTGTCGGTGAACATGCGCTTCAGGCCATCCTGCAGAATCACGGCCACTTCGTGGGCATACGTCGGGTCGTAGCTTCTGCAGTTGGGGATGGTCGAGGCCTGGATCAGGCTGTGGCCATCCTGGTGCTGCAAACCTTCGCCGTTGAGCGTCGTGCGCCCGGCGGTGCCGCCGACCATAAAGCCGCGCGCCTGCAGATCGCCTGCGGCCCAGGCCAGATCGCCGATACGCTGGAAGCCGAACATCGAGTAATAGACATAGAACGGCAGCAGCGTGACGTTGTTGTTGCTGTAGGAGGTCGCCGCGGCAATCCACGCCGACATGGCGCCCGCTTCGGAAATACCCTCCTCGAGAATCTGGCCCTTCTGATCTTCACGGTAGAACATGATCTGGCCTTTATCGACCGGCTCATATTTCTGACCTTCAGAAGTGTAGATCCCCAACTGACGGAACATGCCTTCCATACCGAAGGTACGCGCCTCGTCAGGAATGATCGGCACCACTTTCTTGCCGATTTTCTTGTCCTTGACCAGCCCGTTGAGCACGCGCACAAAGGCCATGGTGGTAGACACTTCGCGGCCCTTGGAGCCGCCCATCTGGGAGGCAAAGGCCTTGTCTTCCAGGGTGGGGATTTCCAGCGACTCAAAGTCGCTGCGACGCGCCGGCAGATAACCACCCAGGCGCTCACGCTGCAGGTGCATGTACTTCAGCTCGGGAGAATCTTCTTCCGGCATGTAGTACGGCACGTCTTTGAGCTGTTCGTCGGTGAGCGGAATGCCGAAGCGGTCGCGGAAGGTCTTTAGCGCTTCGTACTCCATGCTCTTGACCTGGTGCGCTTCGTTGGCCGCTTCGCCATCGCCGCTACCCATACCGTAGCCTTTGACGGTATGCGCCAGGATCACCGTCGGCTTGCCGTTGGAGGTGTTGACCGCTTCGTTGTAGGCCGCGTACACCTTGAACGGGTCGTGGCCACCGCGGTTGAGCTTCCAGATATCCTCATCGGAGAGGTGCTTGACCATCTCCTCGGTTTCCGGGTACTTGCCGAAGAAGTGCTCACGGGTGTAAGCGCCACCGTTGGCCTTGTAGTTCTGGTACTCGCCGTCGACCGCTTCGTCCATGCGCTTTTGCAGGACGCCTTTCTTGTCCTTCTCGAACAGCGGATCCCAATGGCGACCCCAGACAACCTTGATGACGTTCCAGCCCGCACCGCGGAACACGCCTTCGAACTCGTCCATCACGCGGGAGTTGCCGCGAACCGGACCGTCAAGACGCTGCAGGTTGCAGTTGATAACAAAGATCAAGTTGTCGAGGTTTTCGCGCCCGGCCAGCGAAATGGCGCCCAGGGACTCCGGCTCGTCGCACTCGCCGTCGCCCATGAAGCACCAGATCTTACGGTCATACATGTCTTTAAGCTCACGGTGATGCAGGTACTTCATCACGTGCGCCTGATAAATCGCCTGGATCGGGCCCAGCCCCATCGAGACGGTGGGGAACTGCCAGTAGTCCGGCATCAGCCATGGGTGCGGATAAGACGACAGGCCATCGCCGTCGACTTCCTGACGGAAGCGATCCATCTGCTCTTCGGTCAAACGACCTTCCAGATAGGAACGCGCGTAAATGCCCGGCGCCACGTGCCCCTGAATGTAGATCAGGTCACCTTCGAAGTCGCCCTGCGGCGCGCGGAAGAAGTGGTTGAAGCCCACATCGTAAAGCGTTGCCGATGACATGAAGCTGGCGATGTGACCGCCCAACCCTGGCTTGGCGCGATTGTTCCGGATCACCTGCGCAATGGCGTTGTAGCGGATCAGGGAGCGGATACGACGCTCCATGAACAGGTCGCCGGGCATCGGCGCTTCGCGGTGAACCGGAATCGTATTGCGGTGCGGGGTTGTCACCGAGAAGGGCACCTTCATCCCGTCGCGGCGCAGGCGATCCGCCAGGCGGGTCATCAGGTAGCGGGCACGATCTTCGCCCTCACGATCCAGTACCGATTCCAGGGAATCTATCCATTCCGTGGTTTCGACCGGATCGAGATCTTCTCTTGTCTCCAGACTCATAGAGGTCTCTCCGAATGACGATAAATGACGATGAGCCCCGCTAACCCTTCGGGCCTGGGGCGGCTGCGGTGATTCGCCACCACAGGCATACAAGTAGCCGACGCCGACGCGCCGTGCTGGTGGTTTTCGTTCTACATTCAACAAGCTACGTGCCTGACGATGTAGTAAAGCTACATATGGGTAGTAAATGTTAGCCTTTTGTAGAGGTGAAGATACCGCAAAGTCGCCACGCTGCCAATTCCGGCGGAAGGGAAAAAACTATCGAAAACAAACTATTGCACCGCAACATAAGCAGTTGTTAAGACGTTGAAAGACACATAAAAGTGCACGCCCATGTAGTCAAACTACCGTTTCATTGCTTGCTTTCACCGTGACTTAAATCACTTTTCACCTCGCCAATTGCTGGTGCAAATAGGCCCAGTCAAAGGCCGGCCCGGGGTCGGTTTTGCGCAGCGGCGCCACACGGGCGTGGCTGGTAATTCGCCCAGGCGTGATTGCCGGATAGCGCGCCCTGAGCCATTTAATCGCCTCTGCCAGGTGGGCATATTGCGCTTTGGTAAAGGAGGTGGCGTCATCCCCTTCAAGCTCGATGCCCACCGTGAAGTCATTGAGCGCCTTGCGCCAGCGCAGCTGGTTCGGGTCCCACCAGCAGGAGCGCCCCGCGTGCCAGGCACGCCGATCGGTATCGACGAACTGAATACACTCACCATCGCGGCGAATCAGCATATGGGCCGACACGCGCAGGTGGGCAATGGCGGCAAAATAAGGATGCGCCTGGGGGTCCAGCCGGTTGGTAAATAGCGCTTCGATGGCAGCCCCGTGAAACTGGCCGGGCGGCAGGCTGATGGCATGAATCAGCAGCAACGACACCTCATCGTGGGGGCGTTGGTCGGCATTTGGCGAGACCACCCGGCGGGCGGATGGCCACCAGCCCGGTGAAGAATCTGGATCAGTCACGCAAGGACTCCTCTACGTTGGCGCACTCTTTCACTATAATGCCGGGCATAGACGCTAACGCCCAGAGAATTGACTGCTATGCATTACCAGACCGCACTTGCCGAAGAAATCCGTTCCAGCGCTGCTCGCCTGCTGGCCGAAGACGTGGGACCGGGCGATATCACTGCCGAACTGATTCCCGATCAGCAGTGGGCGACCGCCGAAGTGATTACCCGGGTCCCCGCCGTACTCTGCGGCGTGGCCTGGGTCGACGATATTTTCCGCCGCCTGGATAGCCGTGTAGCACTCCGCTGGCAGGCCGCCGACGGTGACCGGCTGGACGCCGGGCAGTGCTTTCTGACCCTGGAGGGGCCAGCCCGCAGCCTGCTGACCGGGGAACGCGCAGCGCTCAACGTGCTGCAGACCCTGTCCGCGACCGCAACCGCGACGCGAGCCTACGTGGATCTCATTGCCGACACGGGTGTGCGCCTGCTGGACACCCGCAAAACACTGCCGGGCATGCGGTTGGCGCAAAAATACGCCGTGATGTGTGGCGGCGGCCACAACCATCGCATTGGGCTGTGGGATGCGTTTTTGATCAAGGAAAACCACATCGCCGCCTGCGGCGGCATCCAGGCGGCCGTCGCCCAGGCGCGCAAGCTGGCCGCCGAACTCCCCGTCGAGGTGGAAGTCGAAAACTTTGCCGAGCTCGAGCAGGCGCTGGCGGCCAAGGCGGATGTCATCATGCTGGATAACTTCAGCCTGGATGAGCTGCGCACGGCGGTGGAGCTGACGGCGGGCAACGCCACCCTTGAAGCCTCGGGTAACGTCGACGCCACGACGCTTTTGGCAATTGCCGAGACGGGGGTGGACTGTATTTCCTGCGGCACCCTGACCAAGGACATCAAGGCCATTGACCTGTCCATGCGGGTCACCCCTCAAGCGACTCCCTGAACGCGGGTCATCAGGTCTCGACGGCGTTGAGTCGCTTCTGCAGCCGAAAACGCTGAAGCGACTCGCCGCCGCGCTCGACCCATTGCTCGCCCAGGTTCTCCCAGCCACGCCGCAGCAGCCGTTCGTAGAGCGTCAAACTCGCTTCGATCTGAATACGGTCGACACCCTGCTCCAACAGGCAGCGTTCAGCGTGGATGAGCAGCGTAGTGCCGATCCCCCTACCGTTGAGCGATGGCCATACGTAGAGCGTTTCGACCCGACCGGCGGGCACATCGAGCTCGATGAAGCCGACACAGCGTCCATCGCAGACGGCCACCAGGGTCGTGTAGAGCGCTTGGCGGGCGGACCAGGCGCTGGCCTCGCGGGGCAAAACGTTGGCCCATGCGCGCCGCTGCGCCAGGCTGTAGCGCGTCGCGGCCCCTTGCATGACCGCGTGGTAAAACACCTCCGCCTGGTCGGCGGCGTCTCGCGCACGCGCCAAACGGTAGGTCACGCGCCGCGTCGAGGACTTGGCAGTCTGATCGTCTGTCATGTTTCACCTTGTGGGCGTTAACGCTTTCTTTTTCAAGGCATGCCCTGCGCCACTGCGCTAAGAACACGGCTGTTTTATACTCGGCAACCTGGTTTTCCCTTTGATGAGGCAGTGTGATGCTCCATGCCCCTCCCGGCGAGTCTTTTGCGCTGACACCGATCGGCTATGTGATAAGCGACTACGCCGACAAATTTGGCGTCCCCCGCCAACCTGGGCTGGCACCGGCCGCCAACGCCCGGCTGGTCCTCAGCCCGCCCTATGACGACCCTCTCGCCGTGCGCGGCCTGGAGGCGTTCAGCCATGTGTGGATCAGTTTTGTGTTTCATCAAAGCCCTGAGCGCTGGTCGCCGCTGGTCAGGCCGCCACGGCTGGGCGGAAACCGCAAGGTCGGCGTTTTTGCCAGCCGCAGTACCCATCGCCCCAACCGGCTGGGGCTGTCGCTAGCGACCCTGGACGGCATCGATACCCGCCAAGGCGTCCACCTGAGGCTGTCAGGCTGCGATCTGGTCGATGGCACCCCGGTGGTGGATATTAAACCCTATCTTCCCTGGGCTGAAGCACGCCCGGATGCGCGGGCAGGCTTTGCACCCGACGCCCCCGCTCGGCTGGCGGTGCATTTCAGCGCCGCCGCGCTCGCCCAGCTGGCAACGCGCGACGATCACACCTCGCTCAGGGCGTTGATCGAGCAGGTGCTGAGCCAGGACCCTCGCCCCGCCTACCAGCAACACCGGCCCTCTGAACGGGTATACGGGGTGCGGCTGCGCGATGTGGACGTCAAATTTCGTCCACGCCAAAACGGCGAAGCCACCACGCTGGACGTGGTGGCTATCGATACGTTGGCGCCCGAGCGCTAGCGCGGAAAGGTGATGCCCAGACGGCGACCGACTTCTTCATAGGCTTCGATCACGCCGCCGAGGCCCTGACGGAAACGGTCTTTATCGAGCTTCTCGCGGGTATTGGCGTCCCACAGCCGGCAGCCGTCGGGGGAAAACTCATCGCCCAGCACCACGCTGCCGTTGAACACTCCAAACTCAAGCTTGTAGTCCACCAGCAGCATGTCGCCTTCAGCAAACAGCTGCTTGAGCACATGGTTGACCTTGAAAGTCAGCGTTTTCATCTTGGCAAGCTGCTCAGGGGTCGCCCAGCCGAAGGTTTCCGCCAGCGACTCGTTGATCATCGGGTCGCCTTTGTCGTCGTTCTTCAGGAACAGCTCGAAGGTGGGCGGGTTAAGCGCGATGCCCTCTTCGACGCCCAGGCGTTTCACCAGCCCCCCCGCCGCAATGTTACGCACCACGCACTCCACCGGAATCATGTGCATTTTCTTGACAAGGCTTTCCGTGTCAGAAAGCTGTTTCTCGAAATGCGTCGGGATACCGGCGTCTTCCAACCGCTCCATGATGAAGGCATTGAAGACGTTGTTGACCATTCCTTTCCGCGCCAGCGACTCTTTTTTCTTGCCGTCAAAGGCACTGGTGTCGTCACGAAAGTGCAGCACCAGCAGATCCGGATCATCGGTGGTATAGACAGATTTTGCCTTACCGGCGTAGAGTTCTTGGCGCTTTTCCATGGTAGCTCCGAAAACAGACAAGGGTCGTTAAGTTAACGTAAGTAGCTGGCGATCCGCTCAAGCAGTTCACGCTGATCATCCGGCGTAAACTCTCGCTCGCTGGCATTGACGGCTTTCAGAACCGACTGGTCACCCTGAGACGTTATGTCGAGCTGAATCTCTTGGGACATTCTTCTTACATCGGGACTGAACATGATTTGCAGCGGATTACGATTCCGCTCTCTTTCGGTCATGTACTCGACCAGGAAGGCGTGACTATCCGGGTCGGCAGACAGCAGGTCGCGCTCGCCTTCGCGATCGAAATCCTGCGTCAAATAGTGATGAATTTCGGCCCACACGCGATCGGCATCGTAGGGGATCTCGATTTCCCATGCGTCTCCCTCTTGGCGAATGGCAATGGATTCATCGTTATCCAGCCGCTGCGCGTTCCAGGACGATGCACTGGATGACTCCGTCTGAGAAGACGATGCGCTGTTGGCAAAGTAGTCCTCCATCGCGTCAAGGCAGCTCGTCATGCTTTGCCCACCGCGCTCACAGCGCACCTCGGTGCTGCCTTCGCGCAGCGCGCTCTGCAGGCGGAACTCGGCCTGAGAGGTGACCAGCACCCCTTCGCTGGCACGGCTTTCCTGAACGTTCATACCCCGCTGGCGGACGAAGCTTTCCAACTGCGTCCAGACGCTACCCGGATCGGCGTCCACCACCAGCCAACGCTGATCGCCGATTTCACGGGTTTCGACGTAATCCGCTTGAACGCCACCAATGGTCAGCGGCTGGGGAGGACGCACCTCGGCCACGTCGTCCTGCGCGCGCTGGCTTGAGGCCTCCGGCACCGGCAAGGCATCGCGGTAGCGCTCGGTATTGCGGGTGTCGGGCAATACCAGGGGCGACGCCGGTTCGGCGTTGACGTAGTCCAGATTGCGATCATGGTAAAAACCTTCATCGCGGGCGCAACCGGCAAGTGTCGCGGCCGCCACTACGGCTAGCGGAATCCATTTAAGCGCACGTTGTTCAAACACAGAGCTCATCAAGCCACCTTAACAGTCAACAGGTCGGTTACCTGACGCCTTGGAACCGTGTATCGCCAGGTCGTAAAGAATTTCTCGCGGGCTAGTCTTCCACTACGCCCGCCAGCTGCAGCGCTTCGCTGACCGTGGCGTGATACTTTTCCGACAGCCAGGTCAACGGAAGGCGAATACCCGCGTCCGCGTAACCCATACGATTCAACGCCCATTTTACCGGAATAGGGTTGGACTCGATGCCCAGATTGGTATGTAACGGCATCAGTCGCGTGTTGATCTGGTGCGCCTTATCGGAATCTCCCGCGACGGCGGCAGCGCACAGCTCATGCATGGCGTTAGGCGCGACGTTGGCGGTCACGGAGATGTCACCGTGACCGCCCATCAGCATGAAGTCACAGGCGGTGGCATCGTCACCGGAATAGAGCATGAAGTCGCTGCCCTTGAGGCGAGCGATAAGGTCCTCGGCACGCTCCAGGTTACCCGTGGCATCTTTCAAGCCGATGATATTCCTGACCTCGGCCAGCCTTACGACGGTCTCGTTGTAGAGGTCTGAACAGGTGCGGCCGGGGACGTTGTAGAGAATCACCGGCAGCTTGCTGCCTTCGGCCACGGCCTTGAAGTGCTGGTACAGGCCTTCCTGGGTAGGCTTGTTGTAGTACGGGCAAACGGACAGGCAGTAGTCTGCGCCGACTTCACCGGCATAACGTGCCAGCTCCACGGCTTCTGACGTCGCGTTAGCACCCGTACCGGCAATCACCGGAATGCGACCATCCACTTCCTCGACCACACTGCGTATCACGTCGAAGTGCTCGGCAAACGACATGGTCGTGGGCTCACCGGTAGTGCCCGCCGCGACAATCGCATCGGTGCCATTTTCGAGATGGAAATTCACCAGACGACGAAGCGCCTCCCAGTCGATGTCGCCATTGACTTTCATCGGCGTCGCCAGGGCGACGATGCTGCCTGTGATCATCCGTATTTCCTCACCTGCCAGGGGTTGAATCAAGCGTCCATGTCACACGAGATATGGCGCCGAATCGTTGCGTTACGCCGCCTGCCATCATCTCAACAGGGATCCACAAAGAGCAAATGGTACTCAGGCGGCTCCACCCTGTACAGCGGAAAGCTCGGTGAGTTTTTGCGCTGGAAGATTTTCGCCTTTGACATGCGCCGCAAGCTTGCGTGTAATCGCCGGTGAACGCCACTATCCATAGGAACCTGATATGACACTTGACGTAGGCCAGACAGTCCCCGACTTTTCCGCACCGGCCACGGGGGACACCACCTTTACGCTATCCGACCTTCGCGGCCAACAAGTCGTGGTGTATTTCTACCCCAAGGCAAGCACGCCAGGGTGTACCACGGAAGGCGGTGATTTCCGTGACCGCAAGGTCGATTTCGACGCGGCCAACACCGTGATCGTCGGGGTCTCGCGCGACGGCTTGCGGGCCCAGGAAAACTTCAAAGCCAAACAGGATTTCAACTTTACGCTGGTCTCGGACAAGGACGAAACCGTGTGTCGACTGTTCGACGTGATCAAGCTCAAAAAGCTCTACGGCAAGGAACACCTGGGCATCGAGCGCAGCACCTTTCTGATCGATAGCGAAGGCAAACTGGCCCAGGCGTGGCGTGGCGTCAAAGTGCCGGGTCACGTTGATGAAGTGCTCGCAGCGGCCCAGGCGCTTAACGCGGGTTAACCCAAGGCCGCCACCCGCTTCTGGGTGGCGGCCTGCCTGGCGCTAGGAGCCTGTATGGCTTGGCCGATCGTCGAGAGAAGCACGCTGCTCGTCGCGCCCCTGCATTCCCCGGGGCCAGGCATGTACCAGCGCTTTCAGCAGCGTGGCCAGCGGGATGGCAAAGAACACCCCCCAGAACCCCCATATCCCGCCGAAAAACAGCACCGCCACAATGACCGATACCGGGTGGATATTGTTGGTCTCGGAAAACAGCACCGGCGCGAGGACATTGCCATCCAGCGCCTGGATGATGCCGTAGGCCACCAGCACATAGGCAAATGACTCGCTCAACCCAAAATGGAAGCCGGCCACCGCAGCGACGGGCAGGGTCGCCACGGCCGCACCGATATACGGCACCAGCACCGAGAAGCCGACCAGCACCGCCAGTAGCGCCGTATACGGCAGCCCGAAGAACGAGAAGGTGATAAAGGTGACGGTACCGACAATGATAATCTCGATGAACTTGCCGCGAATGTAGTTGGCGATCTGATCGTCCATTTCCCGCCAGATACGCGACATCAGGGTGCGCTTCTGCGGCAGCAGCGACAGTGTGAAGCCAACCAGCGCCTCCCGGTCCTTGAGCATGAAAAAGACCAGGATCGGCACCAGGACCAGGTAAATAATCAGCGAGAGAATATTGCCAAGCGATGCCAGCGACAGGGTCAGCGCCCGCTGCCCGAGCTGGCTGATTTCACGGCTGGCCACGCCGATCCAGTTCTGCATCTGGTCCGGCGTGATCAGGTTGGGATAGCGCGACTGCAGCTCATCCAGCCAGTCCTGGCCGCTTGCGAACATGCGCGGCGTTTCCTGCACCAGCCCTATCAACTGGTCCCAGATCAACGGCATCAGAATGAACGCCAGCGCCAGCAGCACCCCCACGAAGGCCAGGAATACCACGATCACCGAAAGCAGATGAGGAATGCCGCGCCGGGTGAGCGCCCCCACCACCCCCTGAAGCAGAAACGCAATGACCAGCGCGGTGAAGAACGGAGCAAGCATGCGTCCGAACCAGATCACCGCCGCAAACCCGGCAACAAGCACCACCAGCAGGATGAGGGCTTCTTCATCCGAAAAATAACGATCCACCCAGCTTTTCAGGATCGAGCGCACCGTCATGAGCGCTCACCTTCGGCCTTGCGAAGCCAGTAGTGATAGATATCGCCACGCTGCTCGCGCGCTTCCAGACGATGGGCGCTTTGCTCGGCAAACGCTTCGATATCGCGCCACGAACCGGCATCGGTGGCGCGCACCTCGAGCAGTTGGCCCGCCGCAAGCCCTGCCAATGCCTGCTTGGCTTTCAGCAATGGCAGAGGACAGTGAAGCCCGCAGGCATCGAGCACGGTGTCGGGCTGCAAGCGCGTTGTTTGCTCAATCATTTTACTCCCCTCAAAAAAGACCCTGCACGTATCGGCCATTGTTGCATAGACTGTGCGATATTCACTGCGCATTGATTTAACGGCACTTCATTCCATGAATCAATGTCATCAGTAATGCCTTAGCGCTTTCCATCACCGATGAGGATGCCATGCCGCGCTTTAGTAAAGCTCCAGCAGGCTGGACGCGCGCCTTAGCGCTCGCCTGCACCACCCTGCTGATTCCCTTACCGGGTCTCAGCAACGAGCAGACGCTACCCAGCCTTGGGGGCGGCTATTCGTCGGCAAACGACGAAGAATACCGCCTGGGACGAGCCTGGCTTCGCCAGTTCCGCGCTCATGCGCCCCAGTGGCAGGACCCCATAGCTCACGACTACCTGACCGGGCTGATTGAGCGACTGTCGCCCCATAGCCAGCTGGGCGACCTGGATGTCACGTCCGTGATGGTCGACAACCGCACGCTCAATGCCTTTGCGGTGCCCGGGGGCGTGGTGGGAATCAATGCCGGCCTGTTTGCCTTTGCTGAAGACGAAGGCGCCTTTGTGTCGGTCATTGCCCACGAGCTTGGTCACCTCGCTCAGCGCCACTACGCACGCAGCAGCGAGCGCGCCGAGCAGACACAGCTACCCGCCATGGCCGGAATGCTTGCCGGGATGCTGATCGCCGCGGGTGGCGGCGGTAATGCGGGCATTGCCGCCGCCATGGGCTCCCAGGCGGCGCTCATCCAGGACCAGCTCACCTACTCGCGCCGCTACGAACAGGAAGCCGACCGCGTCGGCCTTCAGGCCATGGCCGATGCCGGCTACAACCCAGAGGCCATGGCCAGCATGTTCCGTAGCCTGCAGCGCATGGCCAGCCTGCAGGGCGGCACGCCCCCCGAATTCCTGTTGACCCACCCGGTCTCGGAATCGCGCCTGAGCGACACCCAGTCACGCGCCGCCCAAATGGACGTTGCCACCGGCTACGGCAGCGATACGCTTTACGACATGATTCGCGGCCGGGCATTGCTGCAGATTCATGAACAGTCGCCCGAGCAGGCCGTTTCGCGCATGGCGCGGGAAAATGCCGACGACACCGCACAGCGCTATGTCAGCGCCTTGGTCGACGCCAAGAACGGCCAGGTGGATACCGCGCTCCAGACCCTTGATCAACTGGCAGACGAACAGCCCGACCTGACCATGCTGCCGGGCTCGGCAGCAGAGGTGGCGCTTCAGGCACGGCGTTACGACGAAGCGATCCGCCGCAGCCAGCAGCTATTGCGCCTGATACCCAACTATCTGCCCGTTCAACTGGTACTCGCCGAAGCACAGCTTCAGCGCGACCCTGACGCGGCCTACGATGTCCTGCGCGATGTCACTGCACAACATCCAGAAAACCCACAGGGCTTCAACCTTCTGGCGGAGGCCGCCGGCCGCAGCGGACGTAACGGCTGGGGGCATCTGGCCCGGGCGGAATACCTGCAGTTGACCGGCAGGATAGACAGCGGCATCCGACAGTTGGATATTGCCGAAGACGCTGCCGAGCGCGAGAACGATCAGCAAGCGCTGGCGCGTATCGAGCGCCGGCGCGAGGATTTCATGGACTACCGGGACGCGTTGGAAGCGTTTTAGGAGCACCACCACCGGCGACGGTTTCAGCCATCAGGCATATCGCTGGCCGGGGTCGCCCGGCCAGCGACAACCCCGCACTCAGGCGTTGAAGCTAAGCATCCGCTCGAGCGGCTTGAGCGCCTTGAGGCGTAGCTGACTGTCGACATGGACTTCGCCGCTACCGTCGCGCAGCGCCCCTGCCAGGTTATCCAGCGCATTCATCGCCATCCACGGACAGTGCGCGCAGCTGCGACAGGTCGCGCCGTTGCCTGCCGTGGGGGCCTCGAACAGCGTCTTGTCGGGGACCGCCTGCTGCATCTTGAAGAAAATGCCGCGATCGGTGGCCACAATCAGCTGTTCGTTGGGCAGCGATTTGGCCGCGCTAATCAGTTGCGATGTGGAGCCTGTCACATCGGCCAGTTGCACCACCGACGCCGGCGACTCGGGATGGACCAGCACCGCGGCGTCCGGGTACAGGCGCTTGAGATCTTCGACGCCTTTCGCCTTGAACTCTTCATGGACAATACAGGCACCGTCCCACATCAGCATGTCGGCGCCGGTTTTTTTCTGGATGTAGCCACCCAGGTGCTTATCAGGCGCCCAGAGAATTTTCTCGCCCTTTGCCTGCAGGTGCTCGATCACCTCGACGGCGATCGAGGAGGTGACCACCCAGTCGGCACGCGCTTTCACGGCCGCCGACGTGTTGGCGTAGACCACGACGGTGCGATCCGGGTGCGCATCGCAAAAGGCGCTGAACTCATCCGCGGGGCAGCCGATATCCAGCGAGCAGGTGGCCTCAAGCGTGGGCATCAGGATGCGCTTGTCGGGCGACAGAATTTTCGCCGTCTCGCCCATGAAGCGAACCCCGGCCACCACCAGCGTGGTGGCATCGTGGCGGGCACCAAAGCGGGCCATTTCCAGCGAATCGGCGACACAGCCGCCGGTTTCCTCAGCGAGCTGCTGGATGGCGTCATCGGTATAGTAATGGGCAACCAGCACGGCGTTTTGCTGTTTGAGCAGGCGCTTGATTTCAGCCACCCGCGCCTGATCCTCAGCGGGAATGCGGGTCGGGCAGTAAGGACTCGGAAGCGGAACATCAAGCTTGGCTTGGGAAGTCATAATAGTCATCGTGTCTACCACTGTGACGAACAGGGAATCCCCCTGTTAAACACCAGTCACGGCGTATGCACTCCGCACGCGCCGCTCTCGTTGGCAGTGACCGCTGCGTCTCTCGCGGTGGGCCGCTGCCATTATCTACCACTGTAGGACTATTTTGGCGGGAAAAGGTTGCCGGCGGCAAGCCTAATTGGTGAACCAACCAGCGCCCATCGCAAAACGCCCCTGGCAGCAGGCTGCCAGGGGCGTGAAATTGGTGGGTCGTGCAGGATTCGAACCTGCGACCAATTGATTAAAAGTCAACTGCTCTACCAACTGAGCTAACGACCCGGTGCGCACAGTGGCGACACAGGAGATTACGGTTCGGCTGGTGGGTCGTGCAGGATTCGAACCTGCGACCAATTGATTAAAAGTCAACTGCTCTACCAACTGAGCTAACGACCCGCCCGAACGGATGCATATACTACGGACGAGGCGCGCTATCCGCAAGTCTTTTTTGAACTTTTGCCTAAACAGCCGGCCGATAAACGCCGGCGTCAGGGCGCCGTTAACGCCGCTTTGGCTTGCGCATCGCCTGCACCGGGCGGCGCTTGTTCTTGTCCCGGCTCCAGCGGTTTTTCTCGTCCGGCGTCAGCTCGGGCACCTTGCGCGTTTCGAGCTGAGCAAGCGCCGCCAGATCGTCCACTTCATCCTGGGAAAGCTCGACCCATTCGCCCGCCTTGGCGCGCTTATCCAGGAAGATGTTGCCATAACGGACCCTTTTCAGGCGACTTACCGTCAGCCCCTGAGATTCCCAGAGGCGACGCACCTCCCGGTTGCGACCTTCGAGGATGACCACGTGGAACCAGGTGTTGATACCTTCGCCGCCAAATTCCTGGACGTCGGTAAAGCGGGCCGGGCCATCCTCAAGCATGACCCCGTCGGCCATCGCCATGATGTGCTCACGCTTGACCTCGCCCATGACGCGCACCGCATATTCGCGCTCGACCTGGGTGGACGGGTGCATCAGGCGATTGGCCAGCTCACCATCGGTGGTGAACAGCAATAGGCCGCTGGTATTGATATCCAGGCGACCGATCGCGATCCAGCGCTCGCCCTTCAGACGCGGCAGACGGTCGAACACGGTACGCCGTCCTTCCGGGTCCTTGCGGGTACACAGCTCGCCTTCGGGCTTGTTGTACATGATGACCCGGCGCGGCGTCTCGTCTTCCGGACGCAGACTCACCGGACGGTCATCGACGCTGACCTTGTCGCGGGCTTCGACGCGATCGCCAAGCTTCGCGATCTGGCTGTTGACCTTGACGCGGCCGTCGGCGATGACGGTCTCCATCTCGCGCCGCGAACCAAGTCCGGCCCGGGCGAGTACTTTCTGCAGCTTTTCGCTGGTGGGAGGGGTATTACTCTGACTCATGGTCGTCTGACCTCTCATCATGGGTCTGCGTGCGCGCGGCTTGCTCGCTTTCGCGCTGCGCACGTGCCGCCAGGCGTGCCTCTAGATCGGCAAAGCTCAGCGGCTGGGTTAACGCCGTCTCGGCGTGCGTATCGGCACTTTCGGCCGTTTCGGGTGGCGCATCCTGCACGGTTTCGGGCGTTGCGTCCAGCCCTTCTTGCTCGTCAGCCGTCGGCGACTCGATCCGCTGGGGCGCCGGGGCCTGGTTGTCGAATGTTTCGTCGCCTTCAAAGCCTCCAGCCTGCTGGCTGACCAGCTCGTGCATGGGCGGCAAAGCATCCAGGGTTTTCAACCCGAAATCGTCCAGAAAGCTGCGCGACGTGGCATATACGGCCGGCCGGCCCGGCACATCGCGATGGCCGACCACGCGTATCCAGCCCCGCTCCATCAGGGTGCGCATGATTGAGCTGCTCACGCTCACGCCGCGCACGTCTTCGATATCGCTGCGGGTCACCGGCTGGCGGTAGGCAATCAGCGCCAGGGTCTCAAGCAGCGCCCGGGAATAGCGCTGCGGCCGCTCGTCCCACAGCCGAGAAACCCACCGCGACAGCCGCGGCCGAATGCGCAGCTGAAAGCCCGAGGCGGTTTCCACCAGCTCCAGGGCGCCATCGCGGTGGCGTTCGTCCAGGCGTGAAAGCACCTCGCGCAGTTCCGTCCGCGACGGGCATTCCCCATCCACAAACAGGGTTTCCAGGCGCTCCACGGGCAGCGGCTCTCCCGCTGCCAATAACGCCGCCTCCACAATTTCATCCAATGCCGTACTGACGTTGCTCATGGTATATCCCTATCGACACTGTCGGGCGCATCTTCCTGATATTGCTCACCGGCGTGCTGCTCAAAGGCGCTTTCTTCCAAGGCATTGGCATCGGCGTTATCCCGCTCAAATGCATCGTCATGGCCCTCGGCGTCGCTGATCGTCGCCGCTCTCGCCCGAACGTGGATCGGCGACAGCGGCGCGTTCTGTACGATATCGATCATGGCTTCCTTGGCCAGTTCCAGAATCGCCATAAAGGTCACCACCACGCCCGCGCGCCCCTCCTCCAGGGTAAACAGCGCGGCGAAGGGGACATAATGCGGTGTATCGCCCTCGCCGCTGAGCTGCGCCATGATCTTGAGCATCCGCTCACGGGTGGACAGCACTTCACGGCTGATATGGTGGGCCTGGGCAAGCTCGGCGCGCTTGAGCACATCGGCCAGCGCGCCCAGCAGCTCGTCCAGCTCGACCGGCGGATGGATGACCCGCGATTCCAGCGGCGGCAGACCCGCCTGCGCGCTGAACCAGTCGCGCCCTACCCGGGGCAGCGTATCCAGTGACTCGGCCGCCTCCTTGAGACGCTCATATTCCTGCAGGCGGCGGATAAGCTCGGCGCGCGGGTCCTCCTCTTCCTCACCTTCGGCCTTGGGCGGCCGGGGCAGCAGGGTGCGCGACTTGATTTCGGCCAGCATGGCCGCCATCAGCAGATACTCGCCGGCCAGCTCGATTTCCATCGCTTTCATCAGCTCCACGTATTCGATGTACTGATGGGTGATGGTGGCCACGTTGATGGTCAGAATATCCAGATTCTGTCGGCGAATCAGGTAGAGCAGCAGATCAAGCGGCCCCTCGAACGCTTCCAGAAAGACGCGCAGCGCCTCCGGGGGAATATATAAATCCTCCGGTAACTGGGTAATCGGTTCGTCAAATAGCCGCCCCAGCGCCTCGGCCATCGGCTCGGCGGCCGAGACGTCGGTGTTCGCGGGGCTGGCGTCGGCGCTTGGCGTCTCGCTCACGCGGGTCGGTTTCCTCGGTTAATGATGCAGATGCAGCGGGTAGCTGTCTGCTGATCCCTAGATGGGCGCAGTGTAACAAAGTCGCAGAAGACCGTGACCAGGCGCTACGTTACCCCGCTTCTGCCGCTTTGCGGTAGCGTCCCTGATAATCAAACAGCTTATCGCGAAGCTGCCAGTGACGCCCTACTTTACGCCCCACCACGAAGTCGGGATGGCGCAGGCGGCGCTGCTCGCGGATAACCTCCTCGGGCGTGGTGGGCTGCCAGTTGCCGCCCGGTGCACGCAGATGATCGCGCAAAAAGGCGACGTAGAAAGCGCGGCGCTGGGCCGGCGTTTCCAGGGCAAACCATTCCGCCAGGCTCGCGCCATCCTCATCATAGTAGGTGACCTTGAGGCGGGGAAGGCCGCGTCCGTTGGTGGTGGCTTCCAGCGCCATGCCGCTGACCCTCAACACCTTGGCGTCCTTGAGTTTGAGGGCATCCTTGAGCTTGTTATCGGCGTCGACCAGCAGCGTCTCGCAGCCGTGGCAGCGGCGGGCGGCAATATCGTTCTCGGCGCCGCACTCATCGCAAACCTTGAAGCGAAAACGAAAGTCGCACTGGCGGCGCTTGCCCGCCTCTTCCTCGATCAACCCTTGGCAGCGGCGGCCAAAATGTTCGATCACCAGATCGCCGTCGCGCTTGCCCCAAAACAGATTGGCATGGCCACAGGCCGGGCACGCCACCTGGACGGGTTCGCTATCGCTATCCGGTTTTGGCTCACCGACTTCCGGCGCGTACAGGTCCCAGGGATTGCCCACGTAGTCGAGCACCAGGCAGTCCTGCTTGCCCGGCGCCAGACGCAGCCCCCGGCCCACCATCTGCTGATACAGGCTGACCGACTCGGTAGGCCGCAAGATGGCGATCAGGTCCACGTGCGGGGCATCGAAGCCGGTGGTGAGTACCGCCACGTTGACCAGGTACTTGAGCGTCCGGGCCTTGAACGCCGCGATGATCGCCGTGCGCTGGTCAGATACCGTCCCGCCGGTAATCAGCGCCGCCTGGTCGGTGGGCAGATAGCCCATGATTTCTTCGGCGTGAGCCACGGTGGCGGCAAAGATCATCACGCCCTGTCGCCCTTCAGCGTATTCGACCACCTGCGCGATGATGCCCGGCGTGGCGCGGTTACCCGCCACCACCTGATTAAGGGCGGCCTCGCTGTAGGCGCCGCTGGCCGCCGGCGCCAGGCGCGAGAAATCGTAGCCCTCGACGGCCATATCCCGGCGTTTGGGCTCAGCCAGAAAGCCTTGCTTGACCATCAGTCGCAGCGGCTGCTCGAACACGCAGTCACGAAAGAAGCAGGCCTCACTGCCCTTCACCATGCCGTGATAATGGCGGTGATAGATAAACCCCTGCCCCAGCCGATAGGGCGTGGCCGTCAGGCCGAGTATCTTGAGCCTGGGATTCTGCTGCTGCAGGTGGTCGATCACCTGCCGGTAGCTGGCGCCTTCGTCCAGCGAGACCCGGTGGCATTCATCAATCACCAGCAGCGTAAACCGCCCGTCGGCAAATTGATCCAGGTTGCGCACCACCGACTGCACCGAGCCGAACACCACCTGGCGCTGGGCGTCCTTGCGCCTGAGCCCGGCGCTGAAAATATCGGCCTTCAGGCCGTACGCCTGGTACTTGGCGTGATTCTGCTCGACCAGCTCGCGGACGTGCGCCAGCACCAGCACCCGGCCGCGGGCCAGGCGGGCAAGCTCGGCGATCACCAGTGACTTGCCGCTGCCCGTTGGCAGCACCACCACCGCTGGGTCGTGCGACGCACGAAAATGCTCGACCACACGGCTGACCGCCTGAGTTTGATAGGGTCGCAGTGCAGGCGTGGCAGCCTCAGCGTCGAAAGGCGGCCGGGAGGCCGCCTTTTCAGGGTGTGTCATCACTCACCTGGCGTATTGACGAATGGCGACGGAACGCACGCAATGACTAGCTAGCCCAGCCAGACGCGCGCGTTGCGGAACAGACGCAGCCAGGCGCCGTCCTCGGTCCACTCGCTGGGCCGCCAGGAGTTGGTCACCGCCCGGGCCACGCGCTCGGGGTGCGGCATCATGATCGTGACGCGCCCGTCGGTCGTGGTCAGCCCGGTAATACCGGAAGGCGAGCCGTTGGGATTGGCCGGGTAACGCGTGGTGACCTGGGCGTAATTGTCGATGTAGCGCATCGCCACCTGACTGCTCGACTGCATGCGCCGCAGGTGGGCACTGTCGCGGAAGGCCGCCCGCCCTTCACCATGGGCCACCGCAATCGGCAGCTGCGACCCTTCCATGCCCGCCAGCAGAATGGAGGGGCTCTTTTCCACTCGCACCATAGAAAGACGCGCTTCGAACTGCTCGGACTCGTTGCGCACGAAAGCCGGCCAGTCGTCGGCACCGGGGATCAACGACTTAAGCTGCGAAAGCATCTGACAGCCGTTGCACACCCCCAGCGAGAAACTATCGTCACGCTTAAAGAAGGCGGCAAACTGCTCGCGGGCACGCGCGTTGAACAGCACCGATTTCGCCCAGCCGCCGCCGGCACCCAAAACGTCGCCGTAGGAGAAGCCGCCGCAGGCCACCAAGCCTTTGAAGTCGTCGAGGGACACTCGCCCTTCGAGAACGTCACTCATGTGCACGTCCACGGCGTCAAAGCCGGCCTTGTCGAACGCCCAGGCCATCTCGACCTGGCCGTTGACCCCCTGCTCGCGCAGCACGGCGACGGCCGGTTTCGTGGTGTTGATGAACGGCGCGCTGATGTCCTCGTTGACATCAAAGGTCGGCGACGCCGACAGTCCCGGGTCGCGCACGTCGAGCAGATTATCGAATTCGTTTTTCGCGCACTCGGGATTATCGCGCAGCGCCTGCATGCGGTAGCTGGTTTCTGACCAGGTGCGCTGGGTAAGCTGACGGGTGGTTTCCAGCAGCGGCTCTTCAAACAGCGTGACGCGCACCTGATCGTCGTAGCGTGGGCGGGCGATGACCCCGCAGGTTTCAATCCCGGCCACGGCAAACTGGGTCAGCACCTCTTCGGTGTGTTCGCGGTTCACCTGAATCACCGCGCCCAGCTCTTCCGAAAACAGCGCGCTGAACGCTTCTACGGGTTCGTCGACCAGCCAGTCGAGCTTAATCTCGAGCCCGGCGTGAGCGGCAAAGGCCATTTCCAGCAGGGTGACCAGCAGGCCACCGTCGCTGCGGTCATGGTAGGCCAGCAGCTTGCCGTCGCGGTTGAGCCCCTGGATGACTTCAAAGAACGCCTTGATATCCTCGGGGTCGTCCACGTCCGGGCATTCGTTGCCGACCTGGCCGTACACCTGCGCCAGGGCCGAGCCGCCTATCCGGTTCTGGCCGTTGCCCAGGTCGATCAGGATCAGGTCAGACTCATCCTGCTCCAGATTGATTTGGGGCGTCAGCGTCGCCAGGGCATCGGTCACCGGGGCGAACCCCGTTACCACCAGCGATAACGGCGAGGTAATGCTCTTGTCTTCCGTCTCGCCCTGGGCGTTTTCGTCTTGCCAGGCCGTGCGCATCGACATCGAATCCTTGCCCACTGGAATGGCGATGCCTAGCGCCGGGCAGAGCTCCATGCCCACGGCGTGGACGGCGTCGAACAGCGCCTGGTTTTCGCCGGGGTGGTCTGCCGCACTCATCCAGTTGGCCGACAGTTTGATGTCACCAAGCTTGGCGATCGGCGCCGCCGCCAGGTTGGTGATGGCTTCCGCCACGGCGAGACGGGCGCTGGCCGCCGGGTCGATCAGCGCTACCGGGGGACGCTCGCCCATGGCCATGGCCTCGCCCGCGTGGGTATCGAAGCTCGCAGTGGTAACCGCCACGTCAGCGACCGGCACCTGCCACGGCCCCACCATCTGATCGCGGGCCACCTGCCCGGTGATCGAACGGTCGCCAATGGTAATCAGGAAACTTTTCGAGGCCACCGTGGGCAGCCGCAGGATGCGATCCAGCGCTTCGCGCAGATCCAGGTTATCGAGCATCACGCCCGACAGTGCCGGCGACTGGCGATGAAACTCACGCTGCATCTTGGGCGGCTTACCGAACAGCACGCTCATCGGCAGGTCAACCGGCTTGGTATCAAAATGGCCGTCGCGCACTTCCAGATGATGCTGCTCGAGGGCCTCGCCGACGATCGCATAAGGGCAACGTTCCCGGGCACACAGCGCTTCAAAGGTGGCGAGATCTTCCTCCGCCACCGCCAGCACGTAGCGCTCCTGGGCTTCGTTGCACCAGATTTCCAGCGGACTCATGCCCGGCTCGGCGTTGGGCACCGCGCGCAGGTCAAACAGCCCGCCTCGCCCGCCGTCCTTGACCAGTTCCGGCAGGGCATTGGAAAGCCCGCCGGCGCCCACGTCGTGGATAAAGCGGATGGGGTTGTGGTCGCCCAGCGCCCAGCAGCGGTCGATCACTTCCTGAGCCCGACGCTCGATTTCCGGGTTCTCCCGTT